>Ga0181521_10005433_pt1 | contig 14181 bp, 10 predicted proteins | sample PEATcosm2014_Bin_32_FD_119764 | JGI IMG/M metagenome (GOLD analysis project Ga0181521, IMG submission 119764) | Peatland microbial communities from MTU Mesocosm Facility, Houghton, MI, USA - PEATcosm2014_Bin02_60_metaG | ecosystem: Environmental > Terrestrial > Soil > Wetlands > Peat | place...
GCCGTGCATTCGGGCCAGGCGAGGAAGTTCCGAACCCGGCCCCAACACCCTGACACCGATGATCGAGCCACCCTTCTTGGTGAGATCGTCGTCTACGAACCCGCAGACTTCGTAGCGCAGTTGGGCGTTAAAGCGGATTTCCCGAAGGAGCGCCTGACCGGCTGTGCCGGCACCATAGATGAGAATCCGCTTCCCGCCTTCAATCTGGTTCAATTGCGCCCCCGCTTCAGCAATCATTCGGGCGGCCAGGCGAATGCCGGCTGTGCCAAGAAAACAAAGGAGCAAATCGAGGAAATAGATCGACCGTGGGAACCCGGGTGGTGCAAGCAATCGGATACCTATGCCGCCGATTACGGAACCGACCAAGTTTGCGAGACCGATACGAAGGACATCAGGAACCGACACATACTTCCACCAGCCCCGGTGGAGGCCAAACAGCCGGAAACTGACGGATTTCACGATCAGCCAGATCACTATGGCGAACTGAAGGTGTGGGAATACGACTCTGGGTATGTTGAAATCGAATCGGAGCAGGAAAGCAGCAAAGCCGGAGACGGCGAAAATGGCAAGCTGGCTCAGCCAAATCCAGCACCGACGCAGGGCATCACTCCTTCCAAAACGCGAAAGAAACCCAGCCAGACGTCTAGTTCCAAAGGCTTTCATGGCTATTTCCGGACCATATTATTTCCAGACCACGCTATTTCCAGATCATGACCTTCGCGGTCCTTAGCAGAATCGAAAGATCACTGGAGAAAGACGCAGTCCGAATATACTCATCGGCCAGATCCAGCTTAAGGGGCAACACCCGTTCCACGTATTCGCGGAGAGGCTCACGCGATGCAGCCAGCAACTCCTCTTCATTGCGGAAGCGGATGGAAGCCAAGTCGGTAATGCCAGGCCGAATGGCGAGGATACGCTCATATCGCGCCTTGAATTGCTCAACGTATTCGGGGATCTCCGGGCGTGGCCCCACAAGGCTCATATCACCCCGGAGCACATTCCAGAGTTGAGGCAGCTCATCGATCTTCGTCTTTCGTAAAATTCGCCCGACGCGCGTTATCCGCGAATCACCCTGAACGGTAATGAGCGGCCCGCCGAGCCCTGGCATCATAGTGCGGATTTTGAAGAGATGAAATATGCGGCCGCTCCGCCCGACGCGCCTGTGCCGGAATATCATCGGCCACCCACTATCGATGAGGGTAGCCAGCCCGGCTCCGAGCAAGACGGGGCTGAGCACAACCAGACCGATCACACTACAGGTTACATCAAAGGGCCGTTTCAGCACAGGATGCGGTGACCTCAGGTAGTAAGGTCAGACGGTAACCTCAGACAGCGACGACTTGCCGGACACGATTCTTCGATATAGTCTCACGAACCGCCGCCGTGACTTGATCTACCTCCGAGTCAGTCATCGATGGAAACAGGGGCAAAGACACCAACCGCGGGTATTCCTCCATCGCCAACGGAACTTGTCCGGCCCATTGAAATCGCTCTTCGTAATACGGATGCATGGGAACCGGGATGAAATGCACACTGCACTGCACACCTAAGTCCGCCATCGCTTCAATGAAGGTGGCCCTGTCGATTGTCAGATCATCCAGCCGCAATCGAATCGCGTACAAATGCCAGCAATGCTCAGAATCCTCCCGTCGAGGCGGAACCTCCAATTCATGCAGATCCGCGAAGGCGGCGTCGTATCGGGCGGCGATGGCGGCTCTCTTTGTGGAGTTCTCCGCGATCTTCCGAAGCTGAACTCTGCCGACCGCAGCAGACATGTCCGGCATGTTGTCCTTAAACCCCGCCTCTGTCACCCGATAGTGCCACCTGCCTTTCGCGCCGTACCGGCCCCAGGCATCCTTGTCGATGCCATGCAGGCACAGCACCCGCATCTTCTCCGACAAATCGCGGCTCCGGCTCAGCACCATACCGCCTTCACCACACGGCACGTTTTTATTGGCGTAAAAGCTGAAGCAAACCGCATCGCTGGCCCCGGAACCAATCTTCCGCCCCCGGTAGCCCGACCCGATGGCATGGGCCGCATCTTCCACGACGAACAGCCCATGCCGTTCGGCAATGGCCCAAATGGCATCCATGTCGCACGGCAGACCGGCATAGTGAACCGGCATAACGGCTTTGGTGCGCTCCGTCAGCTTCGCCTCAATTGCCGCCGGACTGATGTTGAGAGTCGAATCGATATCCGCCATCACCGGTGTTGCGCCGACGTGCAGAATCGTGTTAACGGTTGCGCAGAACGTCAATGGAGTGGTGATCACCTGGTCACCCGGTCCGAGCCCAAGGCCCGCGAGGGCGAGATGCAACGCCGCAGTGCCGGAGTTGGCTGCAAGAGCGTGGGGCGCGTCACAATACGCCGCCACTTCTTTCTCGAACGCGGCCGCCTGCGGCCCACTCGTCAACCAGCCGGAGCGCAGCACTTCACAAACCGCGGTTTCTTCGTCCGCGGTGAAATCAGCCCGGAAAAATGGAATCGATTTCATGGTCCGCAGGTTACGTGACTTTCAGTATTCCGCAATTCTCTTGTAGTACTCGAGCATCCGCCTGCCTTCCCTCGTAGTTATTTCGCGCACTACCGAAAGCCCCAGGCGTTCGTAAAACTTCCTGACCGGAGCGTTATGTTCCCGGTCCGTTGTCAGGCAGTAGTCGCGGCAACCGAGCTGGACGAGGCTTGACTCAAATTGCCGCACCAGCTCACTTCCGATGCCGCTCGCCTGACACTTTGGATCTACGGCAAGGGACATGAGGCATGCAGAGGAACTCATGGATGCCGCTTCTCCCGGCCGGCCGATTGCACGAAACAGACGAAACGCCCAACCGGGATTTCGCACTGCGGCTATAACGGAAGCGAGACCGAAGGCCATCAAGTGACGGGTCCTCAATTCCCGGTACAATCTCTTCTGGTCCGGTGTGCCGGCCACGAAACCGGCCAACCCATTATTGATCGCAACGCCATTCCGTTCGAACTTATCGCCCCCAAGCTTATTTTCTCCAAGCCTATCCTCTTTAAGGTTATCCTCTACGACAATTACGACTCCGTCAATGGATCCAATCATTCCCGTATAGAGCGCGCGCAGAAACCTGGGCCCTAACTGCGTCAGGAAAAAACCAGGGAATGATTGTTCGTGGACGCCCACAATTCGAGCCACGTCGCGCATTTCGGCCGACCTGTATCTCAGCGACGCCGCCAGAGCCGCGTCTCCCGGTTCCTCATAATTCTGGTACTGCGTTGCGGAAGCTCAATTACCCTTCCGCCAGCACGATGCGGATCCTGTCAGAGGCTTCAGAAAGCACGGCCTCAACGCGTTCAACGCAACCTTTGCGACTACAGTGGCGTTCCAGATACTGTCGTCCCTTTCGGCCCATTTCAGCGAAAGCGTCACGCTGATCCAGGGCCTGACGGAGCAAGTCGGCAAGGCGCTCTGCATCGCCAGGCTGCACCGTGACTCCACACTGAGCGTCCGCGATGAGGCGGCTCAGTTCATTCCCCGGGTTGGTGATGGCGATGATGGGCCGTGCCGCAGCCATCTGTTTGTAGATCTTTGAGGGGACGGAGGCGAATGTCGCCGCGGAATTCAATGCGACCAGTGTGACATCCGCGGCAGCCAATACTTCCCCGTAGCGTTCGATCGGCTGGAAGGGATAGAAACCGACGTTGTCCAGTCCGGCGGCCACAGCCTGGTCGACAAGCGACCGCTTTTGAACGCCGTCGCCGACGATTGCGAACCGAACCGGTAAGCCGAGGAGTAGTGCCGCCGCGTTGACCACCGGTTCCAGCTCCGCGTTGTGCGTGAGTCCACCTGAATACATCACGAGCAGTTCATGACTTGCAGCACCCGTTTCGCGCCGAAAAGCGTTATCGGACGCACTTGGGACGATCTGGTCGGGGTCGGCCCAATTCGATACGACACGAAGTTTCGAAGCTTCGACACCCTTGCCCAAAAGATTCTGGCGGAATCCTTCGGATATGACGACGATTCGATCGGCGCGGCGGTAGATCCAACGTTCCATTCTTTGGAAGAAACGCACCGCCACGGGGTTCGTAAGGTAGTTGAGAGCTACAGCGATGTCGGGATAGATATCCTGAATGTTTAATACGAGCCGTGCGCCTGACGCCTTCGCGATCACCCAAGCTGAAACGCCCAGGGGCAGCGGAGGCAGAATTGCATAGACGGCGTCAACGGGGCGCCTCCATCGCAAGTAGCCGGGTATGGCAGAGAAGCAGAACGCTCCAAACCCGGCTACCCGTGCCCAAAACGATTTGCTGGGCGTGGCATAGGTAAAGGTTCGGATAATGTCAATACCATCGATCTGCTCGCGATGAGCAAACCGGTTGCGATACCCGTCGAAGAGTTCGCCTGTCGGATAACTTGGAAATGACGTGACAACTGTTACCTCGTGGCCGCGCACCTTGAGATCCTGCGCAAGCTGAGTCACCCAGATCCCGGCGCCGACGGATTCCGGATAGTAATAGTTGCTGAGAATCAGGACGCGCACGATGTTGTCATAAACTATTTTTCACGACGGATTCGCAAAGTCCCTTAACCCGCTCGGCAAATCGTTGCGGAGATAATTCCGTTCTCACCCAGTCGCGCCCTCTCCGTCCCGCAGCCGCGTGCTCGTCACGTTCCATGCCGAGCACGCGAGCCAATGCCGCCCGCGTCGACGCTTCCTGGTCCCGGCCGTCCGCCGGTACGAACGAGCAGTCAACGGCTGCGAGATCACGCCAAATGTCAACACCCCGCGAAAGAAACACCGGAACCCCGGATGCCAGAGCTTCAACCGCTACGTGACTAAAATTCTCCTTTTGGGATAACAGGATGAGCAGATCAGCTGCCTGAAAATGATCGACGAGGCTCCGTCCGTAGGTTGCGCCTACGTAGGTAGCGCGCGCTCCGGGTTCCCGGCAAACCGCCTCCACGATATGCGCGGGCAGCCGATCCGTCGGCGGGCCTACCACCAGCAGCAGCCAGTCCTCCTCTGCTGTGGCTTTAAACGCGCGAATCGTTTCCAACGGCCGTTTGACTGGATCCATTCGCCCGCAATATAGCGCCAATCGGGTCTCTGAGGGAAGGTCATACTTCTCCAGCAACAGAGACCTCGCGCGGATCTTGTCGTAGTCCGGGCAATACTCGACCGGCCAGGGTATGACCCGCACATTGCTGTCCGACGTCCATTTAGACGCTTTTTCCGCTTCGGTACGCGTCGAAAAAAGCACTGCCGAAGACTGAGCGAGGAGCTTCCTGCGATATATCCTTGTCCAGGCTGCTTTCCTTATCCGCCTGTAGGTGAAAACATACGGGTCGAGAGAACCGTGGCTCACTACCACATAAGGTATCGCCCGACGGCGGCAATAGGAGGCAACGGTGGCAGCCGCGTAGTAGAAGAGACCGTGGATTATTACCAGGTCGGGAACGCCGATCGCTTCCTGAGCTGCGTTTGTGCGAAAACCGTCCCAGAAATGATATTGTTTGAGGAACGGAAGGGATGACGTCTTAATAAACGTCGAGGGAGCACGGAATTCCACCTGGCTCTCGGTTGACAGCCCGAAGTTCAATATGCGTGCGTTATAGTTCAGATTTTCATAAGCCTCGGTAAACGATACGACGGTGCGGTAGATGCCTCCGCGACTAGGTATCAAATTGACGCCAACATGCACTATTTTCATGGAGTTCAGCCGCATTTGGACAACAGCCCGTTCCGCCAATCCTCAAGTCGATAAAAGGTGTGGGTGTTTCAAGGTAATATCACAGCCTGTGGCAAACCCAACTCCCTCGCGATGGCGCCTCGGTGAGCTGCTTACAGGCGGCATGTGTTTATAATATCTACTGACATTTGCAACTCGAACCGTTAGAAGGGCTGCAAACACCGATCTTGCCCGTTGGGCCGTCCAGAATGCAAAGCACTTGATTAGTGTCGCCGTAGAAAGGAGTCAAAGCTATGTGGCCGGTTCCTGGAAGCAAGGTCAGGCTGCCGCCTCCGGTACCATCTGCCCCCGCCTGTATTTTGAGAGGTTGAGCGTCTAAAGTGTTGATCTCCACCGGACCGCCTGCCTTGAATGTAATGTTTCCCGTGAGCGTTCCGAGAAAGCTGAATGTCGTGGATGAGGTTTCCTGGCTGGCAGCACAAGCCAGGCACCAGTCAGGCAAAGCATCCGGGAATATTCCGGTTACTGTAGTTTCGGATCCGGTGAATATCGTCCGCTCAACGGTCTTGGTAGCGCCTGACATATGCGTATTGCCGCCCAAAGACACAGTGACCGGCTTCCTTGGGTCGGAGCCGATCCATGAGTCTGCCAGGTGAAACGGGCCCCCCGTGCCATGAATAATGGCTTTCCCATCCGCATTCAGCTTTTCAGAGGCGAATCGAATATTCTGCAGGTCGACAGGCACCGGCAACGCAGAGCCGAACGGCGGGACGGTCGCGAGGAACCGGTTTGACTCTTCACTGCCAACTCCTTCAATTCTGTTGGCGGTGCGTCCGGAGGTCGTGCTCAGCCAGAAATTAGCGACCTTCTGGCCGGACACGAAGCCACCCTCCCAACGGAAATATGCGCTGTATCCCAAACCGTAGGTTCCGCTCGCAACTGTAATGGGTCCACCGGCGCAAACAGCACACTGCCCACCGTATACGAGAGAGTCTTTGAATTCGATTCCGTGATCGTTGAAGCCCTCGATCAGCCAGCCGGCCCCGGCCACGTTGGATATGATTACCCGGTTGTATTGATGGAAGTCGTTCTGAAAGTCGCCGGCGCCTGCAACGTGAACGTATACACCTATTTGCAGCTTACCGGTATCCGTCTGGTCTGTAATCCAGAGATTGTCAAACTGCGGCTGGGTCATGAAATGCACACCGCGAGACACCTGCTGCGTCACGATTCCGAAATCCAGCCTGTGCATGCCGTCGGTGAAAATTCCGAAGTCCCGAAATGAACACCGATAGCAGTTCGAGACTGTAAGGGCCGTGTTCGCGAGCCCCGATCCGGTTCCCTTCCAGATGAGGCGACTCTGCGAAGGTCCCGAGCCAACCATGAGGAAGTGATCCACGTCGGTAACCGCCAGGGATGCGCTGACGACATATCCTCCCGGTGTCAGATGGAGTTTGGACGAAGCAGCTATGGCCCCGTTTATGGCTGCTTGAAATTGGACGGTTACGTCCGTGGTCCTGTCGCCAGTGGCGCCCCACCATGGCGGATAGACTTCGCCGGCCGGTCCCGTGATATTACAGGCACCCCCGGCCGAGATATCGCAGATGGTGGAAAGCGGCGCGGACTGGACTTTGAATGTGACGGTCTGCCCCGGCGCGGGGCGGATTTTACCGCCGTTGAAGGCGAGCGGAGCAGCGCAGGTGGCCGAGGTACCGACCTCCCACGTTTTCGTGATCGCCAGAACCATTCCGGCTGAACCTGCGGCATTGCACGCAGCGTAAAAAGTGGGAAACGGCGGTTGCGCCACATCGGAAAGCACCCCCGCCTGATTCCCCACACCAGGGTTATTGTCGATATGCTGGGCGGTGAGCGAAATCGCGAAACAGAACGGCATGGCGAACACCATCCAGGGTCTCCCGACCTTGCCAAGCCGTGACCTCTGCTTTGCTTCGTTCATTGGATTCGTTCCTGAGTCCATTATTCCAGCCAAGCGATGCCGCTTACTCTCCTGATGGTCCGCGACAGCACTTTCACAGTGCGCGGAAGTTTGATGCCGCGGCTGCGAAAGTATTTCCTCGTACAGAGCCGAGTATTTTGCGGCAATGGTTTGCCGCGAGAAGCGCGTCACGTTCTTGAATCCCTTCTGAATCAGTCCGTCCCGATACGAATCGTCGCTGACGATCCGCACGATTCCGGCCCGGATGTCGTCGATGCTGAAGGGGTCGACCAGACAGGCTCCGTCACCCGCAGTTTCGTTCATGGGCGCGACATCGCTGGTGATGACTGGCCGTCCAATCGATTGTGCTTCTATAATGGGCATTCCAAAGCCTTCGGCGAGCGAGACGAACGCTACGATGTCCGCACGTTCACAGGCTTGGATAAAGGCTGTGTCGGACAGATCGACGCTGCTTTCGAATTGAATATCGAGTGCGTTCAGGAGAGAACGCTGCTGCTCGCCCAAAGGTCCGATTACATGGAGCGTATACGGTAAGCCTTGCAGTGCTTGTGCAACTCTTTCGAGGTTCTTGTTGGGTCTGGTACCTATCTGAAGAATCCGTGGCCGCTCCGTGTTGATCGGCCGTGGTTTTGGCGCGAATCCGTCAGGCACGCAGTCGGGTATGATTCTCGTCTTGCCCGCCGCAGCCGGGAAACGCTCAATGAGGCGGTCGCGCGTGGCGGTCGATATCGTAGTGACAAACCGGCATCGGCGCAGCGGTAAAACAAAATACAGGAGAGAATACAACTGTTTTCGCACTCCATTCAGATCGTCAAGCCGGTTCAGATCGTGAACGGTCAGGATCGTCCGGCTCCCCGGAAGTCCAAGGGCGACATAATGAATGTCCCCGACTATGTGATTGACATCGCCCTTTCGACGATGCGCTCTCGCAATGCCCTGGAGCAGCCACCAGCGGGAGTGGGACGGAGTTGGACAATGTACAACTTCTATTCGGAACCGGCCCGATAGCGCACTTCGAACTTCTCGAAATACCCGCTCTATGCTGTAGGCGATTAGTGGCACCGGTTCCCGTTCGAAATGAATGACTTGCATGAGCGATTAGAAGCCGGCCCTGAGGAAGCGGGTTGTGCCACAGGCTGTTAAGCGGCGCTTAATCGGCGGGCGCGCAGGGATATGGCTCGATTTTTGAAGAAGATCCAACGTAATCCAATCAGGACTCGCCAAAAAACGCCGGCAGTAACGGAGATGATAAACAGGGGTCCGGCAAAGGCGCCGATGCCGGTCACGAACGATAACATGGCGCCCGTATACGCAGTCATCTCGAGAAGACCCCGGCGAGGGTCGGTTCCGACCGCGCGCCACCAGAGGCCGGAGAGTGCAGCTCCCAATACATACATTCCCAACAGTGTGCCCGGCCATCCGAAGTTCCAGTAGAGTTCGCCGGCGGACGTCTCTCCTGTCGAGGAGATTTTGAAACCTTCCGGGGCTCGGATGCCCAGCTCCTCCGAGAAGACGGTTCCCAAGTCAGTGGCCGGCTTGTCCCGCCAGAAAATCCGGGGAATAAACGTAAGGGGAACGTAATCAAGCCGGCTTCCGAACGTGAAACCGCCTGAGTCGGCCAGCGATGCCACCAGGCCGGCTGCGACCGGTTCGCACATTCGCTGCATGGTTTGATTGAGCCAGGTGTGAAAATAGTCCCCGGGGTCCGACCGCCAGTTCTCTTCCAGGCCGGTTAGCTCTCTCGCGGTGCCATCCTCCGTTATCACACGGGTCGCGCCCGTCTCGTCAAGGAAGGACATGTCGGTTCGGACACTGGCAACCAGGGGTGCAATCACAAGGAGGTAGAAGGCGGCCAATACTGTACCCCCAACCAGAAGCAAAGTGTGCCGCTTCGTCATTATCAGCCACCATATAAGCGGAAAGAAAGACAGTATCAGTTCCTCCTTCGAGGCCCGCCTGGCGTTCAGGAGGAACAACCAGACACCGCCGGCGAGTAGTATCCAGAACCGCGCTTTCGCCGAGCGCTGCTGCGAGCTGCGCTGGTTGGTGGCCACCATGCAGAGAACGGCCGTAGGCAGATAACTAAGTTGCGCGACCGTGCTGCCTGCATACTGCGTAATGGTCTCTCTCGCGATGAGAAAGACACTTCCGAGAAGGACGGCGACGGCGAGGTATAGAGCAGATGCCGAATCCAACGGAGCACCTTCGGAGACCGCCTCTTTGGGCTGAAATTGTTTCATGCCCACGTAGAGCGCACAGGATCCAGCGGCCATGATGGCGTGCCCGTACGCAACCCATTCGATATCTACATGTTGATTTCCCAGGGAGATGGCGTCACCGCCGATATCCGTCAGGCTTATATATAGCGGCGCCAGTCCCAGCACAACTGCCTGCCACGCCTGATAACAGACGAGGGGGTTGAGAACGAGAAGTGCACCCTTGGCCTCCCTCTTCGTGAGCCAAATGGCCCAAACCAAGTACAGGAAAGACGCTACTGCGAGGCCAGTGCGGGCCGGCAACAGCAAGTCGCTGCAGACGCAAATCGCAGCAGCTACCACGAACCGGACCGTCTCGCGGGTTCCCGACTTGCGCCAGCGCCGCGCTGTCCCAACCAACCCTCTTACCGTTGAATCTGCGATTTCAGTCCGTGGCATCAGTGTCATTGGTTCTTTCTTCGGCTCCGCCGACCGGCTGATTGGATTATATAGAGCCAGCGTGGCCTCACTGCGCCGTCATCCCCAATTTAGGGCCATAGATTCAGGCAATCGAATAGCAAGCCCACCCTCAAAGTCCGCGGGCCTCCGCGGTAGATTGTTCTCGGAGCCCACTCGCGGACCGGTATGGAAAAACCAGTTTTGGGCCGCGCTGCCAGATCGAGTCCGCACGCGCTGGCGACGAGCATCCACAGATGGCACGCCGACGATCGCAAGCCGCCGATGCCCGAAGGCGACACGGCCGTTGCCAGAAAGCCATTCACCATGGCCGTCGGAACCGCGGGGCGCCATCGTATCACGAATCGTCACGACCTCCCTGATGATCTGTTCGGCCGAACCCTCGCCGTAAGCCCCGTAACCAAAGACATCGGCAATGCCACACATCGTTCAATCCTTTGTCTCGATATCCTTGATTGTCGATCAAATGGCTCTACTGGTGGGGAGGTTCGATGACGAGGGGATTCGACCAACCGGTTCCGGCGCCCGCAGACCCGCGGCGAGGTACACTCCCCGCAGAAATCCCTGCACGCTGGCACGCATCGTCCGGCCACGCCATATCTGAGCTGACCACAGAGAAGCATCTTTCAGGAGTTGCGGCTGCGAAACGAGTTCCCGCAACAGTTGCGCCAAGAAGGAGCAATCTTCCGCGGGCACGACCCAACCGTTGCGGCCTGGCTGCAGATCGTCCGTATCACCCACCGATCCAACCCGATCCGACGCAATCAGGGGCAGGCTCGAATACATCGCCTCAGTGATTGCCAATGGATGGGCGTCGGCAAGGGATGGGTGCACATAGACGTCGGAGGCCGCATAGTACAGAGGAAGTTCCGATGGATTTACAAATCCGGCGAACACAGCTTCCCGCAATCCCAGTTCATTCGCGAGGGACTCCAGGGCGGTACGATCCGGACCGTCGCCGGCCAACAACAGGTAAGGACCAACGGCTGGATTGCCGGTACTGGCGGCAGCCACCGCCCGGACTAAATCCCTATGCCCCTTCAGCGGGATTAACTTACCTACGGTCAGCGCCACGAACGCGCCCTCGGGGATGCCCAGTCGATCTCTTATTGCACGGCGGCAATCGCTCCTCGCCGGAGCGATTGCCTGAAAGCTCTCTTCATCGATAGGGAAGGGGCACCGCACCATTTGTTCCCTGGGAAACCCATAGTGCTCATAGTATCGCTCGTTTTCATCGCCGCAAGTCAGCAGCACGTCAACAAGGCGCAACCACAATCGCACGACGATTGTTTTTGCGAGCCGTCTGGCGAAGCTTCGATGAGACAGCAATGCACTGTCTGTAATGGCAACGACCGGGCACCCCATCAGCCTTGCGTAAATGGCCGTTGCGACTGAAATGACTTGGGTATAGCTGTATACGACTACTACATCGGGTTTGATCTTCCGTAACAGGGAGCCGATGGCAGCGAAGCGACGTGACAACGAACTTCCATTTCGGTCGTCTTTGCGACCGAGAGTCTGCCACTCAAAGCCGCTGGTGATGCCGGTCCCCCACTGTATTACCTGGTCGAAGCTCGGGTCCCAGTAGGGCTCCGCGCCTTTGAGACTCTCGAACAACACAGTTATCGAAGCCCGGTTATCCTGGGAAAGGGCGCGATAGAGAGGACAGAAGTGTTGTATCGGATGCGAGACGGCAACCACCACCCGCAATCGCCGCGATGGCACCGTAGTTTCGTTTTCGAGATCCATAGATTCGGCCGCTGGAACCAAGGTGCTTCCACCATCATGGCCGCCCGGCAGCCCCCGGAGTCAGGGCAGTTGAAAAGCCGTTTGCGCCGCAGGCACGGAGCGCAGGGAACCGACCGCTCTGAGGACGCATTGCCAGACGCCCGGGCCGGTGATTCGAAGCACGAGCAAATAGACGCCGATGCCGGCACAGGCGCACGATCCCAGGTACAGGACTCGAAATGCCAGAGCAGCCGGTTGGGCAAGAAGCAGGAGTCCCGAAGTAGTGCACCAGAGAAAGCCGCCGGCGATCACCGCCGGAAGAAGGCGCGCTAACTGAGCAGATAGAGGAATTCGCAGGACTCGATCCGCCACCGCCATGTTGAGAAGGGGAAGTGGAAGCGAGGCGACGCATCGCGTAACAATGAATGCGTGCGCCCCAAATCGCCCGGCAACCGCGAGGCACGGTAACAGCAGCCCCAGGCTGACGCCGGCGATCTTGGGCCAAAGATCGGGCCGCCCAATCGCCCGATAGCCATCCGCATTCAGAGACCAGATGGCGCAAGCGCCGGGAAGAATGGCGAGCCACCCGATAGTGAAACCGAGATCGACCCACGTGGCTCGAAACACAAGGGCGGCGACAGGTTTGGCCAAGGCGGCAGAGAGGCATGCGATGGGCACTACCAGCGTTGCCGTGACGGTTTGAATGTCAAGAAACCGGGACGAGACACCGGCGGGGGAGATCCTGTTCGCGTGACACAGCGATGGATAAGCCACGAGGGAAACCGCCGATAACACGAGACCGGGCAGAGTGTTGGCGAGATTAAATCCCACGACGTACACGCCGAGTACCGCGGCGCTGAAGGAGCGTGAAGCGATCGCGTTATCACCGTAAAGAAACAGCCAGGTCTGGATTCCGCCCGCGATCACCCAGAAGCTGAATCCGAACAGCGGTTTGGCTCTCTTGAAATCCAGACCGAGTCCCGGGGCCCATTGTGCATAGAAGAAGGCGAGTATGGCGGAAACGACAGCGTTGGCCAGGAGCCCGAGCACCAGCGCCCAGACGCCGACGCCCCAGAGAGCAAGAACGAGCGTAAGAAATGTGCATGCGATCTGCGAACCTGCGCCGGCCAGCATGAACTTCTTAAACTCCCCGCGGCGCTGCAGGAGGCCGAGCGGCACTGCGCCGACGCTGTTCGCGACGATGCTGAGGGCCGAAACCCGAAGCAGGATAGACAGTTGCTCCACGCCGTAATAAGTCTCGAGTGGCGGCGCCACGGACCAAAGTACAAGGTAGACCAGTCCCGAAACCCCCAAGGCGGTCCAGAACGCGGTCGAAGCTACTTCCTCGATCGCGCCCTGGAAGTGGACCAGCGCCGGTGTGAAGGCCGCGCCGAACGCAAATTGCGCCAATGTGACTACCACGTTTACGATCGCCAGGTAACCAAAGTCTTTGGGCGTCAGTATCGCCGCCACCAGCAGCGTTCCCAGGACCGCGATGGCACGAACTCCGAGAACCGAAACACCGACCGCCGCCACAGCACGGCTAAACACCTGGCTGGCGCGGGAACCTTCCAATGCGCTTTCGGGGGTCACTGTTGGAGGCAATCCGGCTCTACGACCTGCGTGCAACGAAGATCAGATCGCGCGTGAAGATACCACTGGCGGCGCGGCCGGTTTCGATGACATTCCACATCTTCAGTCCACTCACGAGGAGTTTCCACGCGGCCGCGCGAGGCACTCATCGATCCATGGGGGTATGGATCGACGGGCCGGAAGTAAGGCTCCGTAAAACCCGCCTGTGTGAGTAAAGCGGACAGCGATTGCCGGGTGAATGCGTTCCTGCGGGTGAAGTCGCCATAGCGGATTTGGCCGAACATTGGAGACTCGCCGTTAACGGTCTGGGCAATGAAAACACCGTTGGCCGCGAGGTGTTTATGAGCCTCCGTCAAAACGGACATGACGCCGTCATCAGTAAGGTGTTCGAGAAGGTCGATAGCGAGAATTACGTCGAATCGTTCGGTCGAGTCGCGCAACCATTGGATGGCATCCGCCTGGCAGACGGGAAGGTTCACCATTTGAGCGCAGCGGACGCATTCCGGACTGAAGTCCAGCCCCTTTACGTCTTCATAGCCAAGTCCCCTGAGCATGTACAAGGCCATACCGGA
>Ga0181521_10005436_pt1 | contig 14178 bp, 10 predicted proteins | sample PEATcosm2014_Bin_32_FD_119764 | JGI IMG/M metagenome (GOLD analysis project Ga0181521, IMG submission 119764) | Peatland microbial communities from MTU Mesocosm Facility, Houghton, MI, USA - PEATcosm2014_Bin02_60_metaG | ecosystem: Environmental > Terrestrial > Soil > Wetlands > Peat | place...
GACGTTGCCGGCGCTGGAGGCAAGAACCGCGTCGCAGAGGCCAAGGTCGAGCGCGATCTTCATTCGCTCCGGCAGCACGTCGATGCCGATGATCTTTTGCGCGCCGAGCTTGCGGCAGAGCGCGCCGGTGGCCAGACCTACAGGGCCCAGGCCAGTAATGAGCACAGCGTGATTGCCGTTAATGCCGATCTTTTCCAGTCCCTCGTAGACGGTGCCGAATCCGCACGCAACCTGCGCGCCATCGCCGTAAGAGAGTTCGTCGGGCAGGGCGATGAGGTCTTTTGCCTCGGCCACCATGTACTCGGCCATGCCTCCGTCGCGCTGCCAGCCGTAGGCGCGGCGATATTTTTCGCTGGTGCAGGAGATCATGTAGCCGCGCCGGCAGTCGTTGCAGACGCCGCAGCCCGAGATGTGATAGACAATCACCCGGTCGCCGGATTTGAAGCGGCGGCAGCCCGGGCCCGTGGCGACGATCTGGCCCGCGGGCTCATGCCCGGCAATCACGCCCTGGTAGCCTTCCGGGCCTTTGCCCAGGTGCTCGTGGTAAATGCAGCGAATATCGGAGCCGCAGATCGTCGACGCCTTCACGCGCAATAGAGCTTCACCGTGGCCCGGCTCCGGAACAGGCACCGTGCGCATCTCAACGGTTGAGTCGCCCGGAAGGAACGCTGCGGTCATCGTGGCTTTCATCTGGATCGCTCCCGATCGATCTTAAGCGGTGCTCGAAAAGCCTCACGCGGTTTACGGCGGCGTGATCTCTCCGTTTACGTCCCAAAGATCTTCCCAGGTCTGGCCCTCTTTCCACAGGAAGACCTGGCCTTTGATCAAGCGGCAGTTGCGATCGAGGCCGGCGATGGAGCGCATCTCCTCGTCGGTCAGCGGATCTCCCACGACGCCCTCGAGATTGGCGCGGTAATGATGGACAGAAAAAGGAATGGGTGTTTGCCCGCGCTGCACCGCCCACTTGATGCATACCACCGCGGGATGAATCCCATGGCGCTCGGCGATGCGAAGGACCACGGGATCCTCGGTGGGCGCGGTGTCCTCCGGGGTGCGGTCGCGCTCCGGCCGTCCCGGCGAGCCGATGGGGCAGTAACCGACGGGCTTTATGCCGTTCACGACCACGAATTTGAACAGCTTCGGCTGCTGAAAATGCGGGTGCAGCTCCATTTCGTTCACCACGGGCTTGATGCGGGCGTCGCGCAGAACTAGCTTCAGTTTTGGGATGGTCATGTTCGAGGTGCCAATGTGCCGCACCAGGCCCATGTCCACCAGTTCTTCCATCTTGCGCCAGGTCTTCATGTAGTTCGCGTGGATATAGGGCTTGGCGTCAGGAGAGCGCGAGGTGACGTCGCAGCCTGGAGGATGAAAATTCGGGAACGGCCAATGCACCAGGTAAAGATCAAGGTAGTCGAGGCGCAGATCGGAAAGCGACTGGCGGCAGGAGGCGATCACATCGTCCTCGCCATGCTTGTCGTTCCAAAGCTTCGAGGTGATCCAAAGATCTTCGCGCCGGATTCCGCCGCGGAGAATTTCCTCAATCGACGCGCCGATCTCGGCCTCGTTGCCGTAAACCGAAGCGCAGTCGAAGTGCCGGTAGCCTGCCGCGGCAGCGCCCTTCACCACCTCGGCGATCTCGGCCGCGGAGACGTGGTCGGATCCAAAGGTGCCCAGGCCGATGGCCGGCATGATTGCCCCAGTATAGAGAGTACGTTGCGGGATTCCCGCCGGATTGACGGGAACGGTTGCGGCGGGATTGGACATGCGATCTGCCTTTGCGCCAGAATAGAGTTACCGCTAACTTTACGGGAGAATACACCTGCAATGATCGAGTGTCAACCTGCCTTCTTCTTTTGGCCGATTGGATACTGGCTGAAGGGGCCTACCCTGGCGACTGGCGGGCCGGGGCTTGTCGCAGGCGCGGGCGAGGGTAGTTTGCAAGCCGGACTCTGAGCCTGTACGTGATCGAATTGCGTGATCCAACCCTCTGCAACAAAGCCAGCCTTGCTGTGCGAGAGTATTCGGAGAGAAGCCTAGCCGGACTCCAGCACTAGGTTTGCATACTGAATCGTGTCACCGGTGCGAATGATCCCGATGGCATGCGGCACTCGTTTCTTGAGGTTGATGTGAGGCTCGAATTCAAGTGCAATACCATCCAACGCGCGCTTAAATTTCAGGATCGTCTCAGGGCTATTTGCCTCGTTAAACTCCTGAGCCATGAAAGCTCGGGCCACACTGAAGTTGCTGCGAATGGCTGCCAACACATCGAGAACTCGAGGCATGTCATCGACCAAGGAAATATCTACCGTCTCAACTTCCTTCCAAAAAGGAAACCCCCGGTCAGCAATGACCAGGGTATTGGTATGCCGGACAAGGCTAAGCAACAAGTTGATTTTCGGGTTTAGGATTCCTGAATTCACCATGCAGCGCTATCTCCCGAAGTGATTTCCATTGAATTTTAGCCGTGGACTCTTGCTGAAAGCGGATGATCGTCACGCTCTCCCTCCCACCGGAATGGACTTGCCCCGAATTCCGCATCAAAACCTGGGTGTCCCTGACCGGCTTGCTATCGATAGCCGGGATCACATTGCCAGCAAGAAACCCGGCTTTGCCCGCCTCGCTGCGTCCGGCACGCTAAGAAGAATCACTCCAGTTTCGCCCGGAGTTCCAGCGGTGGATCGCTTATCCAGCCCGATGATCTTGCGCGCCCTTGCACCGGTCCAAAGAACAACCTGCCGCCTCCGGCCTTCGCTGAATGCCCCGGCTACGGCGCGATACGTTGACGGCAGTCCAGGCAGTCTGGCATTGGCCGGCAGGAGCCCGAGATTCATGCATGCCTGTTCGTGCCCGGCGTCGCATTCAATGGCAAGGCTACCTGCTCGATCACCGCATTCTTATCTGTCGAAGCCCGAACCACAAGTTGAGGTTGTATGATGATGGTCTTGTTGCGTGGACGAGTCTTTGATTCCAGTAACGACAAGGTCAAACGCCCAGCGCGCTCGCCGATCATGTCGGTCTGTTGATCGATGCTCGATAGAGGGATGCGGAGTTCAGTATCATAATGGAGGTTTCCGGATCCTATGACTGCGATGTCCGCCGGCACTCTTAAGCCTGCATCGAGAATGGTATGAATCGCCCCAATTGCCATGGGATCGTTATAGCAAAATACTCCGTCAGGACGAGGATTCAGGGCGAGCAGTTGCCGCATCAAGTTAGCCCCGCTTTCCCTGCTTTGCACGTCCACCAACCGCGGCATGGACACATAACCTGAAAGGGACTTCAACTTGTGTTTGGCCAAGGCATTTTGATATCCCTTAAGACGCCCGGCGCCTGGGCTATTGTTAGGCCCGCGTATGTGAGCAATCCTCTTGCACCCTACTTCAATCAGATGTTCTGAGGCCAAGAACCCGATCGCCTCGTCGTCGCTACCAACATAGTTAGCATCCAACTCCGGAAGATTGCGGTCTATCAAAACCAATGGCAGCCCTTGCCTTTGGATCCGCTCGAATACAGATGGGTTGGTCGATGAGGATGCAATGACGAGAGCATCCAACCGGCGGCCCAAGAGTCGCTTGATCTCATGCTTTTCCAGCTCGGCGTCCTCTTCCGAGGTCGAAATTGTGAGGCAGTAACCCTTCTTCAGAAGCGCCCTTGAAAGTGATTTTGCTACTTGGGCAAAGAACGGGTGCAACAGGTCGGGCACCACAAGACCAACCAGATATGTCTTTCCGGTGACCAAGCCACGTGCAGCTAGATTCGGGGTGTAGTCAAGTTCCTTAACACGGTCCAGAACTCGCTTCCGGGTCACCTCGCTTATGTCCTCGTGGTTCCGAAGCACCTTCGAAACTGTGACCACGGACACTCCGAGGTCACGCGCGATATCTTTCATCGTCGTGGGCATAACTTCTTATATCATAGTAACAGTAAAGTATGTGATACCTGAATCGTTGACTGCTGCCAGTTTCCCCGGCTTGGCGAGTGTGTGATATCTGAGGGTAAAGTAACGGCCAGCTGCATTTAAATCGCGCCATCGCGAGTGCGTTTCAAAGCAAATTCACGCTGTTCCAGTCCCTCTTCGCCCAACGCCATCGCGCGCAGCTCGATCCAGGGCTGAAGCGCGGTCATCATGGTGTCGAATTCCGCGAAGTCCAGCGACTGCTCACCATCGCTCCATGCCTGGTCGGGATTCGGATGCACCTCGACGAGCAGGCCGTCAGCGCCGGCGGCGACGCCGATGCGCGCCAGCGCCGGCACCAGATCGTGGTGCCCCGCTGCGTGGCTGGGATCGGCGATCACCGGAAGGTGCGTTACCTGCTTAAGGAACGCAATGCCGGCGGCGTCGAAGGTGTTGCGCATTGCTGTCTCAAAGGTGCGAATGCCGCGTTCGCAGAGGATGACGTTGGGGTTGTTGTTGATCAGAATTACCTGCGCCGAGCGCAGAAGGTCAGCGACAGTGGCCACCATGCCGCGCTTCAGGAGGATCGGCTTGCCGGATTGTGCCGCCGCTTCCAGCAGCGTGTAGTTCTCCATGCTGCGCGAGCCGATCTGCAAGATGTCGGCAAACTCGGCGACCAGCGGGACGTCACATTCCGACATCACCTCAGTCACAACAGCCAGTCCGGTTTCGTCGCGCGCCGCGGCCAGCAGCTTCAGGCCTTCGAGGCCCAGGCCTTGAAACTCATAGGGAGAACTACGCGGCTTGAAGGCGCCTCCACGCAGAATGCGCGCTCCGGCGCGGCGAACATGATGGGCCGTGGCCATGAGCTGAGACTCGGTTTCCACTGAACACGGCCCCGCCATCGTGACGAACTCTACGCCGCCGACGACAAAATCGAGCACCGGCACACACGTCCGCTGGCGCCGCGCGTCCAGCAGAACATCGGGGGTCTCGGCAAGTCTAGTCTTCTGTGTTCTTGACATTTTGGCCACCTCGATTATACGCTGCACGATAAAGTTAGCGATTGCTTTCGGGCATGCTGTGTGAGTCAAGAAGACAATTGTCCGTTCAATCAGACTTGAGAATGGGATTATGGACCGTCGCAGGTTTTTGCACGCCAGCGGGGTCATGCTGGGCTCATTTCTGCCCGGCATTAGCAGTATCGTTGAGGCCGCGGACTTCGCTCCATACAGTCGATTTGAATGGTCAACGGAGTTCCTGAAGTTCTCGTTTACGCTGTCGGCTGGTCGGCTGCGCCAAGGACGTTGTGTGCCGATGGGCATTCCACTTGGGCCGGGCGCGAGCGATTCCAACGGAGTTGAGGTGGCGCTCCAGTGTACCGGGGAGAGTTGGCCAGACCCGGGCATGAAATCAGCCGTGGGAATGCCAGGCATCCGTTTACAATTCGTCGGCAAACGGGAGGAGCCCACACCGAACGGTCAGCGTTTGACTCTCTCACACAGAGACTCTGTGCTCTCTCTCCGTGTTGAGTCGGTCTACGAGACATTTACAAATGCGCCCATGGTTCGGCGCCAAACGAAGATTACCAACAACGGGAAGGCTCCCGTCGGCATTGACTTTTTGAGTTCGGCGATGCTGCATGGGCTTGCGGATCCTCAGCATTTCGATAGCGAGCTAAGAATCCATCTGGCAGTGAACAGTTGGATGGCCGAAGGGCAGTGGCATACGTTCAGACCGTCAGAACTGGGCTTTGTTGAGAATGAGCGGACGAGTTGGTCTGAAGCATCGGCAGACAGTGTTGGATCCTGGTCGACGGAGAAGTATTTGCCGATAGCTATCGTGGAAAACACGCATCTCGGACTGGTCTGGTTCTGGCAGATCGAACACGATGGGTCTTGGTATTGGGAAATCTCGAATGTGTCGGCACGCGGAAATAGTGCCAACGATGTATATGCCTATCTTGGCGGTCCCGACGACTTGCATGCAGATGCCTGGAAGAACCTGCAACCTGGGCAGAGCTATGAATCCGTACCAGTTGCCATTGGATGCGTTAAGGGGGACTTCACGGATGCGGTGGATGCCCTCACAATTTATCGCAGGCTTGCCTGCAAGCGCTCTCGCAAGGACGGCGATCGGTGCCCGGTCATCTTTAACGATTACATGAATTGCCTTTGGGGCGATCCTACTGAAGCCAAAGAACTGCCGATGATCGAGGCGGCAGCCTCAGCGGGTTGCGAGTACTACGTGATCGATGCAGGCTGGTACGCCGAGCTCAATGAGGATTGGAGCCAGACCACTGGCGCCTGGGAGCCTTCTCAAACGCGCTGGCCGCATGGGCTCAAGTATGTGCTAGATAAAATCAGGGATTCCGGGATGACGCCAGGACTCTGGCTGGAACCTGAGGTGGCGGGGGCTCGCTCAACCTTGGCATCGAAGCCCGACGACTGGTTCTTCATGCGGCACGGCAAAAGGGTTTTGAAGAACTCGCGGTATCTGCTGGATTTTCGGAATCCGGATGTTCGATCCTACCTCGATCAGGTCATTGAGCGAGTCGTACATGATTACGGCGTGGGCTACATCAAGATGGATTACAACACGGACTCGCTCCTGGGAACTGACCTTCACGCAGACAGTGTCGGGCAAGGATTACTGGAGCATGACCGAGCCTATCTAGCGTGGATTGATCGAATTCTCGAACGATATCCCGACCTGATTCTGGAGAATTGCGGCAGCGGCGGAGGGCGGATGGACTATGCCCAGCTTTCCCATTTTCAGATTCAATCCGTCACCGATCAGGAGGACTACCTGAGGATGCCGGCGATTCTGACTGGGGCCTCAGCCGGTATCTTGCCGGAACAGGCGGCCATTTGGTCCTACCCTACCGCGCGTAGCGATTCTGACAGTGCCAGCTTTAACATGGTGACCGGGATGGTGTGCCGGATTTACCAAAGTGGAAGATTGGACCAGATATCGAGCGATGCGTTCCGGCAGGTTCGGACGGGAATTGAGCTGTATAAGAACACAGTGCGCAAGCACGTTCCTAAGGCTGTGCCTTTTTACCCACTGGGAATGCCGGATGTTACGGATTCGAACTCTCCGGTTTCGCTGGGAATGCGGGCTCCCGAATTGACCTGGATTGCGGTGTGGCGGCTGGATGGACCTTCTCGTGTGACAATCCCGATCGCTTCGAAGCAGCCGCGAATCCTTTTCCCGACTGAGCTTGGGATCAATCTAACACAGGAGGAACATCAACTGGACGTCGATTTTCCCCGGACCAGGATGGGCTGCTTGCTTCTGACGTAGTCCAGGCGAGAAAGAAAACCGGTATGGCTTTATAGCACGTGCCTCAGGACCGATGTTGAAGATTCTTGTTGTCCTGTTCATGGATCACGAAGGCGCAACAACTGCCATTGACCGGATGATGACTTATTGGGCATCACATGTGGAGACTGGTGCCGCAAATGAAAGAGAAGGAACAAAAGGGTGAGAAGAAAGGTGAAATCAAATATGTTTCGGCTCGCTGCAGATAATCTGTTGCGTATTCTGCCAGATGTTAGGTCTCGACTTCTGTTGATTTTCATCCTGTTCTCAGGGGCGCAGAGCGGCTGGTCACAGATGCCAGGCCAAAATATTCCTCAGTTGCCGCCGGTTGCGGCTCAGCAAACGGCGCATGGCATCCATGCCACCGTTGGCAATGAAGTCATCGAGATTACTGTATGCACCGATGCGGTGATTCACGTCGTGGCGAAGCCGAACGCTGAAACTACGGCACCTGAGCAGCACCCGTGGATGCTCGATGCAAGTCAATCGTGCCCTGGTGCTCCATTCGTGTTTGCAGAGGATGCAAGATCAGCAAGCGTCAAGACCTCGGAACTCGAAGTGCATTTTAATCTTGAGCGCGGCAATCTTTCGTTTCGCACCGCAGCGGGAGGCGTCCTGCTGAATGAGGGCGGGAGCGTGCCGCGCACTTATGAGCCTGTGGAGCAGAACGGCGATCACACATTCCAGATTACGGACCGCTTTTCTCCATCGGTGACCGATGCTTTTTACGGGCTAGGCCAGCACCAGAGCGGAATGTTCAACTACAGGGGCGCCACCGTAGAGCTCGCACAGAACAACACGGATGTAGCCATTCCCCTCCTGGTTTCGAATAAGGGATACGCGCTGATGTGGAACACGGCCGCTTTGACCTACGTCGATAATCGTTTTCCAAGCGAGCTCAAGTTCAGTTCCATCGCCGGCAATTCGATCGATTACTTCCTGATCTACGGTCCGGAGACGGACATAATCATTCGCGAGTACCGCACTATGACCGGCCATGTTCCCATGTTGCCGAAGTGGGCGTATGGATTTTTCCAGTCGAAAGACCGTTACGTATCGCTCGATGAGATTCAGAACATCGCGCACCGGTACCGTGAGGAACACATCCCGATGGATGCAGTGGTGCAGGATTGGTTTTGGTGGAAGACGGAGGGCGATCCAGAGTTCAATGCGAATTATCATGACGTGGCGAAGGATCTCGAAACTCTACACAACGAGAACGTACACGCCATGATCTCCGTCTGGGGTTTGCTTGATCCCGCATCCGAAACGTACAAGGAGCTTGAAGCAAGAAATCTGCTGGTTCCGAACGCGCACGTCTACGATGCAAGTAATCCTGTCGCACGCGACATCTACTGGAAGCGCTTGCCAGGCAAGCTCCTGAAAGAAGGATGGGATGCATTTTGGCTCGATAGTGCGGAGCCGGAAGAGTATTGGCCGCACATGGGCGATGCGATTTTGCGTAACAAAAGTCTCGCGATCGGCAACGGCGCGGAATACACAAACGTGTTTCCCTTTTTGCATACACTTGGAGTGCAGGAACATTGGAGGAATACAACCGATCGCAAGCGCGTCTTCCTGCTGACGCGGTCGGCATTTCTCGGCCAACAACGCGTCGGCGCGGCCGTGTGGTCGGGAGATGTCTACACTACCTATTGGGCGCTGAGTCACCAGGTTCCGGCAGGACTGAATTTTGCATTGTCTGGTTATCCCTACTGGACAACTGACATTGGCGGCTACTGGCCTCCCAACATGAAAATCCTGGACGATCCTGATTATCAGGAGCTCTACGCTCGCTGGTTTGAGTACGGAACATTTTGCCCGATCTTCAGGACCCACGGCCACAGGGATCATAACGAGCTGTGGACCTACGACAAGGTCGAATCCGTTCTATTGACTTACGACAAGCTGCGCTATCGATTGATGCCGTACATCTATTCGCTTGCCTGGCGCGTCCACGACGACGACTACACGATCCAAAGACCCCTCGTGATGGATTGGCGCGACGACCCAAAGACCTGGAATAGCGGAGACGAGTTTATGTTCGGTCCCGCCATCCTTGTTAATCCTGTCCTAGAACAGGGGGCGAGACAACGCACAGTCTACTTGCCCGACTCACCTGATTGGTACGACTTCTGGACGGGGGCTTCCGTTCAGGGTAGTCGGGAGTTCCAGGCGGAAGCTCCGCTGGATCGAATGCCGCTTTATATCCGCGCAGGATCGATTCTCCCGCTTGGCCCGGAAATCGAGTATGCAGAGCAGAAGCCGGAGGATCCAATCGAGCTCCGCATTTACCCCGGGGCAGATGGGCGATTTCAACTTTATGGAGATGAAGGGGACAACTACGACTACGAGAAAAGCGAACATTCACTCATCCCGATTACGTGGTCCCAAGCGGACAAGACCCTGTTTATTTGCGCCCGTGTCGGTAGCTACGTTGGCATGCCAAGCTCGAGTACGTTCCACATCGTCTGGGTACGAGAGGGCCATGGGACCGGAGAATCGGTGGAATCGTCGCCGGATCGTGTCATTAAATATACCGGCTCCGCGCTGACCATTCGCCAACCCTGATTTGGCCGATTGAAGACAGGCTGAGGCGCCGCATGAAACGGTGGAGTCCTTATGCTGACGAGATTGAAAGCGCACAACGCGATTGCCGATCATGGCTCTCGGACTTTGATCGAACCTGAAATCCGGCGCCTGGACGTACCGGCAAGGCTTCTGTTCTTGAAAAAGAGTTCTGTTTACCGCCGCAACCATCGAATCCCGCGGAGTGGTGGGTTCCAATGGGCGCTTAGCGGAATCATCGGCGGTGCGTCATGCAATTTGGAACTGAAAGGCGTCGACACTCACACATTCAGCTTTCGTGTTCAATCTGCGCGATTCTCATCGCACAGACCTAACCTTTAATCATTGGAGATTCTTATGCCGCGCATCTCTCGTCGTGACCTGCTTGCTTCCGGACTTGCACTCTCCACCTCTTCAATCATCGCCCGTTCCGCCTGGGCCCGAACCGCCGCTCTGCTGGGAGGTGATGCGCCGCATGGCTCGGCGGCGGCTGTTCCAGCCGTTGCGCCGAGAGAACAACTGCTGTTCGACTTCGGCTGGAAGTTCACATTCGGTCATGGCACAGATCCCTCAGAAGATCTGGGATTTGGCTTTGGCCAGAGCGACTTTTCCAAGACGGGCGACTTCAAATTTGCAAAGGCCGGTTTTGATGACTCCGGGTGGCGCGCACTCGACCTTCCGCATGACTGGGCGGTGGAACTCCCGTTCGTGCATGATGATTCAGGGAACGGAGATAGTCAGTTGCGCTCGCACGGGTACAAACCACTCGGCCGCCGCTATCCTGAAACGAGCGTAGGTTGGTACCGTCGCGAATTCGAGATTCCCGCAAGCGACGTGGGCCGCCGCATTTGGGTTGAGTTCGACGGCGGTTTTCGCGACGTGCTTGTCTTCGTCAACGGCTGTTTCATCGGCCGAAACGACAATGGCTACGCTCCCTTCCGGTTCGATCTCACGGACTTCCTCGCCTACGGCGCGAAGAACTACATCGTCCTCCGGGTCGATGCCAGCTTCGGCGACGGCTGGTTTTACGAGGGCGCAGGAATCTACCGGCACGTTTGGCTCATCAAGACTGACGCGGTCCATCTCGGCAAGTGGGAAAGCATTATTCGCTCGACGGTGAACGGAAACTCGGCCGCATTAGCTCTCTCAACGGTAGTGCAGAACGAGAGCACGCAAGCCGTGAGCGCCAGAGTAGGCTGGAAGATCCTTGATGCCAGCGGTGCGACGGTCGCCACTGCCGAATCGCCTGCGCAATCCATCCCCGTTGATGGATCATCGACCTACACCGCTAACGCGAGGCTTGCGAACCCCGCGCTCTGGTCGGTCGATGAGCCCAATCTGTACTCCGCCATCGTGACCGTTGAGGCTGACGGCATTGTGCGCGATGCGGAACGCGTGACGTTTGGAGTCCGCACAGCCATCTTCGATGCCGACAAGGGCTTCTTTCTTAACGGCAAATCGCTCAAGATCCAAGGTACCTGCAACCACCAGGATCACGCAGGCGTGGGGGCGGCGCTGCCTGACCGGGTGCAATCGTTCCGACTTGCCGTGCTGCGCGAGATGGGCTGCAACGCCGTGCGCACCTCGCACAACGCGCCCACGCCCGAATGGGTGGATGCCTGCGACCGCATGGGCGTGATGATGATGTGCGAGACCCGCCAAATGAGTTCGAGTTCCGAGGGCATGCAACAACTCGAACTGATGGTGAAGCGCTATCGCAACTCACCCTCTATCATCATCTGGTCCATTGGCAACGAAGAGTGGCTGCTGCAGGACACAATGGCTGAGCAGGGCGAACGGATCGCGGCCGACATGGTAAACCTGTGCCACAAGCTCGATCCGACGCGCGTCGTCTCCGCCCCCGTCAACGGAGATAACGAAAAGGGCCTCTCCGTGCCCCTCGACATCATTGGTTTTAACTACAACAGCCGGAAGTATCCCGAGCCGTTTCACAGGAAGTATCCCAAGCGGCCGATTTACGGATCGGAGACGTCGAGTGCAATCAGTACGCGCGGCGAGTACACGACCGACCGACTGCGCAACACTGTGAACTGCTATAACGGCGTGGTGCCGTGGGGCGAGACGCCGGAGGGATGGTGGACGTTCTACGGCACGCGGGATTGGGAGGCGGGCGGGTTCGCCTGGACTGGTTTTGACTATCGTGGTGAGCCAACCCCGTATGGCTGGCCCTCGATTAACTCCCAGTTCGGCATTGTGGACATGTGCGGTTTCCCGAAGGACTACTTTTACTACTACAAGGCGTGGTGGCGCAAGGAGCCCTCGCTGCATCTGTTCCCGCACTGGAACTGGCACGGCAGAGAAGGCGACGAGATTCCAGTTTGGGTTTACTCCAACCTGGACGAGGTGGAACTGCTTGTGAACGGCCAGAGCGCCGGTCGCCAGAAGATTCGACACCTTGGACACGCGGAATGGAAGGCGAGGTACGAGCCGGGAGTGATTGAGGCGCACGGTTTGAAAGACGGCAAGATCGTTCTGACGGAAAGGCGGGAGACGACCGGGCCGACGGTTTCCATCCGGCTAACAGCGGATCGTACCGAGATCAACGCGGACGGCGAGGACGTGGCCATTTTGCAGGTGGAGGCTCTCGATGATGAGGGCAGGCCAGTGCCAACCGCGGACAACAACATTGCGTTCAATATCTCGGGCCCCGGAAAACTCATCGGCGTGGGGAACGGTGATTCCAACTGCCAGGAGAGCGACAAAGAGCCCAAACGCTCGCTCTTCAACGGTCTCGCTCAAGTGATCATCCGAAGCACGAAACGCCCTGGCGAGATCCATGTCGAGGCAGTGAAGAATAGCTGGGAAGGCCCGGAGTTGATGCCGACCAAGCTGGTGATCATCGCTAAGCCGGTCGAACCTCGGCCCTCCGTCCCTCTACCGCGAGAATCGTGATTGTTTTGGCAGCATGAAGTCTCAGGGCAGGCTTAGCTTCAAAACATGGACTTACTCAGGGGTTCGCCAGGGCTCGCAGCGTCTCGATTACAACAGCGGACCATTCTGTTACGAGTTGATCTTCGCCGACAGCTTGAGCTACCACCTGACTTGTTGGAACGGTGGGTCTCTTCCTAGTGGCTCCGACAGGCTACATTACACCGCCTTGTTCAGGCGTTCCGGTTCTCGTTTGACTTACTCTGAGCCGCTCGCCTTCATGACGCGTGTTAACGGTCGCCTTCGCCTTCGGCGGGCGGAACGGAAATCTCCGCCGCGCTCGCCGAGCCGTTGGCGCCAAGCTCCTGCAAGGCCGTGAAACGAAAAAATCGGGCATCGACCGGAGCAAATGTATGGTCCGCCGCCATTCCGCAAGCGAAAAGTGAAAGTGGCAGGTTGGTCTGCGCAAATGTATACGGCCTTTGTTGGAGAGGGTTCCTCCGGGCCATGATGGAATGCGCCGCGCTCTGCTCTTCATTAAGTAGGCAGTCTTGTGAAGACTTTTTTACTCCACAGGTTTCGAGAGCGCCGGGTTCGACCGTTGAGCCATCTCATTGTTCGCCAGCAGACCTGGTAGAAAATCAAATCCTCCGCTTGAATTCGAGGCAAGCGGCGAGGGCCACGCAACTATGCGATCCGGCTCTCGGCGTTTGCATCGTCCAGAATCGGAGCCCATTGTGCGCGAAGCTGCAGGTGAACCCAAGCAGCATGAATACGGGTAGGACCAGGCGTGAACGCTTGGAGCGCGACTTAGTCTCCCTATCGTGAATCGGCTGGCTTTGAAGACTTGAGATCTCGGGCCGCGATCAAGTCAGACGAGTTGGTTCGACGCTAAGTTGCCGATGCAACCCACACACGGGCTTTCTCCTAACTTAGCGATCGCTATCGTTAGTGACGTTCATTCGTTTTCAGGTTGGGTATGATCTTCTGGATGATCCCGACCCTTCGTTGATCACCAGGATTCGATTGGGATCGAGGCCGGTGAAAGTTTCGACATTCTGGGTTGTGGGCCACTTGAATTCGAGCAAGTCGGCCGTTTTGGCCTGCCCAACACCAAAGTGCAGCCTAAGATCGCTTTGCGACATCACGCTGGTCCCGCAAATTGATCTCATCCATTTGCGAGTGTTTCCCTGTGACAACGCGCACGCGAGCGCCAATCGCCGCGAAGCTTGAGGTCTCCGGTCGATGGATTGTCGACCATCTTCCAGAATCATCCGGGCCGCGGCGACTCCAGAGCGCGTAACCATTGACGAGGCAGTCGAAGCGTTCCTGGTGAAATGCAAAGGCCGCGACATCGAGCTGACGACGCTCGACAAATACTAGTGGACTGTAACAGCTGAAAGGATAGTATGATCGTGAGTATGGAAACCACGATCGCACTGACGGAAGCAGAACGTACGGAACTGAATCAGCGAGCGGCGAGTCGCAGCGGGCGTGCAGAC
>Ga0181521_10005438_pt1 | contig 14173 bp, 10 predicted proteins | sample PEATcosm2014_Bin_32_FD_119764 | JGI IMG/M metagenome (GOLD analysis project Ga0181521, IMG submission 119764) | Peatland microbial communities from MTU Mesocosm Facility, Houghton, MI, USA - PEATcosm2014_Bin02_60_metaG | ecosystem: Environmental > Terrestrial > Soil > Wetlands > Peat | place...
CGGGCTCGGCTGCTCCACGCAGGCCACGGCGAGCTTCCAGGGTCCACGCCGCCGATGCGCTGCACCCCAGAAACGCTGCCGCGAGCGTAGGGGAAAGCCGCGCCAAGCCATCATCAGGATTGTCTGACAAGGCGATTGCCCCAATGGATGAGGGTCATATTTACGCCTTTCGATAGAAAGTGTCCTAATGTGTCGGTTCACCGAGATGGGGAGTCGTTCCTAACAGGATTAGTCTAGAAGCTCGAATCGCTGATTTGTCATTGATCAACGCTATTCATTTCTAATCCTTCGTCTTCAACTGCGCTTCGTTCGCAGTAATGAACTCGCGAATGTCGGCCGACATGTCCAGCAGCTTCAACCACTGTTCTTTGTACAAGGTCACAGGAAACCGCCCCATTCCGTAGATCGAGATGGCTCCCTTTTCACTTACCTTCATGCGGATACCGGAAACCGCCCCCTTTTTGAGGGCCTCGTTTTCCTTACGGAGGCGCTCCAGTTCAGCTTTCAGCTGTTCGTCGGACATGGCTTTTCCTAGTTTGTTTAGCGATTAAACCCAAATCTACCGATACTGACCCGCCGCCCATGCGTCCACCACTTTTGCCGAACTTCCCGGGTACTGCGGCTTACGCTACTCGCGCGACGCGTCTCAGTAGCAAGCCTATAATGTCGGAACGAGAGATTGCTCCGCAGCTCGCGCGGCCACGTCAAACTGCTTCTCGAGAGAAGCGTTTGCTCCGCGCAAGCCATCAACGACTTGGCGAGCCCAATCGATGTATTCCAATCGGCGCCGCACTGACCAGTCTGGCGCTGGGCTGGAAACGAGTGCCCGCAAATTGCTAGTTTTGTCGGCGAGCTTGAGTAACTTCGCGCGGTTGGTTTTCTCTTGCGCACTCTCCACTTGGCGCTTCTTGCGCTCTCGTTTTTCCAGCGTTTTGTCGTCGGTCACCTCGGCGACAAGGTCGGCGACATCGGTTCCGAAAGATTCCGCAATGAGCTTGTGCGGAACCTCGCAGTCCTCGATGGCATCGTGAAGCAGCGCGGCAATAACCAGATTAGGATCCTTGCCCTCGGTTGCTTCTGCCACTAACGACGCGACTTCCAAGAGATGGTTGATGTAGGGCTCCTTCGCTGCACCCTTGCGGCGCTGGTGTACGTGCCATCTTGCGGCTGCGTCCGCAGCCTTCAGTACCATGATCCAGTCTTTCATTGAATTTCCGCCGCGTCTGGCCCCTCAAAGTGCGTCGGCGCCGTTGACCGTGAATGTCGCCGAAACCGAAGTCTGCCACTGGATATGCCTATTTTAGCATGCCGGCGGGCATTGGGGCGGAGGCCCCAATGCCGCGGCCTGACAAAAGGGCTTACATTTCATTCGCGCCAACAGCGTCTCGCATAGCAGTAACAGCTGCTGTCTGTCGGAATTATGGAGCTGTTTCGGCCCGTGTTCCCGGCTAATGTCATCGGATGTAAGGGAAGGACGGGCGTGGCGTCGCTGGCGGGGAGATGAACGCGAGTAAACTAAAGCCAGGCATCATTGTCCGCGGGCCAGTGCTTCCTGAGCCTACCGAAGTACTCGTCTTTACGCCCCCCCGGTGACGTGATCAAAATCGTAGGCGCCGGTCAGAAGACCGGCCAGGTCCTGTACTGAGGCTTGATCAGCTCCAGTTCCTCGAAGCGAGACCCGAGCGCGAGCTATTCGACGGCGACCCGGGTGCGCTTCCGCCTTGAGGAGGAGGGCGCTGATCGTGCTTGTATCTAGGCAAAGTGGTAAATTTTCCGAAGGGAGTTTTGATCCATGAAAGCAACTGAAGCAGGACTCCTCGCCTTCCTGAAAAAATCACCTCAGTTCGTGATCCCCATTTATCAGCGCACCTATTCCTGGACTGACAAAGAGTGTCGTCAGCTCTGGAGCGACATTCTACGTACTGGGAGCAATAGCGCAATATCGGTGCATTTCATTGGGTCTATTGTCTATATCGAGGCGGGGCTCTCGCAGGTCTCGCATCAGTCGCCGCTACTGGTAATCGATGGCCAGCAGCGCCTGACCACAGTGATGCTGTTGCTTGCCGCTTTGGCAACTGCGCTTGCTGAGACTGAGCCAGTTGATGGTTTCTCTGCGCGCAAGTTACGCAACTATTATCTTCTAAATCCAGAGGAAACTGGCGAGCGCCATTACAAGCTGTTGCTTTCCCAGACCGACAAAACGACCCTGACGGCAATTATTTCCGGCAATGAGCAGCCCCGAGAGCACTCCATCAAGGTCATGCAGAATTTTGCTCTGTTCGAAGAATTGCTTGCCGACTGCAAGGATGATTACACGGCGGTCTGCAACGGGCTTGCCAAGCTGGTCGTCGTAGACATCGCTCTGAACCGTGACCAGGACAATCCGCAGCTCATATTTGAGAGTATGAACTCCACCGGTCGTGAGCTGAGCCAGGCGGATCTCATTCGTAATTTTATATTGATGGGTCTCGAGCCCGTGCTGCAAACACGGCTGTATGAGCAGTTTTGGCGACCCATGGAATTGGCGTTCGGGCAGGAGGCCTACGGCACGCATTTCGATGCCTTCATGCGTCACTATCTGACGGTAAAGACGGGCGAGATCCCCCGCCTTGATGAAGTTTACGAAGCCTTCAAGGGCCACGCCCGGTCGCCGAAGACGGCGGAGGCCGGTATTGACGCGCTCGTCAAAGATATTCGCGATTTTGCGCGGTATTTTTGTGCTATGGCGCTGGGGGCCGAGCCTGACGACGAGCTTAAGCTGGCGCTGCATGATCTTCGCGAGTTGAAGGTCGATGTCGCCTACCCATTCCTTCTGGAGCTTTATCACGACTATGCGACGAGCGTTTTATCGAAAGCGGATTTGATTGAGGCTGTCCGGCTTGTCGAGGCCTATGTCTTCCGCCGCGCAATCTGCGCCATCCCGACTAACTCGATGAACAAGACTTTCGGAACCTTTACAAGGGCACTCAAGAAGGATCGTTATCTGGAGAGTATTAAAGCGCACTTCCTCACTCTGCCATCGTATCGGCGTTTTCCCCAGGACGAAGAATTCCAGCGCGATATTCAAACGCGCGATCTCTACAATTTCCGCAGTCGAAGCTATTGGCTGCGTCGATTTGAGAATTACGGACGCAAAGAACGTGTCGCGGTTGATGAATACACCATTGAGCACATCATGCCGCAGAATGAAGATTTATCCGCATCCTGGAAAAATGCTTTGGGACCGGATTGGGATCGCGTCCACAAGACTTGGCTGCATACACTCGGGAACCTCACGCTCACAGGCTACAATTCTGAATACAGCGACAGGCCATTCCTTGAAAAGCGCGACATGGCAGGCGGTTTTCGCGAAAGTCCGCTGAGGGTAAATGCTGGCCTCGGGCAGCTCGACCGATGGGATGAGGAGACCATCAAGGCGCGAGCCGTTAAGATGGCGGCGAACGCGCTCAATGTATGGGCCCCACCGGAGCTTCCTGCGGAAATCCTCGCGGCTTACCAGCCAAAGGAGTTTGAGTCAGCCATCTATTCGATTGAAGACCACCCACACCTGCTAACGGCCAATATGAGGGAGCTGTTCGAAGCCTTCCGCAAGGAAGTGCTCGCTCTGGACCCCTGTGTGACAGAAGAATTCCTGAAGCTCTATGTCGCGTACAAGGCCGAGACGAATTTTGTAGATGTCGTCCCGCAAGCCAAGCAGCTTCGACTTTCGCTGAATATGGATTTTGCCGAGATCAGTGATCCGAAGGGGCTGTGCAAGGACGTGTCCGGCCTGGGTCGCTGGGGCAACGGCGACGTTGAGGTGCGCCTCAGCGAACTCGATGAATTGCCTTATGTGACCGGCTTGGTTCGTCAGTCGCTTGAAAAGCAGCTTGGTGAGGAGGGCGGATGAGACAGTTCGCCTTTCTTTAATCTGAATTCTCGTGTTGCTGACCGGAGCGCGAAGCTCCGTTACCCACTCAAGAAACCTTTCGTTGGGGCGGAATTACCGGATACGCGTTGTCTGCAGGAAAAGCACTACTATAACGGTATTCTGGCCAACCTGAGAAATGAAAGGATCTAAACTTCGGACCCAGTCATGGCAAGAAAGACCCCCGAAATTAGTTCAGGAAAAGCGCATTCATGGTGCCGTCTATCCCGTTTCGTGTACCCACAGGTACAGCAACAAAGGTGAAGCACCTTACTCTGCCAGCGCTTTGAACGCGGCTTGGGACGGTTCGCTGTAGAACTCAATCGTCAGCTTGTCGAGCACCTCCGCCTTGAGTGTCGCGAAGTCGCGGCTGTTCTCGGTTGGGATGAGCACCCGCTGGGCGCCGGCGTCCATGGCTACGCGCAGCTTGTCGCCGAGGCCTTCGACGCGGCTCAGAACGCATGGTCATCATGCAGGTCGGTTCAATTCTCTCCAGACCATCGCAATCTTTCGCGTGACCGCACTCTCATCTGGCGCCTGGTCTTCATCCCGCAACTGAAACCAGTCGAGCATTTCGCGCATCAATTCGCTCTGGGTGGACGGATTCCATGATCATGGATTCTGCGCGTGATCGCCGCAAAGAAACGATTCCAATCAAATCGTGGGGGCGCGCCAGGACCGGGGGCGCGAAAGGGCGCGCGATGGGTGACGTGGGGCTTGCTGCCACCGCCGGCTATGCGTCCGGCCTGCTTTTATGCCTTGGGCAGCGGAGTGGTGGCCGCGATAATGCTTGTCTCCGAAAGGAAACAGCGTATCGAGTGACATTCAACGGGCATTCCCCTATACCGCGCCGTAAGGGCCACCGAGCTGTTCATTCAAGGGTGTGGCAGGCGCCGGGCGCAGCTAGGCTGAAAGAGCGAGGAGCGGCGGGTTAGCGCTGCAATTCCATATGGCAGATGCCACAACAATCGAATGGACCAATGCTACTTGGAATCCGGTGACCGGGTGCACAAAGATCAGCGCGGGATGCGATCATTGTTACGCTGAACGATTTTCTGAACGTTTCCGCGGTGTCGCGGATCACCCGTTTCGCAATGGGTTCGACTTGACACTGCGACCCGAGCGACTGGAGCAGCCCCTTCAGTGGCGTCGCTCGCGAATGATATTCGTGAATTCAATGAGTGATTTGTTTCACAAGCTCGTGCCGATCGAGTTCGTCGATCGAGTTTTCGATTCTATGGAGTTGGCCTCCTGGCATGTCTTTCAAGTGCTAACCAAGCGCAGTTCGCGAATGCGGGACTATGTAAGCAAGCGCTACGGTGACGACGGTGCGCCCTGTCACATATGGTTGGGCGTATCGATCGAAGATGGCACAAAACTTTCGCGGGCACGCCATCTAATCCAAACTCCTGTCCCGATTCGATTTTTGTCTTTGGAGCCTCTAATAGGGCCGGTCGGTGATCTGCCGTTAGAGGGCATCAGATGGATAATTGTCGGAGGCGAGTCCGGCCCAGGAGCTCGCCCCGTTGATCCGCAGTGGGTTCGCAGTATTCGCGATCATTGTATCGATCGACGGATTCCGTTTTTCTTCAAGCAGTGGGGAGGAAGGTGGCCCAACTCAGGTGGGCGGATTCTCGATAATCAAGCCTGGAGTCAGTGGCCCGTCATGCCCACGCAATTCGCTCGCGGCTACGGACCCTCACGTAAGAAACGGAACGGCGGCGCTGTATCCCACTCAAAAGACGAATGCATGGATGCGTAGATTCATATTTTAAGCACGCGCTGTGGTCGGTCAGTCATCGTCGTCCGTTTACCCGAAAAGCCTCCCTTGCCGTTCAACGTTTGCTGCCGTTTCCCAAAATCGATGAGCAAGCTCATGCTTAGCCGCCAGTAGAAGCCAATAAAGTCTTTGTTTGTTTTTCCCCGTGATTAGTTTCATTTCTGTCGCAGGCCACACGCCAAGCGCCACGACCAATTCTCTCCAATATTCGACGACGAGTCGCCGGATTTCCTGTTGTGCATGGGCTAAGTCGATCTTCTCGCGCCATCCTGGGGCAAAACTGTCGAAGGCTGATTCCTCGGACGCCATGTTCCGATCGAGATTTCTTTGAAGGTCCATCGCGCTAAAGTGAATGAGCATGTCGATTCGCCTGAGCGTGGAAAGCGCCCTTATAATTTGAAAATCGAGAGCACCAAGACTGTAAGGATCGAGAAATCCAAAATGAAGGCCTGAGTGAGGCGCCGACTTCGCGAATGCCTGCGCTGCATCTACGGCCGGCCCCTTTAGCTCTATTACCGGTGCGCGCAAGCGCCTCAATCTTTCAATGCATGCTTCACGTCGCTCTTGGTCAATATCTGCGACGTACACCTGTGAAAACTCCGACGTACCTCCGACACTGATTTTCCAAGCTGCTATTGCGCTGCCGTCAATCCACTCGCCGGTATCTCGGATTCGTGCGCGGCCAGGGCCGCTGAATAGATCAACGAAGGTCGCTCCCGCTTTACCGCTTCCCAAATATTTCTTTCGAGCCGAACTGGAGATGTCCAAATAACGACGGAGATACGAATGTTTTTCTTTGACCCACATGCCGACTTCTTCGGCTGGCAGGCCATCATCGCCTTTGATCAGTGGTGCCCTCGCAGTGGTCATTTATTTTAAGCCCGCACTCACTCTACGAGAGCCTTAAAGACCGCATCGGCGGTGTCTTTATAAAATTCAATGCTGATCTTGGTCCAAAGCTCGTCGGGAAGATCGTTAAGTTGGCGGCGTGCCGAGACGGGCATCAGCAGCGTCTGTGCTTGCTTTTCGATCGCGAGTTCGGCGACATGAACGGCATTTGGCACCAGTTCGATTGAGCCGCCGAGGGTGGCCGAGCCCACCACGATGGTGCCGCCTCGACTATTTCGACCTAGCAGCGACCCACAGAGCGCTGTCAGCACAGCCACTCCCAAACCTGCGCCGGACTTGTCTGCATCGATTGCACGAAGCTGAAGAGTGAATTCCTGAGCGCGCGGATCGCGATCGCCAACCAGGCTGCGCGCTTGCGCGAATAGGACTTGCTCTCCCACCTTCACGCTCTCGCGGAACGATGGTGGTGCAGGCTGATTGAGGATGCGTATCCCTGAACCGGGTTGGTGCGACACTTCGATCCGATAGAGACCTGCGCCGCTCCCGGCCGATCCAGTGGCGATCGCCCAAATCTGTCCGGGCGGAAGCGGATCGGTTTCGATCGCCTGGTCGGATTGGAGTTCAGGCGTTGCAACAAATGTCTCCACGCCTTCTGACCCGAGCGTGTAGCTGAAATGCGTGTTGCGAAATTCGCTTTTGAATACGCGCCGCTGTTGTTCCTTGACGCGTCGACGCGACTCTAACGCCAGTTTAACAATCCATTCCAAATCGGAGTCGGGAACGGTGGTTGATGGGTTCGGGTAGAGAAGCTTAGCAAGGCCGCTTACCGTCTTCCGGACAGCCTCAATATCGCGGCCGGATAGCGCGCCACCGAAGTGGATGCGCCCGTCGAGAATGCCGGCACGCGAAATGGGCCTGAGGCGCGTGAAACACTCCGACAGAAAATCCGAAACCAATCCGAAATGATCGGTGAGATGTCGCCGCGGATCGAGCTTTGGGAATTCCCAGCCCGGCGCATAACCATGCAGCCGGTCCATAAACGCCGTGTCATCCCGCATATCCGGTGGTAGCGGCCCCAAAAGATGGCCGACGCGCTGAGCCTGATCCAGGTCCACGTCAAGATTGCCAACAAGCACAATCCCGCCCTCGGCCCTGATCGAATCCTTGCCGCGGGAGAACTCGCCTGACGCCATGTACCCCTTCATAATATTCACGCCATCCTTCGAATCGAAGGAGACGCCGGCGATTTCATCAAAGCATACGACATCGTATTGGCAGACCAGGCCACGCTGGCCTGTGGCCATATTGACGAACATGCGAGCCACCGTCGCCTTACCGCCTGAAATCAAGTGCGCGTAAGGCGAGACCTGCTGGAATAGATGACTCTTGCCGGTCCCGCGAGGACCGAGCTCGACCATGTTGTAGTTGCGTTCGACAAAGGGGACCATGCGCAGCAGCGCAACCCGTTTCGCCCGCTCATTGAACTCTGCCGGTTCGAATCCAATCGAGCGAAGCAGAAAGTCGATCCAGTCGTTCGTTGTCTCGAGTTTCGCTCGCCCTTCATAAAATGTGTCCAACACGTCTGCGCGCGACATTTGAATCGGACGAAGAGCGTCGATGCCGAACGGTCGACCATTTTTCTCCTCCGCAATGACGCTGTCATAGGTCAGCGTTACCTCGGCATAGAAACCGTCGATCAAGATGCGTTCGTTCTCTTCGACAATGCTGTCCGGGATCCGCACGTCGCGCAATGCGAGGCTCGGAAGCTCCGCTATATAACAAGCATTCTTGGCGTCAAGACGCGCGCGCACGGTATCAATGAGGCGCACCGAGCCTTTGCGGTAAGCTTCATTCTTGAAAACTTCCTCCTGGCCAGTGCGCACGCAGCGGTCTTTCAGTTGCTTTTCGACGATCTCAAGTCCTTCCTTGATTTCGGTTTCTTCAGTTGACGCGCAATAGCGGCCAAGCAAAAATTCCACGACATAAGCGGGCACGGGATACGATCTTGCATAGCGCCGGACCAAGTCCTTTCGGACTATGAAGCCCTCGAAGGCGCCGGCGCCCAAATGGTCGAGCCGGTCAAGTTGTAATGTCATACACGCTCTCCAACATGGGTGGCCCGGGCGTCGACGATGCTGCCATGCCGATCGACAACGACGACGAATACCGGATCACCTTCTTCCTCCTCGTCCGATATTGTTAGACGTGCGCGTGTTCCTTCGATTGCCGAGGTAACATCGACACGCGAGGAGGGCTCGCGTTCCTCGCGACGAACCTCAACAGTCACGCCTGTCAGTTCACCAGTAAGTTCGACGGTCAAGCGCAACCTGCGCCAGCTAATTTCTCTAATACGCGCGGCCCTGGATGTAACGGCCTCCTCGGCTCCTACTGTGATGTCGGGGATAACGCATTCCTGCGGCGACAGACCGCCATGGGCGTATACTTCGCCAGCGCGAAATGCTTCGGCGCCAAGCGGCATCGCAATGCGCACCGACTTGTCCCAATGCCAGGGCAGAGATTCGAGTTCTGCAGCGGCCTCCTCCTGGAGAACTGCCGCGCGACAGCCCTTTGCGATCACCGTCGAGGCAGGCAGTTTGATCGGCTCGCAGCCCCCGGGCATCAAGAGCCAGCCGTGATCAGTAACAATGCGCAGGCGCGCCCAGCCGGCAGTTTTTAGCGCCAAAGCATAGTCCGCGATCCGCTCCACCTCTGTCTTCAGTTGGCCCGCGAGGCGGAGGCCCATCACATGGCCGTCGCTGTCAATATTGCCGCACTCGGCGTAGCCGATCGACGTTGGTTTCTCTGGAGGCGAGACACCACCACGATCTAGCACCTGGATGCCGCGCGCAAGCATAGCCTTGCGCAGAACGTCGAGTGTGGCCGGCTTACCCGACGAGATTTCGAGCGGAAGAAATTCGCTGACTTTGCCCTTCCCACCGATGCTGTCGCCGACGGGCGTCACAAGAGCTTTCGCGGTAGCGGTTACGCTCGGTACAGGTGTTAATCGCCAGTCGAGCGAGGCCTCGGCACCGGCATTGCTTAGGCGTTCGGCAAGAGCCTGTCCGACATCCATGCGCAAGCCGTCCACGAACAGCACCAAGGTTCCCGGCTCGATCGCGAGCGGATTCGGCCGCGCCGCATCGCCGGCGTTCTGATATGCAGCGCGGAATCGCCGCGCGAGCACGTCAACCCACGGCCGGTAGAGAGTGCCGGCGGCGCGCGCGATGACATCTTCACGCGTTCCAGCAGCCGCAATTGTCTCAATCAAGGCTGCGTCGACCTGCCAGCCGTCCTGGGAATACGAGGTAGCAAGAGCGGCAAGATCGTCGCCAGGGAGAGTCCTTTCCGTCGCCGCCGCGAGCCGTGCCAGATGCTCCAGCGCGCAGGCCAGCGGCGCTTCGCCGAGCCGAGCCCACAGCGAGGCACGCCGCGCGCGATGGCGTTCCTCTAGCGCGATAACCTTCTCCGCGGCCTCGCGGCTAGACACGTTCGTAAGCTCACTCAGATTCTGCGCCAACGCCTTTTCAGCGATAGAATTGTCGTGCGGATTTGAAACGGGATCGCCCTCCTGCAAGTCTTGCAGCAGGTCACCCTGTTTTTGCTGGGTCGCCTCGCGAACGCGCTCGCACACCGGACGGAATTGCTGTGGTGTGTCGGCCAGTCGATCCCAGACCTTGCGCCATGCGCCGGAGCGGCGCGCCAAACGCTCGACAGCGGTCTGAAGTGCGCCCTTCTGCTCGACATCAAGGGCATAGTCGCGCTTGATCTGGTCTCGGAATGCGTTCCAGGCCGCGGCTTCTTTGGCAGCGCGCGCAGCGTCCGGGTCAGCGATCCAGCGCAAAAGGTCGCGCTCCTTGTCGTCGACGAGCAAGTTGTCGAAATCATCTGCGCTGAGACGGCGTTCGCGCCAGCCGTCGAGCGGCAGGTCGAGCATCGCAGGAAGTGCGCGACGAACGGCTTCATCGGTGCGGGAATCGGTCATCACATCGAGGGCGAGGCCCTGTTCGGGATCGCGCAGGAACGTCGCCACCGTCCAGTCGCGTGCCTGCCGGCGCTGGCGAAATACATCGCCGCGATATTGCATCTCGACTAGCGTCTGAAGTCCTTTCGCCAGCGTGAGGGGCTCGCGCAAAGCGCGCCACGAAACGTCAGGCAAGAGGATGACCGGCAATGCACCGTTCGGAACCGCCCCCCTCAAGTTCGGCGCGCTGGGCGCTTCAATCAAGCAGCGCAGCCAGACGGACGGGCCGACGCCATCATCGGGCGCATAGTCACCGTAGGCATAGAGCGCAACGCGTTGCAAGGCGAGTCGGCGGCGCAGATCGGCGAAGGCCGTGAACCATTGTCGATCCGGATCAGGCCATAACAAGGCTGCGGGCCATTCCCTGCCGGCCTCATAGGTTTGCGCGGCATCGAGAAGGGCGCGCGCAAGGCCGTGGATGAGCGTGCGGTCGGTCATGCAACGCCTCTTGCTGCGCTGGCTTTGGCGTCGCGGGCGCGTTGCTTGAACTCGCGCGTGTAATGGAAGTCGTTATAGCGGCGGCCTTTGAAGTCCGGGCCACCGGCGAAATCAGGCGCCACCACGTTGCTGTCCTCGGCCCAGAACCAGGGGAAGTCCTCTTTCTCCCGGGGTGGCTCAGCGCCGCGGTCCGCACCCGCGTGCTTCTTCACGCGCGGCGTAACGCGCAGGATGCAGGCGTCCTTGCGTCCAGGATTCCTCGGCTTCGCGGTCAGGAACGGGCGGATGTTGAGGCGGATACCATCATCGATGTCCGGCTCCCAACCAATCGGCTGGCGATGTAAAGGCTTCCAGCGCACGAAGATGTCGTAGGGGGGCTCGCCTTCGATGATCTTGGTCAGTTCGCCACGGATGTGCTCAGCAGCGATCAGTCGTTCTTCCGCACCAGCCTCGCCCGTTGCATGGGCGCGGCGTTGCGCGGCGATCCATTCGCCGAGATAAGTATCGCGCAGCTTTTCGAGCAGGCGACGGCCGGCGCCATTGCCCTCGCAGAGCCGATGAAAGTTTACCAGCGCGGAGAAGCCGCCGCGCACGCCATCCCAGACGTGCCAAATGAACGGCGTCTGGTGGAATAGACGGCAATGGCGATCGAAGAATTCATCGGCGAGCCAGGTTGCAAGATCGTTAGCGCTGGCGTCTTCAGCCGCGAGTAGAGCGCGGATCGTGCCTTCGCCGTAGTCCGACCCCCAGACGGCTCGGATTAGCTCGCGTAATCGCGTCGTGGCGTCCGCCTCGCCAGCGAGCGCCGGCACCGGGACGATGCCATCGGTATCGACAAGCCCAGACTCGTCCACCTCATCGGGCTCGGTGACCGTCGGACAATCCATGAAGGATGAGCCGGTCTGGCGCGGCCAGCGATAGCCGAGGAGCCGAGCAAGGGCGACCTGTAACGGATGCTCGGCCATCCCCGGTCGGACGCCATGCGGCGTCACGAGGCGCGGATTGTCAGCGCCGTCTCGCGCTACATTCGGATCGGCGCTGCCGCGAGGATGGCCGTCGAAGAGCCATTGGGTCGGATCGTTCGAGAATGGTTTCGGCAGCCCCTTCGGATATTTTTCCGCGGCGGCCATCTTCCAGCGGGCAAGATCAAATGGAACCTTCAAAAAGGTGACATTGGTAATTTTCATCGACTGATCGATCTTTCGAACAGCCTCTCTAAATTCATCGGAGGATGTGAATACCCAGATCGGCAGGCGATCCTCGATAGCTTTTGGGATTACTGCCGCAATATTGCTGTCGAAAATCTCTCCGTAATAAAGATCGGTATCGAAATTCCCCATGCGATTGATTGCAATTCCTGGCCGATCCCAAGCTTGACTGCCGCGCGTCGGCCTTGCGCCGCTGGAGGGCCCCGAGGTATTCCTCAAATGCTCTCTAAGAAGCTCTGCAAGTTCGAAAAGCTCCCCACGACCATCCTGCCAAAAGATAATCGACTCCATTCCGGTAAATCCGTTAGGCGCTTTGGCAGTCCCGCGGAACGGTTGCCAAGAATCGCCGAACTTGTCGACTTCCAAAAACGATCGTGAGAATCGCTCAAGGTCGCCGCTGCCTATGCCCTCGAAGCTATCAGCCCTCGTAAGGAGCAATTCTCCCTCAAAAGTCTGATCGATGATGATGCGACAGTCCGCATTCCTTAGCTGCGTTACCTGCGAAATGTATGCGCCGGTATTTGAAACTAGTGCTTCGTCTTTCGCCTCGGGCGTCAAACCCTTCGATACATCAATCCCAAACACATGATGTTTCTCTTCAGGAATTCGCTCACCCACGCAAACTAGACACGTGTTTACAACTTCGCCGCTGATCGTTTCGAATGCGCGTGGTCCAAGTCGAATTATCGAGTCGAGGCTAGCGTTCTTAAGAAGCCGCGACCGAAGCCGGGAATAGGTGCCGAGAAAAAGCCATGATTGAGGAAGTACAGCGGCCAGCTCTCCTCCCTTTCGCGCGAAGCTACGGAGACGATCAAGAAACGCGGTGGCCAGGTCGGCCTTCCCTTCCGGGTATTCGTCACGAAGATAATCACGAAGATCGGTACATTGTTTCCCGAGCCCAAGATATGGCACGTTCGTAGGTACCAAGGTGTATTTGCGGCTCAACAAGTCGGCCGCCTTTGTTAGTCCTTGAGCCGTGACTGCCAGTTCGCGAATCTCTGGCGACGTTTCACCTGCTTCTAGTGCCTCGACGAGCAATTCCGCGAGGCTCGCGTAGCCGGCTGCAAAGAGATCGCCGCCAGTGCCGTGTGGGTCAATGAGGCTGCCCAGGTAGGGCGCCTTCTCAAACAGATCATATAGCCGCGTTAGACCGTCGCGCTCCCGTTTGATCGCGGCGCTTTCGATTGGTGTCGCACCATCTCCCAATAGGTCTGTGGCCGGCTTCCATCCCCGCTTCGCGGCAATTTTCTCCGCAAGCTTCAAGAATGCCGCCTTTCCGAGGCCAATCGCAAGACCGGAACAGGCGAGATTCAGCCGCGGCAGCGGCTCCGGGCCGCCCAGGCGTTTCCAGCTTGCAAGCGCCAGCGCGAAGGCGGCGATCTGGGTGCAGCGCGGATCGATCTCGAGGCCGAAGAGATTCTCGGCCAGCACCGCCTTCACCGCCGCGCGCTCGCCGAGCCCCTCCTCGACACGGCGGAAAGCGACCAGAATCGGCAGCGCAAACACCAGGAAATGCCCTGATCCCATGCAGGGATCGAGCACGGTGATGTCCTTCGCTGTCTTCGGCCAGCCTTCGAACGAGCCGGCTGCCGGGCGCCACGGACCGGTGGCGGTTTCGTGCGTCTCGCCGTCGCGCGGCTCGCGCATGAATCTTAGGTAGATCCAGCGATAGCCTGGAGGGCTCGTCTTCTCGCGCAGTTCCTCTTCCGATTCCGCTCGCGCCGCCAGCGCCGGGTCGGCGGCAAGCGCCTTGCCGGCCCACCAGGCGCCGAGCGTATTCTCCAGGAGGAAGAGGACCATGTAGTCCTCGGTGAAGAGCTGGGTCACGGCCGGCAGCTCGTCCGCCCCGATCTTCACCTCGGAACGGTTAATCGCGTCTTTGTTGTCCGCCTGCCAGAATTGATAGACCCAGCCGAGCGAATCGTCGGCCTCGAACACCGCGCGCGGCAAGCCCTTTACGATTTCGGTGA
>Ga0181521_10005439_pt1 | contig 14170 bp, 10 predicted proteins | sample PEATcosm2014_Bin_32_FD_119764 | JGI IMG/M metagenome (GOLD analysis project Ga0181521, IMG submission 119764) | Peatland microbial communities from MTU Mesocosm Facility, Houghton, MI, USA - PEATcosm2014_Bin02_60_metaG | ecosystem: Environmental > Terrestrial > Soil > Wetlands > Peat | place...
AGCATCTCCCAGCGCGAGATCGCAAGGTCGACGAACCGCGGCTCCAGCTCGATCGCGTAACAGCGCCGCCCCAATTGCTCAGCCGCGATAAGTTGCGAGCCGCTCCCACAGAATGGCTCGTAACAAAGGTCGCCCGGGCGGGTGTGGAGCAGCATCGGAATCGCGAAAAGCCGATTGGGCTTCGAGGTGGGATGCTCGTTGCTCTCGATTTCCGCATTGGGAACTTCCCAAACCGTGGCCGGGTAACCGCCCTCCTGATTGTGCTCGACCAGTGGCTTCGCGCCTTTCATCCACCCGAACAGACAAGGCTCGTGCGCCCACATGTAGACGCTGTACGTCAGCACCGGGCGGCTCTTGAACCACACGATCTGCTGATGCATGAACGCGCCGACCTCGTTCCAGACGCTCTCGACCATCGCCTGGCGGTTGCTCGCGTGCCAGCAGTACCAGGCCGCATTCGGCGCAATCGCCTTATCGATCGCGGCCCTGACGAACTTCAGATAGAAGTCGCGACCGGCTTCCCCGCTGTTCTCGATATCCGGGCTGGGCGCGGCCTCGCGGTAAGAGCCCGACCAGTCCTTGTTGCGGTTGGCCTTGCCGCGATTTCTTTTCGTCACCGGGTGCGACCCGCCTGTGTAGCCGATCGCATATGGAGGGTCGGTGGCGAACAAACTGGCGCGCTCGTCGCCCATCAACCTGGCGACGTCTTGTGGGCTCGTCGAATCGCCGCACAGCAGGCGGTGCTTACCTAGACGCCACATCTGGCCCCGGCGCGCCACAGGGCTTACCGGAAGCGCGGGAATCGAGTCTTGTGGAGCTTCGGCCGTCGGCGCGAGACTGGCCAGAAGGTCGCGGATGGCTGCGTCCTCGGTCTCAATACCCGCCAGCAGGTTCTGGATCGCCGCCCGGTCGGTTTCCGCCATGGCCGCCAGCGGGTCGAGCGTGGCCAGCAGCTTGTTACCCTCTTCCTCAGTCAGGTCGAGAACGAGCACTGGGACTTCCATGTTCGGCGTGGTGTCGCGGCGAAGATGGCCATCCAGGAGGAGCAGCCGACCGTCTGGTAGCTCGCGAGCGATCAGCGCGTCCGGGTACCCTATCTCGGCGAGTAACCCCCTTCAGCGCTTCGGCTTGCGCGCGCGGATGACGGCGCCAATTTTTCTCGTTAGGCAGAAGTTTCGATGCTTTGACGCGCCGAAGTTCCTTGACGCGATCCCTAATTGGCATCGTTTCTGGCCTATGGTTCATCGTCTCTCCGCAGGGCTTTGCGAGTTGCGATCGAGGTCAGCCGGGGCCGGCGGGCAGATCGGCTTCGAGTTCAGCAGGCATGGGCGTTGATGTGAGCGGTTTGGGTCCCGCATTTTTCGCGCCAGCGGGTTGGCTTAACGTGACGCGAACGCGCCCGCTCGGCCGCCGCGGCTTCGAGCGCGCTGCTACGACCGCATCCACGGCCTCGTTCATGTGCGTGTTTTGCTGCGCACAGCGCCTCCGGAGCTGCTGTTGAAAGATTTCGCGCTCGTATTCATGGTGCGCGCGCTGGCGCGCACCCTCGCCAGCGATGCCAAGCCTCTTCGCGACAGCATCAAGGTCGACATCGCAGCGACGATGCCAGCAGCCATCGCCGTCGCGCGCGCAAACACCCTGGTCCTCGAGCATCCAGAGATGATCCCAGATGCTGCGCACTTTGATGTTCAGCTTGGCTGCGAGCTCGGCAGGAGTCTTCGGCGTCCCTAGAAGCGACCAAATGCGGTATTTTGACTTGCCGAGCCCCCATCCTCGGCGCCATGTATCGTCACCCGGTGCAGTGTGGTCCGCTTTACCAGTCGGTCTCACGCCCCCCCTGAGGGCAGGATTGGTAGCGCCGACCACACTCTCTGCCGGCAGCCTTATTCGCCAGCGTGAGGTGGTGGTGATGCCCACTGCGGGACGCCTGATCCGCTTGAGGAAAACGCTGTGTTTGATCAGTCGTTTGTGCGATTTGACCACGGTGGAGCGCGACACGCCGGCTAGCTCAGCAACCTCGCGGTCGCTCGCCCCATAAGCGAGGGATCCGACGCGGCGTGCGATCGCCAAGTGCGCCGCGAGCAGACTGTAGTCAGTGGCACCCGCCTGGCCGGGCCCAACTGAGAGCAGCATTGTGTTGGCCGCGCGGTCAATTTTCTCAATGATGGCCGCAACCGCTTCACCACGGTGGCCGAATGCAGGATGCGCGGCTGCGTAGGCCTGCGCCTTGCGGTGACTCTTGGCGAGGTATCGACGCGCTTCCGCCTCCTCCATCCTTTGGACTTTCTCGCCTGCGCGGTTTTGCGGGTTGAGCAGGACCGCCGACAGCCATTCCTCGGAGTACTGTCGGTTGACCGCAGCAAGTGCGATTGCCTGGATGACTTCCGATCGACTGTTGTAGCGACCCGTATGATCGCCATGCCGCAGTAGCGCAAACATGCGCCCCGAAAGGCCTGTCCTTCTGGTGCCGACAGGCTTCTGCTCGTCGGTTGAAGCTAGCGCCAAGAGGGCTTGGGCTGCGTTCGCCGGCGTGACCAGCGAGACCGGTAGACATCCTACGATCACCCAATGGGCACGGTCGAAAAACTTTACATAGTTTAGCCGGGGCTCTGGCTAATCGCTCTTGTGCTCTTGTGCTCTTCGAGCAAGTTTTTCCAGACTTTCTCCGTCAGGGGCGGAAATAGCACTTTAACTTTTGGCAACTTCAGATCCGCGGGCACACGGTAGGTGGTCTCGGGGTCAAGAGTCGGATCTCGCCAGGTGCCTGCGCGATTTCGGCCAGTCGGCGGATAATGGCGCTCGCCCGCAATTCGGATTTCTTCGGCGACAGCCAAAAAATTTAACAGCGTCTCGGGGTTCCCGGGATCGAACATCTTGGGCGTCGTCACCAGATCAGTCGGCCTAAAGGTCATCGGGTCAAGAAAAACGAAAGGAGCATCCTTCAGCGGCTTATACGCCCACAACAACAAAAGCCGCCAAGCGAGGCCCAAATGCACGACCGATCTCCTTTTTCTCCACGCGGCTCCGCTCGATCCATCATTTGCGGCAATCCGGCCGAGCCGGCCACTCTCGAGCGCGTGCCGTCTGCTCCAGATTCGCTTAGCGGTCCACTTGCTGGCCTTGTCGCGTGGTGCTGTGAGGACGAAATGGAGCAGGTCGGCAGCAACGGTCATTTGGTACGAAACGTCGTTCGCGCGGATTGGATCGCGGCGACTCAGGTGCTTTTCCTTTGCAAAGGCCTTTGACGTTGGGCTCTTGGGATCTGAACGAGCCGCGATGAATTTGCACCGCGTATCCTCCTCGTCGTCACCCGGAAAAAAGTGCATGGCGACCAGCCGTGAGCAAGCGTCGGGGAGTAGATGGCCGCAACCATCAGAAATCGGAAGTTCGGGGCCGCGTGGTCGTCGTCTTCCGATGCACTGCCCGGTGAGATCGTACCGTCGCCGTCAATCACCGGCGAACTGAAAACTCCGTTGCCAGTCTGAAAAACCCAGGGGCTGCTGCCGGAGTCCGTGGCCAGAACGGGACTGCGTCCGCTCTGTTGGGCATCACGACGGAACTTCGGCCAGGGACTCGCCGCGTCCAATGGGACCACATATGTGGAATTTGGAGTCTGAGCCGTTGCCGTCACTTGGGCGGCCGGCATGCTCCAAGGGCCGAGGAGCAATATGACCGCGGCCATACTCGCCGCGAGCCCTTCTTGCATCATGTGTCGGCACCGGCAAGCCGGCGCAACCGCAGCGGGGTCAGTCCGTGCCGAGCCAGATGCGGGTTTTCACTAGTTAGCACGGCGGCACCCTGGTCTTGTGCCGCCGGACGACAGTCTGTTTGATCGTCCGGACGGGCAAGAGCCAGGCGGGATGATTTCGGAAAGTGGTGTTGCAGAGCTCGCGGGATTCTCTCGATGAAGTCCTACGAACCCATCCTTCTTCGCACCGCCCACCGCCTCTTCATCGCCTCTGACAAGCGCCTTCGCCCCTCCGGGGTGATGCCTCCACGCCTCTTTACCTTCGAAGCGGCCTGGGGTGAAGCTGCGGCACTCCTCCCAGTCCCATCGCCCAAGGAACTTATGCCCTCCAATGCTGCGATAGCTCGACTGAGTTGGCGCTCTTCCCGCTTCAAGTCCGCCACGATTCTGTCCAAGTCCAAGATTCGCTCCCTTCCCCGGCTTTCGCTCGACTATTGGTCGCATGATTTCACGGGTCGTCTCGTTTCGCAATTGCGTCCGGGTTGGAGATGTATGAGGCAGGTTGCCCAGTGACCGGAACCGTCCTCGACGAGCCGCAACAATTGCTAAAGTGTTTCGCGTGAGCAGCGCAGTTGAATTCCGCATGGGCACAGCGTCGTGGACCGACCCTTCGCTGGTAAATTCAGACCTCTTCTACCCGCGCTCGGTTCGCAGCGCCGAGGAGCGTCTGCGCTTCTATGCGGAACGGTTCAACGCCGTCGAGGTTGACTCGACCTATTACGCACTCCCCGCGGAACGCAACGCCAAGCTCTGGGCGGAGCGCACGCCCTAGGGTTTCCTCTTCAACATCAAGACCTTCGCCTTGATGACACAGCATCCGGCGGAAATATCGCGGCTCCCAAAGCAGTTGCGCGACATGCTCCCGGCGGAGCAACTTGGCGAACGTCAGCTTACTAGGCCCTCGGCGGAGGTCGTGAATCTGGCCTTCCAGATGTTCTGGAGCGCGCTGGCGCCGTTGCGCGAAGCTGACAAGCTCGGAATGGTCGCCTTCCAGTTTCCACCATACTTTGTCGCCAAGCCCGCCAATTTCGATTACATCGCGAGCCTGCCCGAGCGGCTGCCTGGAGCCTCAATTGCCATCGAGTTCCGGCATCCGAGCTGGGTCCGCGGTCAAGCTCAGCACGCGGAAACGATGAAATTCCTGCGCTCGCACGGCCTCTATTACACGTCGATCGACGCGCCAGAAGACCGCTCGATCGTACCCTCGTTTATCGAGTCCACCGGCGATCAGGTGTACATGCGCTTTCACGGCAAGAATCGCGAGAATTGGTTCAAACGCAACATCACTGCGGGTGAACGGTTCAAGTATTTGTATTCAGAACGTGAGCTTCAGTCGCTTGGCAGGGCCCGCGAAACCTGGAGGAAAGCGGCGTCATGCGCGCGTTCGTGATCTTCAACAACTGCTACCGGAATTTCGGAATCATGAACGCCACGACGATGGCGGCGATCCTTCGCAGCCGCGAGCAACAAGCGTAAACGCAAATTGCTGGTCATAAACCCAGGACAGCACTCAGTGGAAGGTGCCCTCGCGACAGCGCTGGCAGATATTTCGTATACCTTTCGATCCTGCCCCCTCCGCGCCCGAAATAAGGGGCGGCCCCCGGACCCGGAACCGCTGTCAGGTGCACGGCGCTCTAGACTCGGAGACGCTTGTGCGTCCATCCTGCTCAAGCTCCTGCCGAATTTCCTGTAGCGCTTCCCGTGACTCGATGAGTGAGCTGTTCCAGACGCGCCAGTCGAAGTGATCCCAATTGAATCCGACCCTCGGATCGACTGATTTGACAGATTTCACTTGGTCGGCCAGCCGCTTCATCCGTAATTCAACAACACTCGCAGAGGTTCCGGCTCGAAGACCTACCTCTGACGCGAGCGAGCGAAAAAGGCCGAAATCGAAGTCGCCCCAATCGGGAACGTGCACGATTGCGTTGGCTATAAACCGCTGGTCGCTCGTCGGCCCCGGCAACGTCTCCATGATCGCGGAGAGATAATGGATGCTGGTCTGCAGTTCTCGTCAGCGTGCTTCGGCCGCTTCACGTTGACCGCGCAATTGTTCGCTGGCGGTCTTCGCGAGGGCACGAGTGAGCGCCACGTACCACGCCGTTATACATACCAGTACGACAGTACTGATTGCTTGGATCGCGCTGGCATAGTGATTTAGCCAGTCCAGCACCATCGGTTAAAGCGTGCTAACGCGATAGGGGTCTATCAGACTCAGAACCTTTTGCGGCACACGAACAAACGAATAGGCCCCTCGCTTTTTCCATGAAGCGGTCGACCCAATCGTCGTGGCTCGGAGAACTTTGTCGAGAAGTTTATCGTGAGGAGCGAGGTACCATATGCCGCGATCGGGGAAGGCGAGGTAAAGCATTTTCCCACGGTAACGCTTGTCCAAAGCGAGGCGTCCCTTTAACTGGACGCGGAGAGGTTTGCCGCTAACATGTTGAGCGATGAAATCCGCGCCTCGCCAATCATCTGAGAGCCTCATCGATACGAATCCATAATCGGCGAGAATCGCCGCAACCTTTTGAAAGTTGAAGTTCTCCTTCTGGCGGGCATTTAATTTTCGGAATTCGGTTTTTCTGAACTTCATCAACGATCACCTCCCCCTTGGAGGGTGATCCTCCCCCTCGCCGCGCCTGAAATAAAGACAGGGTCGAGCCCATCAAAACTGAGCTTTGCGCTGGGTGCTGTTGCTTCACCATTCGTCGGTCGGTCAACATAAATCACAAAACGCGGTGCAGAAAATCTTGGTAAAACTTTGGTCCGCCTTTTGGGAATATGTTCTTGGCGGTCGTCCTCTACGCATTTACCTATGCGCCCAAGATCGGCGAGTATCTCCAGTACCGGGTTGAATTCGTAGTCCGCCTCGCCACTTACCCAGCTTTCACCAAGCGCTTTGAATTGGATACGCGGCTGCCAGTCTGGGTGGCGGTTCTCGTTTGCATCGGCATTTGGGCTGCGGTCGTCGTAGTCAAGACGTTTCGGCGCAGAAGAGTGCCGAAGGTGGTGCGGAAGACGGTCTATGGTTTAGATTGGGACGTCCAACCGCTCTTCTTCGATCTGTTTGACAAGATCGAGCAACCGGGCGACGTGGACGATTTCATCAAGGGGCCGTATTCCGCAAGTTCGTGTTGATCGTTCTGTGAGCGTAACCCTGCCTGACCAGCAGATCGCGGAAGTGCTCGACCTGCGCGACCGTGATCCGATCGAGCCGGCTTGTACCGAAGCGGGGAAGGATGTGCTTGTCGAGGCGCTGCCTCAGATCGGAGACGTGGGACGGACGTCGCTGCAATTTGCCCTGGAGCCAGCGTTCGGCAACCTCGGCAAATCTGGGAATCCTGGCCGGGTCGACATACTCGCCGCGGGCGGCCTTGTGGAGCGTGTCAGCCAGAGCGCGCTCGGCTTCCTTGCGGGTCTTGAAGCGCGCGCGGCGCCGGGGACCGTACAGCCCCAGGGGCCGGTAGTCCAATTCGCTGTGGCCATATCGATCGGGATGCTCCAGGAAAGAGGGTCGAGTTCGCTCGCGCGCTTGGACTCAGCCACGGCCTCATCGAGCCGCCCGTGATTCGACAAAGCATAGCTATACAGGTCGTGGGCAAGTGCGTAACCGGGATTGAGCGTGATCGCCCGGCGAAATTCGCTCTCGGCTCCCGGCCAGTCGAGATCGTACCAGAGCTTAACCTCAGCTAGCGCAGTGTGGGCTTCGGCGAGGCTATCATCCAACTGCAAAGCTTTTCCGGTCGCCGCCTTGGCCTTTGGCATCACTTCGTTGGCCGGAGAATACCAGTCGTCAGCCCAGATGTAGGCGTCCGCGATCCCCGCATATGCCGGTGCGAAGTTCGGATCTGCCTTGATCGCCAGGTCGAATTGCTCCAGCGCCTTTTTGACTCTTTCCTCGGTCGGTTCATTCAAGAAGAAGCGGCCCTTGAGATAAGCCTCGTGGGCCTGGGGGTTGACTTGGCGAGCATTGGCGAAGCGCGCCTGCTCATCGGGCGTCAGCTCGATATTGATTTGGCGTGCGATCGCCGAGGCCAGCTCGTCCTGCAGCGCGAGCACGTCGCGCGAGTCACGCTCGTAACTGTCCGCCCACAGGTGCTTGTCCGCCGGCGCATCGATCAGCTGGGCGGTGATCCGCACCCGGTCGCCCGAACGCACGACCGAACCCTCTACGACCGCGTCCACGTTGAGCAGTTTGGCGATCTCGGGCGTCGGCGGCCGGTGCGCGCCCTTAAATTGCATCACGGAGCCCCGTGAGATCACCCGGAGCGCGCTGATCTTCGCGAGGTCGGTGGTCAGCTCATCGGTCATCCCGTCGGCGAAATACTCCTGTGCGGGATCGCCCGAGAAATTATCGAGCGGCAGCACGGCGATCGAACGGATGACTCGTGCCCCGGTGACGGGCTGTTCGGCAGAACCCGGAGCGAACGACCGCCACCTCGCGACGCCGTAGGCAAGCGCCGCAATGAGCAGCACCGCAACGCCGGCCACGAGCGCGCGACCCGTCGATCGGGTAGTGCGCTCGGTACGCGGCTGCTCGGGAGGCGCCGTCGTCGCAAGAGCGTAGACCCGAATCGGCCGGGCTACGTTCTTGAGCCGTTTTTCGCCCAGATCCTTCGCGCGCGTCCCGGGCTTGTTGCGAATCTCGTCGTAAACCGTGCCCGAGATGCAAATGGCGCCGGGTTCGGCCAGTGCCTGGATTCGCGAAGCGACGTTCACCCCGTCGCCGTGGACATCGTTGGCCGAGAAGAGCACGTCACCGACGTGGATTCCGATGCGCAGCCGGAATTCGTCCTTGCCCGCAAGCGAAGCCTGGACCTCTCTGGCGCAGTTCACCGCGTCAAGCGCGCTATGGAAGCTCGACAACGTACCGTCGCCGACCTCGCCGACCAGGCGCCCGTTGAACCTCGGTAGTATCGTGCGCAGGAGCTCGCGATGATCGTCCAGTGCCCGCAGGGCCTTGCGCTCATCGCGGCCCATGATCGCGGTGTAGCCCGCGATATCGCTGAACATGATCGCAGCAAGCTCGCGGGTCGGATTTGTGGTCGGCGCGTCGGACATTTCAGGGGCCCCGTTTCCATGCGAAGGTAGCACGGCGGCAGGAAAGCCGCGTCATCCTAACCGCCTGCTTCGCGCAGTCCAAAAAGGGGCCTGCCGATTCGCGCGCACTACCCTCCGAGGGCGCGCCCCGAAGCGCTACCCTGGCTTCGGACCGGTGTGATACTGCACTCGCAGGTCGGATCGTAGGGGACCGGACCAGGTGGTCTGTTCAAGCTGCAAAGCGGACAATCCGGAAGGGCTCAAGTTCTGCGAGCAATGCGGCGCGGCGTTCAAGCGACGCTGCGCGAAGTGTGGCTTTGAGAACTCGCCAGCGGCGCGATTTTGCGGCAAGTGCGGTGTGGCCCTCAGCGAGTCAGCGGTGCGCATCGAGAGTCCCGAGCCGGCGCTGCGGGTTGGCCCGGAAGCGACGACCGGCGACATTCCCGAGGGCGAGCGCAAGACGGTCACCGCTTTGTTCGCCGACATCAAGGGCTCGACTGAGCTGGAGCAGGACCTCGATCCTGAAGAGGCGCGCGCGATTATCGATCCGGCCTTGAAGCTGATGATCGAAGCGGTGCGCCGCTACGACGGCTACATCGTGCAATCGACCGGTGACGGCATCTTCGCGCTGTTCGGCGCGCCCGTCGCCCACGAGGACCATCCGCAACGCGCACTCTATGCGGCGCTTAGGATGCAGGAGGAAATTCGCCGCTATTCCGAAAGGCTCCGCGGCGATGGCCGCGCGCCGATTCAGATTCGGGTCGGGGTCAACACCGGCGAGGTGGTGGTGCGTTCGATTACCACCGGAGAGGGTCAGGTCGAATACACGCCGATCGGCCACACCACCAATCTTGCTTCACGGATGCAGACCCTGGCCGATCCGGGTGCGACCGTAATCTCGGAAAATACGCGCAAGTTGGTGGAAGGCTACTTCGTGCTGAAGCCGCTCGGCGCGTCGCGGGTCAAGGGCATCGCCGAACCGATCAACGTTTACGAGGTGACAGGGCTGGGCCCGCTGCGCACGCGCCTCCAGCGCTCGGCGGGACGAGGCTTGTCGAAGTTCGTAGGCCGGCAGGCCGAGATGGATTCGCTCAAGCGCGCGGCGGAGCAAGCCAAGGCCGGACGCGGGCAGATCGTGGCGGCGATGGCCGAGGCGGGAGTCGGCAAGTCGCGCCTGTTCTTCGAGTTCAAGGCCAAGAACCAGTCGGGCTGGATGGCGCTGGAAACCTTCTCGGTTTCGCACGGCAAAGCCAGCGCCTATTTTCCTGTGATCGATCTGTTACACGGCTATTTTCGTATCGGCTCCGAAGACGACGCTCGCACGCGGCGCGAGAAGATCGGCGGCAAAGTGCTGATGCTGGATCGCGCGCTTGAAGATACGCTGCCTTACCTGTTCGGCCTGCTTGGAATCGTCGACGGTGAAGATCCGCTATCGGGGATGGACGCGCAAGTGCGTAAGCGGCGCACGCTGGACGCGATCAAGCGGATGGTTCTGCGTGAATCGCTAAATCAGCCGCTGATGGTGATTTTCGAGGACCTGCACTGGATCGACGAAGAGACACAAGCGTTCCTGAATCTGCTCGCGGATTCGATCCCGAACTCGAAGATCCTGATGCTGGTGAACTACCGCCCGGAGTACTCGCATCAGTGGAACAGCAAGACCTACTACACGCAGTTGCGGCTCGACCCGCTCGGCAAGGAGAGTGCCGACGAAATGCTGTCCGCGTTGCTAGGCGCCGGCGCTGATCTCGCGCAGCTCAAGCGTGTCATCATCGACAAGACCGAGGGCAACCCGTTCTTCATGGAAGAAACGGTGCAGGTCCTGCTCGACGAGGGCGCGCTGGTCCGCGAAGGCTCTGCAACCAGGCTTACCCGGCCGATTGCCGAGCTCAAGATTCCGCCGACCGTGCAGGGCATTCTCGCCGCGCGTATCGACCGCTTGCCTGCCGATGAGAAGGACTTGCTCCAGACATTGGCGGTGATCGGCAAAGAGTTCGCGCTTTCATTGGTTCGTGCGGTCGTTTCGAAATCCGATGATGAACTCACACGGATGCTCAGTAACTTGCAGTTGGGGGAGTTCATTTATGAGCAGCCAGCGATAGGCGACGTCGAATACAGCTTCAAGCACGCGCTAACCCAGGAGGTCGCGTATAGCTCGCTGCTGACTGAGCGGCGCAAAGAGCGGCATCGGCGCACCGCGGCGGCGATCGAATCGCTTTACGCCGCGCGGCTGGAAGACCGGTATACTGAGCTGGCGCATCATTGGACACAGGCGGGTGAACCGTTGCGCGCGGCCACCTGGCACGTGCGCACGGCGCGCCGGGTGCGAATAACCGATCTGGCGGCATCCCGGCGTCATTGGGCCCGCGCGCGTGCACTGCTCGTCCCGCTCCCTTGGGGCGTCGAGCGAACCGCGCTTCTCCTCGAGGCGTACCCCGAGCTGATCAACACACTCGATCGCCTTGGTGCCGAGCCGGCCGAATCCGAAGCCGTCTACCTGGAAGCGGTCGCTGTCGCTCGACAGGCGGGTGATCGCGGTACGGAGGCCTTGATCGAAGCCGCCTACGGCAACCTCAGGAGCTCCCAGAACGATATCGACGGCATGGTCGAGCACGCCTCGGTCGCCACGACGCTTGCCGATGCGGAGGGCGACCTGGCTATCAAGCTCTTCGCGCGCCATGTTCTGGGGCGCGGTTTTGCATGGCAGACGCGCTATAAGGAAAGCGTCCGCGCATTCGATGAGAGCGTTGCGATCTCAGGTGGCGATTCGGCCGCCGAGATCGAGGTGCTCGGCTGGAGACCCTACATCGAATCGCTGGCAATCCGAGGCGCAGTCTTGAGCATCATGGGCCGACCTAAAGAAGGTCTTGGGTTCGCCGAAAAATTTCCCCTTCTACTCCGCCGATCCGGGATCGGTTCGGACATCTCATCGGCTGCCACCGATCGGTTCTGGCCCTGCTGGATGTTGGGGGATGCACCGCGCGCCCGGCGCTACTCGGACGAAGCCTTGCAGATGGCCGAGCGTTACGGGTCAGATCGGAACATCGTCTACGCGCTGATGGCGTGCGGTAACGCGAGCACGCTTGGGCTCCGCTGGGAGGAAGGCAACGGATTTCTCGAGCGTGCCGGACAGCGCATATCAGCGACAGGCGCAGGGGCAGAGTGGGCCGTATTGGTCTATGCTCACCAGGCGCTTTGTCTGGCCGAACTGGGCGAGCGAGAGCAGAGTTTGGATTTGGTGCGCAGAACTAGGGCACTAGCGATCCCCCTGGCACGTTCGATTGGGTTTCTCAGGGCGCGTGTTCTGCGAATCGTTAACGGTGCTCAAGACCTGGACGAGCTCGAAGCCGAGATTGTGGAAACACTGGAAGTATTGAACCGCGCTGAGGCAAAGGGATGGCTCCCTTTACTTCTGCTCGAGCGCGCGGGTCTCGCCCGCCTGCACGGCGACGCGGATGGCATGGCGCGCGACCTGGCTGAAGCGCGGCGTCTATTCGCCGAGATGGGCGTGACCGGCTGGGACGAGTATGCGAGGTCGATCGAAGAATGAGTTGCGCTGCCTGCGGACACGAGAACCCCACGGGTAACCGCTTCTGCGGCGGCTGCGGCGCGGCACTCCAGGTGAACTGTCCCTCATGCGCTCACCCCAATCCGCCGGACCATCGCTTCTGCGGCGCCTGCGGTGCGTCGCTGCAATTTACGGGACAAGTAACGGAGCAAGTCACAGAGAAGGCTCGTCCCCTTCCAACTCGCGAGCCACGCGCGCATACGCCCAAGCACCTCGCCGACAAGATCCTGCAATCGAAGTCGGCCCTCGAAGGCGAGCGCAAGCAGGTCACCGTTCTATTCGCCGACGTGAAGGGGTCGATGGAGCTGGCCGAGCAGCTCGATCCCGAAGCGTGGTCGCAGATCATGAACCGCTTCTTCCAGATCCTCTCCGACGGGGTCGAGCGCTTCGAGGGCTTCGTCGACAAGTTCACCGGCGACGGCATCATGGCGCTGTTCGGCGCGCCCATCGCGCACGAGGATCACGCGCAGCGGGCGTGCTACGCGGCGCTCCATCTGCGCGACGAGCTCAAGCGTTACGCCGATGAGCTGCGGCGCACCGCGGGCGTGAGCCTCTCGGTGCGCATCGGACTCAACTCGGGTGAGGTCATCGTCGGTCGGATCGGCGACGACTTGCGCATGGAATACACAGCGCAGGGGCACACCGTCGGCCTCGCGCAGCGGATGGAGCAGCGCGCCGCCGCGGACAGCACGTACTTGACCGCGCACACCGCGCGCCTGGTCGAAGGGTACTTCCAGCTCCGCGATCTCGGCGAGTTCGACCTCAAAGGCGTGAGCGCTCCGCTGCGCGCCTACGAGTTACAAGGCGTGGGGAGTTTGCGCACGCGTCTGGACTTCTCGCGCGCGCGAGGGTTCTCGAAATTCGTCGGCCGCGAGCGCGAGATGGCGACGCTCGAGAGCGCGCTCGACGCGGCGATTTCCGGCCACGGACAGGTGGTCGGCGTGGTGGCCGAAGCCGGCACCGGCAAGAGCCGGCTGTGCCTGGAGTTCGTCGAGCGCTGCCGGGCGCGCGGCGTGCGCGTGAACGAGGGCCACTGCCCCGCGCACGGCAAGACGATTCCCTACCTGCCGCTGCTGGAGATGCTGCGCGACATCTTCGGTATCGCCGAACGCGACACCGACCACGAGGCGCGCCGCAAGATCGCCGGCGAGCTGATGCTGCTCGACGAAGCGTTCCAGGCGCTGCTGCCGATCCTGTTCGACTTCATGGGCGTCGCCGACCCCCTCAGGCCGGGGTTCGCGATGAGCCCGGAGGGGCGACAGCAAAAGCTCTTCGCTTTCGTGCGCCATCTGGCGGAAGCCCGCAGCGCGCGCGAGCCGACGGTGCTCTTTCTCGACGACTTGCACTGGATCGATCCCGGCAGCGACGCCTTTCTGGCGCATTCGATCGCGGCCGTGCAGAGCACCCGCACGCTCTGGCTGGTGAACTTCCGCCCCGAGTACCAGGCCGAATGGATGCGCAAGCCGTACTATCAGCAGCTGCCGCTGCTGCCGCTGGGCCCCGAGGCGATCGCAGAGATGCTCGCCGACCTGCTGGGCGCCGACCCTTCGGTGCGGAAGCTGCCCGCGTACGTGCACCAGCGCACCGGCGGCAATCCCTTCTTCATAGAAGAGGTCGTGCAGTCGCTGCTCGAAGCTGGCCGCCTGACTGGCGCAAACGGCGCCTACCGTCTGGCCGGCTCCGTCGACCAGATCGAGATTCCCACCACGGTGCAAACAGTGCTGGCGGCGCGTATCGATCGCCTCGGCGACGACCAGAAGCAGACGCTCCAGACCGCGTCGGTAATCGGCAAGGAGTTCTCCGGGGCAATTCTCGCA
>Ga0181521_10005443_pt1 | contig 14162 bp, 25 predicted proteins | sample PEATcosm2014_Bin_32_FD_119764 | JGI IMG/M metagenome (GOLD analysis project Ga0181521, IMG submission 119764) | Peatland microbial communities from MTU Mesocosm Facility, Houghton, MI, USA - PEATcosm2014_Bin02_60_metaG | ecosystem: Environmental > Terrestrial > Soil > Wetlands > Peat | place...
CTGCGCGGCGCCCTGTCCGACCGGGCGCGGCACGGCCGGGTGCAGGTGGTGAGCGGATTCGTCCACGGCGGCGAGCCCCGGACGAAGGACGCGCTGGCCGTACTGGGTTCGGCGACGGGCGCTGGCCGCGGTACCGCCGTGCTGGTCGTCGCGCGCCGCGATGACGAGCTGACCTGGAAGAGCCTGCGCAACGCGGTTGGCGTGCGCGTCCTGGCGGACACCCAGCTCAACACCTACGACGTGCTGGCCGCCGATCACGTGGTCTTCACCGCCGAAGCGCTGCGGGCGTTCGTCGGCCGCGGCAGTGCGACGGGCAATGAGGAGGCAGCCCAGTGAAGGGCACCGACAATCCCAGGGACATCCTCTTGCGGCCGGTGATCTCCGAGAAGAGCTACGGCCTGCTCGATGAGGGGAAGTACACGTTCATCGTGGCGCCAGACGCCAACAAGACGGAGGTCCGCCTGGCGGTCGAGGAAGTCTTCGGCGTCCAGGTGACCGGCGTCAACACCGTCAACCGGCGGGGCAAGCGGCGCCGCACCCGGGCCGGCTGGGGCAAGCGGCCGGACACCAAGCGGGCGATCGTCACCCTGGCCGAGGGCGACCGGATCGACATTTTCGGCGGCCCGGTCCGCTAACGGCAGGGACGATACAGGAGATTGAGCACTCATGGCTATCCGTAAGTACAAGCCGACCACGCCGGGCCGGCGCGGTGCCAGCGGCTCCGACTTCGCCGAGATCACCAGGGACGAGCCGGAGAAGTCGCTGGTGCGCCCGCTTCATTCGCGCGGTGGCCGGAATGTGCACGGCCGGATCACCACGCGGCACCAGGGCGGCGGCCACAAGCGCGCCTACCGGCTGGTCGATTTCCGGCGGCACGACAAGGACGGCGTGCCGGCCAAGGTCGCGCACATCGAGTACGACCCGAACCGGAGCGCCCGCATCGCGCTGCTGCACTACGCCGACGGCGAGAAGCGGTACATCATCGCCCCCCAGGGCCTGTCCCAGGGCGACAGGGTTGAGAACGGCGCCGGGGCCGACATCAAGCCGGGCAACTGCCTGCTGCTGCGCAACATCCCGACCGGCACCGTGCTGCACGCCATCGAGCTCCGGCCCGGCGGTGGCGCCAAGATCGCCCGGTCGGCCGGCTCCGGTGTGCAGCTGCTCGCCAAGGAGGGTGGTTACGCCCAGCTCCGGATGCCCTCGGGCGAGATCCGGCGGGTGGACGTGAACTGCCGCGCCACGGTCGGCGAGGTCGGCAACGCCGAGCAGGGCAACATCAAGCTCGGCAAGGCGGGACGCAACCGGTGGAAGGGCAAGCGCCCCTCCGTGCGCGGCGTCGCGATGAACCCGGTTGATCACCCGCTCGGCGGCGGCGAGGGCAAGAGCTCGGGCGGGCGCCATCCAGTCAGCCCATGGGGCCAGCCCGAAGGGCGCACCCGGCGGGCCCACAAGCCGAGCGACCGGCTCATCAGCCGCCGTCGCGGCAGGAAGAAGCGGTAGGACCCGGTGAGCGTTATCCGGAACCGGCTCGCGAGCCCGGGCCCAGCCCGGGCTAGCGGCCGGTGCAGGCGGATCAGACAGGACAAGTTGATGAGACAGGACTCCGGTCATCCGGATAACGCGAGCCTGAGTGAAGGAACACTGCGCTATGCCTCGTAGCCTTAAGAAGGGCCCCTTCGTCGACGACCATCTGATGAAGAAGGTCGACACGCAGAACGAAAAGGGCAGCAAGAACGTCATCCGGACGTGGTCCCGGCGTTCGATGATCATCCCGGCCATGCTGGGTCATACGATCGCCGTCCACGATGGCCGCAAGCACATCCCGGTGTTCATCACCGAGTCGATGGTCGGCCACAAGCTCGGGGAGTTCGCGCCCACGCGAACGTTCCGCAGCCACGTGAAGGACGATCGGCGCAGTCGGCGCTAGATCGCGATGACGCAGAGACGGAGATACTGATGGAAGCGAGGGCAAAGGCGCGCTACGTGCGTGTCACGCCGCGGAAGGCCCGCCGTGTGGTGGACGTTATCCGCGGGATGCCCGCCGAGCAGGCACAGGCGGTGCTCGCCTTCGCGCCGCAGTCCGCCAGCGGCCCGGTCGGCAAGGTCCTGGCGAGCGCGATCGCCAATGCCGGGGCCAGTGAGCGGCGGTCCGACCGTGGCGAGCTCGTGGTGAGCCGGGCATGGGTCGACGAGGGGCCGACGCTCAAGCGGTTCCGGCCGCGGGCCCAGGGCCGCGCCTACCGGATCAACAAGCGCACCAGCCATATAACGGTGATCGTCTCGGACGAGGCCGAAGGAGGGACCCGCTAGTGGGACAGAAAGTGAACCCGCACGGGTTCCGGCTTGGCATAACCACCGACTTCAACAGCCGCTGGTACGCCAGCAAGCTGTACAAGGAGTACGTCAAGGAAGATGTGGCGATCCGCCGCATGCTGCAGCGCGGCATGGAGCGGGCCGGCATCTCCAAGGTCGAGATCGAGCGGACCAGGGACCGCGTCCGGGTGGACATCCACACGGCGCGCCCGGGCATCGTCATCGGGCGCCGTGGCGCCGAGGCGGATCGCATCCGGACCGATTTGGAGAAGCTGACCGGCAAGCAGATCCAGCTCAACATCCTTGAGGTCAAGAACCCCGAGATCGACGCGCAGCTCGTCGCGCAGGGTGTCGCGGAGCAGCTGTCCAGCCGGGTTTCCTTCCGGCGGGCCATGCGCAAGGCGATGCAGAGCGCGATGAAGGGCGGCGCCAAGGGCATCCGGGTGCAGTGCTCCGGCCGCCTCGGCGGCGCGGAGATGTCGCGCTCGGAGTTCTACCGCGAGGGGCGCGTGCCGCTGCACACGCTGCGCGCGGACATCGACTACGGCTTCTATGAGGCGCGCACGACCTTCGGCCGCATCGGGGTGAAGGTCTGGATCTACAAGGGTGAGGCGCCCCCGACCCGTGCGGCCCGTGAGGCGGCTCAGGCTGCCCTGCGCGCTGGCGGCCCGCGCCGGGAGCGGCCGGGAGGTCCCGCGCCGAGGCGCGGCGGTCGCCCGGACCGCCGCGAGCGCGGGGACCGGCCAGACCGCGGCCCGGGCGGTACGTCCGCTCCTGCGGCCTCTGGGTCTGCCCCGGCCGAGGCTCCGGCCGCCGCGCCGGCGGGCGCAACCGGAGCGGAGGGCTAGGACATGCTCGTTCCACGCAGAGTCAAGCACCGTAAGCAGCACCGGCCCGACCGCCATGGCAAGGCGAAGGGCGGCACGAGCGTGGTCTTCGGCGAGTTCGGCATCCAGGCGCTCGAGCACTCGTACGTGACCAACCGGCAGATTGAGGCGGCCCGTATCGCTATGACACGGCACATCCGCCGTGGCGGGAAGGTCTGGATCAACGTGTTCCCGGACCGGCCACTGACCAAGAAGCCGGCCGAGACCCGGATGGGATCCGGCAAGGGCTCACCCGAGTGGTGGGTCGCCAACGTCAAGCCGGGTCGCGTGATGTTCGAGCTGTCCGGTGTGGCCGAGCCTGTCGCACGGGAGGCGCTTCGCCGGGCGATCCACAAGCTCCCGATGAAGTGCAAGGTCGTTACGCGCGAGGGCGGTGAAGCTTGATGTTCAACCACAAGCTCCCGATGCTGTGCTTGCTAAAGACCGGCAAGGTCGTTACGCGCGAGGGCGGTGAAGCTTGATGTTCAACCACAAGCTCCCGATGCTGTGCTTGCTAAAGACCGGCAAGGTCGTTACGCGGGAGGGCGGTGAAGCTTGATGTTCAACCACAAGCTCCCGATGCTGTGCTTGCTAAAGACCGGCAAGGTCATTATGCGAGAGGGCGGTGAGGCGTGATGGCAACGAGCCTGACCGCCGCTGAGCTGCGGACGTCCACCGAGGACGAGCTGGGCAGCAAGCTGGCCGAGGCGAAGGAGGAGCTGTTCAACCTCCGCTTCCAGGGCGCCACCGGCCAGCTGGAGAACCACGGGCGGCTGCGTGCCGTCCGCAAGGAGATCGCCCGCATCTACACCGTGATGCGGGAGCGGGAACTTGGCATCGTCGTGGAGCTTCCGGACGAGACCGAAGACGCCGGGAACCAGGAGGCGGACGCCAGTGAGTGAGAACACGGGGACCGCGGCCAGCAGGGAAGCGGTACGCGGCTACCGCAAGGCCCGCGAGGGCCTTGTCACCAGCAGCAAGATGGACAAGACGGTCGTGGTCGAGGTCGAGGACCGCGTCAAGCACCCCAAGTACGGCAAGGTCATCCGCCGTACCAAGAAGTACCAGGCACACGATGAGGCCAACGCCTGTGGCGTGGGTGACCGCGTGCTGCTGATGGAGACCCGGCCGCTGTCGGCCACCAAGCGGTGGCGCGTGGCCGAGATCCTCGAAAAGGCCAAGTAAGAAAGAAACTTCGCCGGCCACGATGCCCGGCGTGAGAAGCAGGAGTTGACGTGATCCAGCAGGAGTCGCGGCTCAAGGTCGCCGACAACACGGGTGCCAAGGAGATTCTGTGCATCCGTGTGCTCGGCGGTTCGGGCCGGCGATACGCGGGCATCGGCGACGTCATCGTGGCTACCGTGAAGGACGCGCTTCCCGGTGCCGGCGTGAAGAAGGGCGACGTTGTCAAGGCGGTCGTGGTGCGCACCCGTAAGGAGCGCCGCCGCGGTGACGGCTCCTATATCCGCTTCGATGAGAACGCCGCGGTCCTGATCAGGGACGGCGGGGACCCCCGCGGTACCCGAATCTTCGGCCCGGTCGGCCGCGAGCTGCGCGAGAAGCGGTTCATGCGGATCATCTCGCTCGCGCCGGAGGTGCTCTAGTGAAGATCAAGAAGGGCGACCACGTGGTCGTCGTGGCGGGCCGTGACCGCGGCCGCGAGGGCACGGTCATCGCCGCCTACCCCGAGCGCCAGCGGGTGCTGGTCCAGGGCGTGAACATGGTGAAGAAGAACACCAAGGTCACCCAGGGCATGCAAGGGGCCAAGCAAGGTGGCATCGTCCACGCCGAAGCGCCGATTCACGTGAGCAACGTGCAGATCGTCGACCCGGACACGAAGAAGCCGGCCCGTGTCGGCTACCAGGTGGACGAGGACGGCAATAAGGTCCGGGTTGCCCGGCCGAGTGGTAAGGAAATCTGATGCCAGCAGCGACGAGAGAGGCGGCCACGGCGGCCCGGCCCGCGCCGGCCGTGCCACGCCTCAAGGAGCGCTACCTCAGCGAGATCGCGCCGGGGCTCCGTGAGGAGTTCGGGTACGGCAACGTCATGCAGGTGCCCGGGCTGGCCAAGATCGTGGTCAACATGGGCGTCGGTGAGGCGGCCCGCGACGCCAAGCTGATCGAGGGCGCGGTCCGTGACCTTTCCCTCATCACCGGGCAGAAGCCGGCCGTGGCCCGGGCGAAGAAGTCCATCGCCCAGTTCAAGCTGCGCGAGGGCATGCCTATCGGGGCGCACGTGACCCTCCGGGGCACCCGGATGTGGGAGTTCGCCGACCGGCTGCTCACGATCGCACTGCCGCGGATCCGTGACTTCCGCGGCCTGTCGCCCCGTCAGTTCGACGGCCGCGGCAACTATACGTTCGGCCTGACTGAGCAGCTGATGTTCCACGAGATCGACCCGGACCGGGTAGACCGGCAGCGGGGAATGGACATCACCTTCGTCACGACCGCGACCAACGACGATGAGGGCCGCTCGCTGCTGCGGCGCCTCGGTTTCCCCTTCAGGGAGGGTTGATAGTGGCGAAGAAGGCGCTGGTCGTCAAGGCCAACCGGAAGCCGAAGTTTGCCGTGCGCGCGTACACGCGCTGCACGCGCTGCGGGCGGCCGCGTGCCGTGTACCGCAAGTTCGGTCTCTGCCGCATTTGCTTCCGCTCGATGGCGCACCGCGGTGAGCTGCCGGGCATCACGAAGTCCAGCTGGTAATTCAGGGCTGGCCGCCGTGCCTCGGCGGCCACCGACGAGCAAATAAGACCGACCCTGGGTGCGCACCGCGCATCCACCGACCACACCGCAGGTCCGCACCGCCCGGGCAGGCAGCCCCGGCGGGGACGGAAACCACGGTGAGGAGGGCCACCAGGCCATGACGATGACCGACCCGATCGCAGACATGCTGACCCGTCTGCGCAACGCGAACGCCGCGTACCACGACACGGCGGCCATGCCGTATTCCAAGATCAAGTCCCACATCGCCGAGATCCTGCAGCAGGAGGGATATATCGCCGGCTGGTCGGTGCAGAGCGCCGAGGTGGGCAAGAAGCTCGTGGTCAGCCTCAAGTACGGCAACTCGCGTGAGCGCTCGATCGCCGGCATCAAGCGGGTGTCCAAGCCGGGCCTGCGGGTGTACGCGAAGAAGGACAACCTGCCGAGGGTCCTGGGCGGCCTGGGCGTCGCGATTATCTCGACGTCCAACGGCCTGATGACCGACAAGCAGGCCAACAAGCGCGGCGTGGGCGGGGAAGTCCTCGCCTACGTCTGGTAAGGGGGGAGGCGGCTATGTCAAGGATCGGACGGCTCCCCATCACGGTGCCCGGTGGCGTCGACGTCGCCATCGACGGGCGGGACGTGACCGTCAAGGGGCCCAAGGGGACGCTGCAGTACAGCGTGCCCGAGCCGCTGACGGTGGTCCGCGACGACGGCACGATCAAGGTCACCCGGCCCAGCGACGAGGGCACTGTCCGTGCGTTGCACGGCCTGTCCCGGACGCTGATCGCCAACATGGTGACGGGTGTCACCGATGGCTACCGCAAGACGCTGGAGATCGTCGGCGTCGGGTACCGCGTGCAGGCCCGGGGGCAGAACCTGGAGTTCTCGCTCGGCTACAGCCATCCGGTGACCGTGACGCCCCCCGAGGGCATCACCTTCCGCGTCGAGGCGCCCACCCGGTTCGTCGTCGAGGGCATCGATAAGCAGCAGGTGGGCGAGATCGCGGCGCAGATCCACAAGCTGCGCAAGCCTGACCCGTACAAGGGCAAGGGCGTGCGGTACCAGGGCGAGCAGATTCGCCGCAAGGTAGGGAAGGCTGGGAAGTAGCGATGGCTAGCACGAAGACCAGGTCGCGTGCGCGCAGCGGGCGGCGGCTGAGCGCCCGCGCCGCCTCGCAGGCCAAGCGGCACCTGCGGGTGCGCAAGAAGGTCACCGGCAGCCCGCAGCGGCCCCGGCTGGTCGTCAACCGGTCCGCGCGGCACATGTTCGCGCAGATCGTCGACGACACCGCAGGCCGTACGCTGGCGTCCGCGTCCTCGCTGGACGCGGACATCCGCGGCGGCGACGGAGACAAGACGGCCAAGGCCGGCCAGGTCGGCGAACTGCTGGCCCGCCGGGCGGCCGGGGCAGGCATCACCGCCGTGGTGTTCGACCGGGGTGGCTACGCCTACCACGGCCGGCTCGCGGCGCTCGCCGATGCCGCCCGGGAAGGCGGGCTCGATTTCTGATGTCCTGCGTCTACGTAATACCTGAGATGAGGAAAAACTAATGCCAGGAGCTCCGCGGCGCGGCCCCGGCGGCGAGCGGCGTGAACGCCGTGATGACCGACGCGGAGGCGGGGCCGACAAATCGCCGGCCTACCTCGAGCGTGTGGTCACCATCAACCGGGTGGCCAAGGTGGTCAAGGGTGGCCGCCGGTTCAGCTTTACCGCGCTCGTCGTGGTGGGCGACGCCAACGGCATGGTCGGCGTCGGATACGGCAAGGCCAAGGAGGTGCCCGCGGCGATCGCCAAGGGCGTCGAGGAGGCCAAGAAGCACTTCTTCCGGGTGCCGCGCATTGCTGGCACCATCCCGCACACCGTGCAGGGCGAGGACGCGGCCGGTGTCGTGCTGCTCAAGCCGGCCAGCCCGGGAACCGGCGTGATCGCCGGCGGCCCGGTGCGCGCCGTGCTCGAGTGCGCGGGTATCCATGACGTGCTCTCCCGCTCGCTCGGCTCCTCCAATCCGATCAACGTCGTGCACGCGACGGTGGCCGCACTGAAGGGCCTGAGCCGGCCGGAGGAGATCGCGGCCAAGCGCGGCCTGCCCATCGAGGACGTCGCTCCGGCGGCGATGCTCCGGGCCCGCGCGGCCGCGGCCAGCTAGGCGGGAGCAGCACCATGGCACAGTTGAAGGTCACCCAGATCAAGTCAAAGATCGGTGGCACGCGGCCGCAGCGTGACTCGCTGCGCTCGCTCGGCCTGAAGCGGATCGGGCAGGTTGTCGTCAAGCCGGACAAGCCCGAGTTCCGCGGCATGATCCAGGCCGTACGCCACCTGGTAAGCGTGGAGGAGGTGGACTGATATGCCACCCAGGGCAGAGAAGGCGGCAGAGACGGCGCCAGAGACGGCGCAGGACGCGCCGAAGGCCACCCGTGAGCCCGGGAGCGCCGGTAAGCCCGCGGCGGAGCCCGCCGCGGAGCCCGCTGCTCCTTCGGGCCGCGGCCTGAAGCTGCACCACCTCCGGCCGGCGCCCGGGGCGCGGACCGCGAAGACCCGGGTCGGCCGGGGTGAGGCCTCGAAGGGTAAGACCGCGGGACGCGGCACCAAGGGGACCAGGGCGCGGAACACGATGCGCCTCGGCTTCGAGGGCGGTCAGATGCCGCTGTACCGGCGCGTGCCGAAGCTCAAGGGCTTCTCCAACGCCGGCTTCGGCACCACCTTCCAGGTGGTGAACACGGGCCGCCTCGCGGAGCTGTACCCGGCCGGCGGCGACGTGACCCCGGACGACCTTGTGGCCAAGGGCGCCATCCGTAAGGGCGAGCGCGTCAAGGTGCTGGCCGACGGCGAGATCTCGGTCCCCCTGCAGGTGAGCGCGCACGCGTTCTCCGCGACCGCCCGGGAGCGGATCGTCGGCGCGGGCGGCTCCGCAACGGAACTGTGAGCGACTGACCCGTTCGCCTTAGTGATGGCCGGAGCGCCCGCCCGACGGCGGGCGCTCCGGCCATCTGGGGAAGACAATGCCGGAACTGCCGGGTAGGATACGGAAGCCGCACGGCTGGGAGACATTGATCAATCGAACCGAGGACTGCGCATGCTGACCGCGTTCCTCCGCGCCTTCCGGACGCCAGACCTGCGTAAGAAGCTGCTCTTCACGATCGGCATCATCGCGCTGTTCCGGTTCGGGGCCGCGGTGCCGACCCCCGGCATCTCCGAGAAGGCCATCACCACCTGTGCCGGGATTGAGGCCAGCAACGGCACCGCGCAGGGTGTCTACCAGCTCATCAACCTGCTCAGCGGCAACGCGCTGCTGCGGATGTCGGTGTTCGCGCTCGGCATCATGCCGTACATCACCGCCAGCATCATCCTCCAGCTGCTCACCGTGGTCATCCCGCGGCTCGAGGCGCTGAAGCAGGAGGGCCAGTCGGGCACGGCCAAGATCACGCAGTACACCCGGTACCTCACCATCGGGCTGGGCGTGCTGCAATCCACCGGCTACGTGGAGCTGGCCCGGTCCGGCCGCCTGTACCCGAACTGCAGCACCCCCCTGATTCCCAACGCGTCGGTCTTCACGATCGCCACCATGGTGATCACCATGGTGTCCGGCACCGCCGTCATCATGTGGATGGGTGAGCTGATCACCGACCGTGGCGTCGGCAACGGCATGTCAATCCTCATCTTCACCCAGGTCATCGCGGTCATCCCCGGCGGCCTGCTGGAGATCTACCGCACCAAGTCGGCGTTCGTCACCGGGATCACCGTGATCGTGCTGATCGCGATCGTCGCTTTCATCGTGTTCATGGAGCAGGCCCAGCGGCGGATCCCCGTGCAGTACGCCAAGCGCATGGTCGGGCGGCGCATGTACGGCGGGACGTCCACCTACATCCCGCTGAAGGTCAACCAGGCGGGTGTCATCCCGGTCATCTTCGCCTCGTCCCTGCTGTACATCCCGCAGCTGGCGGCGTCGCTGTTCGGGAACCAGACCAAGCCGCAGGGCTGGGTGGCGTGGATCGACCGCTACGTGGCCTCGACGGACTCGGCGTTCTACATGCTCGCCTTCTTCGTGCTGATCATCGGCTTCACGTACTTCTACGTGTCGATCACTTTCAACCCGACCGAAGTCGCCGACAACATGAAGAAGTACGGCGGCTTCATTCCCGGTATCCGGCCCGGCCGGCCCACCGCCGAGTATCTGAACTACGTGCTCACGCGCCTCACCGCGCCGGGCTCGGTGTACCTCGCGGTGATCGGCCTGATCCCGATGGTGGCGTTCGCGCTGATGAACGTGAGCAACGAGATACCGTTTGGCGGCACGAGCCTGCTGATCATGGTCGGTGTCGGCCTCGACACCGTGAAGCAGATCGAGAGCCAGTTGCAGCAGCGCAACTATGAGGGTTTCCTCCGATAGTGCGCATCGTCCTCGTTGGGCCCCCCGGAGCGGGCAAGGGGACACAGGCCCAATTCATAGCCTCGCACCTGGCGATCCCGAAAATATCGACAGGTGACATCTTCCGGCACAACGTCACCAACGGAACACCGCTGGGCCGTCAGGCCAAGCAGTACATGGACCGCGGCGACCTGGTGCCGGACGAAGTCACCATCGCCATGGTCCGTGACCGGCTGGGAGAGGACGACGCGCAGGCCGGGTTCCTGCTGGACGGGTTCCCGCGGAACGTGCCGCAGGCCGAGACGCTGAAGAAGCTGCTAACCGACTGGGGTACCCGGCTCACCGTGGTCCTCGAGCTGGTCGTGGACGAGGACGAGGTGGTCCGCCGGCTGTCCGGCCGCCGGACGTGCCGCCGGTGCGAGCGTGTCTGGCACATCCTCTTCGACCCGCCCACCCGGGACGGGATCTGCGACGCCTGCGGCGGCGAGCTCTTCCAGCGCGACGACGACCGCGAGGAGACGGTGCGGCACCGGCTCGAGGTGTACACCAAGCAGACCGCACCCCTGGTCGCCTACTACGCCGACGAGGGAATCCTGATCGGGATCGACGCGACCGGGCCGGTCGAGGAGATCACCGAGCGGGCACTGGCCGGGCTGCGGCCCTTCGCCCGCTGACACGCGCACGAACGAGATGGGGACGCGGATGCGGGCGAAGTCGGGGATAGAGATCAAGACCCCCGAGCAGATTCTGTCCATGCGCAAAGCGGGCCTGGTCGTGGCGCGCACCCTGGAGGTGCTCCGTGCGGCGGTCACGCCCGGCATCAGCACCGCCGACCTGGACGAGCTGGCCGAACGCGAGATCCGGGGGGCCGGTGCCACCCCCTCGTTCAAGGGCTACCACGGATACCCGGCGTCGATCTGCACGTCGGTCAACGAGGTCATCGTGCACGGCATCCCCCGCCCGGACAGGGTGCTGCGCGAGAGCGACATCATCTCTATCGACTGCGGCGCCATCGTCGACGGCTGGCACGGGGACGCGGCTCTCACCGTCGGCGTGGGGGAGATCGCCCCCGAGCTGACCCGGCTGCTCGAGGTATGCGAGAGCGCGCTGTGGCGGGGCCTGGCGCAGGCGCAGGCCGGCCGCCGGCTCACCGACATATCCCACGCCGTGGAGGCGTCCGTACGGGGCGCGGGACCGTACGGGATCATCGAGGAGTACGTCGGGCACGGCATCGGCAGCGCCATGCACATGGAACCGCCGGTGCCGAACTATGGCCGGCCGGGCCGCGGCCCGCGACTGGCCGAGGGCATGGCCGTCGCCGTCGAGCCAATGATCGTCCTCGGCCGCGCCGAGACCGAGGTCCTGGACGACGAGTGGACCGTCGTCAGCGCCGACGGGAGCCGCGCGGCCCACTTTGAGCACACCGTTGCGATCACCCCGGACGGCCCCTGGGTGCTGACCGCGCAGGACGGCGGCGCGGCCGGATTCTCGGCCATTGGGCAGCCCATGGTTGCCCGGGGCGGACCTGAGGATGCACTCTCAGAGGAGCGGCTCCGCCGCTAGCAGGGCCGCCACCTGCGCCCGGGACGATGCGTGAGGAGGACGTTGGTGCCGTCGGAACCACAGATCCGTGCCTCGGACGCCGACCGGGATCACGCCGCCTCGCTGCTGCAGGAGCACCACGCCGCCGGGCGGCTGACCGCCGAGGAATTCGCCGAACGGATGGAGGCGGCGCTGCTCGCCCGGACCCTCGGCGAGCTGGATGAGCTGCTCGCCGATCTGCCGCACGTCGACCTGCGCCGGTATTCGCTCCCGGATGCCTCGCTGCGCCGCCCGCCCGCGCAAGGTCTCCTCCCGGCGGACTGGCCCGGTCGGCGGCCGTGAGACTGGGTTTCGCGGTGTCCCGCCCGGCGGCAACCGTGAGACCGGGCCCTGGCCGTGTCCCGCCCGGCCACGGGCATAAAATCGGGGCCGCGTCGCTTATATCCCCACAGGACGGGCACCCTGAGCTGGCGGCCACCGCGCTGCCGGGCCCGTAAGCTGGCGCGGATCCGTGTGAACTGCTGAGTTCGCATTGGTGCCGCGTATGGCGTAAACTCGCTCACGGCCTGTGGGCTGGCCTTCTCGCGTAGTCTTACCGCGAGGCAACGTCTGCTCGGCCGTACCGATCCTGTCGAGGCGGATCCCGCCCCGACGGGCCCGGCGAGGGGGAGGCCTCTGCCCCGTACCTGGCCGGGCGCCCACTCAGGATACGTAGCAATGCGACGCCGTGCGCCATGCGCGCGGCCGAGCCGGATAGCGAAACGCGGAGGACATGCCCAAGAAAGACGGCGCCATCGAAATTGAAGGCACGGTTGTCGAGTCCCTGCCAAACGCCTTCTTCAAGGTGGAGCTAGACAACGGGCACCAGGTTCTCGCTCACATCAGCGGGAAAATGCGGATGCACTACATCCGCATCCTGCCTGACGACCGGGTCGTGGTCGAGCTCAGTCCCTACGACCTGAGCCGTGGGCGGATCGTGTACCGGTACAAGTAAGCCGAGCACAAACAGCACAGTAAGGCCGAGCACCAACAGCACAGTTAGAGGGCCGCTCACGCGGCGGGCCCATGAGGAGACGCAGGCCGTGAAGGTCAAGCCGAGTGTCAAGAAGATCTGCAGCAAGTGCCGGATCATCCGCCGGCACGGCCGGGTGATGGTCATCTGCTCAGATCCGCGGCACAAGCAGCGCCAGGGCTGAACGAAGCCCCGGCACCCATAACTGAACGCGTACCGCGGCTGCGTGGCTTGCAGGCCACGGAGCAACCCCCGGGGGAGGCCGGGGCTGGCTCGGGCAGGGCCGGGAAGCGGCGCGAAGGACCTCCCACTGACCGAAGGAGAACTGCCCGCTTATGGCACGCCTTGTCGGCGTTGACCTCCCCCGCGAGAAGCGGCTGGAGGTCGCGCTCACCTATATTTATGGCATCGGCCGGACCAGGGCCCTGGAGACGCTGGACGGAACCGGCGTCAGTCCGGACGCCCGGGTCCGCGACATGGGGGAAGACGAGCTGGTCCGCCTCCGCGACTGGATCGACGCGCACTACCGCATCGAGGGCGACCTGCGCCGTGAGGTTCAGGCCGACATCCGGCGCAAGATCGAGATCGGCTGCTATCAGGGGATCCGGCACCGCCGGGGCCTGCCCGTGCACGGTCAGCGGACGCAGACCAACGCGCGCACCCGCAAGGGCAAGAAGAAGACCGTGGCCGGCAAGAAGAAGGCCGGCAAGAAGTAGCCGTGCTGGCCCGGGGGGACGACCTCCCGGACCCGGCGCGGGCTCCGCCCGCAAACAGCCGGAAACAAGTCAGCATCGGACCGATCACCTCAGGAGTTAAGAGCAGATGCCGCCGAGGAGCCGCAGCGCGGGTGCCAAGAAGGTGCGCCGCAAGGAGCGGAAGAACGTCGCTCACGGGCACGCCCATATCAGGAGCACGTTCAACAACACGATCGTCTCAATCACCGACCCGGCCGGAAACGTCATCTCGTGGGCGTCCTCCGGGCAGGTCGGTTTCAAGGGTTCGCGCAAGTCGACGCCGTTCGCGGCGCAGATGGCCGCCGAGGCCGCCGCACGCCGGGCCATGGAGCACGGCATGCGCAAGGTCGACGTTTTCGTTAAGGGTCCCGGCTCGGGCAGGGAGACCGCCATCCGGTCGCTGCAGGCGACCGGCCTGGAGGTCGGCTCGATCCAGGACGTCACCCCGGTTCCGCACAATGGCTGCCGCCCGCCGAAGCGGCGCCGGGTCTGAGGGAGTTAAAGAGCAGATGGCTCGAGACACGGGCGCGGATTGCAAGCGCTGCCGCCGCGAAAAGATGAAGCTGTTCCTGAAGGGCGCCAAGTGCGACTCGCCGAAGTGCCCGATCGAGATCCGGCCCTACCCGCC
>Ga0181521_10005445_pt1 | contig 14161 bp, 14 predicted proteins | sample PEATcosm2014_Bin_32_FD_119764 | JGI IMG/M metagenome (GOLD analysis project Ga0181521, IMG submission 119764) | Peatland microbial communities from MTU Mesocosm Facility, Houghton, MI, USA - PEATcosm2014_Bin02_60_metaG | ecosystem: Environmental > Terrestrial > Soil > Wetlands > Peat | place...
GGGAGCGCCCAGTTATGAGGATCGGTTCACCGACCAGCGGGCCATGCTTTGGCAGAGAATGAAAGAGTGGCTTTCCCAGGGAGCAATACCCGATGACGCCAAGACAAGCGATCCTCTCCTGGCACCCGGATTTTTCCATCAGCACGGAAAACTTGTGGTAGAATCGAAAGCGGATATGAAGAAGCGGCAAGTGAAGGCGCTTGACGGGCCGGACGCTCTGGCTTTGACATTTTACCAGCCAGTAGCTCCGGCGCAACAACAATTGTACGTTCCTCCACGTCGCTCGTGGAGTCCGCAGAGTTGGATGTCGTGACCCTGGAACGTGCCTGGGATGAGAGCAGGTATCAAATGGCGTTGAAGGATTTTAGCGGCCGCGTATCAACGGCTATGGATGCGATGCCGGAACCGGATGAAGCCCGCAAATCAGGAGAAACCGTTGCAATCAGGGCACCTAAGCGATATTCTGATGTGATCACTGAAGGCATCGAAGCCGAGCGGAAACTCCGCAACGCCGCGTGGAAGTCTGGCGCGATGAATGCGATGCCGGAACCGGCAACTCAGGGTTATGGATGTCACAAATGCGGAGAGGTGACTCCGGTTCGTTACGCTTCATCTACTGGATTGCTACTGTGCGCCCTATGTTCCCGAGCGGAAGATCCCAATGGAGATGCGTGGTTGGAGGTCCGTGGTCCTATCGACCATAAGGCGGGTGTGGACGCTATGCCGGAATCGGGTGGAGTTCCTCTTTCCAGGATCGGGGAGTTCGAGCAGAAGGTCCAGAGCCTCGAAACGATCCACAACGCTTTCGATGCTTTCCGACAAGCTATTTCCGATGCTACAACTGCCGAACGCGAACGATGCGCCAAGATCGCAGAACGGTTTGCTGCTGATTTCGATCATCAGTTCCAATGTACGAAGTACGCCGCAGACATCTTACGGGCAGAATCAGCAAGAGACATCGCCATCGAACTCCGCAGATCATCCGACGCGTACGATGCCGCCTGCGAAGAAGTAGCCGAGCATCCGAACATGCTCACGATCCGGTTGGGCGGCGCGACTACGATTTCGTTTTTGGACCCGACAGCAATGGGACTCACGGCTGAAGAGTTCTGTGCTCAGTGGATCTATCCGGTTCTGGAAATGGCGGGGATGAAACATGCCATGGACTCGCCAGCAAGTTAAATTCCTCCTCAGCAACGGTTCGCCGCTCACGGCTGAACAACAGGAGAAGATGAAGAGCGAATTACATGCCAACCCCTCTATGGGCCATCGTCGTAAAGGCAGCGTCGGGCAGAATCTCATCCGCAATCCCCGGAGGAAACCATGAATCCGAACCAAGTAGCAGCCATAGCAGAGAAGGATAAGGTCGCTGGCTCAATGCCGAACCTCGGCGCATTCCAAGGAGCGAGTATCTCTCCCGCCGACAATGGCTACAGCATGTCAGTCATACACGCCCCAAAGTCTCCGACCGCCCTGTTCTCAAAGCCGCATGTGACGGTTCACAAGGGGCGCAAGGAATTGCTGGCACACCTCGACAGCGTTCTCGCCAAGCACGAAGGCAAGAGGGTGAAAATCGCTTCACCTCCAACCGGAATGAACTTGATTCGGCCAGCAAAGTTCGCAAGCACACACGCAATCTGATTTCACTGGAGAAAAACTATGAGCACGCAAAGTATTGGTTTGTTTCTCGCGGCCAATGACAGCATTCACGGGCTGGCTGGGACCGCCGCATCAATCACCTACACCATCTTCGGCAAAGGCCCGCTTCAATCAAAGATTTTGGCCCAGGGCCAACTTGGAACGGCCGACGCGTTGCTGTATTCGCCGGCCACAGAAGGCGGCGAGCAAGCGCTCGTTTCGGCTATCGTTCTGGCAAACGTAACGTCAGGGGCAATCAGCGGCGTGAAACTCGGGATCAACGGATCGGCAGCGACAGCAGCCAACCAGATTCTTTCGAGTAGCTCGATCCCAGCGAATGGACAAGCAATTTTCGATGGACGAAGTTGGACGGCGTATGACTCAGGCGGAAACCTTCAACTGGCCGGCGCCGGGAACACGGCATTCGATGCCACGATTGCTGCCGTGACTACGCCGCTAGCGTTGGGAACGGCGGGGAGCGCCGCGACCGCAGCGCACCGCGACCACACCCATCAATCCCCTGGCGGGATAGCCTCGATCACTGCCCCCGTTGGGCCCGTAACGAACACGGAGACGCAGGTGGTTGGGGCGTCCGTTCCGGCGAATCTGTTACAGGCGGGTTCGGTGGTGCGCTTCAAAGCGTCGGGGACCATCACTTCGACCGTCGATAACGTCATTACCGTTCGAGTACGCCTCGGCCCCACTACGCTCACCGGGAATATACCCGCGTCACTGGCGGTCCATTGCGGCTCTACGCCTGGAACGGCTACGACCGCTCCGTTCACCCTTGAAGTTCAGGCCACGGTGCGGACGGCGGGCGCTGGAGGAACTGTTTATGCGGCAGGGGGAGCGTTCTGCAATCTATCGGGAGACGCTGGGCAAGCGTTTCCCCTGGCTTCCGAACTGTTCACCCCGGCGAGCGTTGCGCTGAATACGACCGTCCTGAACATCGCGGAACTGACTGTTGTGACCGCAGCCGGTACCAGCGCGGTGACGTTCCAGACGGCTACCGTCGAAATCGTGAAGATGTAGCGCCATGAAAGCCAAAGAGAAAGAACCCGCCGCAACCGTCAAGGTGAAGGTGAAAGTTAAGGCGGAATTCCACGGCCAACGCGGGCATAGCGTTGGGATGAACCTGGTTCAAAATCCGAAACGAAAGTGAAGCCAGATTCCAGTTCCGACGAGCGCGGTCTCTACGGAGGCCCACTCACCAGCATCGAAGCCGATCCCTCGGTTACAGTAGAAGAGTTTCTGAAAGAAGCCCGCGAACGATACACCCTTGCTCGCAACGCAGATGACGAGGACCGTAAGGACGCCGAAGATGACAACAACTTCTCCAGCGGGACCATCGAAGGTCAATGGGACGCGGGGGCGCTGTCCGTTCGCAAAGACCCCGTTTGCCCGCGCCCAGTGCTCGTGTGGGACCACATCGTTCCCTCTCTCCAACAGGTAGGGAACGAATCGCGTCAGGCCAATCCAGCCATAAAGATTGACGTGATGGACGGCGGCGTAAAAGCAACCGCTGATTATTTCCAGGGGCGTATTCGACAGATCGAATATGATTCCAGTGCCGAAAACGCCTATGACACCAGCGCCGAACAACAGTTGAGTACCGGGCGGGCCTTCACCCGCGTTACCACCGAATATATTCCCGGAACATTTCAGCAGCGGGCTGTCATCGAGCCAATCGAGGATCAGTTCGCCGTCGCAATTGACCCAGCGGCCAGGAAGCAGCTTCGTTCGGACGCAGACTACTCCTTCGTTATCGAATGGATCTCAAAGCAGGAACACGAGCGTAGGTTCGGGAAGAACTCCGTCGTTTCCAACATGAACTTTGCGAGCGGAACCAGTCCGGCGGTTGGATGGATCGGCGTCGGCCCGCGAGCCGAAATGATTCAAATTGCCGAGTATTGCCGGAAGCATTATAGGCTGCGAACGCTCTGTGAGTTGGAACCCCCAGGTGGCGGAACGCGACTTCCGGTATGGAAAGAGCAACTGACTCAAGAGACGCGCAAATACGTCGTGGAGGAGCGGCAGGAGCAGTACTCCGAAGTCTGGATCTATGTTATCAATGGTGCCGAGGTTTTGAAGGCTACCCGCTGGCTTGGTTCCAACATCAACATCGTTCCGACCTGGGGTCGCATGACCACGAAACATGGGAAGCGGAGAACTGAGTCCCTTATCCGCCGGGCCAAAGACCCCCAGCGCGTCATTAACGTAACGACATCGAACATAATCGAACTGGCAAACCAGATTCCGAAGACCCCCTACATGATCCCAGTTGGAGGCGTACCGGCCAATCTGGAGGGAGTCTATCAGAACGTCGTCAATACCCCGTATGCGTATCTGCTCTACAACATGTACAACGCAACGGGCCAGCCACTTAACAAACCGGAGCGCATCATCCAGGAGCCGCCGATTCAGGCACTTCTGGAAATCCTTGCGCGGGCCATTGACGGCGTTAAGGCCGCAATGGGGATCTTCGACGCATCTCTCGGCAATAGGTCGAACGAAACTTCTGGCATCGCCATTGATCGCCGTCGAAGCCAATCCAACATTGTCAATTATCACTTTGTTGATAACCAGAACAAGAGCCGCAAGGTCATCGGAGAAATTCTTCTTGAAATCCTCCCGCAGATTGATAAGCCCGGCAAGAGTTACCCGGTCAGAGATGAGAGCGGGAAAACGGCAATGGTCCCAGTTGGCGTTCCGATCACAGACCCAACCACTGGGCAGACATTCACACATATTCTCAGCGAAGGTGGCTACGGCGTATCGGTATCGAGCGGCCCGAGCTATGCTTCCGGCCGGAAGGAAGAGAGGGATACACTCACAGCAATCATAACGGCGGTCCCCGAAGTCTTTGCGGTTCTTGGCCCGAGGTGGATGTCTCTATCCGATACTGCGAACGCGCAGGAAGATGCGGAACTGCTGAAACGGTGGGGCGCGACGAAGTTCCCCGGAGTCTTTCAGGATCAAGGGGAGGGACAGATTCCGCCACAGGTTCAACAGCAAGTTCAGCAACTCCAGAGCGATCTGCAAGCGGCGCTTCAACTGGTGCAGGCCGCACACAGAGAAATGCAGTCGAAGCAAGCCCAGTATGACCATGAAGTGCTCCTGAAGAAAATGGATCTGGACTTTGACCGCGAGGAATTGGAGGCGAACATTGGGCTTGGCGAAGCAAAACTTGGTTTCCAGGCGGCCATCGCTCAGTTGCAGCAAGAAGTTGCGGCAATCAAGCATGAACGTGCCCTGACCGCCGCGCAAGACCAGCAGCAATCCGACCAGGAACACGAGATGGCGATGGCGGCACAACAGCAGGCAGCAGTAGCGCAGGGCGCTCCGCAGGGCGGTCCCAGTGCCACGCCGCAACCTGGGCCTCCCCCTACGGGCGTACAGACGCCTACGGCTGGCCCGCAGCCAACAGCGGCTCCGACGCCGCAAGGAGTTTGAATCATGGCAGTGCTGACAACGAAGGCAAGGAAGGCGCTCCCAAAAAGCGCATTCGCCGGCCCAGACGAGAGTTACCCAGTTGAAGACAAGGCCCACGCCAGGGCCGCCCTCTCTCGCGTGAGCCACGCCGAGAAAGTCGGTCACGTTTCGTCTTCCACCGCTGCGAAGATCAGAGCCAAGGCCAAGCGCGTGCTGGCCGGCACCAATTTGGTGCAGAATCCGAGGAAACGCTAATGTACCGAGAAATCAAAGGTTCTCCCCACAATTTACGACTAGAAGAAGTCACGATCCCCGCCGGCGCCTCACTTGCAACCGAAATGATCGCTACGCAGGGAATGGCGATTGTCGGGATCATCATGCCGGCCGCATGGACCACTGCGGACATCGGCTACAACGCCTGCGCTTCAGGGAATGCTGGAGAACTTCAGCCAGTCACAGATGCGGGCGGGAACTACATCACGACCGCCGTGTCTGCCTCTAAGTCCGTTGCGTTTCCGCAGACGGACGCCATTTTTTGGCCGTTCATCCAGATTTCCAGCGTGCAGACGAAGAGCGCAACAGGCGTAACTCAGAGCGCCGCTGCTGTGGTACAATTGCTATTGCGAAAGTTCCTTAATTGAACGATAGCCCCGCGGTGGGCCTTGTACGCCACGGACGTGAAACGCTATGACACCATCAGGAGTAGTTCAGACAGTGCCGGAACCGAGTATCGCGGATCTCCGATCTTTGCTGTCATCGAAACCGCCGGTAGCAGAAGCGGCGCCAGAGAAGACGCCAGCCGAAGTACCGCAAACCGCAACTCCCGAAACCCCGCCAGAAACTTCAGCCGGAGAGCGCCCGCGCGATGAGCATGGACGTTTTCTGCCGAATGAAGCGGCGGAAAAAACAACGGAAGCGGTACCGGGAACCGCACAAGTAGAGGAGCCAGAAAAACCAGTCGAAGAACTCGAAGAGCCGCTGCCGCCTGGGGTGCAGAAACGCATCGCAAAGGAAGCGGCAAAGCAGGCTCGCATCCAAGCGGAAATTGACCGCGCCGTGTCCGCCACGAAAGCCAAAGAATCTCAGCTTGCATCACTCACCGCCGCTGGCACACCGGGATCGGAACCCGAGAAAACCACCGCGCCGGCAAAGGCAGAGGGCAAGCCCGTAAAGCCGAAACTCGAAGATTTCCAAAGTGAAGCCGATCCGTACACTGCCTTCAACGCGGCTCAAGCCGAGTATGAAGAAAAGCACGACGCTTGGCTCATTGCGGAAACCAAGAGGACGGTCGAAGCAGAATTGACGGCCCGGCAACAGCAGCAGGAACGCGAGAGAGCGTGGGATGAAGCCGTCGAAGAGCACGGTCCTGAATATCCGAAGCTGATGGAGACCGTCTGCGCAAACTCCAGCGATGGATTCCAGCGGGCGATTTCTAGCCTTCCAAGGTATTCTGTTGTAGCTGTCCATCTCGCCAACAATCTCAGCGAGTTAAAGGTGCTCGCGTCTCAGTACGAGGAAAACCCGTATGCTGCCACCGCCGAACTTGGTGCCCTACACTATCGACTGACGAAAGAAGAACCGGTTCCTGAACCGACGAAGCCAATCGCGGCTGCTACCAAACCTTTGCCTGAACCGCCTGGAAGGGCGGGCGGTCGGCCGTCCGCTGTCGCCGAGATTAATCTCAACGAGACGAACGACATGGCCCAATTCAAGCAAGGCGCGAAGCCGCTGTTGAAGCATCGTTAGCAATTTCCCGCCCGACTCAATCGGGTAGAGGAAGAATCTTAACGCTCTGGGGTGTCCCCGGCGTCGATTAGACAGCGGAGCAATCCGCAAGGATCACGCCTTGGCCAACTTACTTTTAACGCCCAATATCTTCGCGAAACTCATCGTGATGAACTTGGGCCGGGATCTCTTCGTGTGCAAGAACATGTGCCACGACGTTACCCCGGAATTCACCAACAAAAAGAACCCCATCGGCGCAAGCGTTATGGTCCGAAAGCCATACCGCTTCTCTGTTTCCAAGGGCCTCGGCTACCAGCCGCAGCCCATCGTCGATACGCAAACGCCCGTAACGATCAGTCAAGTGGCCCAGGTTTCCTACGACTGGGACTCGATTGAGCGCACGTTGCAGATCCGCACCGGCGATGCCATGACTGGCAAGCAGTTCAATGGCCTGAACGATCTCTTCGCTGGTCCGGCGGCCGTAGCCTTGGCCTCCACCATCAACGCGGAAGCCGCAACCTTCGTCGCGGACAACACCGCAAATAACGTCGGTACGCTCGGGACCCCGCCGTCCACTCAGGACAGCTACTTGAAAGCTGGCGACTACCTCGTCGCTCAGGGGCTTCCGAACGAGGAACAGAAGAACCTGGTTCTTATCATCAACCGGCGTATGTCCACCGCGTTCATCAACGGGACTGTGGGCTACTACAACCCGCAGAACGTCATCAGCAAGCAGTTAGAAGATGGCGAGATGGTTCCCCGTTTGATGGGCTACAAAATCGAGATGGATCAGACCATCAATCGACATAGCAACGGCACCTACAGCGGCACGCCTCTCTGCAATGGAGCCACACCGCAGACCGCCGCCGGCGGCAACAACGCCACCATGAACCTCAACACAGACGGATGGGGTGCCGGTGTATCACAATTGACCAAAGGGACGAAATTCACCATCGGCTCCGCCAGCAGCGCGACCATCGGCGGAGTCAATTCCGTCCATCCGCAGACCAAAAAGGACACGGGCTATCAACAGTGCTTCACCGTACTGGCCGATACCAGCGACAGCTCCGGGGCCATGGCTACTCTGCCGATTTACCCGGCAATCACGCCGGCGACAGTTGATGCCCAGTACGCGAACGTGACAGGCGGCGCTGTTGACAACGCCATCATTACGGTCGTGGGGGCCAGCGCCGTCACCGGGGATCAGGGCCTCCTGATGCATGAGCAGGCTTTCGCCTTTGTCTCGGTGCCGATTGTTGGACCGGACCCCGGAGAAGGTGCCACAGTGGCGGAAATCAACGATGAGGAAACCGGCATCGCCCTCTCGCTCATCAAAGCGTTCGACGCTCGCACGCGCACGCACATTCACCGCGTCGATGTTCTGTACGACTTCGCTCGACTGTATGGCGAACTCGCGTGCGTGATCCAAGGCTAGGGTGCCAAGGAAAGGAATCGAGGAGAACCAATATGAATATCTTGAGAAACGTCACCATCCTCTGCCTCTTGGCGGCTCTCTGCGCGTTCTCGCAGACGGCTCTGACCCAGACCACCTTGGCCTCCGCAATGACCGCCAGCGACAAAACAGTGAAATTGACGGCCTATACCGGAGTATCCGCTCCCGGCATTGGGACCACTGGCACACAACTGTTCGTTGTTGACATAGGCCAGGTCGTGGGAGAAGTAATGAACGTGATCGGTACAACCACGACCAGTTCCTACATCTTCAGCGTTTCGCGTTCTCCAAGTAAAGCCGTGGCTCACGCTTCCGGCGCCATGGTCCTGCTTGGACCGCCAAACTACTTCTACAAATACGACCCGACTGGATCTTGCACTACGGCGTCAACGCCCGTGACTCCCTGGGTCAACACCAACAACGGACTTCAGTGGCTCTGTTCGACCATAACAAGTACCTGGATTCCTGGGTTCGGGAACAAGACTGCTCCGGCACAGCCTAATACGCTGGTGGCCTCTTATGCCGGAGCGGTTCTACCTACGGGGCCGCTATTCCACATGAGCGGAACAAATGCCGTTACATCCTTCACAATGCCAGTGGGCGCTCAAGCCGGTGCCGGATTCTGCATCATTCCAGACGCAGCCTACACCACAGCTTCGCCACTCACAGCAAGCACGGGCATAGTGGGCAAGGTGCAGTGCTGGACCTACGACTACGCGGCGTCGAATTGGTACCCGTCGTACTGAAGAGGAGATCCATGAAGATCATCCGAAACACGACACTACTTTTTCTGGTGAGCGCCTTCCTTGCCTTCGGACAAGCCAACACGCTTACCCAGACCACGCTGGCCGCCGCGATGACGGCCAGCGCACGCGACATCACTCTGACCTCCAGTACCGGGGTTTCGGTGCCCGGCATCGGGACGGTTGGAACCCAACTCTTCGTTGTGGACTACGGGCAAGTCGAAGGCGAGGTAATGACGGTTCTTGGGCTCACTCCGCCGAATACAACCGGGACATACAGAGTCCAACGAACAACCAGCAAGGTGGTGGCCCATGCCGCCGGTGCCATGGTTCTATTGGGCGCTCCCAATCTGTTTTATAAGGGCAACCCGACAGGAACCTGTACTTCCACCAGCATCCTCGTTACCCCATGGGTGAACACAAACTCTGGCCTTCAGTGGTTGTGCTCAAGCATCACGGGCACGTGGGTACCTGGATTCGGCAACACGTCGGCACCGGCCCAGGCCACCACAGCGGTCAGTTCTGCTACCGCTGCGATGGTCCCAAGCGGGCCGCTTTTCCATATCAGCGGATCTTCGGCCATGACCTCAATCACCGTTCCGGTAGGAGCGGCCAATGGTTCTGGATTCTGCGCCATTTGGGATAGCACTGCATCGACAACCCACGCCGGCGACATTGGAAAGTCAACCTCCGGTGCTGCGGGGATTGTAACCTGTTGGACGTACAGCCCGGCTGATGGGCTGTACTACCCAACGCTGTAGTTATTTCGATTCCCTGGGGCGGCCCATGCGCCCCAGGGCACCTGAAAGGACCAGATGCAGTTTCCATGTGAGTTATACCGCAGGCATCCCGTGGCCGACGTGCAGGTCTACCGAGTAGTCTGGGGGCCAGAGGAGCGTGCCAAGGCTATAGCGGGGGGCTGGTCGGAGATCAGGGACCCGGACGGAGAATACATCCCACATACGGCCTTACCCGAGATTGAGCAAGCGATAAGGGACAATGCCGCCGCGGTCGATGCGACAGAGATCGCTGAAGAATCGGCGCAGGAGATAACCGAACGCGCCGAAGAAGCTGAAGAGGCGCAGGAGATCGCCGTCAGGCGCGGGCGAAAACGTAGCCCGCGAAAGGTTTAGCCATGTCAAAGTGGGGCGACATCATTAACGAAGCATTCGAGGATCTGGGCGTCATTCAGCCGGGAGAAATCATCAGCCCGACCATGCAGGCCAGTGCATTCCTTGTGTTTCAGCAGATGTATTCCAGTTGGGCCGCTGAACAGACGATGGCGTACCTCACGGTCCACAAAGGATTCCCATTGTCTCCTGGGACGGTGGCCTACACACTCGGCGCGGGCGGATCTCTGAACGCTGGCGTGCGCGTCGTTCGAGTAACAGGGTGGACTGCATCCTCCGGCGGGTTCCGTAATGGCGGTTCCATCCTCTCGCTTGAGGCGATTCACGCGCAAGCAAAGGATGTCATCGGGCGTACTTCCATACTCCCCGAAGCTGTCGGATGCGACGGAGCGTTCCCGCTCATCAATCTTGAGGTGTTCCCGGCTCCCGCAGCCAATCCAGGAACCCTAGAGCTTGACTATTACACGCCGCTCATCGCTCCAGTGAACGTCGCTGACGATATCACGCTCCCAGAGGGATGGGAAGAAGCGCTCCACTTCAATCTGGCAATCGCGCTTTCTCCTCAGTACGCCAGGGTTGGCGGCGTACCGCCCGCTCTTATGGCGAACGCTCAGAATTCAAAGGCGGTCATCGTTCAGAGAAATGCGGCGATCCTCGGCCTTCAGCCTCAGCAACCAGGGCCGCAATCGCAACCAGGACAATAGCCATGCGAAAACTTCTACTCACCCTGTTGTTAGGTTCCGCCTGTTATGCGCAGACGGCGGTGTTTCCTTATGCCCTGGCCGGCAGCGATCAACTGAAGGTGGCCGGGAATCGCGTGCAGTCCACTCTGACGGTAAGCGTGTCGAGCAGTGACACCGCAATCGTCCTGAACTCAGGGACGGGATGGTTGCCCGGAATGCTGGCATCCATCGGATCGGAGGTGATCTCAATCTGCGGAGTTGGTGGGAATGTACTCCTGGTTGGTACTTCCTCAACCTTGTGCCCAAATGTCAATGGCCGAGGCTTTGACGGTACGACAGCGTCGGCGCATCTTGCAGCAGCGTGCAACGCTACGGTAAGCACAGGATGCGTCAGCAACTACGTGGCTGGTTGGTATCACAATTCAGTGACAGCAGAAATCGAAGCCATTGAGGCAGCCCTTGGCGCCAACTTGGCGAACGTCCAATCTGTCATTCCCTTCACTCTTTCGACGGAGTACTTGCGGGGCGATCACGTATGGGCACCGCTGAATACGTCCGCAGTTCCCGAAGCCTCGAATCTCTACTACACGGATGCGCGGGTTTTGGCAGCAGTTACGGGACAGTTTGAGCCTGCGATCACAGGGAGCACGGCAGCCAAAGTATGGAATGGCCTAAAAGCGTGGGAAACTCTCGACACGAGTATTGTGCCGGAGAATGGGAATCTGTATTTCACCGCTGCGCGTGCCCAGGGAGCGTTATCAGCCACCAGTCCGATCTCTTACAATTCATCGACAGGAGTGATCTCGTGCCCCACCTGTGGATCAGGCGGGACTACAAGTTTCTCAGGACTCACCGGAGGTACCAATACTGCGGCTCTGGTAATGGGTAGCGGGGGAAGTCTAACGTATTCTGGCGGGACAATTGATGCGAGTCTATGGGTTGGAATTTCAATCCTACCCCCGACAACTACGAACCAAGTAATCCTCTCGCGTACATCCTCCACCGCAGTCTGGATGGGCCAGGGCGCCAGTGCTCCGATTCCTGAGTGCCCGGATTCGGCGCAACACCTTAACTTCACGGGCGCTGCTGGATTCACTTGTGGGACCACGGGCGGCTCAACTGCAAGCGTGGCATGGTCGGGAGTGACGCCCGGCACGAACACACAAGGGGCCTTCCACTTCGGCACAGGGGGTAGTTTGGATGCCACCGGATACGGGACCATAACAGCGACGGCCCTTGCTCCTGGATCGGCTTGGACAGGTACGCTCACAGGGGCCAATCTAGTTCTCACCGGATCTTTCACAACAGCCATCACGGGGACTAGCCCGGATTTCCAGTGCTTACACGCCAACTATCTGGGGGTCGTCACTGGAACCGGACTGGACTGTGGAAGCGGGGGAAGCGGCGGCTACGGAATCGTTTATTCCTTCGACCCGAACACTACGTCCACGCTTACTTGCTCTTCTCCGGTGGATTCATCGTTCACCGCCAGTACGACACTGACTGGCGCAGCCAGCATTTCATCCGTCACTTGCCCTCCTCCGTCTGGAGGCTACATCGAGCTTTCATTTACTTTCAGCCAAGGTTCTACCGTTTATGCCGCGACTCTACCATCCCCATTTAATCAGTGTCCATGGGCGCTCATGGTGGCCAATTCCAGCGAAACCGAATCAGGGAAATGGGACGGCACCACCTATTATGACATCTCGTGCTCGTCAACCGGGGGGACCACGTACATCCCTACGGATCTGACCGTCACCGGGAATATCACAACCAACATCGCAGGGCTTGTCCAATGCGTCCATGTCAACGCCTACGGAGTTCTAAGCGGCACTGGGTCCGATTGCGGCAGCGGCGGAGGCGGCGGGACTCCAGCGACACCAAATGGATCGATTCAGTATAACAGTGGAGGAGTCTTTGGCGGCTTTACCGCCCATGGCGATTTAACCGTTGATACGTCCGCCAGCCCTCCCGGTTTATTCACATTGAGCACCGTCAATTCCAACGTGGGAGACTGCGGAGATTCAAGCCACTTCGCTGTGCCAACATTCAATGCGAAAGGGCTGGCAACTGGATGCACAGCATATTCGTCCGGGTCTAGCGGGAATCCGTTCGCAGGATCAGTCACGGCAAATACGGCCTTGACAAATGGGGCGGGGTTCTATATTGGCAGTACGGGAGTGATCGAGTGGAATACTTCGTTAAGCCAAGTGAACATCGGGAACGTGTTCAACATCACTGCCACGGGCGACATCACAACCAGCGGCGTTCATCATGTCGGGGCTGGGAACGGATCGCCCGGAGGCTACTGGTTAGGAAGCACGCAAGTCATGGCGGGGAACGGAGCCACTACACTTACCGCAGCAGCGGATGTGGTGCCCTTGACCGTGAACGGGTACAACGGAGGTTCAGCGAATCTGTTTGAGGTGTGGAGTTTTATAGGAGGCGGCCGGCCATTTGCGATTAGCTCTTCAGGAGCCAGCCTTTTCCTTCCGTTCCATGATGTCGTACCCGTCACCATCGACGGCTGCTCTGGGTGCGGTTCCGATATCTTGGATGTTTATACCTACAATGGGGGGACTAAGGCTCTGTCCGTAAGCTCCTCTGGAAGCGTCACTATTGCCAATACGGGCGCTCTATTTACGGTAGATCAGCAGAGTATCTATGGCCGCGTTGTAAACTTCGAACCTTCGTATCAGGATGAGCAGGCAGCAATCTTTTATGGCTACACCGGCGGTTCGCAGGATGTGGTGGACGTTTACAACCAAGGCGGTGGAAGCAAAATGTTCGGCATCGCCCACACCGGCGGAGTGTTCATTGGGGCTGGAGAGATTGTCAATTATGGATCGTACGCAACGCAGGGCCAGGGAGTGCCCCCGATTTATGCTGCTATATCCCTAACTGGGCAAACGGGCAGCATTGGAGCGACTTCACTGAAGTGTGGTGGGGCGACATGCCCAGCCGGTCTATATCGCGTGAGCGTTTACTCGTCATTTATAAGCGGGAGTGGGAGTTTGAGCGTTATGCTTACCTGGCATGATGGAAACATTGGAGAAGGGGCGCAAGCAGTGTTTCCGGTGTTCCCGTTTGCGTCCATCTCAGAGGTTCTTTATACGTCTGGGACTAATGACTTCACTGTGGCCACTACTGATACTGGGATCACCTATAGCATCTGGGCCACTCTTGAAAGGTTACAATGAAAAAACTAACTGTTGTACTTCTTGCACTTGCCGCATTCGCAACCCTGAATGCTCAAACCGTTTTCCAGCCCGGCGTCCCATTCACAGACGGAACGCTTACGGCCGTCATCGCGGGGCCGACGCTTCCCTGTCCACCCGCTTTCAATTGGCCGTGTAC
>Ga0181521_10005446_pt1 | contig 14161 bp, 8 predicted proteins | sample PEATcosm2014_Bin_32_FD_119764 | JGI IMG/M metagenome (GOLD analysis project Ga0181521, IMG submission 119764) | Peatland microbial communities from MTU Mesocosm Facility, Houghton, MI, USA - PEATcosm2014_Bin02_60_metaG | ecosystem: Environmental > Terrestrial > Soil > Wetlands > Peat | place...
CCGGCTTGCGGGCGCGCTTTGCCGAACACAATATCCTGTGTCTCAACCTGATTAGCTCGCCCGGATCTGGGAAAACCAGTCTGCTCGAACGCACCCTCGAAAGCTTCGACCGCAGCGAGCGCGTGGCAGTTCTCACCGGGGACATCCAGACGGAAAACGACGCGAAACGGCTGGCGCGATTCGGTTTTCCGGTGAAGCAAATTACGACGGGCGGGACGTGCCATCTGGATGCCCGGATGATCGAAAGGGCGCTTCTGGACTGGCACTTGGAAGACATCGACCTGTTGCTGATCGAAAATGTCGGCAACCTCGTCTGCCCGTCGAGCTACGATTTGGGGGAGGCTGCAAAACTGGTCGTTCTCAGTGTCACGGAAGGAGAAGACAAGCCGCTCAAATACCCCTCGATCTTTTTCAAGTCGGAGCTGTTGATCTTGAACAAGATCGACCTGCTGCCCTACGTGCCATTCGATATCGGTGCCGCCGAAGAGAACGCGCGGCAGGTCCACCGTAACATGGACATCGTTCGAGTGTCCTGCCAGACGCGCCAGGGAATGACCGAATGGCTCGCTTGGCTTGGTCGCAAGCGCGAAATCTCGCGCGCGGCTGCGTCCGTATCTTGAAGCGCCATGCAAGTCCGCAAGGAAATCCAAGTCGCCGGGATCGTGCAGGGAGTCGGATTCCGGCCGTACGTCCATCGGCTCGCGACGGATCGAAACCTCGGTGGAACCATCAGCAACACGTCGGCAGGAGTCACCATCGAAATTCAGGGCCCGCCGGACCTCGTCGAGGATTTCGTCTCGCGCCTTCCCGAGGAAGCACCGGCGCTTGCACAGATAACCAACGTGTTGGTTCGCGAGATGCCGTGCAAGCCGGATCGGTGCTTTGAAATTCTGCCGAGCCACACCGGCCAGCATGCCAGCGCGCTGATCTCCCCGGACGTGGCAGTCTGCGAGGACTGTCTTCGCGAGCTATTCGACCCTCAGGACCCCCGGTATCTCTATCCTTTTATCAATTGCACGAACTGCGGGCCGCGCTTCACGATCGTGCGGGACGTTCCCTACGACCGGCTGCGCACTTCGATGTCGGCATTCCCTATGTGCGACGAATGCCGAGCGGAATATGACGACCCGCAAAACCGGCGTTTCCATGCGCAGCCGAATGCCTGCTGGGAATGCGGCCCCCAACTCGAGCTCTGGAACGCCCAGGGGCGCGCGCTCAAAGCGCCTGATCCCATCGAGGCGGCTGTGGAGCGCCTCCGATTGGGCGAGATACTCGCCGTCAAGGGACTCGGAGGATTCCACTTCGCGATAGATGCCGTGAACCCAGCCGCAGTTGAACGGCTGCGCCAGCGCAAGCGGCGAGTTGAAAAACCGTTTGCCGTGATGGTGCGCGATCTGGAAGCCGCCAGTCGATTTTGCGAGATTGATTCTGACGCACGGAGACTTCTGAGCAGCCGGCAGCGACCCATCGTGCTGCTGCCAAAAGCGAAAGACACTGCAATCGCTGAGACCGTGGCGCCGAACCAGCGTGACCTCGGGCTGTTCCTGCCCTATGCCCCGCTGCACCACTTGCTCTTCGCAGCAGGCGAGTTCACAGCATTGGTGATGACCAGTGGAAACCTGAGTGAAGAGCCGATTGCGATTGACAACCGCGAGGCGGTGGAAAGGTTAGGCGGCATTGCCGACTTCTTTCTTGTGCACGACCGGGAGATTCTCCTTCGTTGCGACGATTCGGTGGTTCGTCTTTCAGCCGGGAGGCTGCGACAGATACGGCGGTCGCGGGGTTACGTACCGGCGCCTCTGCGACTGCACAAGGAACTTCCGCAGATTCTTGCCGTCGGGGGAGAACTGAAAAATACGATCTGCCTAACGCGCCGCAACCTCGCATTCCTGAGCCAGCACATCGGGGACCTCGAAAACATCGAGAGTTTCGATTTCTTTTGCGATGCCGTCAGACATCTTTCGAGGATTCTTGAAATCGAACCGGAAGTCATCGCGCATGATCTTCATCCAGATTATTTGTCGACGAAATGGGCCTTAACGCAGAAAGGGGTGCGTCTTGTAGGTGTGCAGCATCACCATGCGCACATCGCCGCGTGCATGGCGGAGAACCGGATCGATGGACGGGTTATTGGGCTGGCCCTTGACGGCACCGGCTATGGCACCGACGGACAGATCTGGGGCGGCGAAGCGCTGATCGCCGGATATGCGAGCTTCGAGCGCGCCGCGCATTTCGCCTACGTGCCCCTTCCCGGAGGCGCGGCGGCAATTCGTGAACCTTGGCGGATGGCGGTGAGCCATTTGGCGCGAGCTTTCGGCGAAGATTTCCTTGGCCTGGATATCCCCTTCCTCCAAAAACTCGAACGCGGGAAGGCGGAGTTCATTCTGCGGATGATGGCCCAGCGTGTGAGTTCTCCCCTGACCTCGAGCTGCGGGCGATTGTTCGATGCCGTCGCCGCCCTCATTGGAATTCGGCAAGAAGTGAGCTACGAAGCGCAGGCCGCCATTGAGCTGGAAATGTCGGCACGGTCGTCGAGCGAGACCGCTGGCTATCCCCTCGCCATTCGTCGCCAGGAAGGGCACTGGCAGATCGACCCTTCTCCATTATTCGGCGCCATCGTCGAGGACCTCGGCCGGAGGGTGTGCACGGAAACAATCAGCCGCCGATTCCACAACGGACTGGTCGAAACTCTCGCGCGCGTCGCGTGCTTGCTGCGACAAGAATCCTCGCTCAATCAGATCTGTTTGAGCGGAGGTACATTCAACAACTTGCTTGTGTTCGAACATCTGAGTCGAAAACTGGAATCCGACGGCTTTGAAGTTTTCACTCATTCCGAGGTCCCCGCGGGCGACGGTGGTCTGAGCCTCGGACAGGCGCTCGTCGCAGCACACAGCGCCCCAACTGAAACCCAAATGTCCCACACCAGGAAAGCTTGTGATGCAACCTAGGCTGAACAATCTGTTCAACGACGCACCCGACCATTTGCGCGGCAAGGTGATCGGCATCTATGGCGTCTTGCTGACATTCAATCTGGGGGCGTGGCTTTGGGCGGGCATCGCCCTGCACCATTACCCTGTGCTTCTGGGCACTGCCCTTCTCGCATACAGCTTTGGCCTTCGGCATGCCGTCGATGCGGATCACATCGCCGCCATCGACAACGTGACGCGCAAGTTGATGCAGGAGGGTAAACGTCCTGTCGCGGTTGGATTGATGTTCTCGCTGGGACATTCGACCATAGTCGTGCTCGGGGCAGCAGCGATTGCTGGGGCAGCTCTTGCTCTACAACATCGACTGGATGCAATCAGGAGCATTGGCGGCATCGTCGGGACACTGGTATCTGCATTTTTCCTGCTTGCCATCGCGCTTGTGAATCTGATTATTCTGCGCTCAATCTTTCGGGCGTTCGTCAGGGTTCGCCGGGGCGAGCCCTACGTGGAGGAAGACTTCGACTTGCTTCTCGGCAACCGAGGATTTCTTGCCCGGATATTTAGTCCCATGTTCGGGATGATCCGCAGCAGTTGGCATATGTATCCGCTAGGCATTCTGTTTGGCCTGGGATTTGATACAGCTACGGAAGTTGGTCTGTTGGGTATTTCCGCTGGGGAAGCGGCCAAGGGCTTGTCGCTCTGGTCGATTCTTGTATTTCCGGTACTTTTTGCCGCCGGGATGTCCCTCATCGATTCCACGGACAACATACTGATGTTGGGGGCGTACGGCTGGGCATTCGTAAAGCCCATTCGCAAGCTCTACTACAACATGACCATCACCTGCGTCTCGGTAATCGTCGCGCTCGTGGTCGGGGGGATCGAAGCTCTCGGATTATTGGCCGGACACTTTCATTGCAAAGGGAGATTCTGGGACGAAGTCGCTAGGCTCAACGATAACTTCGGCACGCTCGGCTATTTTATCGTGGGACTCTTTGCCGCGAGTTGGATCGTGTCTATCGCAGTTTATAAGTGGCGGCGCTTTGACGATCTCGAGCTGAACGTCTGAAGTGACTCGGATGGAGGAAAGCAAGCGCGCCAATAGGTCCTTGACGTCCCTTCAGTTATTGCTTTCGATCCGCACGACCCTGTCACGGAGCTGTCCCTACCAAAAACTCTGTCGGCCGCGACATCGGCCGTGAAGAGGTCCACAAGACTCAGATTTCTGCTGGATTCAGGTGGAACTTCGCCAAGAACAGACCGGAGCCTTGTGAGCCGGGCAAAGTGTCAGCGTACAAGAGTTGGGCGCGGAGAATGCCGTGCTGTCTGGCCAGGCCGCGATTCGCTCGTAGCGATGGTACAGTCCGCCGACCTGCGGGATCTCTCTAATCGGCCCCAGCTGCTGTGGCTGAACTGGCCTACACATTGGAGCGTCCTTGTTAGGGTACGGGAATAGAATCTGCTCAGGGTCTCGTGCACGCGAAAGGTGTTGAGCGGAACTAATCCCCAGCTTTCACCCAAAGGATCTTCATCTCCGCGTCCGTCACCAGCAGATGCCCTCGTACGCTACTTGCCCTTCGCTCCGCCTGGCTCTTTCGAGATTGACCAGATCGATTACAGTCTGTTCCGGCCGAAGATACCTCCCCAGTCTTTCTCTTTCGATAGACTTAGTGCCAATAACAACGACTTCAGCCTCTTGCACGACCTGCTGCAAGTCCGTTGTGAGTAGGGAGCCAATATGCGGGATGGCCTCTTCGATAAACTGCCTGTTCGACCCCACTAGATGGCCCATTGAAACCTGCTCATCCCAAACTCTGATTTGACAGCCCTCCCCCAGCAACCTCTTAATGAGTTGCACCAGGGGACTTTCTCGCAAGTCGTCCGTATCGGCCTTGAAACTGAGGCCTAGCACTCCCACTTTCTTCTTGTTCGTACGTAAGATGATATCGACAGCGCGCTCTATATGCTGCTGGTTACTAAAGAGAATTGCCCCCAATAGTGGCAAGGTGAGGTCGACTTTCTGTGCGGAATATTGAAGCGCCCGGAGGTCTTTGGGAAGGCAAGAACCGCCGAAAGCGAACCCAGGTGTGAGGTACGCAGGAGAGATATTCAGTTTTGAGTCCGAGGTGAAGATTCGCATGACCAGTTCGGTATCCACGCCTAGATGCTTGCAGAGTGTACCGAACTCGTTGGCGAAGGTTACTTTGACGGCGTGGAAAGCGTTGCAAACGTATTTTACCATCTCGGCCACAGTAAGAGGAGTCTCGAAGATCGGGCCACGCACCCACCCGTAAATGTCACGGAGCGGAGCGAGATGGCTCGGCTCGGCCGCACCAAGAATCGTGAATGGCGGATCATAAAAATCCGCCACGGCGCAGCCTTCTCGCAAGAACTCTGGATTCACACATACGCAGAAATCTCTCCCGGCGTGTTTGCCGCTCGATGCTTCTAAGGCTGGGATCGCAAGCGATTCAGCGGTTCCAGGCAAGATTGTGCTGCGGAGAACGACCGTATGGTAACCATCTTTGCGACGGAGCGCGTTTCCAATATCTTTGCATACTCTCTCGATTGCGCCGAGGTCTAGATTGCCATTTCGCAGACTAGGGGTGCCTACACAAATGAATGAAATGTCCGACTCGCACACTGCAGATGAGGAGTCTGTCGTTCCGTGGAGTCTACATGCTTGGTGGTTCTCGGCAGCCATTTCCTCAAGCCCTGCTTCTAGGACCGGGCTGTGTCCCGAATTCAGTCGTTCTACTTTGAGTGGATTGAGATCGACGCCAATTACCTGGTGACCTTTGTGGGCTAAACACGCCGCCATAACCGACCCAACATAGCCTAGGCCGAATATGCTGATTGCTTTTGTCATAGTTGTGCCGTTGCGCCCAATCGAGATGAACACGCACCGCCAAGTGGATTTGAACCGGGTTTTACGATTTGGAGAATCCTCAAACGACGCCTAGATTCTACGCGATAACAGCCGCGGCGGGGTCCAGCATATACACAGAGAATAGAGTGGTCCGGCGTGCTTGGGCGCCTGTAAAATCGGCCCGGATCACGCAGCCTGATCATAGCGATGATACAGGCCGCCGAGCCGCTTGTCGTTGACGAACGACAAGGCATGATGATGGTCATTTTGTGAAAGTCTTTGCGGTCAGTCCATGCTTTTCTAAGAAAACAGGGACTTTACCCTGGCACAAAACTTGCACTCGGTTGGAGGGGCTAGACCGACCCGTCTGTCCAAATGTGACTCGATGGGCGTTAGCTCGCCCTAATACCCTCCGCCGAATGGCGGCGCGGCGCATCCTCGGCACTTGACCGCGACCCCACGAGCGGCGTTTGACATGCGCGTCGCGGAGACAAATCGAGCGACCGCGCTTAACGGCTAAGAGTCCCTTCCTGCGGACGTCCTCTCTGAGCTAATTCACAAATAATGGCGATTTGGAATCAAATTCGATCTGCGGTAATCCGCGCGTGGAAAGCGGATGAGGTTTTCACTAACCCCCGGGGCTGGACTGCCAATCTCGCGATCTTCCGAATCGTCTTCCTCAGCTTTGGCGTTATGCCATGGGCTTTGCACTTCTGGAGTTGGACCGAGAAGATTCTACCGGGCATTCCTCGTGAGATGTGGGTCCGGGTGTCATTTTATAGGCTGCTGCCGATCGGTCTGCTCGCGAACGTACCCGTTGCGCAAGCTCTGGCGATAGCGGATATCGTGCTGATTATCCTCGGCATCGTCGGTTTCTGCACTCGCTCATCCATTGGGCTTGCAACATTGATTTCCTTATACGGATTCGGTCTGATGGAGAACATCGGGAAGATTGATCACTTCCACCACATCATCTGGTTCATGACGCTTCTGGCCGCCGGCCCATCGGGCCATTTGTTTTCGATCGATGCCTGGAGACGGGCGACTCATAGTGCCGATGCGCGTAGCGTCGATCTGCCCTTCCCCTCGTCTGCTGCGCTCTGGACCCTTCGGTATACCTGGCTCATGATGGGCGCGCTCTACCTCGCAACAGGAATCGAGAAGCTTCGAAGTTCACTGATGGATCATTGGGCGGCTCCTGCCAATCTCCGCAAAATCATGTGGAATTCGTGGCTAGCGTGGTACTTCTATGACCCCCATCCTTCCACGGTAATCCGGGCGGACTCGTTTCCGGCGTTTGTTCTGGCGATACTCGGGCTCGGCGTGGTCGCGTTCGAAGTGGGGTTCATTTTCACCGTTTGCTTTAGAAAGATGCGGCCGGCTGTGGGCTTGTGGGGCCTGGCGTTTCACGTCGGCAACGGCCTCGTGCTCAGGATCTGGTTTACAACCCTCATCGCGGCGTACGTCTCCCTGTTCGATTGGAGCGCCATGGGCCGGTCTCTTTCCCGCCGACAAGATGCTCCCCTCCTGGTGTTTTACGATGAGCGATGCAAATTCTGTCGTCGAACGGTTGCCATTCTCCGATCATTCGATTTGTTCGATGCGCTGAAACCGGTCGCGGGCGTTTCAAACGATCCCTTACGAGAATCATATCCACAGATTTCGGACGAAATGCTCGCGGCTGATATCTACGCCGCCGCTGGCGGACGGATCGCCTCAGGCTATGAGGCATATGTATGGATCGCCAAACGGATGCTGCTACTCTGGCTGATTGGCGCGATCATGCAGTTTCCTCCCGTCGTAGGTTTGGGCCAGCGATCCTATCGCCGCATCGCCGACTCCAGACACTGCCGGTTGGCGGCGCCTCAGGCGAAACAGCAAGCGGTCGTCTCCCATCCTGCATTTGCGCTAATCCATCGAGTCGGTCCGGCGCTGTTTGCGTGCCAAGTGGCCATCAGCGGCTTCATGCTTCTCTATGGTTTTCGGCACATCTACCTGCCGCCAGACGCGCCGAAACTCAGAACGATCCGGTGGCTGGTCAACGGCATCGGAAGGAGGCAGCCGGTGTGGCCGTTTGATCTCTACCCGACATTCACTCCCGCAACCCAACCCAATTTGCAGATATGGGAGGCGCGCTGGGTTACTTCAAACGGGAGCGAGATACGGGTCAGCCCGACTGCCTACAATAATGTCTTCGGTAATCCTGGACTGGCCTGGAGCATCACCACGGGAGCGCTGCTCCGATCGGCAACCCCTGAGCAAGGCCAGCTACGCTCGCTGAACCTAGTTCGCTTACTTTGGCAGGGAGAACTCCCGAATGTTCAACCGGACATCACGGGAGTCAACATTTATCGAGCTGAGTACAAACTGCGGTCGCCGGCGGATCAATTTCCCGCGGCGCTCGTCGGGCAAAGAATCCTCTACACGTTTCCGCTTTCCAGGATCGTGGGGAATTCCGTCCCGTCCCCGGATACGCTTCCAATAACTATTTTCTCAGACGCTGCTCCGACCCCGGCCCCAGATTTTGCAATCGGTGTGCAGCCAGGGTGGTAGTCTTTTGACCACAGCGAAAGTATGGTCAAACCTCTTCACTATAATTGCCAACAGAGGTAATAATGCCCAAGATCGCCATCGCCTCTTGCGACGTTGAAAATCTGAACGGGGGCTCCGGAGACGCCGGAACATTCATAAAGCAGTGTGCGCGACTGCTGAAACAAAACGGCGACGACGTTAGTATCATCGTAGCCCGAGGGGAAAGCGACCCAATCGCAGTAGATCAGCTCTCGCGCGAGAATTGCCGTTCGTGGGGCATCGAACTAATTGAGGTGCCGAATAAACAACGGGCCCCTAATCGCCTGCCCGACATATGGCTCGTGCGACTATCAGAGCAGGTAGCGCCCCTTCTTGGCGCTTTTGACGTTGTCTACTTCATCGACCGAGCCAACGTTGCGTTTCACACGGTGCGGATGAAACGCTTCACCTCCGGCCCCATGCCGGTGTGTGTCACCGTACTTCTCGGACCTTCCGAGTGGTTTCGCTCGTGCAGTCAGGTCTATCCGCGAATTCCAGAAGATTCGAATCTCGATTTTATTGAGCGTTACAGTGCCTTACATAGTGATTTCGTGGTTGCGCCGAGCCAATATATTTCGAATTGCGCAGAGAGCAACGGCTGGGAATTCCGCTGCAAGCCGGACGTACTCGGTCTGCCTTATGTGCGAACAGATTCCCAGAGGTCGGGCCAGCCCGCCGGCAGAGTAAAGCGGATCGTTTTCTATAGCCCGTTGGAAACACGAGGAGGCTTCGCGCTCCTCGTGAACTCGCTTAGGCAATTGTCAGAACAATCGCCTAAGTCTCTGCGCCAGCTAGACGAAGTCGTGCTGTTGGGTTGGGAAGACAAGCAGGGCGCCGTCCAGTGGGTGCGTAGTCAGCTGAAGCAAACCGGACTTCGAGTGACCCATCCGGGAAACTTCGATCGCACCGCAGCTCAGGATTTCTTGGTGAAAAACGCACAAGATACATTGGTCGTAATTCCCGGTCCCGCGGATAGCTTTCTCTATGCAGTGATCGAAGCGTCGTTGATTTCGGGGCTCAATCTGATTTGCTCGCGCGGGGGAGGAATTTCCGAGATCTTCGCCCGTCATGGCGGGGGGCAGGTCATGTTCGACCCTTTGCCGCACGCTCTTGCGGCCAAGCTGCGGGAGCGCTTGGAAGCCCCTCTTGTGCCCGAGCAACTAGCGCAGTACGAATTCGATGCAGCCAATAGGCGTTGGCTGGCGTTTCACCGGCGCGCCTGCGAACGGAAACCAGTGCCACGAAATAGAACTACAGTCCGCGAGGCTAACTCGCATGCCGTCGATGTTTGCGTGGCCTACTCCAACAAAGCGCGCCATTTCCCTCAGCTAATGGAATCCCTCGATCGCCAGACCACCCGGGACTTCAGCGTGATCACCGTCGATAACGGCTCGCCGGACTCCGAGGCCCGCGTCGTTTTCGATGCAATGGCTGAAAAGTACAGCTCGCGCGGCTGGATGTTCTTTCGCCATTCCGATCTCTCGGCGGATGCGGCGCGAAATCAGGCGGCGAAGCGTGCTCGGGCAGAGTACCTGCTCATGGTTGATGCCGCTGATGTCCTGGCGCTGCATTCCGTGGCGCGCATGCTCGAAGCTGCACGGCTCTCAGGTGATGATTGCCTGGCAAGCGCCAGCTCGTGTTTTTGCGGCGACGGTTTTCCGTATGACCTAGATACGGGTGAGCTGAACACGCGACCCTCCGGCTATTCAGTGCCGCTGGGCGCGAACCTGGTCATGGGGCTTTTGGAGCCGGCGGTACTCAGCGGACCCATGGCCCTGATTCGCCGTCAGGTGTTTGAAGCGATCGGAGGTTACCGGGAGGTCCAAGGCGCCGCGCAGGCAGATTTCGAGATGCACGCGCGACTGGCGTTGGCCGGATACAAGATCGACGTCGTGCCGGAATATCTCCTCTTTTGTCGGCGCTTTGATGATGGCAGCCCTCGCGAGAGTGTTGTTCCGAATCGACGGCTGATCGATACGTATGACCGCCATTTGGCATCTGCCGGTCTCTACGGGGCTGCGGCTTCCCTGTGTGCCCTCTACCAAAGTTCACAGGATCTCGAAAAACAAGCACGCGACCTCGATTCTCTACTTCAATTCCCGACCAAAAGATTCCACGTCTTCGGACCGGGCGTGCAAGACAACTCCGGCCTGGAACGCTTCGCTGCCGATGATGAGGGGCCGCTGGTGACTCGCCTCGTGCGGCGTGCGTATCGCCAAATCGTTCCGATTGAAGTGCGGCGCCGCTTGCTCCTGGATAAACGATTTATGAAATTGATCGGCCGCGACCAACACTCGTGAGAATTGCAATCGCCGCTGTGGACCAGAGCGGTTCTCCTCCGACCGGATTTGCGCTTTCGTTGGCTCGGGCCCTCACGCGTTACGGCGATGCGTGCACGTTGATTTGGATTACCGAAAAGGGTCTGGCAGAGACCCAACCCACTTTGCCCGGTGTCGATGTTCTGTACCTGAAGCCGTTGCCTGTCGCAGATCGCTGGTGGCCCGACTTTCCCTTGTTGCTGTCGGGCGATCAAATCGCTCCCGTATTTTTCAAATTCGATTTGATCTATACCTTGCTATGGGGCCACCCGGCGATGCACGCCATCCGTCAGCGTCGTTACTCCCCATCGCGCCTACCTTTTTTCGTCACAATCGCCAGCGACACACTAGAGAGCGCGCTCGACCGCCGGGGGACATTTTCGACTGACTTGAAAGATTGGAACCAGATATTTGGCGAGCGCTATCAGGCCAAGTACAGCGACTGGGTAATCTGTATGGAACCGATCGATCCGGAACAGCTCCGGGCGCGAAGCTGGCAGTTGCCACCGACCGAGTGCATCCGTTCGATGACCTCGAATACGGCAGAGTGGTTGCATCTCCATGACGAGATTCGAGCGGCGGTTCGAACGGCAAGCGCGGCGCCGAAACCGATGCCGCGGACGAAAACCGAGCCGGCAGTGACGATTTGCGTGCCCTACTTTAATCATGGAAAGTATTTGGGCGCATCACTGGAGGGGCTGGCGCAGCAAACCAGCCGAGAGTTTACCGTCATTGTCGTTGATGACGGTTCGACTTCCGCTGAATCGCAGCGTGTGTTCGATGATATGCAGGATCGTTATCGCGAACGCGGCTGGCGTTTTCTGCGCCAGCCGAATGCCGGCGCTGCCGCCGCCCGGAATCTCGCGGTGCGCCACGCAGAAAGTGAATACGTACTATTCTGGGACGCCGATGACATTGCGCCACCTCGCTTAGTGGAGCGGATGCTCGAGGCTGCTCGGTATTCCGGGGACGATGTCCTAACAGTATGGCATTACAAATTTGCCGACAACCAAGTTGGCTACGACTTCCAAAAGCACGAGCTTGTCTCACCGCCCAATTTGCTTTACACGCCGCCCGGCGATGATCGCGTGAGTAATCTAGTCAATAATTTCTATGGTTCGTTTCACTGCATCGCTCGTCGCAGCATTTTTCTGGCCGTGGGAGGTTTTCCTGAAGCTCTACGGGCGGCTGACGACATCCCGTTGCACATTCGGATCGCCCTGTCAGGATACGCCAGCGATGTGATTCCAGAGTTTCTTTGTTACCACAGGGACACGCCGTCTGGAATCTCTAAGTCGGTCTCCAGTTTTCAGAAACGTGAAGTCGCCTGGCATGCCTACGACGAGTGGCTGAATCCCTTGCGACTGCCTTCCTTTGCGCAGACTTTCGTGGCGCTCCACGAACGCAAGCGGGCGGCGGAACAGCGTGTGACCACTCTGCGCCCGAAGCTCGAGAGGCGCCTTTTTCGCGCCAAGCGACCCGGGCGTCTTCGACTGCTCATGCTGACACCGTGGTGGCCCTACCCACCGCGCACTGGAACCTTCGCTCACACATGGGCCAAAATCCGCTTCTTGGGAACGAAACACGACTTAACACTGGTTACGTTCTGGGGGCAGGGAGCAGAGCAACATCGCCGCACCCTTCTTCGCTATTGCCGTTTCGTATTTGCCGTTCGCAGAGGTGACCCTTCCTGTGACCCTCAGTGTCTACCTGAATCCGTTCGGCAGTACCAGACGATCGAGATGCAGATGTTATTACAGTCGATTCCGACACAGCTCTATGATGCTGCCGTGATCGAGTATGTCTTTCTTGCCCCGTATCTGAAATTCATCCATGCGCCAACGATCCTGGCCGAACATGGCGTGATCTCTGCGAGCATGGCGCAAGCCGGCGACCGTCCCTTGTTGGGCGGTCCCACTGGAGTATTTGAAAGTTCACCCCGAGAAGCCGAACTCTTCCGGCAGTATGAAGACCGTGTCTGGCCAGAATTCCCGGTGCGCAGTACGGTGTCTGAAGAAGAACGGATCGAAATACAGCGAAGAGCGAAAACAGGCAAAACGATTCTCGTCGAAAACGGATCGGACCCGCGCATCAAGCTTCCACATCCTCGGCCGGATACTGGCAAAGTGTTGTTTATGGGTACGCTCCAATACTATCCGAACATCGATGGCGTTCTCCATCTCTGGCACGAAATATGGCCACACCTGGCTCAGTTGGATCCTTCTCTGCGGCTGATCGTCGCCGGCAGCAAGCCGGTTCCAGAAATTCGCGCGCTGGATGGACAGGCAGGTTTGGAGCTGATCGACACCCCGCCGGATATGCGCCCCATCGCAGCCAGGGCCAGTGTTACCGTCGTTCCATTGCGTGTCGGTTGTGGTGTTCGTCTAAAAGTTCTGGATTCCATGGCGCTCGGATTGCCCGTCGTCAGTACCACGATCGGATGCGCCGGCTTGGCCGTAGAGGACGGTAAACATCTATTGATTCGTGACGACCCTGTCGGTTTTGCTGAGGCGGTACATCGAGTATTGAACGACCGATCGCTGTGGCAACAGTTACACCAAAACGGCCTGCGACTCGTCGAGCAGCGTTACAGTTGGGACCGGGTGTTCGAACCCCTCGACACAGCGCTCCGCGAGATCGCTCGAGCCCGGTAAATGTTTCCCGGAAGGCCATCGAATAACGCTTCTGCTTTACCATCGACGCTCCCCATTCGCTGAAAAGTGTCGAACTTCGCGCTGTCTCATTTTGGGGGCGCAGTGCAACTCTGACCGTCTACAAAATTATCTACAGCGGTGTAGACGAAAAACAAAGGCACAAGACACGTCGTTGAAAAGAATGGTCGTGCGAGTGGATTTGAACGATCAGCCTCCTCATCCCGAACCAGATTCCAAGTCTTGTTTATCTCCATCGAGCTGCAATCTGCTATGAACGAGGTTTTTCCGCAACAGGAATCTGAGAATCCGTCGCCTTTCGCCCGTCTGGTAGTGGCCCAGTATTTTCGGTTGTATTGCCGACCTACAACCGACCGGAGCTGTTGCGGCGAGCGATCTCAAGTGTTTGTCGACAGACGTTCCAGGATTTCGAGCTGATCGTCGTCGACGACGGGTCCACGGTCGGTTCCCTGCTGTTCCGGTCTCGCTGAACCTGTAGATCCACGGATTCGGTTGATTCGAAACCCATCCAACATTGGCGTAGCCCGCGCCAGAAACGCTGGCATTGCAGCCGCGAGAGGGACATACATCTCCTTTCTCGACGATGATGATGAATATCAGAGTTCATTTCTTTCCAGCACCCATGCTTGTCTGAAGGACACTCCGGCCAGCACCGGACTTAGCTGGTGTAGCGTTGAGTACATACGTTATGCCCAGGAGCCAGTTGGAACACAACGCACGGAAGTCAGGGAGTTTGCGACGCAATACGAAAACGAGTGCGCGCTGTTTAGACAATTCCTGTCGATCGGCATCGGTTTTGGTGTGACC
>Ga0181521_10005447_pt1 | contig 14159 bp, 13 predicted proteins | sample PEATcosm2014_Bin_32_FD_119764 | JGI IMG/M metagenome (GOLD analysis project Ga0181521, IMG submission 119764) | Peatland microbial communities from MTU Mesocosm Facility, Houghton, MI, USA - PEATcosm2014_Bin02_60_metaG | ecosystem: Environmental > Terrestrial > Soil > Wetlands > Peat | place...
GACGTGGGCGAGGGCGCGGACATGGTCATGGTGAAGCCGGCCCTGACCAACCTCGACGTGATCGCAGAGGTCCGGCGGCGGGTTGACGTCCCGATCTGCGCCTACCAGGTGAGCGGCGAGTACGCCATGGTCAAGGCGGCCGACCAGCGCGGCTGGATCGACGGCCCCGCGGTCGCGGTCGAGCAGCTGGTCTCCATCAAGCGGGCCGGGGCCGACTTCATCCTGACCTACTTCGCCGGCGAGCTGGCCGAAGCGCTCGGTGGCTGAGGGCGGGTCGGCACCGCCCCCCGGGAGCGCCGGCGGCGGCCCCGCCACCAACCAGGCCGCCACCAACCAGGCCGCCACCAACCAGCCCGCCACCAACCAGCCCGCCACCAACCAGCCCGCCACCAACGAGGAGTGGTTCGCCAGGGCCCAGGCGGTGATCCCAGGCGGCGTCGACTCGCCGGTCCGTTCGTTCGCCTCGGTCGGGGGGACGCCGTTCACGGTGGTACGCGGCGAGGGCCCCTACGTGTTCGACGTCGAGGGCAACCGCTACCTCGACTTCGTCCAGTCCTACGGCGCCATCCTGCTCGGCCACGCCCACCCGGTGGTGACCGAGGCGATCGCCACCGCGGCGGCACGCGGGACGACCTTCGGCATGCCCACCCCCGGCGAGGTGCTCTTGGCCGAGGACATCTGCGCCCGCGTGCCGGGATGCGAGCGGGTCCGGCTGGTGTCGTCGGGGACCGAGGCCGCCATGAGCGTGCTCCGGTTGGCTCGCGGGGTCACCGGGCGCGACCGCGTGGTGAAGTTCGACGGCTGCTACCACGGTCACGCCGACGCCTTGTTGGCCGGGGGCGGCAGCGGGGTGGCCATGCTCGGGCGGCCCGGCTCGGCCGGTGTGACGCGGGCCTCGGTCGCCGACACCTTGGTCGTCGAGTACAACGCGGTGCCCGAGCTCGACGACTCGGTGGCCGCGGTGATCGTCGAGCCGGTGGCGGCCAACATGAACCTGGTCGCACCGGCCCCCGGGTTCTTGGAGGGGCTGCGGGCGGCGTGCGACCGGGTCGGAGCGCTGCTCATCTTCGACGAGGTGATCACGGGCTTCCGGCTCGGGGTCGGCGGTGCTACCGCGATGTCGGGGGTCACGCCCGACCTGTGGTGCTTCGGCAAGGTGATCGGGGGCGGCCTGCCCGTCGGCGCGTTCGGCGGCCGGGCCGAGCTCACCGACGCGCTCGCCCCGACCGGGCCGGTGTACCAGGCCGGCACGCTCTCGGGGAATCCGCTCGCCACCGCGGCCGGTCACGCGGTGCTGGGGCTCGTCACCGAGGTCGAGTACCGCGACCTGTCCGATCGCGCGGCGCGTTTTGCCACCGCCCTCGAGGCGGCCATCACCGAGGGAGGGCTGGGCGCGCGCACGAGCTCGGTGGGCCCGCTGGTCGGGCTGGTGGTGGGTCCGCCCGGCGTTCGCCCGCCGGTGCCGAGGGGCATCGCCGACGTTCGTGAGGCCGCCGGGTCGGGCGCCTACTCGAAGCTCTTCCACGCCCTGATCGCCCGCGGGGTGGCCCTGGCACCGGGACCCTACGAGGTGCTGTTCCCGGGGTTCTCCCACGACGACGGCCACCTGGGCGAGGCGGTGTCGGCGGCCGGCGAGGCGGCGAGAGAGGTCGCCGCCCGCTGGGCCTGAGGGCCCTCAGACCGAGATGCCCGCCTTCTCCAGGCGCTCGAGCGTGTCGGCGATGCCGACCAATCCCCGGTAGCCGGCCTCGGCCGGCCCCGACACCTGGGGCCGCATGAGGTTGGCCATGATCCGGAGCAGCTGGGCCATGAACCAGTGCGAGTGCATGCCCACGCCGACGCAGAGCCGCATCCGGCGCGGATCGCTGATGAGCCGGACGAACGCCCGCCCGACCCGGTAATAGGTGCCGTAGACCTCGTCGAGCCGCCGTTCGTAGGCGGCGATCGATTCGGTGTCGCCGCCCGATAGCGCCTCGCCAAGGAACGACGCGGCCATCCGCCCGGTCTCGTACCCGTACGCAATGCCCTCGCCGTTGAAGGGGTTGATGAGCCCGCCGGCGTCGCCCACCACCAGGGTGTTGGCACCGGTGCGGGGGCCGACGGCCATCCCCATCGGGAGGCGCCCGCCGGTCGCGGGCCCGCACGAGGTCTCCGGCGAGAGCCCCCATGACCTCGGGGCCTGCTCGACGAAGGCATCCATCAGCCGCGAGGTGTTGAGGCCCTTCCAGCGCCGGTCGGTCGACAGCAGCCCGACCCCGACGTTCACCCGGCCGTCGCCCAGCGGGAAGATCCAGCCGTACCCCGGGACGACGTCGCCGTTGTGGTCGCGGATATCGAGATGCGACTCGATCAAGTCCTCGTCGTGGCGGTCGGAGCGGTAGTAACCCCGCAGCGCCATCCCCTGGGGGTACTCCCGGTCGCGGGCCGTCCCGAGGGCCCGGCCGAACCGCGAGTTGGCGCCGTCGGCCACCACCACGTAGCGGGCCCGCAGCTCGGTGGGCGAGGTGGCCGACTTGGACGAGACCAGCGCGCCGGCGCAGCTCGACAGCGTCCCGGGGCCGCCCGGCTGACGGGCCTCGAGGGGTTCGAGGGCCTCGGTGCCCTGCAGCACCCTCGCGCCGGCCTTGGTCGCCCGGTCGGCCACCAGCGCGTCGAGGTCGTGGCGCGTGATGGTGTAGCCGTAGTTGGGAAAGCCGGGCACGTTCGGCCACCGCAGCTCGAGGGAGCGTCCGAAGGCCACCGAGCGCAGCCCGTGGAACCGGTGGGCCCCGGTCATGGCCTCTTCCACACCGATGTCGGCGAGCTGGCGGACCGAGCGGGGGGTCAGGCCGTCGCCGCAGGTCTTCTCGCGGGGGAACTCTTTTTTCTCGACGAGGGCCACGTCCCAGCCGGCCTCGGCCAGCCAGTACGCGCACGATGAGCCCGACGGGCCTCCGCCGACGATCAGGACGTCATAGAGGTGGTCGTCCCGCTCCGCCATGGCTCGATCGTACGCCGCCCCGCTCGGCCCCCGTGCTGGCTCGATGTGCCCTGGCCAGGGGGGTCGTGGTAAACCGGGCGAGGCGTGGCACAGTACCTTCCGATCTTCGCTCTGCTCGTCCTCGGTCTGGTGTTCGCGGTTGGGTCGTTCGTCGGATCGTCCCTGCTCGGACCCCAGAAGAAGCCTTCCGCGGCGAAGCTCGCGCCCTACGAGTGCGGCATCGTCCCGGACCGCGAGCCGCCGACCCGGTTCCCGGTCCGCTTCTACCTGATCGCGATGATCTTCATCATCTTTGACATCGAGATCGTCTTCCTCTACCCGTTCGCCGTCATCTTCAAGCAGCTCCACACCTTCGGCCTCGTCGAGGTCCTGGTGTTCGCGGTGGTCGTGCTGGTCTCCTTCCTCTATTTGGTGAGCAACGGGGCGCTCAGCTGGGGTCCGGCCAAGCGGCTACGCGTGGGAATGCCTGCGCGCACCTCGGAGTCGACCATCGCCCGGGTCACGGCAGCACCGTCGCCCCCGGGCAAGGCCGCCTAGGGTCCGACATGGGTCTCGAAGACCTCCAGCACAACTTCCTGACCGGTCGCCTCGAAGACCTCGTCAAGTGGGCCCGCCGCAACAGCGTGTGGCCGGCCACCTTCGGCTTGGCCTGCTGTGCCATCGAGATGATGTCGGTGGGCGCGGCCGACTACGACATCAGCCGCCTCGGCATGGAGGTCTTCCGGGCCTCGCCGCGCCAGGCCGACCTCATGATCGTGGCCGGCCGGGTGTCCCAGAAGATGGCGCCCGTGCTCCGTCAGGTTTACGACCAGATGATGGAGCCCAAGTGGGTCATCTCGATGGGCGTGTGCGCGTCGACCGGCGGGATGTTCAACAACTACGCGATCGTCCAGGGGGTCGACCAGATCGTCCCGGTCGACGTGTATGCCCCCGGTTGTCCGCCGTCGCCAGAGACACTCCTGCACGCGATCCTGACGCTGCACGAGAAGATCCGCACCGGCGAGATCACCCAGCGCCCGGTGGCCGAAGGTGAGGGGGAACGCCAGAGTGAGCCGGCCCAGGGTTGGCTGCTCGAGGACCCCGACGCGGTACGTGTCGCCACCCCTCGATGACGCTGGCCGCTGACGAGCCGGCGACGCCGGTCGCACCCGCACCGGCGGGGGACGCGGTGGTGTTCGCGTCACGCGACGAGTACCACGACACCGTGGCCGAGCTTCGGGCGTCCGGCTTTGAGATGTGCGCGGATCTGTGCGCGGTCGACTACCTGAGCCATCCCGGCCGCCGCGTCCCGGCGGGTGTGGCACCGGAGCGCTTCGAGGTGGTGGTGAACCTGCTCTCCCTGTCGGCGAAGCGGCGGGTGCGGGTGCGGCTCCAGGTCCCCGAGGCCGATCCGTCGGTCGAGACGCTCTTCGATCTGTACCCGGGCACCGAGGCCATGGAACGCGAGGCCTACGACATGCACGGCATCGTCTTTGTCGGTCACCCCGACCTGACCCGCATCCTCATGCCCGAGGACTGGGAGGGGCACCCGCTGCGCAAGGACTACGGGGTGGGCCGGGTGCCGGTGCAGTTCAAGGAGGCCCCCGGACCGCGATGAGCGACAACGACCGTTTCATCTCACGCGTCCCGTCTCGCCCCTGGTCGAGCACCGAGACCTCCGAGGGCAGCCAGGAGCTGCTCCCAGCCTCCTCGTCAGGAGCGCTCGATCGGTCGGTCGCCTCGGTGCTCCGGCTTCCCGAGGGCGCCGTCGACTCAGGTCAGATCGACATCGAGCGCAGCGACGAGACGATGATCATCAACATGGGCCCCCAGCACCCCTCCACCCACGGGGTCCTGCGCCTGATGCTCGAGCTCGAGGGCGAGACGGTGCTGCGGACCAAGCCGGTGGTTGGGTACCTGCACACCGGGATGGAGAAGACCGGCGAGGAGCTGACCTACGTCCAGGGGGCGACCAACGTCACCCGGATGGACTACCTCTCGCCGCTGCACAACGAGCTGGTGTTCTCGCTGGCCACCGAGGCGCTGCTGGGCGTGGAGCTCCCGGCGCGAGCGGTGTGGATCCGGATGCTCATGTGCGAGCTGAACCGGGTGTCCTCGCACCTCATGTGGATGGCGACCAATGGCATGGACCTCGGGTCGACCTCGATGATGATCTACGGGTTCAGAGAGCGCGAGCTCGTGCTCGAGTTCTTCCAGAAGACGACCGGCCTCCGGATGAACCACAACTACATCCGTCCGGGCGGCGTGGCCGCCGACCTCCCCGACGGATGGGAGGACGACATCGAGATCATCTGTGACACCGTGCTCGCGCGCACCTACGAGTACGACGAGCTGCTGACCGGCCAGCCGATCTTCCGGGAGCGCACCGAGGCGGTCGGCAACATCACCGCCGAGACGGCCGTCGCGCTCTCGGCGACCGGGCCGATCCTGCGTTCCACGGGTGTGCCGTGGGACCTACGTCGCGCCATGCCGTATCTCGCCTACGACCAGGTCGAGTTCGACGTGATCGTGGGCACCTACGGGGACAACTTCGATCGGTACTCGATTCGACTGAACGAGATCCGCGAGTCGATCCGCATCATCCGCCAGGTCCTCGAGCGGATGCCCCTCGGTGACTACCGGATCCAAGACGCCAAGGTCACCCCGCCACCGCGCCGGCGCATCGATGAATCGATGGAGGCGCTCATCCACCACTTCAAGATCTTCACCGAGGGTTTCCGCGTCCCCGAGGGCGAGGTGTACGTCGCGGTCGAGTCACCGCGCGGCGAGCTCGGCTGCTACCTGGTCTCGGACGGGACCTCCAAGCCCTATCGGATGCACATCCGCGGACCGAGCTTCGTGAACCTCCAAACCCTGGCGCCGATGCTGCGCGGCGGACTCATCGCCGACGCGGTGGCGATCATCTCCTCGGTTGACCCGGTGATGGGCGAGGTGGACCGGTGAGCCACTTCAACACGACCATGGCCACCCGGGCCCGGCAACTCATCGCGTTGTATCCCGAGCCGCGCTCGGCGCTCCTGCCGCTGTGCCACCTTGCTCAGGAGCAGGACGGCTGGCTCCGCCCCGAGGCGATGGTCGAGATCGCCGAGCTGATCGGGGTGACCCCGGCCGAGGTTCGGGGGACGGCCACCTTCTACGACATGCTGCACACCGAGCCGGTCGGCCGCTACGTGGTGGCGGTCTGCACCAACATCGCCTGCATTCTCGACGGAGCGGCGGAGCTGCTGGCCCACGCCGAGGAGCGCCTGGGCGTGCGCGTCGGGTCGACCACCGCCGACGGGCTGTTCACGCTCGAAGAGTCCGAGTGCCTGGCCGACTGCGACCACCCCCCGTGCGTCCAGGTGAACCACCGGTTCGTCCGCACGACCACCGCCGAGCAGTTCGACCGCTTCGTCGACGAGTTGGCCGAGGGTGGGCACGCCGAGGACATCCCCCCGCACGGGACCCTGGTGCGGATCCGCCGGAGTGGCGGCCTGCGGGTGGACCCCGCCGAGATCGTGCGTGAGCGGGCCCAGGCCGCGAGGGAAGGGGCCGGTTGATGGCCGTCACCGACGCCCCGCGGATCGTCACGGCTCGCCTCGACCACCCCGACGCGCACACCCTGGAGCGCTACCTGGCCACCGGCGGGTACGAGGGGCTGCGCAAGGCGCTGACCATGACGCCGGCCGCGGTGGCCGCCGAGGTCGACACGGCGAGCCTGCTCGGCCGGGGCGGGGCCGGTTTCCCGGCCGGTCGCAAGTGGTCGATGCTCAAGAAGGACCCGGTCACCTACTTGGTCGTCAACGGCGACGAGAGCGAGCCGGCCACCTTCAAGGATCACCTGCTGATCGAACGGGACCCCCACCAGATCCTGGAGGGGGTGATGATCTCGGCCTATGCGCTCGGGGTCACCCGGGCGTTCATCTACATCCGGGGCGAGTTCGCGCTCGGGCTCGAGCGCATGGAGGAGGCCCTGAACGACGCCTACCGGTACGGCGCGGCGGGGGCGAACATTTTCTCCTCGGGGTTCTCGCTCGACGTCGTCGTCCACCCCGGCGCGGGGGCGTACATCTGTGGCGAGGAGACGGCGCTCTTGGAGTCGCTCGAGGGCAAGCGCGGCTTCCCGCGGATCAAGCCACCGTTCTTCCCGGCCGTCATCGGCCTGTACGGGCAGCCGACCGTCGTCAACAACGTCGAGACGATGGCCAACATCCCCTGGATCGTGAACAACGGTGGTGCCGCGTTCGCGGCACTGGGGGCGGGGCGCTCGACCGGGACGCGGCTGTTCGCGTTGTCCGGGCACGTTCGCAACCCGGGCGCGTACGAGGTGGAGATGGTGAAGTCGACCTTCCGGAGTCTCATCTACGCGCCGACCCTCGGAGGCGGCATCCGGGACGACCGGGAGCTGAAGGCCTTCATCCCCGGGGGGGTGTCCGCGCCGTGGTTCGGGCCCCAGCACCTGGACCTCCCGCTCGGCCAGGACGAGGTGGGCCAGGCCGGCTCCATGCTCGGCTCGGGGTCGGTGGTGGTCATGGACTCGACCACGTGCCCGGTGCGGGCGTCCTGGCGGATCACCAAGTTCTTCTTCCGCGAGTCGTGCGGGCAGTGCACGCCGTGCCGGGAGGGCTCGGGTTGGCTCGAGCGGATCATGTACCGGATCGAGCACGGCGGGGGCCGCGAGCAGGACCTCGACCTCTTGATGGACGTCTGCGACAACCTCAGCCCCGGGGTCCACTGGCCGCCCGAGCAGACCACGATCTGTGTGCTCGGCCCCTCGATCCCGCCGTCGATCGCGGCCGGGATCTCCATGTTCCGCGACGAGTTCTTGGTGCACATCAAAGAGGGCGGCTGCCCCTATGACTGAACAGGCCACCCCGACGCCGCCGGCGACCACCGACACCGACGAGACGGTGTCGTTCACCCTCGACGGTCGCCCGGCCACCGCGCGCCCGGGCGAGCTCTTGATCGCAGCGGCCGAGCGGGCCGGGGTGTACATCCCCCGGTTCTGTTATCACCCGCGGATGGAGCCGGTCGGCATGTGCCGGATGTGCCTCGTCGAGGTGTCCGGGCCGCGCGGTGCGACCTTGCAGCCGGCCTGTTTCATCCCGGCCGAGGCCGGATCCGAGGTCGTCACCACGTCGGCCAAGGTGAAAAAGGCCCAGGACGGCGTCTTGGAGTTCCTCCTCGTCAACCACCCGCTCGACTGTCCGGTGTGCGACAAGGGCGGCGAGTGCCCGCTGCAGGACCAGACCCTCGCCTACGGGCCCGGCGAAAGCCGGTTCGTCGAAGAGAAGCGACACTTCGAGAAGCCGATCGCCATCTCCGAGCTGGTGCTGCTCGATCGCGAGCGTTGCATCCAGTGCGCGCGCTGCACCCGCTTCGCCGAGGAGGTGGCCGGAGAGGCCCAGATCGACTTCGCCGGACGGGGCGAGCTGGTCGAGGTGGCCACCTTCCCGGCCGAGCCGTTCTCCTCGTACTTCAGCGGCAACACGGTGCAGATCTGTCCGGTCGGCGCGCTCACCGCCACGCCGTACCGGTTCAGCGCCCGACCCTGGGACCTCGACCAGGTCGAATCCACGTGCACGACCTGCGCGCTCGGGTGCCGGGTGGCGGTGCAGTCATCGGCGAACCGGTTGACCCGGCTGCTCGGGCTCGACTCGGAGCCGGTGAACCACGGTTGGCTGTGCGACAAGGGCCGTTTCACCTTCGAGGCGGTCAACGGCGACGAGGTGAGCGCGGGTCCGGCCACCGGGAGAGGCCAGCCGGTGACGCTCGGCTCGGGTCGCCCGCGCGGCCAGTTCGCCGGCGAGGTCGCCGAGACGGCCAGCCAGGTCGGCCGGGTCACCGAGCCGATGGTGCGCGACGGCGACCGCCACCGCCACGTGAGTTGGGCGGCCGCCCTGAGCGAGGCGGCGTCCTTGCTCGACGCGGTGCGCGATGTGCACGGCCCCGAGGCCATCGCGTTCGTCGGCGGCGGGCGGCTCACCAATGAGGGTGCGTACGCGTGGACGAAGTTGGCCAAGGGGGTCATCGGGACCGACTCGGTCGACGCGCAGCTCGGTGACGGGCTGCCTGCCGAGCTCGTGCTGGCCCTGCCCCGGGCCACCATCGACGAGGCGTGCTCGGCGCCGGTGGTGGTGCTCGTGTCGGGCGACGTGCGCGAGGAGCTGCCGGTCCTGTTCCTCCGGCTGCGGCGGGCCGCCCTCGACAAGTCGACGTCGCTGGTCGAGATCGCACCCCGAACCACGTCGCTCAGCTCCTACGCGGTGGTGTCGCTCACCGTTCGCCCCGGTGACGCGCCGGCGGTGGCACGGGCCCTGGTCGGGCCGCCGGCCGCGCTCCCGACCCATCCGACCGGGCCCTCGTTCTCCTCCGAGGACCTCGACCGCGCGCGCGACCTGATCGCCCGGGCGGCCGGGGACGGGCCGGCCGGATCGGGGGTGGTGGTCCTCTATTCGCGTCCGTCGCTGGCCGAGGACGCGACGGTCCAGACGGCGGCCATCGCCACGCTGGCCGCGGCCTGGCCCGGGGCGCGGTTCTTGCCCCTGCTCCGGCGGGGCAACGTGCACGGTGCGCTCGACATGGGGATGGCGCCGGGCGTCCTGCCCGGGCGGGTGTCGCTCGAGCAGGGCCGGGACTGGTTCACCGACCACTGGGGTGCGGTGCCGGCGGCGAGAGGCCGTGACACCACCGAGGCGCTGCGGTCGCTGGTCGCGGGCGGTCCCGGGGCCACCAGGGCGCTGGTTCTTCTCGGTGCCGATCCCTTGGAGGACTTTCCGGACCGGGCGTTGGCCACCCAGGCCCTCGAGGCGGCAGAGGTGGTGATCGCGGTGGCCGGGCATCCCGGCCCGGCCCTCGACCACGCCGACGTCGTCCTGCCGGTCGCGGTGGCCCACGAGCGGCCCGGCACCACCACCAACGTCGAGGGTCGGGTGACCCGGCTGGGCCAGAAGCTGGTCCCCCCGGGGTTGGCCTGGCCCGACTGGACGATCGCCTCGGCGCTGTCCGACGAGCTCGGCTACGACCTCGCCATCGGGACGGTGGCCGACATCGCCGACGAGGTCGAGCGGGTGGCACCGGCCTACCGCGGCTTCGCGCCGGGGTTCTTGGACCAGGTCTCGGGCCACGACGGGATCGTGGTGCCGCTCGGGACGGCCCCGGTGCCGGCCGTCGGCCCGATCGACCCCATGGCCACCCCCGGCGTCGAATCGGTCGAGCGACAGGGAGCGCCGCCGCGGGTCGGCCTGACCGAGCCGCTGTCGCGCGAACTGCTGGCGGCGCTTCATCCTGACGAGGGCGCCGACGACGCCCCGGCGCTGCTTCGGAGGGCATCGCCGGCGGCGGTCTCGGTGCCGGCGCCCGACCACTACTCCCTTCGGCTGGTGTCGACGCGGCGGCTCTACGACAACGGCGCGGCCGTCGTCGCGTCACCGTCGCTGGCCGAGCTGGTCCCCTCGGCGGCGGCCCTGGCCAACCCCTCGGACCTGGCTCGCCTCGGCGTGGGTCCGGGCGACCGGGTGCGGGTCACCTCACCTCGTGGCGAGCTCACCCTCGTGGCCGCGGGAGACTCCGGCGTGCCCAAGGGCGTGCTGGTGGTCGAGTTCAACCTGGCCGAGTCCCCCCACGGGCCCTCGAACGCCGCCGCGGTGCTGATCGACGCTTCGGCGGTCGTCAACGAAGTGCGCTTGGAGACGCTGTGATCCCGGCCGCGCTCTTGGGCACCGATCCCTTGTTCACACCGGGCGTGCACTGGGTGGAGCTGCTGATCGTCGTGATCAAGGTGCTGGCGGCGTTCGTGGTCCTGCTCGTGTCGGTCATGCTCATGATCTGGTTCGAGCGCAAGGTCATCTCGGACATGCAGAGCCGGATCGGCCCGAACCGGGCCGGCCCCTACGGGCTGTTCCAGACGCTCGCCGACGGGATCAAGCTGTTCTTCAAGGAGGACCTCGTCCCCGACCGGGCCGACCGGTTCGTCTTCAAGCTGGCCCCGTATCTCGCCCTGATCCCGGCGCTGCTCATCTTCACGGTGGTGCCGATCGGGGGCGACCTCACGATCGCCGGCCACACCTTCGAGCTCCAGGTGGCCGACCCGCCGTTCGGCATCCTGTTCGTTCTCGCGATGTCGTCGATCTCGGTGTACGGCGTGATGCTGGCCGGCTGGTCGTCGGGGTCGAAGTACCCGTTGCTCGGCTCGGTCCGGGCGTCGGCCCAGATGATCTCCTATGAGGCCGCGCTCGGTCTCAACGTGGTCGCGGTCGTCCTCACGGCGCGCTCGTTGTCCACGCGGGCCATCGTTGGCACCCAGGCCCACGCCTTCTGGGACTGGAATGTCATCCGGCTCGGGTTCATCCCGTTCTTCCTCTTCCTCATCGCGATCACGGCCGAGCTCAACCGGCCGCCCTTCGACCTCGTCGAGGCGGACAGCGAGCTCGTCGGCGGGTTCAACACCGAGTACTCGTCGATCCGGTTCGCCCTCTTCTACCTGGCCGAGTTCATGAACACGATCACCATGTCGGCGATCATCGTGACGCTGTTCTTCGGCGGGCCCGACGGGCCGATCCCCCGATTCATCCCGACGTCGGACATTTGGATGCCGATCGTCTGGTTCCTGGCCAAGACGCTGGTCTTTTTGTTCGGCTACGTGTGGTTGCGGGCCGCCCTGCCGCGGCTGCGCTACGACCAGCTGATGGACCTCGGCTGGAAGGTCCTCATCCCGCTGTCACTGGCCTGGTTGTTGGTCGTGGCCGCGGTGATCGTGTGGGGCTGGTGGGGCCTGTCCGTCGGCGCCGCCGAGGTGGTGCTCGGGTTCGGGCTGGCCCGGGGCTTCGGGGTCGGTGCGGCCCGGACCGAGGCGGGGGGGACGTTCTAATGGATCTCGGTTTCCTGGGCGGGTTCAAGCTGACCTTCGAGCACCTGACCCGGCCGCGGGTCACCCGGCAGTACCCCGACGAGAAGATGCCCAAGCAGCCCCGTCAGCACGGGCGCCACGTCCTCAACCGCTACGAGGACGGCATGGAGAAGTGCATCGGCTGCGAGCTCTGCGCTGGCGTGTGCCCGGCCGACTGCATCTACGTGCGCGGCCTCGACAACCCGCCCGACCACCCGGTCTCTCCCGGCGAGCGCTACGGGTACGTCTACGAGATCAACTACCTGCGCTGCATCCACTGCGACCTGTGCGTCGAGGCGTGCCCGACCGAGGCCATCACCGAGTCCAAGTTGTTCGAGTTCTCGTTCACCAACCGCTCCGACGCGATCTACACCCGGGACGAGCTGTTGGTCGGCGACGACGGCCGACCGAAGAAGATGCCCTGGGAGGACTGGCGCGACGGCGACGACCTGCACACGTCGGGGTGGATGCGGGCCACGGCCCCGTCGGGCGCGGCCGCCTTCGAGGGCGAGGTCCAGTGGTCCGGCGAGCTCGGCTACGGCGTTCGGGCCCCCGAGGGCGGCCAGAGCGGCCGTCGCGACGACGAGGCCACCGGCTCCAAACAGCTCCGAGACGTCATGGAGGCCCACCTCGTCCCCGAAGACGTCCCCTACGCCCACCGAGGGATGCGGGGCCGCGTGTGGCGGGCCAAGCTGTCGGCCACCAAGAAGCGGGACAAGCACGCCGCCGCCAAGGCTCGTCGCGCCGAGGCCAAGGCGGCCCGTTGATGCTCGGCACGGTGCACCCGACCATCCCCGACGCGGCCACCTTCGCGATCTCGGCGGCGGTCATCATGGGCGGAGCGTTGGGGGTGATCTCGTCGCGCAACGCCGTGCACGCGGCGCTGTCGCTCGTGATGACGCTGTTCGGGGTGGCGGTGCTCTTCATCGAGGAGCAGGCCGACTTCCTGGCTGTCGTGCAGATCATCGTCTATGCCGGCGCGATCGTCGTCTTGTTCTTGTTCGTGATCATGTTCCTCGGGGTGGACCGCCGCGAGAACGTGGCCTTTGAGCCCCTGCGGGGGCAACGGCCGCTGGCCCTGCTGCTGGTGGCGATCGTCCTCGGGGGGGTGCTGGCTCTCGGGGTGAGCGCCGATTGGGCCACCGGCGCCCGCGCGGTGGCCGGGGCCAGGACGGCGGGCGGCCACTCGAACGTCTACGCCCTCGGAAAGGCCGTCTTCACCACCTACCTCTTCGCGTTCGAGGCGACCGCGGGTCTGCTGGTGATAGCGGTCGTCGGAGCGGTCGTGCTGGCCCGCCGGCCCCGGATGGGGGAGGCTGCCGGGCCGGACGGAGAAGACCAGGGGGTGGGCGAAGACCCCGAAGCCGAGCCGGCCGGTCTCGAGTGGATCGGGGTGCCCGAGGTGGCCACCGGCGAGGCCGCGCCGACCCAAGAGGAGGTGTCGCCGTGAGCGTTCCCGGTCAGTGGTACCTGGTCCTGGCGGCGGCGTTGTTCACCGTCGGTGCCCTGGGGCTCCTGATCCGCCGCAACGTGCTGGTGATGTTCATGTGCATCGAGCTCATGCTGAACGCGGCAAACCTGACCTTTGTCACCTTCGCCCGAATGCTCGGTGACATCGGCGGCCAGGTGATCGTGTTCTTCGTCCTGGTGGTCGCGGCGGCCGAGGTCGTGGTCGGCCTCGGGATCGTGGTGGCCATCTTCCGCCGCCGGGCCGACACGTCCGCCGACGATCTGCACGTCCTAAAGGGCTGACCGTTGGTCCACGCCGCGTACCTCATGGCAGTGCTGCCCCTCGCGGGGTTCGTCGTGCTCGTCGCGGCGGGGCGACGGCTGGGCGACCCGCTGGCTGGCTGGGTCGGGACGGCGGCCGTGCTGGGGTCATTCGTGGTGGCCTGCATCGCCCTGGCCGGGTTGCTCGGAGAGCCGGCCTCGGCGCGGCACTTCAGCGAGGACTACTTCAGCTGGATCACCGTCGGGGGGCTCCAGGTGAAGGTCGGCATCCTCCTCGACCCGCTTTCGATGACGATGTGCATGTTCGTCACCGGGGTCAGCGCGCTCATCCACCTGTACTCGATCGGGTACATGAAGGGGGACCCCGAGTTCTCGAAGTTCTTCATCTACCTCAACCTCTTCGTGTTCTCGATGTTGCTTCTCGTGCTGGCCAACAACCTCCTGGTCACCTTCGTCGGGTGGGAGGGCGTGGGGGTCTGCTCGTACTGGCTGGTCTCGTTCTGGCACGAACGAGACTCGGCCGCCTCGGCGGGCAAGAAGGCGTTCATCTACAACCGGATCGGCGACGCCGGGTTCCTCATC
>Ga0181521_10005449_pt1 | contig 14156 bp, 10 predicted proteins | sample PEATcosm2014_Bin_32_FD_119764 | JGI IMG/M metagenome (GOLD analysis project Ga0181521, IMG submission 119764) | Peatland microbial communities from MTU Mesocosm Facility, Houghton, MI, USA - PEATcosm2014_Bin02_60_metaG | ecosystem: Environmental > Terrestrial > Soil > Wetlands > Peat | place...
ATTCGTTTTCGTAGTGGAACGGGGCCTGCTGAAATGCCTCCACCTGCTTCTTGTCGTCGAACTCGCGTTTCACGGTGTCGCTGAAGCGCGCGCCGACTGAGCCGTCGGCGTTATACGCAATGCCGAGAACATTCATCTCCGCCTGGAATTTTCCCTTTTGCTTTTCGAACTTCAGCACGTCGGCCGGAATCTCCATCGCGACATTCACGCGCGCCACGTTCGGGGCCGTGTAAAAGTACGGAAGCTGTATCGAAGCCGCGACGTTCCCGGCCTGAGACGCAGCCGCGCGATTTTCGAGGGTCTTTTCAATCGGGTTTCCGGCCAGCAGATCGCGGGATTTGGCGTTGCAGTATCCGGAACGTGCCCGCACGGTGGTCCCACCCCGATCGACTTTGACGCGCAACCCATGGCAAGTGCCCTCTTCCGACTCGGGCGGCGTGTAGCCAAGGACGTAGAATTCATCCATCTCCTTGCCGATCTTCTCAAGGCCCGCGAACAAATCATTCGTATTTTTGATGACGAAGCCACCAGTGCCATCGGCCAGCATCTGCATGACATTCTGGTTATCGACACCGGTCTCCGGCATTTTCGGAATCAAAATGTTTCGCGCCTGACTGGGCGGGCCCAGTGCGCCCATGTTATTCAGGCCGCCGTTATTGTTGAGATTGTTGTTGACGCCTGTATTGGCGGTTGCCCCGCGACCGCCGGTTGTTCCGCCGGTTGTGCCACCCGTGGGCGCCGCACCGCCGGTTTTCCCTCCGGTACTGCCGCCGGTTGCCCCGCCTGCTGTTCCTCCGCCGGCTTTCTGGAAAAAGGACATGCCCGGAGAAGTCAGAGATCCGGAGGTAAACGCAGCAGGCTGCAGGAAAGCGCCGAACGCCCGGGCGAGAGGGCTCGAAATAGGCGCGCGGAGCGCCGCAGCCGGCGCAATAAGGCCCCGCACGTCGATGGGATAGACGGCTACGTTCGACTTGTTGCACGTATCCACGGTTGCGGTTATCTCCGACATCCTTTCCGCATTCAGCGGAAATCCCGCGGTGAACAAGATCAGAGTCTTGCGGCCGGGGACGGTGTTCAGATTTTTCGAGAGACTGCGCAAAGCCAGCAGCATGTCCCGCGCGCCGAAATCTGCTGCCGCCCGGGACAGCTGGCCCACCGCGGCGCCGCTGTTCGATGCCACTGCGGCGATTTTGACGCCGCTGACAATTTGTTTCAACCGCGCTGCATCGTCGGTGAAGTTTTGTGCGATCTGAATCGATCCGCCGAAGTTGACGATCGCCATCATCCGGTTCGGCCCCGCGTTGGAGTCGATGAACTTCCCGGCAGCCTGCCGGGCCTGTACCTGACCGCCCGGATCCATGGTCGAGTTATCGAAGAAGAGCACGATGTAGCGCTTCTGCGCGCCGCCCGGCGCCGCCGGGTCCGACTGGAGTCCGAAAGACTTGATGGTCTGCTCCTTGTTGTCTTCCCATACTTTGAAATCCTTCGCGGTCAGATTGCGGACATAGTTGCCCTTCTTGTCCGTCACCACGGTATCGACCAGCACTACCTTCGTCTCGGTCCGGATCACTGCGCCGGAGTCCGGAACGGTATTTGGTTGCTGGGCCGGCGCGAAAACGCCTGCCAGCGGAAGAACGGCTCCGAAAGTCAATATGCGCCGAAGAGTCACTGTTGCACCTCTCTAAGATTATTTACCCTGCGGCAGGGCAAAAGGCCAGCCCCACAAACTCAATGACCGCTCTCATGGGATTTCCACCACGCTGTTCTGCGCCGACATCACCTGTGCTTCGGAATCCCGGACTACCAGCCGGACCACGTAGCTTCCGGACGCGATATCCAGAGTTGACTTTACCGTGATGCCCGATTCCGGCATGGTTTCGAGCGTCTGGTCTTTCAGACGCATCTCGATCACTTTCTGGCTGCCGCTCACGTAGTTCCCATTTCGGTCGAACACGCCTCCGACGACGGTCAGGGTATTGTCGTTTCGTCCATCCACCTTGCGGTAGCGGAGATGCCTCACATCCACGCGTGCGAGGATGGAAAGCTTTGCTTTGTATTCCGAAGTCTTGAAAAACTGGGTGTGCAGCTCGACCGGCAGATCGTGGATCTCGTCGCGCGAGAAGAATGCCTCCTGCACTTCCTGTTTCGCCTGTTCCGCCGGGTCGATAGCGTGGCGCTGCACGAAGTAACCCCGGCGGGCCTGCAACTGATAGCCGGCCGGATTCTTGGCCAGAGCCACTTTCAATACATGAAAACTGCCGTCGAGCTTCAGATTCTGCGGCGAGAATCCGAGGATGTAAATGAATTCGGGCTGGGCGGCAATTCGCTTGAGGCCTTCCGCCAGATCGTTGTTGTTGTGGAAGAACGTTCCTCCGGTCGCATTCGCCAGTTCGGCCATCACATCTTCGTTGGCCAGCGCGCTGTCGGTTATCATTTGATTCTTTTGTGGGTTGCCGCTGGAAAATCCGGCCGGAGTACTCGCGTCCCCACCCGGAATGAGAACGTAGAGGCCGCGCGCGTCCAACGAGTTGATCGTTACATTCGCGCGAATCGCCCGGTCCATAAGATCCGTCTCGTCTTCCCGGTGTTCGACCGACAGAAAGAATCCGGGTGAGACCAGAACGACGGTCCGGCTCCCTGGCAGCGACGCCATGCGCCGGACCAGGCCTTTCAATATGTCCAGGGCGAGACGCGTATCGCGATCGCCGACGGCATACGCGTTACCGGCATAGCCTCTGACGATCGGCTCGGACAATGCCATGGCCTGCGCTACCGTCTCGCCGGGCGGCGGGGGGTTGCACGCCACGTACTCGGCTTCAGCCTCCTGCAGAGCCAGCGTGTCGTTCTTGTTAACAATGAGATCCGCCTGGTAATACTGGATATCCGGACACTCGGCGATACCCCCGCGCGGGATGCTGGGCGTGGGCTGAATGCGGAGTAATGTATTGTGAAGCGCATCGCGGTCGTCCGTGAAATCGAGTGTGGTCCGGCCCGATGTGGTGAAAATGGCCGCGCGTGTGCCGGGCTCCAGGGCCTGGAGCTTTTGATCCGCGGCCTCGCGGGCGCGAGCCAGATCTTCGAAGGCAATATGAACATCGTCGAAGAGCCAGGCGACGAAACGCGTGGCAATGGCCGAACCGGTTGTCGAACCCGGCGGCTTGCCCCCTGTCACCTTGCCCTCCGCATCGGTCTCGACCGCCTTATCGGGCACGAATAGTGGAGTGCCGGGCGTCTCGATGGAGAATTTCGAAATGAATTGAGGCTTGCCTTTGTCGAAGAGCTGAAAATCTTCCTTGTGGAGCGTCCCGATGGCGTGCCCTTTGTTGTCCCGCACCACCACGGGTACCAGCACCAGGTTCACCCCGGAGCTGAAGGTGGGGATCGAATCGCGGGTAGCCACCTCGGCGGTGGTTTGATTTGAGGCCGGATTCGGAGCTGGCGCCGGAGCTTGGGCATAGAGCCGCGCGCAGGCGAAAACGCCTGGTCCGCAGACCAGAAAAAACCCGAGATTTCGCATTCGCACATTGGCGGGCAGCACTGTCAGATTCTACTTCTTTCCGACGCCGGAATCTCCGCGAGCATTCATATGAGATTCATGCAGCAGGCTGCGCTGAGTCGGCACCCCCCCAGTACCACAAGTACCTTCGTTCTGAAAATGAGTACCAGAACTTCAGATTGGTACTAGGAAGCTCGTTACGCTTCGATATATACTACTGCCCAGGAATCGGAATCCCCGGTTCATTCGGCCTTCGTGGCCGCGCGCGGAGGAAGAAGATGACATTCACTTCGAAGCTGGCTTGTCTGGCGTTGTTGGCGCCGGGATTCATGATGGCCAGCATCTCCGTTGGTCCCCCGCCTGGCCCCCCAACGGAAGTTTATAACTACAGCATAAACGCGACGGGGCTCAACGTCGGCAACAACCCCCCAACGGAGGATATAAGCTCCACGTGGAACCTGACGTTTGGTTTTCTGGGTCCCGAGATGTTCGCCGCCGGACCGAACACGCTGCTCAGTTTTGCGGTTACCGGGACGCCGGCGAGCGGTTGGACCTACGACAACTCAGCTTCGGGCCTTACCAGTTATGGATCGGACGGTGCGGCGAAAGTTACATTCGACGACACCAACGCATCTACAGACGGTTTGGGCATCAACAGCGTCACTTATACTTTCTACGGGACGAATGCGTTTTGGGCAGCGCCGGGCGGCCCATTCACCTTTGGCAACACCAGCGACCCCAACGCCTACTCCGGAGCCTTCTCCACTTTGAACCCAGGCGGCGACCCTCCATGCAGTGCATGCACGATTACGACGACCCAAACCGCCATCACGCCGGAACCTGGCTCACTCGGCCTGCTGGCGCTATTCATCGGCACATGTTTAGTGCCTTTCCGAAAGAAGCAGCAGAAGCGGCCGGCCTGAGTTATTGATCTGCATTTCGGCCAGCGCCGGCCCGGGGAATCGCGTCGCCGGCTGGATCCGCGGAACGCGTAGTCCGGTACCATCAAAGGTAGACATTCCGCCGTTTCTTATTGGAAAATTGTAGACCGCCCAGCGATACTGGACGTTGTTCCCATGCCTGTCTCATTGCATCTTCCGGGTTCGAATATTCGTAATTGTGCCATTCTCGCATTTTGTCTGATCGGCCTGACGAGCTGCGGCGGCGATCCCAAAACATATATCGATCGGGGAAATAAGTTCTTCGACGCGCGCAAGTATGAGGATGCGGCGCTGCAATACAGGAAGGCGCTCCAAAAGAATCCAAATTCCGGAGAAGCATATTACCGGCTGGCTCTGGTCGAGTTGAGGCAGGGACATTCCGCCGCTGCATACGGGGAATTGCAGCGTGCGGTTGAGCTCACGCCGGATAACATTCAGGCTGTCTTTCGTCTGGGGCAACTGGCGCTGCGCAGCTACACCGCCGATCCGAATCACCCCCCGCAGCTCTTTCAGCAGGCAAAAACCAGTGCCGACACATTATTGGGCAAACAACCCGTGGGATATGAGGGCAACTTGCTTCAGGGCGCCATCGATCTGGCTGGCAGGAAGCCGGATGAGGCGGTGGCCCATCTGCGCACGGCGCTTCGGGCCAAGCCGGACGATCAGGATGGCACGCTTGGTCTCGCCCGCGCGCTGGTGGAAAACCAGCAAGTCGCTGAAGGCTTCGATGTCGCCCGGCAGATGATCCGCAAAGACAAGACCTTCGGTCCGGCCTACGATTACCTGTTCCAGCAATACGCGCAGGCCGGCAATGCGGAGGATGCGGAGAACATACTCAAGCTGAAAGTCTCCAACAATCCGAAGGAGGCGGCGTACATTCTCGAACTCGGCCGCTATTACACATCCGTGAAGCGGCCGGCCGACGTTGCCGCCACCTTGAAGCTGTTGACGGACAACCGGGCGGACTTCCCCAATGGCCGCTTGCTGGCCGGGGATTTTTACGCCGCGGCCGGCGCGCCGGACCTGGCGCTCCCCCAATACGAAGCGGGATTGCAAACGGCATCGAACAACAAGAACGAGAAGAACGTCTACCGGAAGAGAATGGCCGCTTTGCTTGCAGCGCAGAGAAAATGGCCGGATGTCTACAAGCAGCTGCAGGAGTGCCTGAAGCTGAGCCCCGACGATCAGGAAGCTAAGTTGATGAGGGCCGTCGCCTGGCTGGAAGAGGGAAAACCGGAAAACCTCGATCCCGCCGTTGCGGAAATGAGCGCCCAAATAAAGAACCGGCCGCAGGATGCCGGCTTGCATTTCCAGCTTGGGAATGCTCTGGCGCGCAAGGGGAACCAGGACGGCGCGGGCCGGGAGTGGTTGGCGGCGGCCCGGCTGAACAGGCGGTATCTGCCGCCGCGATATGCGCTGGCTCAGATGGATCTGGCGCAAGGCAAGGCCCAGGACGCGCTGCGCCTGTCGGAGGAAATCGTTGCCGTTGCGCCGCGTGACGAACAAGCGCTGGTCCTGCGCGCCACTTCCCAAATCGCCGCCGGGCAGTTTCAGCTGGCCGGGTCGGAGTTGAACCGGCTGGCCTCGGCCTTCCCGCGGTCGGCGCGAGTGCGAATCACCATGGGTGTGCTTGCCCTGTCCGAAAAAAGGTACCCTGACGCCGAGCGCATCTTCGGGCAATTAGCCTCGGCCGGAGTCGGGACTCCGGAGGTACTTTCCGGCTTGACGCAGGCTTGGTTGGGTCAGAAAGAGCCCGCGAAAGCATTACAGAACCTCCAGGATGTGTTAAAGCGCAATCCCGGCTCGCTGGCCTCGCGGCAGCTTCTGGCGCAAGCGGCCATGTCATCCGGGAAATACGACATCGCGATCGAGCAGTACAAGCAGCTGGCGGCCGCGGTTCCGGCATCCGTCGAAGTTCAGCGCGCGCTGGCTGCGGCTTATAACGCGCAGGGTAACGCGGCTGCGGCGATCGGGATTTTGGAACCGGCCGTTCAAAAAAATCCGTCAAACGTCGCGGCTTCCCTCGAATTGGCCCACGTGCTGCTCAAGGCAGGGCGCACCAGCGATGCGAAGCTGCAGTATCGCCGGATGCTGAAGATCCAGCCCAACAACCCCAATGCGCTGAATGACCTCTCTTACCTGATGGCTGAGTCCGGCGAGAATCTCGATGAGGCGCTGGCGCTGGCGCGAAAGGGAACGCAATTCGCCACCGACCAGAGTTTGAAGAATTCGCTCCAGGACACGCTGGGCTCGATCTACCTGAAAAAGAACATGTATGAGAGCGCGCTCCAGAGCTTTCAGGTTGCGGTGAACAGCAACCCGGGGAGCATGACCTTCCGCTATCATCTCGGTACTACGCTGTATCAGATGGGAAACAAGTCGAAGGCGAAGGCCGAACTGCAGGCCGCCCTGGCAGCCACGCCGAAGTCGGAAGACGAACCGAAAATCCGCGAGTTGTTGGCGCGGCTCTGAGCGTTTCGTGCTTCTTGTGGACCGAATATCCAGGGGACATGCGGCTACCAGCCGTGTTCTCCTGCTACCGTGCAACGCGTCTGACAGGCGCATGTCCAGGCAATCGGAATCCACCTTTGGGGCTGCTTCATGGACGGCTGGTTGTAACCGCGTGAGTAAGATATCCCGCCCGGCAACGAAAAAACGGTGAAGCCGTCTTCACCGTCCTTCTGAACTTCACGATTCAGTGCGGATACCCGAAAGGCCACACGCAACGGAGATCCCAAGTCTCGAGTGCTGTCTATTACGCCTGGACTCCGGCGCGACGCCTCTTAACCCAGATCAGCCCGACGATTGCCACGCTGAGCAGAGCCCAATAGCCAGGCTCCGGCGTAACCGTACCATTCGTTCCCTGAATGCCGAACGCTTCGGAATCGGATAAACTGAAGTAACCTCCTCCGTCACTAAAGAATGCGAGAGAGGGGCCGTTATTTATGTCCCAGTACGTCAAACCGTTCTGCGCTGTGACGGCGTTTGCGAGTGTGAGGTAGTATGTGCCCGCACCCAAGCTGATGTTCCCAGTCGAAAAGCTATCGCTGTCGACCGTATAGGAGCCAATGGCGCTAAAGTAGGTGTCGCTTGTGGTCGCCACGCCGCCGCCCAATGAGTTGTCGCCCGGCGTCGCCCCGATCGACCACTGCACACTCGTCACCGAGTCCCCGGCACCCGTCCATGCGCCGAAGTCCACGCCGGTAACGGTTGACGCGCCCGACAGGACAAAGGAGTCGCTGATTAACTGGCCACAACATATTTCGTAAGCGCCGGCAGCGCCGTTGATAGGGCTGTTGGAATACAAATCGGCCGACGCCGGGACCACGGCAATCGCCAGAAGGGTCAGCGCATAAACTGTGTGCATCGTGGCTTTCATTCTTGAATCCTCCATGAAGTTCGAACAAAACATAAATAAATCACCCGTATAACAAAATGACAAACTGTTATGGCACCCCGGAGACGAGTATACGTCAGCGACCGGCCGCAGTGCCGGTTTTTTTTGCCGCTTGGCACCAGAGGTACCGGATAGTATCGGTAACCAAGTCTATTCTGGGTCCTCAGCTCTCGATGGGTATTGCGCGCCGGGTTTCGCGTGGTTCACGAAACTTTGTACGATTAACCGGTAGACATTCAACAGTTCCTTGTTTGAGAATCTCCACTGACGTCCCGTGATGCGAAAGCTCGTTCACATGCCTCTCTCCTGGCAGCCCGTGGTGCAACTCGACTTTTAGCCTGGCCTGAGAAGACAAATCGCTTTACGATGGGAGCATGTCCCTGGGCAAGCGAGGGCCGGATGAGAAGCAGGAGCCGATCTGGATCGAAGGGGCTCGTTTGGCGACTCCCGCCGGCCACCCTTTCTATGAGCGTCTGAACCGGTTGTTAGGCAAGCGCGGATTCGATGCGTTCGCCGAGTCGGCGTGCGAGTCGTTTTATGCGAAGACCGGTCGTCCGGGTCTGGCTCCCGGAGTTTACTTCCGCGCACTTCTGGTTGGGTACTTCGAAGGCATCGACTCGGAACGCGGGATTGCATGGCGCACAGCCGACTCGCTGGCCTTGCGATCATTTCTGGGTTTTGAGCTGGGTCAGGCAACACCGGATCACTCGACGATTTCACGAACGCGCCGTCTGATCGATGTGGAGACGCATCGCAAGGTTTTCCTGTGGGGTTCTGGGCATGCTGGCCGAAGAAGGCCTGCTGAAAGGCAACACAGTTTCAGTGGACGGAACTACTCTGGAAGCCAACGCGGCGCTGCGCTCGATCGTGCGACGGGACAGCGGTCAGGGTTACGACGACTTTCTAAAGGATCTGGCAAAGGAATCCGGCATCGAAACTCCTACCCGCGAGCAACTGGCCAGGCTGGACCGCAAGCGGAAGAAGAAAGGTAACAACGACGACTGGAAGAACCCGCACGATCCGGATGCGCAGATTACAAAGATGAAAGATGGCCGGACTCATCTGGCCCACAAGGCCGAACACGCCGTGGATCTGGAGACCGGCGCTGTGCTGGCTGTCACCCTGCAGCCCGCAACCGCCGGTGATACGAATACGTTGCCCGAAACGCTGGCGCAGTGCGGCGAGCACATCCGGGAAGTGGCAGCCGATATCGACAACAAAGCCGGGCAAATGAATCCGGAAGGTCCCGCCGAACTGGTGCTGGACAAGGGCTATCACAGTAACGACGTGCTGGTGATTCTGAAAGAAGTGGAAGTGAGGAGCTATTGTTCGGAGCCGGACCGCGGTCGCCGTAACCACTTAGTTTTGGCAGTCTGCCTGATCGGCCTGACGAGCTGCGGCAGCAATCCCAAAAGATTATATCGACCGGGGAAACAAGTTCTTCGACGCGCGCAAGCAGGAGGATGCGGCGCTGCAATACCGAAGGGCGCTGCAAAAGGACCCAAATTCCGGGGAAGCCTGGTACCGCCTGGCGCTCGTCGAGTTGGAGCGGGGCAATCCCGTGGACGCATACCAGGAATTGCAGCGCGCGGTCGCCTTGATGCCGGAAAGCACTCCTGAACTGCAGGCCGCCCTGGCAGCCACGCCGAAGTCGGAAGACGAACCGAAGATCCGCGAGTTGTTGGCGCGGCTCTGAGCGTTTGCGCGGTCTTATTCCCGACTTGTGCGCCTCCTGGTTTCGCCCGGATTTTTCCTCGCAATGGCGTGACGTGTTCACTCCTCGCCGCGCCGCTCACGATACCACTTCGGCCCGGTGCGTATATACTATCTGTGTAGTTTATAGTACTAATGGTATCAACTTAAAGGATTATCGGACATGGGCTCAGGAAGTGTGGAAACATACAGATTGGGGTCGAGCGGGTTGTCTACAAGCCGATAGCCAAATTTAGGAGGGTTAAATGAAGTTGCTTAAGTCTTTTTTCCCGATAGCTATTGGCCTTGCTGCGCTCATACCGAGCGTTGCCTCCGCCGATATATACGACTGGACCTTCGGTGGCGGGACCGACTCCGTCTCCGGGTCTGGCACGCTGACCACGGTCGCAACTGCATATGCCAATATTTACCTCATCACAGGTGGATCGGGAACCGTAACCGATTCGGCCGGTACGTTTAATGTTTCGATTTTGCCTCTGAATGGGGCACCCGCGGGACTCAATGGAAATTTTAGCCCTTGCGGTAATATCTCCACTCCACTGGATTGCGCTACGCTGCAGAATCCTCCGGGATCGGGCGGCGCGAATTACGGTTACGACAATTTGTTGTATTATCCTGCCCCGGGCGCATCCCAACTGGATGCGAATGGCATTATTTTGTACAACCAGGCAGGACCCCAAAGCCAATCATTCTTCGACGTGTGGAGCGCTGCGTCCAAGGGCAACCCTCTGCCGGATAATTTCTACAATTCGGTTACCGGCGCCAACACCAACTTCAGTAATCAATTCACCGTTACCGAAGCCGGCGGGAGCCAGGGATTGTCGACAACTCCGGAGCCCGGCTACGGCTTTCTTGCGCTGGGACTGTTGGGCATGATCGTCGGCGTACGCCGCTGGAAGAGCCGCTTAGTCTGAGATTTGCCAATCGAACCATCGAAAGCCCGCAGCCACGCGTTGCGGGCTTTTTTTATGGGCTGGGTAAAACCGAGAGGGAACAATCCACTCGTTAGCCTGCCGGGTCGCTACCAGCGCGTGGTCCGCCGACGTCACAGAAACGGGTAAGCCCTTCTATGACGGCATCGTCTTTCATCGGGTGATTCCGAACTTCATGATTCAGGCCGGATGCCGGAAGGCAGTGGCCGCGGAGGGCCTTTAAGATCTTGTGCAACCGACAGATAATGGGGTAATTTTTATCAAAGATTTCCCGTGCCGGCGCCTGGATTTCAATGGAAGTCTTTGGTAGAACCTGAACCGCGCTTTTTGCTCGGTGTTTTCGACCATACCTTTAAGGAGGTGGGAAATGGAATTCAGGACGAACCGGGTGCGCACCCTGCTGGGCGGCGCAGTGGCTTTGATGATGTTCGGTGTTCCCTCGAAAGCGGACCTGTCGTCGTTCGACTTGGGTTGGAACATCGAGAACGATCAAACAGGCCCATCGACCGTGCTTCCGTTTGGTACGTTCTTCAGCGCCTATGCATACATGCCCACCGCCGGCGACTTCACCTCGGGAACCCTAACCTATCCGGGGCCGGGAAGCCCGCAAGCTTTGTCGCCCGGGAGTTTTGGCGGGCCTAACGTCTACTACCAGACACCGTACCTTGCGGATCTGCCCGCGCTGGAGGCCGCCTATCCGTTCGGCACTTACACCGTCCAGGCTTCCGGCCCAAGCGGGCCCTCATCCACGGTCGGCATCGACTACACCGCTGAAGCTTACGGCAACACGCCATCGCTCACCGCCGGTTCCTTCAACGCGCTGCAGGGCCTGAACCCCCTTCTGTCCGACACGGTGAACTTTAACGGGTTCACACCCAACGGCGCCGCAAGCCAGGCTTTCGTCTTCTTCAACGTCTATAACGTCGGAACGGGGGCCGACGTATTTGCGGACAATTTTCTGGCTTCGTCCACGGCCAGCGTAGTGATCCCCGGCGGCACGCTGGCGGCCGACACTGCCTACAGCTACGAGCTGATTTACGACGACCGCATCTATGGCGTCGACACTAATGGCTCCGGTATACCCACCCAGCAGGAATTCGATACTCGCACTTTCGGGAATTTCACCACCACTCCGGAACCCGGTTCGTATGCGGCGGTGTTATTAGTCCTCGGCAGCCTGATATTGCTGGCCCGGTTGCGCCGCGCGCACGGAACACCGGCGAATAACAATCCAGCGGAGGCCCGGCAGATCGGGATTTGACAGGTTTGCCTGTTATTGCGACTCGGCCCTGACGCGACGCCTTTTGAGCCGGATCAGCCCGAAGATTGCCGCGCCGGCCAGAGTGAAATAGCCAGGCTCCGGCGTAACCGCGCTGGTCGTTCCCAGCACGTCGAACGACTCGGAACCGGAGCCCGGACCGGCTATGCCGTTCACGTTCCCATAGTAGGTTTCGTATGCGGCGGACGGGCCGTTATTTATGTCCCAGGAAGCATTACTGCCGTTCGTGGTCACGGCGTTTTGGAGAGTGAGGTAGTATGTGCCCGCACCCAGGCTGATATTCCCAATCGAAAAGCTGTCGCTGTCGACCGTATAAGCACCGAGTAAGCTGCTAACGAAGGTGTCGCTTGTGGCGGCCGTGCCGCCGTATGCGTTGCCGTACGGAATCGTCCCGATCGACCACTGCACACTCGTCACCGTGTCCCCGGGAAATGTCCACGCGCCGAAGTCTGCGCCAGTGACGGTTGCGGCGCTCGACAGGACAAAGGAATCGCTTACGTACAAGCCGCCGCTTATAATCCAGGCGGCGAAAGTACCGTTGATGGGGCCGTTGGAATACAAATCCACATCGGCCGACGCGGGAACCACGGCAATCGCGAGAAGGGCCAGCGCATAAACGGTGTGCATCGCTGCTTTCACTTTCGCATCCTCCATGAACTCGGACAAAGCATAACTATCCAAGACCCGATGAAAGCGAATTATACATCGGCAACCCTTCCAAAGTGTCCTCAATTTTTCCCTGTTTGGGTGACCGGGGGAGTAGCAGCGGTTGCGGGATACCTCCGCACGTTGCCAACCAGCCCACGCCGCGGACGTGTCGATAGAATCGAACACATATGGCAAATGAAACCTATGCGGTGTTCGATACGACCGAAGGCCGCTTCAAAGCGAAGCTGTTCCAGACCGAAGCGCCCAAAACGGTGCAGAACTTCGTCGAACTCGCCGACGGCACAAAAACGGGCAAGCCCTTCTATGACGGCATCGTCTTCCATCGGGTGATTCCGAACTTCATGATTCAGGGCGGATGCCCGGAAGGCACTGGCCGCGGAGGGCCCGGGTATAAATTCGCGGACGAGTTCCACCCTTCCCTCAAACACACCAAAGCCGGCATACTCTCCATGGCAAACGCCGGGCCGAATACCAATGGCAGCCAGTTTTTCATCACCGTCGCCCCGACTCCTCATCTGGACAACCGCCACGCCGTCTTCGGCGAGGTGGTGGAAGGCTACGACGTGGTCGAGAAGATTTCGAAGGTCCCGCGCAACTCGCAGGATCGGCCGAATAAAGAGGTGAAAATCAATTCCGTGAAGATTGAAAGGAGCTGAGTGAGCGAGCGGTCCGCGTACAGCCAGGCCCGGACCGCGCTGTTTGGCGGTACTTTCGATCCTGTCCACAACGCCCATCTCGAAATCGCGCGGGCGGCGGCGGACCGCTTCGGTCTCACGAAAATCCTGTTCGTCCCCGCCGCCAATCCACCTCACAAGCCGGGCGGCGTGTCGGCTGCGTACGAAGATCGTATGCGCATGGCGGAACTGGCCTGCGCGGTCGACCCTCGATTCGAAGTCTCCCGGATGGAAGCCCCGGTTGCGGGGAACGCCGTCCGCAGCTATTCGATCGTGACCATTGAGAAGTTGCAGGCCCTCGGAATCAAACCGCTGCTTTTCCTGATCGGCGCCGACGCATTCAGGGAAATTCGGACTTGGCACCGCTGGAAGGACGTCGTGGCCTCGGTGGAGTTCATCGTCGTTACACGCCCGGATTTGGCGCGATCGGGCTCGAATTGGGAAACACCGCCCGGCGCGATCGTGCATGAGCTGACCGGGCTCGATCTTCCGGTATCCTCATCCGATATTCGCCGGCAGGTGATGGAAGGCGCTTCTCACATACCCGTCCCGGAGGCGGTGCTCGACTATATTCGCCGGCACAGGCTCTATCGTTCACAGCCCAGGTAAATTTCCCGAACTCCCGTGTTGACTGTCAGTTAGCGGCTTTTCGGCTTCATGCGACTACCGGTTTCACCGATCCGCGGTGGTAATGATGAGCCAGCAACGAACATTCGAGTTCTGCTGGAGGTACTAATGGCGCCGGGCAAAAAGATGCTCCTGCTGGCCGCGCTTTGCGGGCTGGCATGGGTTCAAACAGGATTATGGGCTCAAACGGGATTAACGACAATTCAAGACACGCTGTTCAAAGCGGACGGCACAAGGTTCAACGGGACGTTGACGATTCAATGGAGCACCTTTGATGCAGTCGATATCGGGACCATCGAGCAGCAGAGCGCGGTCGTGGTGGTGGTGAATGGGAACCTGGACGTGCAGTTGGCGCCCAATGCCACGGCTCAGCCGCCGGCAAATGTCTACACGGTGATGTATCAAAGCGACGGCCTCAACCAGTTTAC
>Ga0181521_10005450_pt1 | contig 14154 bp, 10 predicted proteins | sample PEATcosm2014_Bin_32_FD_119764 | JGI IMG/M metagenome (GOLD analysis project Ga0181521, IMG submission 119764) | Peatland microbial communities from MTU Mesocosm Facility, Houghton, MI, USA - PEATcosm2014_Bin02_60_metaG | ecosystem: Environmental > Terrestrial > Soil > Wetlands > Peat | place...
ACGCGACGGAACTCCATCTGGCTCACTCCCTCGACCCGGGCCTGCGGCCCACTCGGAATGCCCATTCTGACCGAGCGGGCAGGCAGCCCGTGGCGGGGCGGTCCGCGGCGACGGCCGGTACGCCCAGCGATCGGCCACCGCTGCTCATCCCGGTGTGCTCCCACCCCATAGACTTCGGAGCATGCCCACCAGCGTCTCCCTGATCGGCGGCACCGGCCGCCTGGGCCCGGGTCTCGCGCTCCGCCTGGCCGGCGCCGGTCTGCCGGTGCTGATCGGCTCCCGGCAGCGCCAGCGCGCCGAGGAACGGGCGGCGGAGATCGCCCGTGAGGTCGGGGCCTCCGGCGGGGGAGCCGAGATCCGCGGGGCCACCAACGAGGAGGCGGCCGCGGCGGGGGATCTGGCCATCCTCACCGTCCCCTTCGAGGCCCAGACGGAGCTGCTCCCCGCGCTCGCCGGACCGCTGCGCGGCAGGGTGGTGGTGAGCACCACCGTCCCGGTCCGTTTCGATCCCGAGCTGGGCCCGGTGGCGGTTCCGGTCGCGGAGGGTTCGGCGGCGGAGCAGGTCGCGGCCCTGCTCGCCGGGAGCCGCATCGTGGCCGGATTCCACACCGTGAGCAGCGCCCACCTGAGCCGCCTCGACCGCGCCCTGGACGAGGACGTGATCATCTGCGGCGACGACCGCGACGCCAAGCAGCAGGTGGGCGAGGTGGCCGGCCTCATCGCGGGATTCCGGGTCGTGGACGCCGGCCGGCTCGGCAATGCCCACCACCTCGAGCAGCTCACCGTGCTCCTGCTCAGCATCAATCGACTCTCCCGTCGCTCGGTGGGGGTCCGGATCACCGGGCTCTGACCCGGATCGGCGGTCGCCGATCCCTGGTACGGTTGGCGCCGTGGCCGAGACCGCCGAGACGGCACCGCCGGGGAGCGCGCCGGAACCCGTCCCCTCCCCGGGAGCGGCGCCGGGGAGTGGCCCCGCCCAGGAGCGCCAGCGAGAGGCCCGTCCGGTGATCAGGGTGCGCACCCTGGTGGCGGCGGCGCTGCTGGTGCTCGCCGTGCTCGCGCTGATCTACGTGCTCGCCCAGGTCGCCAGCCTGGTCATGCTCTTCCTGATCGCGGTGGTCATCGCCGAGGGGGTGCGTCCGCTCGTCCACCGCGTCCAGGAGCTGCGCCTCCCCCACGCCGCGGCCATCGCCATCGTGTACCTCGCGCTGCTGGCCGTTCTGGCCGGCATCGTGGCCCTGCTGGTCCAGCCGGTGGTGAGCGAGGCCGAGAGCCTGGCGACCCACTTCCCCGCCTATCAGCGCTCGGCGGTGAGCTTCATCAAGGGCATCGAAGGACACCTCGGCATCAGCAACGCCCAGCTCACCGGCCAGGTGGAGGGAGCCCTGGGCCAGGCCGGCAAGTACCTGGTGACCATCGGCGGGACCATCGCCGGCGCGGTGGCCGACCTGGTCCTGGTCCTGGTCATGAGCTTCCTCTGGCTCACCACCAGCGACCGGCTGAAGTCATTCGTGGTGGATCTCTTCCCGCCCCGAGCCCAGGCGCTGGTGATCGAGGTGATCCAGGACACCGGCTACCGGATGGGCGGCTACCTGCGCGCGGTCGCCATCAACATGGTCGTGGTCGGCGTCGTCACCGGCATCGCCTGCGCCGTGCTCGGCCTGCCCAGCCCCATCCTGCTCGGGCTCTTCGCGGGCATCGCCGCCGCGATCCCGATGATCGGCGCCATCCTCGGGGTCGTCCCGGCGGCGCTGCTCGGCTTCACGATCTCACCCGAGTACCCCGTGCTGGTGCTGATCGTGCTGGTGGTGGTGCAGCTCCTCGACGCCAACACCATCGTTCCGATGGTGATGAACCGGGTGCTCGCGCTGCCCGCCCTGGCGGTGGTGCTGGCCCTGGTGGTGGGCTGGGCGCTCGCCGGCCTGATCGGGTCCCTCCTCGCCGTGCCGGTCGCCGCGGCGATCCAGGTGCTGGTGGGACGGGTGCTGGTCCCCTACATCCATCACATCCAGGGGCGGCCGGATCCCGACTACGTGGCCGCCTTCGGCCGTGCCGCCCCCGACGCTCCCGGAGGTCAGGGCCGGGCCGGGTGAGCCGGGTAGCGCCGGCCGCGGACCGGCATCTCGCCGAGTCGCGGGTCGCCGGCGGGCGGGCCCGGGGCCGCGGCCCCATTTGCCGAGCCGTTCCCGGTCTCGGTCGCCGGACCACCCTCGTCGGAGGCGGGGTTGGCGAGCGCCCTCGATCCGTCCACGGCGCCCGGGCGGCCCGGCTCCGGAGGCCATCCCGAGCGCACCGCCCACTCCGGCCCGGTGTCCACCCCGCCCCGGCCGACGAAGGCTCCGCCCGAGATGCGGTCGCGGCCACCGCGCTTGGCCTCGTAGAGGTGGGCGTCGGCGAGCCGCGCCACCTCGCGGGGATCGGTGCCCGCCGTCCCGACCGCCCAGCCCACGCTGATCCGCGGCGTCCCGCGGAAGAGCGACGTCCCGCTCACGGTGGCTCGCATGCGCTCCGCGGCGATGGCCGCCTGGGCGGGATCGACGTCGACCATCAGGGCGGCGAACTCGTCGCCACCGACGCGGGCCACCACGTCCCATCCACGCACGCAGGTGGCGAGGGCGCGGCCGACTCCGCGGAGCATGGTGTCGCCCGCCTCGTGGCCGAAGTGGTCGTTGACGTGCTTCAGGTTGTCGACGTCGATGGCGAAGACGGCGAAGCGCTGACGGGGGACGGTCGCCAGCAGCCGGTCGAACTCGCGGCGGTTGCGCAACCCGGTCAGCGAGTCGGACGCGGCCACCTCGGTGAGGTGGACCACGGTCTCCTCCAGGCTCAGCTCCGTGCTGCGGCGCTGGAGGAAGTGGCCGATCTGGCGCCCGATGTCGCCCATCGCCTCGACCACCCTGGGGTCGACGGAGAGCCGGCCGGAGGAGAAGAAGCCGATGACGCCGATCACCCGGTCATCGATGGGGATTGGAAAGCCGATGGCACCGGCGAGCCCGGCCGGCCGGGCCACCCCGGGATCGAGCACGCCGGGATCGCGGTTGAGATCGGCGACGATCACCGGGGCGGCGGCCGCCCAGACGCGGTCGGGCAGCCCCCGCGCGCTGTGGCTCAGGTCGCGGCGAGCCGGCCCGAGCTCCCCCGCATCGAAGTCCGGATCCCACCAGGTGGCACGGCGGGTCATGGTCTGCCCGCTCGTGCCGACCAGCACCCAGACCTCACCCCCACTCATGCCCAGGCTGCGGCCGACGAGCTCGAGGAGACGGGCCGCGGCGGCGTCGAAGCTCGCCGCGTCGCTCAGCACCCGGGGGACGGCCGATTGGATGACCGCGCGCGTCGCGGCGCGGCGGCGGGCCGAGATGTCGCGCACCAGGACCAGCTGGCGGCGGTGATCCCGGCTCGGGGACCAGATCGCCATCTCGACCGCCAACCGCCGGCCATCGCGGGTGAGCAGGTGGGTCTCGAAGCGCTCGTTCGCGGCTGCCGCGCTGTCGCGACGAGCCATCCGGGCCGCCAGGGTCTCGCGCTCCTCCGGGGGAGCGAGCAGCAGCAGAGAGGGCAGCGCCAGCAGCTCCGCACGGCTGTACGCGGTGATCGCACTCAGGGCGGGGTTGACCTCGACGAGGCGCCCGCGACGCAGTGCCGCCGCCCCCTCGCCGAGCACGCTGACCGCCCGCAGCAGGTCGGCCGTCGGTAGGCGTCGGAAGATCCAGCCCATCGCCCGAAAACTCCTACCTACTGCCCCATCCTCTCCACTCCCCCCCCTCAGCGATCGTACGGGGTGGAGGCGCAAGGGCCAGGTCACGCCCGGTGACACGTTGATGACGGCGGGCCCGGATCGAAACCGCGGGTTGCCCGGTCCGACGAGCAGCCGCCGGCGCGTCAGGGTGAACCGGCGGTCACGACCCACGCCGCGGCCCGCCGCGGGGATGCTCAGGACCCGCCCGCCACCCCTGGACGGGCCCTGGCCACGGCCTTCTCCCGGTGCCCGGCCCGCACCACCAGCAGCAGCACGAGACCGGCGACGACGATCAGAACGGGCTCGACGGACAGAGCGCGGATAACTCCGACGTGGTCGGAGAGGACGCCGAGGAGGAGCGGCGCGGTGCCGATCGCCACCCCGATCCCCACCTGGACCCGGGACATCGCCTGGTCGGTCCTGCCGCGGCCCGCACCCAGCGCCAGGGCGAGGCTCAGCGGGTAGAGGTTGCCGATGCCGAGCCCGGTCACGAAGAGCGCGACCACCGCGATGCCGGTCACCCGGACCAGCCAGAGCGCCAGGAAGCCGGCCATGGCGATCCCCAGGGCGGCGCCGATGAGCCGCGTGGCGCGCCCGGGACGGCGGGTGAGCCAGGACCCCGCCGCCCGTCCGCCCAGCTCCCCGGCCACGAACAGGCTGAGGGCCGCCGCTGCGTCCGCGGTGGAGAGCCGGGAGCCGGTGCTGAGCAGCGGGACGGAGAAGAAGAGGACGCAGAACTCGATCCCGACGGCGAGGGCCACCAGCAGGACGTGAGCCCAGAACCCCCGGGGCAGGCGCCCGGCGGCCCCGGTGGCCGCGATCGGGGGCGCGGGCATCGGGACCCCCCCCATCACCAGGAACAGCACCCCCAGCGCCACCAGCGGCAGCAGCAGCCCGGATCGCCACCCGCCGGCGCTCAGGGCGAGCAGCCCGAGCAGCGCCGGGACGAAGGTGCCGACCCCGCTGGCACCGAGGTTGGCCTCGACCAGCGCCCGGTCGCTGTGCCGTCGGTGGCGGTCGGCGAGGACGACCGAGCTGACCGCCCCCACCAGCGTCGACCCGGTGCCCAGCACCAGCGCCGCCAGCAGGGTGACCGCGACGGCGTGCCCGACGATGAAGAGCAGGGCTCCCACGCCGGTGGTGGCGGCGGCCAGCCAGAAGAGGCGCTGCCGGCCCAGCCGCCGGGCCAGGGGCTGGAGGGTCAGCCCGGCGAGCACCGAGCCCACCGACCAGAGGGTGGAATGGAGGCTGGTCAGGGTGTAGGTGAGGTGCAGCTCCTGGTGGAGGAAGGCGACCACCGGGCCGAGGGCGTAGATGTAGAAGGCATAGGTCGAGAGGCTGATGTAGGCGAGCCAGGTGAGCCGGTCGCGGGTGAAGCGAGGGGCTTCGACCGCGCTCAGGGACGCCACCGCGTCCGCGAACCGACCAGCTCCCGAACGGTGGAGCGAGACGCCGGGCGGATGGTCAGGCGATCCTCACCCTCCGGATGGCGGGCACCGAAGGCGAGGGTGTGCCGGACCCAGTCGACCGAGCGCCCCAGCACCTCGGCGAGCTGGTCGTCGTCCAGGCCCCGCCGGGCCTTCACGCGGCGGATCGCCGCCGCCACCCGGGTCAGGTCGGGCTCGTCGAAGTCGATCTCGGCAAGCAGACCGGCTCCAGATCGATCACCCGGGATGACCCCGGAGCGGGCCAGGACGTGGTCGGTGATCGCCGCATAGGCCTCCACCGCGGCCCGGAGCGGCCGGTCGCGGCTGCTCCCGTACATCGCGGCGTGCTGGCGGACGGTGAGACGCTGGTCGTTGGCCTCGGAGATCCGTGAGCTGTGCGGGATGATCACCGGGCAGACCAGGTCGCCGAACCGCTCCTGGAGGCGCTCGATGACCTCGGCGTCGGCGACCCCGTTGTGCTGGCGCCTCCAGATCGCGATCAGCGAGCGCGGGAGCAGCCCGTCGCTGCCGAGGCCGAGCTCCCGGCGCACCCGGGTGGCCGTCTGCAGCATCTCCCCGGCGTGACGGGCGTCCGGGGCGCTGGCGGTGGTCGGCATCAGCAGCAGGTCGGCGGCCACCATGGCGGCGGCGATGATCGGCTCCGAGTGGCCGGTGTCGATCACCGCCCAGTCGTAGGTGTCGCCCAGTAGCGCGAGGCTGCGCTGGAGGAAGAAGGGCCCCCCCTCGGCGGCGCTGAGGATCGCGTCGGCCTCGGCCAGCCCCGGCGAGCTGCCCAGCAGGTCGAGGTTCTCGGCGACCGGCCCGATGTAGGGGCGCGGGTCGAGCGACGGGTCGGCGATCACGGCGTCGAGCCCCAGACCGGCGAGACGGGGCCCGCGCGCGTAACGGGTGAGGTCGGCCTGCTTGTCGGCGTCGACGGCGAGCACCCGCAGCCCGTGTATGGCCAGCTCGGCGGCGACCTGGAAGGCGAGGGTGGACTTGCCCACGCCACCCTTGTTCGCGGCGACGACGAGGACCCGCATCAGAGGACCACTCGCATCATCGGTGTGGCTGCAGCGATGGGTGACCGGCCACCGAACCTCGTGAGCGCGCGCGAAAGAGGAGGACGAACGAGACGCCGCCCGCGAGCGGCAGGTTGGACACTACGGTACCGGCGAGTCGCGTGTCAACCCGAGGTCCCGGGCGCGGTCCCGCTCCCGCCGCCCGCCTCGGTGCGGCGCATCGAACGGGCCACGTAGACGGCGACGTCATCGACCGCGACCCGGTCCTGGGCACCCTGGGCGGCGATCCCCTCCTCGAACATCGCCAGGCAGAAGGGGCAGGCCGTCGCCACCCTGGTGGCCGCGGTCTCCAGGGCCTGGTCGAGCCGGCGGTGGTTGACCCGGGGCGTGCCCTCCTCCATCCACATCCGGCCTCCGCCCGCCCCGCAGCACATCCCCTCGTGCCGGCTCCTGCCCATCTCCACCACCCGCACGCCCGGAATCCGCTCCAGGATGTCGCGGGGTGGCGCGTAGATGCCATTCCACCGTCCCAGGTAGCACGAGTCGTGATAGGTCACGGTCTCCTCGAGCGGCCGCTCCAGGACGATCCTGCCCGCCTTGATCAGCTCGTCGATCAGCTCGGTGTGATGGATCACCCGGTAGTGGCCACCGAGGTCCGGATACTCGTTGGCGAGGGTGTTGAAACAATGGGGGCAGCTGGTGACGATCTTGCGGACGCCGTGCCCGTTGAGGACCTCGACGTTCTGCCGCGCCCGCTCCTGGAAGAGGTACTCGTTGCCGATCCGGCGGGCCGGGTCACCGGTGCAGCGCTCCTCGGAACCGAGCACCGCGAAGTCGACCTGCGCGGTCCGGAGGATCGCGACCAGGGAGGTGGCGATGCTGCGCGCCCGCTCATCGAACGCGACCGCACAGCCGACCCAGTACACGTACTCGGCGTCAGGCCGGTCGGCAAGCGTCGGCACGTCGAGCCCGACGGCCCAGTCGGTCCTCCGCTGATGGGAGATGCCGTAGGGGTTGGCGACGTTCTCGATGGCGCGCAGCGCGGTCTCGGCCTCGCGGGGCATGCGCGACTCGTCGAGGACCAGGTGACGCCGCATCTCGGCGATCTTGGGAACGTGCTCGATGAACACCGGGCACTGGTCCATGCACGCCCCGCACATGGTGCAGGCCCAGAGCGTCTCCTCGGCAATCGCGCCGCCGATCAGGGGCCGTTCGCCGCCACCCGCCCCCTCCACCGCGGCGCTCACCCGGTCGGGGCTGAGCCAGGAGGGCTGGAAGTGGCCGGGCAGCCCGCCGAGCGATCCCGGCCCCCCGCCGGTCACCCACATCACCGGTTCGGTGACCGGTGCCGCAGACCCGGAGCCGCGGCTCACGTCGACGTGGGCGCTGTGACGGCTGGCGGCGTAGCCGCCCCGGAGCCGCTCGTCGGCGACCTCACGCAGGTCGGTGATGAGCGTCTTGGGGGAGAGCGGCTTGCCGGAGAGGTACGCCGGGCAGTGGCTCTGGCAGCGGCCGCACTCGGTGCAGGTGAAGAGGTCGAGCACGTCCTTCCACGAGAGGTCCTCGAGGGCTCCCGCTCCGAAGTGCTGATCCCGCTCGTCGGGGGCCGCCATCACCGCCTCGATGTCGACGGTGCGCAGCCGTCCCCGGGGTCCCTGCTCGCGCAGCACCACGTTGATGGGGGCGGTGACGATGTGCAGGTGCTTGCTGTATCCGAGGTAGACGAGGAAGCCGAACACCAGAACCAGATGGCCCCAGAAGAACACCCCGTGGAGCGCCACCAGGCCGGCGCTGCCGGAGCCCAGCGGGGTGAAGAGATGGCTGAGCGCCGCCGCCAGCGGGCGGTCCGCTCCCAGCGCCTCCGGCGAGCGCTCGGCGATCAGGGTCGCGTAGTTGAGCTCCATGCAGGCGAGCAGGGCAGCGATCCAGCCCAGGATGAGCAGGGCGTCGCCGCGATGGCTGCCCCGGAAGCGGCCGGGTTTGACCACCAGCCGGTTGAAGACGGCCAGCAGCACCCCGGTCAGCGCCAGCACGCAGAAGAGGTCCTGGAGGTGGGCGAGCACCGGGGCGACCACGGGGATGGTGTCGAGCCGCACCCCGACCACGAGCGCCTCGACGATCGCCTGGGCGATCGCGGTGAGCAGGACCAGGAAGCCCCAGAAGATGAGCGCGTGGAGCACCCCGGCGTAGGGCCAGCGGAGCAGCCGGCCCTGGCCGAGGACATCCACCAGGGCGGCGCGGAGACGCCCCCGGAGGTCGCCGCCGCGCCGGTCGGGCCGTCGCGACTGGCGCATCAACTGAACCAGCCGGCGCCACCTCCGCGCAGTCAGCAGCAGGGTCGCGGCCGCCAGCGCCGCCAGGGCAATGGGACTGATGATTGGGACGATCATTGCCGCCGGGACCAATCCCTCCGGTGCGCGGAGGAGGACCGGGCGAGGTCCGGGGCGCCGTTGGTCACCGGCCGCGCCAGGTGGGCGGGCGCTTCTCCAGGAAGGCGGAGAGGCCCTCGCGGGCGTCCTCGCTCCCGAGCAGCCGCGCGAACTCCTCACGCTCGCGGCCGAGCCCGTCGGCCAGGCTCCCGTCGGACCCCGAGCGGACCGCGCGCTTCACCGCCGCCACGGCCAGCGGAGGGCGCTGGGCGAGCAGGCCGGCCAGGGCCAGGGCCTCCTCGCGGAGACGGCCGGCGGGGACGATCCGGGTGACCAGCCCGCGGCTCAGCGCCCGCGCCGCGTCGATGGGGTCGCCGGTCAGGAGCATCTCCAGCGCCGGGCCCCGGCCCACCAGACGGGGCAGCCGCTGGGTGCCGCCCCAGCCGGGCATGATCCCCAGCTTGATCTCCGGCTGGCCGAAGCGGGCATGCTCCGCGCAGATCCGCAGGTCGCAGGCGAGGGCGATCTCGCAGCCGCCGCCGTAGGCGATCCCGTTGACGGCGGCGATCACCGGGAGCCGGGACGCCTCCAGCCGCCCGGCCACCTCGATCGGGTCCGCGACATCTCCGGGCGCGCCGCCCGCCAGCTCGGTGAGGTCGGCGCCGGCGGAGAAGCAGCGATCGCCCTCGCCGGTGAGGACCAGCGCCCGGCAGGCGGGGTCGGCCTCGGCCGCGGTCAGCGCCTCCAGGATCCCGGCGGCGACGGCCCGGCTGATCGCGTTCACCGGCGGGTGGGCCATGGTCACCAGCGCGACCGCCTGGTGGCGGTCGGTGCGGACCGGGTCGGTGGTCGCGGCCATGCATTGGTCCTCCTGCTCGCAGGTCGGTGTGTGGCCGTCATACAGCACCGGGCCGGGTTCTTGCCGCCGGAACCGCCGAAGCCGGCCGCGGTGAGTGCTCGAGGGCGTCCGGCGGGGCTGCCCGGGGCAGGCCCGCGCGGCCCGGGGCGCGATCCGGGTGCGCCGCGGGCGCCGTCCGGAGTGCGTTCAGCCCGCCGGGGCGACCGGCCGCCAGCCCCGGCTGAGCCCGACCAGCTCACCCTCGTGCGGCCCCTGCTCGAGCCGGCCCGGGCGGCCCAGCCACATCCCCTGGCCGAGGCCGACCCCCAGCGCCGTCATCTGACCGGCGGCGAACTCGTTCTCGACCCCCTCTCCGATCACCGCCGCGCCGCTCACCTGGGCGAAGGCGACCGCCGCCCGGATGGCGGCCCGCGAGCTGGAGTGGGAGGCGGTCATGGTGAGGCTGCGCGCGATCTTGATGAACTCGGGGCGCGCCGCCGCCAGCAGCTCCAGGGTCGAGTGGCCCTCCCCGACGTCATCCAGGGCGAAGCGGAAGCCGTGCTCCCGGTAGGCGGCCAGCACCTCACGCACCCTCCTGAGGTCGGAGATCAGCTCGCGTTCGGTGATCTCCAGGACGACCTGGTGGGCCTGCGCCCCGGATGCCTCGAGGAGCATGAGCATCTGGTCCACGTCGTGGACCGGGTCGAGCAATGGCACCGCGCTGACGTTCAGGAAGAGCGCCCAGTCGTCGCCGACCGGCCAGGGGACGGCGGCGACCGCCAGCCGGCGGCAGAGCCAGTCGATGTCGCGGATCCTTCCGGTGCGATGGGCCTCGGCGAAGAGGTCCTCCACGCTGTCGGAGGGCCCGAAGCCGGGCGGGCGGGCGAGCGCCTCGTGACCGATGACGCTGCCCTGGCCGAGCCGGACGATCGGCTGGTAGAGGATGTTGAGGTTGCGGCTGGCGAGGATCTCCTCGATCCGCGCCGACCACTCGGAGCGCCGGGCGGGGCGGGTGCCGCGCCGGCTCATCGGGCCGCCGACCACGCGGTCGCGCCCGGCACGCTTGGCCTCGTAGAGGTTGGCGTCGGCGAGGTCAAGGACGTCGCGGGGGTCGGCACCGGCCGGGCCGGTGGCCCAGCCGACGCTGATGCTGACCTGGCCGTACGCGACCGAGATCGCCCTGACCACGTTGCGCACCCGCTCGGCGGCTCGGGCCGCCTCCTGCGCGGTGACGTCGGCCATGAGCATCGAGAACTCGTCGCCGCCGGTGCGGGCCACGATGTCCCAGCCGCGGAGGGCGGCGACCAGGCTCGAGGCGACCGCGCGCAGCGCCACGTCGCCCGCCTCGTGGCCGAACTCGTCGTTGAGCCGCTTGAGGTTGTCGACGTCGGCGGCGAGGACCGCGAAACGCCGCCGCGGGGCGGTGGCGAGCATCCGGTCGAACTCGCGCCGGTTGCGGATCCCGGTCAGCGGATCGGTGGCGGCCACCTCGGCCAGCCGGGCGATGCTCTCCTCCAGCGCGGCCTCCGCCTGCCGGCGCTGGACGAAATGCCCGATCTGGTCACCGATGTCGCGCATGATGCCCTCGGCGTCCGGTCCCATCGCGGGGCCGGTCTCGCCGAAGAAGCGGAAGACGGCGTTGGTGCGCCCCTCGCTCACGACCGGGAAGGAGAGCGCCGCGGACCGATGCGCGGCCGGGGCGGCGCCCTGCTCCACGAATGCCGCGACCTCCGCGGGGGTGACCCCGCCCGCCGGTCCACTCCCACTCGCCGGCGAGGACCAGGTGGCGGCGACGGTCAACCCCCCGGCCGGCTCCATCAGCCGGAGGTCCCCGGAGCTCATCTCAAGGGTCCGGCCGATCGCCTCCAGCAACCGGGGCCCCGCGTTGGCGAGAGAGGTCGCGTCGCTGAGGATGCGGGTCACGGTGAACTGCATCGACCGCATCTCCTCCGCTCGCCGGCGCGCGGTGAGATCGGTGACCACGACGATGACCAGCTCCCGGTCGGCCCAGGTGGCCGAGCTGAGCCCGATGTCCGCCGGGAAGGTGGTGCCGTCGGCCCTCCGCACGCTGAACTCGAGGCCGGTGGTCCCCGACGGGCGGTGGGTGGGCCCCGGGCCGGCGTTCCGGCGGTGGCGGACGTGCGCCCCCCGGAGCGGGGCCGGCACCAGCACCTCGACGGGTGCGCCGATCAGCTCCCGCTCGGCATGGCCGGTCATCGACAGCAGCCGCCCGTTCACGAAGAGGATGCGGCCGCGCTGGTCGACGAGGAGCATGCCGTCGGGCATCCCCCGAACCAGCGCCTGGGCCTCCTCGGCGAGCTCCAGCGGGGCCCGCGTGCGGGGGGCGGCGTTCTGCCGATCGTCGGCGTCTGCGATCATGGCCAGGCTTCAGCTGCCCCCGGAAGGTGCCCCCGTCAATCGCGGTGCAAGGTCGTTCAGGCTAGTCGGGGCTGGGCCGAACGGCCCGGGCCGTTGCCTGCTCGTGACCGCTGCTTCACAACCGGTCGCCCGCGGTGGCGGTCGGTGCCGGTCGGTGGCGGTCGGAGGCGGCGATGCGGGCCGGGCGCGCGATCATGGGCACCGATGACCGAGGCGCCGACGCCCCTCCCACCTCCCCCGCTGCCGGCGCGGGTCGAGCCGGACCGGCTCCGGGAGCTGGATCCCGCCGCGCTCGACGTCGAGGCGGAACGGCTCGCCGCCGCCGAGCGGGCTACCCGCACGGCGATGGCCCCGTACGAGCGCCAGCTCCGCGAGATCCGGGCGCGGCGGGAAGAGGTCGCCACCGAGCGGCGCCGCCGTGAGCGGGCGGACCGCCATGCGGCCCGGGTGGCGGTGCGGGAGCTGGCCGGCGGCACCGAGCTGCCCAGCCTGGCGGCCGCCCTGCTGGCCGAGCCGTCGCCGCTCCCCGACAATCGCCCGCTGGCCGCGGTCAGCGCCTTCCTGACGAGCGGCGGGGAGGTGGACTTCGGCTACCCGAGCCGGCCGGGAAGCGTCGGGTTCACCGACGGCCGGCAGCTCCGCAACGCCGGGACCTGGGGGGAGGCGCGCCGCCTCTACGCCGACGGATGGGAGCCGGGTGCGCCGGGAGCCACCGGGGTGCGCGGGGTCCGCGTCCACCTGAGCGGCACCCGGGTGGAGCGGGTGGTGGGGCCGGACGAGGTGCTGGTCGACCTGCGCTGACGGCGGTCCCGGTCAGCGGGCCCGGTGGAGCCGTGTCCCGGTCAGCGGGCCCCGTGGAGCCGTGTCCCGGCCAGGATGCCGGCGCAGCCGAGCACGATCAGGAGCAGCGCCAGCGGCGGCACCCCGGCGGGACTGGCCGCGCCCGAGGTGGGCACCGGCACCGTCGTCGCCGCCGAGACGGTGATCGCGACCACCTCGGTGGTTCCGGCGAAGGGGTCGGGCGGATCGGGAGGCGTGTAGGTGGCGGTGACGTCGTCGGTCCCGACCGGCAGGGCCGTGGTCGGGCAGGAGGCCGTCTCGCTCTCGCCGACGGGAACGTCGCTGCAGAGGGTCGTCGTGCCCACCGTGAAGGTCTCGCTGCCATCCTCCTCGAAGGGCACGGCCGCGGTCACGGTGACCGAATCGCCTTCGGTGACACTCAGCGAGCTGGCCGTCGCCCAGATGATCGCCGCGCCGCCGTTCTGGGAGCCGTCCGCACCGGCGCTCGGGTTGGCGCCGGCGGGACCGTAGGTGCTGCCGCCCCCACCCCCGGTGCCGTCATTGGCGTCCGACTCGCCGCCGCCGCCGCCGCCGTAGTAGCCGCCGCCACCCCCGCCGCCGCCGCTGGCGCCGGCACCCCCAACGTTGAGAACCCCCGGAGAGCCCGGGAAAGCCACCGTGGGACCGGTGCCGCCGGCCCCCGGGGCGCTCTGGGTGCCGCCGCCTCCGCCGGTGGTCCCGTCCGCGCCGGTCCCATCGCTGCCCGCGGGGGAGCCCGCCTGGCCGCCCGGGCTCGCCTCGGAACCGCCGCCGCCGGTCCCGCCCCCTCCACCGGCGACGAGGGCGCAGGTGAGGGTCGGCGCGCAGGAGGCTGATCCGACCTCGGTGGCGCCACCGCCGCCGCCGCCGCCGAAGCCGGCGTCGGAGTTGGCCGAGCCGGCCCCACCCCCGTTGAAGCCGGCAGCTCCGCCGGCAGCGCTCCCGGACCCGCCGGTCCCGTCGCCGCCCGCCCCGCCGACCACGACCTCGAGGCTCGAGCCGGGGGTGGTGGCCAGATCGGAGACCTCTCCGGCCCCCGCGGCGCCCGCGACCGCCTGTCCATCGCCGGCGGCGTCAAATCCTTCGCCGCCCCCGGCGCCGGCCAGGACGACGGTCACCCCGACCACCCCGGCGGGGACGGCGAAGCTCTGAGCGGTCCCCGTCTCCTCGAAGATCTGCCAGCCGGTACCGGAGGTGGGGAGCGCTCCCGTCGGCGCCGCGGTGGCGAGGAAGATCGCCACGACGGCAACCGGAACGGCGGTGACGAGGCGGGTCGGTCGCATGGGAGGCCTCCGGTCGCCGGATGCTCTGCGCGCCTGCAAGACAGCGCGGACGGCGGCTCCGGGCAGCATACAGGGGCCGGCCGATGGCTGTCGCCGGCCCGGAGGGGCCGGGCCGGCAGGACCTCCAGGCCGCGGCGTCGCGCCCCGGGGCCGGCTCGGGGCCGGACGGCTCAGAGACGCTCGAAACGGTCGACCTGGAGAACGAAGAGGGTGGCTCCGCCGACCTCCACGTCAACCGGGAGCGGCGCGGGCGGCCCACCCGCGGGCACCGGCGTCACCGC
>Ga0181521_10005453_pt1 | contig 14152 bp, 13 predicted proteins | sample PEATcosm2014_Bin_32_FD_119764 | JGI IMG/M metagenome (GOLD analysis project Ga0181521, IMG submission 119764) | Peatland microbial communities from MTU Mesocosm Facility, Houghton, MI, USA - PEATcosm2014_Bin02_60_metaG | ecosystem: Environmental > Terrestrial > Soil > Wetlands > Peat | place...
CGGTTCGGCGCCAAGTCCCCCAGGCACCCCGAGAACACATTGGATGAACGTCGGGCCCTCCGGCAGCCAGCCCTGCTCACGGATCAACTTCAAGGCGTATAAATGGCCTACGTCGAAGCATTCGTATTCGAAGCGCACGCGATGCTCGCGGCCAAAGGCGCCGATGCGCTCCATCAGCCCGAAGGAATTGACGAACGGCGCGTTCTTGGTGCCGGCAATAAACTGCCTCTCCCATTCGAATTGAAACTCGGCCGTGCGCTTCATCGTGAATAGACCGAAATTGACGCTGCCCAGGTTGAACGAGGTGATCTCCGGGGACAGGTCGAAGGGCGCCGCCAGGCGCTGCTCTTCCGTGAAACCGAGTCCCCCGCCCGACGTGATGTTGATGATGGCATCCGTTTCGCGGCGAATCGCCGCGAGGGCGGCACGATAAGTCGCCGGCCGGTAGTCGGGAGCCCCGTACCGGTCATCCTGCTCCGGCCGGCGTGCATGCAGGTGAATAATCGCGGCTCCCGCGTGCGCCGCCGCAACTGCGTCTCGCGCGATCTGCTCGGGTGTGATCGGCAAATGCGGCGACATGCTGGGCGTATGTATGCCGCCCGTGACGGCACACGTCAGAATGGCCGTGTCGAAGGTTTTCAATGCGACCGCCCTCGGTGCACTTACGCGAACACACCATACTCCACTTGCAAAATTTCGCCGTTGGCCGTGTTGATCAAGAGCGCATCATTGCCATAGCGCACCCACTCAAATCCCGCCGGCGGCACCTCGAGGGCGAACAGCCAGTAGTCGGCAATGAGATACTGAGGCGCCCAAAAGCCACGCGGCAAAATTTCGCCGAAACCCCAGCGACGATCAACCCAACCGTGCGGACGGTGATAGGGCCCAATCCTGAAACTTCGAGCCGCTTGGAAGTTATGCTGGTACGCACCCCGATCGAACGTGGTCGGCCGGGCGTTCCAGCCGTGCGGTTCAGTCACGCGCTGATAACCGCTGGGGCCGGGATGGGGCTCGGCCGGTCGCGCCTCAGGCCGCCCGCCGCCGCCGGGATGTCCATGCTCTTCCGCCAGTGCGGCACCTCCGAGCAATGCGAGTGCAAAGGCGAGGGACAGACCGAACTTGAAACCGTGCAGCATTGTCGTGCTCCGTTGACTTACCGGGTCTGAATTCTAGCAGGCCTCCGCTACAAAAAAACAACGCTCGCTCAGCCACGCGCCCCTCGGCGCCGGGGCTATTGAGGCGGCGGCGAAGCAAACTGAAATTGCGGCCACGCATTGAAAAGATTGGTCGCGTCCACGGACCCCAGTCCGGTCGCCAGGTCGTATCCGACCGTGGCGGGATAGGCGGGCTCGTTCTTGGAATCCGAGGAAGACAGCTCGCCGATGAGGGTGCTGCCCGAAGCACCGAAGCAGTCATAGAACTTGCCGTCGGGGTTTTGGCCGCAGGGAATGTCCATATCGCCACGAGTGATGTCGTGAAAGATACACGTGCTGGCCGGAAGAGCACCGTCTGACTTGCTGGCGTCGCACTCGGACGCATTGCGCTGTTGAAACTGCCGGCTCGCGAGGGCGTAGTAGACATAGTTGGCGTCGCCCTGCCGGCCAAACTTTTGGTTGATCAGCGCCTGAATGCCGGCCATGGCGGGCGCACTGAAGGAAGTGCCGCCACCGCCCTGCACGATGGCATCGTTCTCGACCGTGCAAACGGCGCCGCCCTCGCTTTGATCCGACATGCACTCCAGGTAGAAGCTGCCCCAGACACCGTTACTGGCGAAGAACGAGAGATCGGGTTGATCTCGAAGACCGTCATGGGGAACGCCGGGAACGCCGAACTGATAACTCGGCTTGGGATTACCCTTGCAGGTGCCGCTGACGACACCGGGGATGGAAGGCGCGCCCGTAAAGCAGGTGCTGGGACCGCCGCTGCCGGCCACGTCAATCAGAAATGTCTGTCCCAAAGTCGAATTACAGAAGCCGTTGAGCCCATAAGACTGGCTGTAGCTGCCGTTTACGGGGTCGCTGTAGATGAGCTGGCTGGTGCAGCCGTCGTTCCAGGGAATCTCCGGAATATAGGAGAGCGCGGATGCCTTGGTCTTGGGATCGTTGGTGGCGCTCCAGTAAGTGCTCACCGGGATGCCGCTGACATCGGAGTTGTACTGCGCCATGAAATCGGTGCCCCCCACGTCCACGGCATAGGCGGAGGCGGTATTGTCGCCGCTGTTGATGCCGAGAATTGCGTAATTCGTGGGTTCCACGGGAGCGCATTCATCCGCGCCCGTGTCCCCCTGTGCGATGAAGAAAGTCGTGCCTTCGAGCGTCGCCAATTGCGCCTCTAGGTTCTCGAGCGCGATCTCGGCTGCGCCGGTAACGGTTTCGCACAGGCCATAGCTGTCCGTGATGATGTCGGGCGGAGCGAATTCGATGAGGCCGAGAATCGCGAGATCGAGTCCGGAGGTGGTCGCGCTGTTGGCGCAGGCCGAGAGCTCGATGTTGGCGTCGGGCGCGGAAGCGCTGGACCATTCGACATCCAGCGCGGCCTCGGTCTCATCGCCGTTCTGGCCGGGATTCGCGCAGCCGGGATAAATCTGTTGAAAGCTACCGTGCGTGAATTTATCGAGACCGAAGGTCTTGCGGAATGTCCGCCAATCGTCGGGATGCAGCAGATTGCTGTCCTCGACGGCGGCGATGGTCACTCCCTTGCCGGTAACGCCCTGGCCCCACAGCGGAAGAAGGTCGTAGATGGTGGCGAAATCGTAGGGGGCGAGAGTGTGGTAGAGAACTCCACTGATATTGATGTTGAAGTGCGGTTTCCAGGTGTTGGCGGCGCGGTCGTAACTCACGGGGCCGAGCGCAATGGCGTGCGACCGGGGGAAAAAATCGTGCAGGGACGCGATGCCTTGGATGGCCGGTGCGAGTGCGGCCGGAATTTCGGGATCGCGAATATTCGCGATGTGGCGCTCGCCGTTCGGCAAAACGAGGTGATGAATCTCGGTGTGAAAGGTCGCGCGAATCTCGGCGGCGGTTCCGGAAAAGTCGATGATGAGGCCGTTGGCGTACACACGGTTGACGGTAAAGCCGTGGGACCCCAGCCAGCGCTGAATTGCCTCGAGATCTTCGTGCGCCAAACCGAAGCGGGCGCCGATCTGCTGCGGCATGAGCCAACGATGATATTCAGCCGCAGAAGAATTGTTGTGCATCTCGTCAATCAATTGCTTCAGCGCCGCTTCGCGGTCCGGCGAGCGCTTGAGCACCAACAACAGGTGGTCGAATTGCATGGCATCGTCCACCGCGCCTCGGTCGTTAGCCGCTCGAAGCGCCGCCGGCGGTGTGTTGCCCTCGAGCTTGACGACCCGCGACTCATCGATGCGTGCCCACAGCATGGGTTTGGCATCTTCGGCAAGAGCCGCAGCCGAGCAGAACACTAGAAGGGTCAATGACGGAATGGAGGCGTAGAGTTTACGCATGTTTTTTCCCCCGATAGGTCCGAGGCCCCGCGATGCAAGGCCGTATCTAAAGGTGCTATTGGCCCATCATAGAGCGCATTGCATTGGTTTCAAATAGAAAATGCAGGTTTACATAACAGCACCGTCGTCGAGTCCTTTCCCTGCGGCAAAGTCCCTGGCGATATGGGCGCGAATTCGCCGGCGCGTTTCCTCGGAGACGGGAGTATGGCCGAGTAGCGCGAGCAAGCGATCGTGTAACACGATTCCTCGGCTGGCAAGTTCGCGCGTGAAAACAACATCCTTCTCGCGGCCAGCGACATACTTCGCAATTGCGAGGTCATGAGGATCCAGACACAGTCCCGCCACGCCATCGGTATCTCCTGGGGGCAAATTCACCAACCTGCCCTTCCAGCCTTTGGGAAGTGTCGCTGTAGTTTCGTCGACCGGGTCTGCGTAATAGCCGAACTGCTCATGGAACTTGGAATCTTGACCGATGGCATTCAACCATTCCGTGCGCGAAGCGTCGCGCTTGGCGATGAGATCAACTTCCGCAGATCGTACGAGGTCGTCGGCCAGGTCGGGGTGCGTTCCGTGCAGAGACTGGCTGCCAATGATGATGAATTGCTTTTCGCCAGTGATCCGGCCGGCAGCGCGCAGGACGTGATCAACCTGCTGCTTCTTCATTCAGCCTTCTTACTTCCTCGCGCGAGAGCATACCGACGTAAGGTGGCGACTGGCGCAGTTGGTTGGAGCGCTCGTCTCGTCCCAGAAGCACGGCAAACAATTCGCCGTCGTCCGCATGCTCGAGCAATTTCTTCCATTCTCCGTAGGCAGAATTCCAGACCCCGTTTGCCTGCCAACGATGCAAATTTCCAAGACCCTGCGCACGAATGTGCTTCGCTGTAAAGCGCGACACCACGGCAGCAGCCAGACGACGCTTGTGCTCGTCCAATTGTTCAGTAGAAAACCCGCCGCGCAATGCGGGACGAATACCGCGCTCCGTGAGCTCCAATTGATCGCCTTCGGCAACGCCCCAAGTCTCCAGCGTATCTTTCGGCAAGATAACGCCGAGCGAGTTTCCGACGCGTCGCACCGTCAATTTCATTTCATGATTATAACAAGTTATAACAACTGTTTCAATTGGCAGGGCAACCCTGCAGGGACGCTAAAGATCGCGGGAAAAACCGATTTTCCCGACCATTAGCCGCGCACCGATCGATGACCTGGATTTCAGATAGCGTGGTGGTGCCCTCGCCCGGACTCGAACCGGGATGGCTGTTAACCGACGGATTTTAAGTCCGTTGCGTCTACCGATTCCGCCACGAGGGCCTAAGCGTAAAAGTCTAACAGAGACTCTTTAAAACGCGAGGCGCTCCATCGCGGGGACACACCAAATATCGAGCGGCGCGCGGCGTCCGCGCAGTTCGAATTGCGGCAATTGAAGGAAGGGCATCGATTTCGGAGGGGTCCCGCGCGGCGCACCGGCGGCCTCGAGCGCGGCGGCCACGGTACACGACAGCAGCACCTCGCCGGCGCGTGCGCGACTGCAGAGCCGGGCGGCGACGTTGACGGTATCTCCGACCAGCGTGATGTGCTTTTGTCCCGGAGGTCCGAGATATCCCAGCGCCACTTCACCCAGGTGCAGTCCGACACCGATGCCGCTCTCGATCGACAAATCGCGCCGCCAGCGCGCCGCGACCGAGGAGAACTCCTGCAGCATTGCGTGAGCCGCGGCCAGCGCTTCGCGGGCGCCATCCTGTGCCGCATCGCTCACGCCGAAACCTGCCATCATGCCGTCACCGGCCATATGGAAAACCTGGCCGCCGTGCAGCGCCGTCGCGTGGGCGAGCACGCCAAAGAACTCATCCAGCAGCGGTACGATGCGCGCCGGAGCCAGCCGCTCCGCTAGGCCGGTATAGCCCCGTAAGTCCGCAAACAGCACGGTGACCCGAGTCGTCCTCGCAACCGGCGAGCGCACGCCGCGCTTCACGGTCATCGTGCCGGTTGCTCGTAACTTGGCAGGTGCGTCGCGCATCCGTCAGTCTTTGCTCACCATGTAGCTCATCGATTGCTGCCCTATGCTACCAAACGCCACCAGGCCTACGGCACCGCTCGCCGCTTCTTTAATGACCACGTCGCGCGCCACGGTTCGCGTGACGCGCGCGGCGGCGAGTGCAAGTATGCACTAACACGAGCAGCGGCGCAGGCGGCAGCCAAACCCTCACATGCGTTTAGGAATATCTACCCCTCGCACGACCGCAGGGCGTGTAAGGAAGGTATTGAGCGCGCGCATGACGTGAGGAAAGTCCGTGATACCCACGAGATCGCCGGCTCCGTAAAAGCCGATCAACGTGTTGACCCAGGGAAATATCGCCATGTCGGCGATGGTGTAGGCGTCGCCCATGATCCAGCGTCGATCCGCGAGCCGACGATCCATGACGTCGAGGAGGCGCCTCGCTTCGGCCACATAGCGATCTCGTGGACGCTTGTCTTCGTAGTCCTTCCCGGCAAATTTGGTGAAAAACCCGACCTGTCCGAACATCGGACCGACGCCGCTCATCTGCAGCATCAACCATTGGATCGTTTCATAGCGGCCGGCCAGATCCTGCGGGATGAAACGCCGCGCCCTGTCCGCCAGATAAATCAGTATCGCGCCGGATTCGAACAAGGGAAACGGCATGCCGCCCGGACCGTTCGGATCGATGATCGCGGGGATCTTGTTGTTCGGATTGAGCGAGAGGAACTCCGGGGACATCTGTTCCTGGGCCTCGAAGCGAACGAGATGCGGTTCGTAGGGCAGACCGGTCTCCTCGAGCATCACCGAGACCTTGATGCCATTGGGAGTCGGCAGGGAATATAACTGGATTCGATCTGGATGCTCAGCCGGCCATTTTTTTGTGATAGGGAAATCAGCGAGATCAGTCATGATGGATACCTCGTTGAGCAAAATTATGAGCCTTCAATCACGGAGAAATCCATCATGTCATCGGTCCCGGCTGCAAATGCTCAATCCTCCTCACCCGCGCTGCCCGCCCAACGGATACTGACGGGGCAAAAAGCGCTCGTGACGGGCGCGAATTCCGGTATCGGTCGCGCAACCGGCGGTTGGCGTCAGCCCGGCCCGATGACCGGCCCTCTGCCTGGCATTCGTCCGATAGCTGCGGTACAAGACGTACGTAGTTTCCCACCTCATCGTGCAAGGCCAAGTTAACATGGACCGTCGCGATTTTTTTCTCGCAACCACTGCCGGTCTGCTAGCTACCGCGGGGCGACCGCTCGGCGCTGCGCCCGGCGCGCCGACCGCGCCTAACCATGCGCCGCTCGGGCTCGCCGACATCGCAAGCGCCATGGCCGATGGGCGCCTGACGGCGCGGCAGCTGACGCAAACATATCTTGAGCGCATCGCGGCGTTGGACCGCCGCGGCCCGTCGCTCCATGCCGTGCTCGAGACCAATCCGCGAGCCCTCGAGATCGCGGCCGCGTTGGATGAAGAGCGCCGCGCTCATGGGCCGCGGGGACCCTTGCACGGCGTGCCGATCTTGATCAAGGATAATGTCGAGACGGCGGACCACATGATGACCACCGCCGGGTCACTCGCCCTCGAGGGCTGGTACGCCCCGCAGGATGCCCCGCTGGTGGCGCGCCTGCGCGCCGCCGGAGCGGTGATTCTCGGCAAAACCAACTTGAGCGAGTGGGCGAACTTTCGTTCCACCCATTCCTGCAGCGGCTGGAGCGGCCGCGGCGGCCAGACTCTCAACCCGCATGCGCTGAACCGATCGCCGTCGGGCTCGAGTTCCGGTTCGGCGGTCGCGGTCGCGGCGGATCTTTGCGCGGCGGCCGTCGGCTCCGAGACCGACGGATCGATCGTCAGCCCGGCCTCGATCAATGGCATCGTAGGGCTGAAGCCGACCGTGGGGCTCGTCAGCCGGCGCGGCATCGTGCCGATTTCCCATAGCCAGGACACCGCGGGTCCGCTCACACGATCCGTGCGCGACGCGGCGTACTTGCTGGGCGCGATGTCGGGCCTGGACACCGAAGATGCGGCGAGCGCGGCAGTTGGGGATCGGTTCGAAACCGATTACCAGCGGTTTCTCAATCCGGACGGCCTGCGCGGCGCACGGCTCGGCATCGCGCGCCGCTTTTTCGCCGACAATGCGCCGATGAATGCCTTCCTCGATCGCTGTATCGCGACGCTCGCCGCGGCCGGCGCCGGCATCATCGACCCGGCGGATCTACCCATGCACGGCGCCTGGGTCGATCCCGAACAGCAAGTGCTACTGTACGAGTTCAAGAGCGATTTGAATGCGTACCTCGCTCGGCTGCCGAGCGATTTCCCGGTACACACCCTGGCCGATTTGATCCGCTTCAACGCGGCTCAGGCGTCGCGCGAGCTGCCGCTCTTCGACCAGGAGCTGCTGCGCCAAGCGGAGGCCAAGGGCAACCTGCAGGAGGCCGCCTATCTCGAGGCTCGTGCGACCTGCCTCACGGCGACGCGCAGCAAGGGCATCGATGCCGTGCTCACCGAACATCGCCTCGACGCCATTGTGACGCTGACCTCGGGACCCGCCTGGCTGATCGACGTGGTGAACGGTGATTACGATACCGGCGGCTGCACCTCGCCCGCCGCGATCGCGGGATACCCCCACATCAGCGTGCCGGCGGGCCTGCATAAGGGCCTGCCCATCGGGCTGTCTTTCTTTGGCGCCGCGTTCAGCGAACCCACGCTGCTGCGGCTCGCCTCGGGCTTCGAGCACGTCGCGGCTCCGCGCTCGACCCCGAGCTTTCCGACGGGCGTTTAGCCGACGATCGAGGCGTCAATGCGGCGCTGTCGACGCGTCCGCACCACGCTGAAAAGGCCGTAACTGAGCGACAGAGCTCCAACGGCTGCGAGCATCCGGCCCAGCACGATGAATTGCTGAGGCGCCGCACCGGGATCATTGGCAACGAGCCGGCTGCGCGCCGGCTGATCTCGCAGGTAGACGATCTGGATCGGATCGCGTTCGCGAATCGATTGCCAAGTCCGAAGATCGACCTCATCGGAGCCTTGCACCGTCGCGCCGTCGTAGGAGGTGAATCGGTAGCCGACATCGTAATGTATCTGTTGCGAATGCGCTGATTGCGGCCTGGCTTCCACGCGGCTGCTCTTGGTCACGACCATCGCGGTCGCAATCGATCCCCCAGTCTTATACAGCCGACCCTGGCGCAGCTCGAGATCGCCGATCAACAGGAAGGACACACCGACAATGAGCAGGATACCGCCGATGATGATCCATGGACTGACTCTGACTCGGTATTGCAGAAGCGGCGGCCCGTCGACTGTGCTCCAGCCGCGCGACACCACGGCACCCGTGTCGGCTGCAGCATCGGATACGTCAGAGCCTGCGCTCTGCGGCGGTGCCCACAGCGCGACCAATCCCTTGACCAGCAGCGACGCGCCCAGCAGCCCCAGCGCGCACCCCACTGAGAGAAACATGACGGCGATCGCCGTCACGCCGGTGGTTGGGCCAATCCGGTTAATCGTCGGATCGCCGGCGGAATATTGAACCTCGACCGGCGCACGATCCTCGGTCCGCTCCCAGGTGTCCGGATCGACCGTATCGCTGCTTGCGACGTGGCGGCCGTCGGCGGTGGTGAAGACGTAATCGACCTCGTACGTCGTATTCGATGTCCCTTTGGCGGCCGGATGCACGACCTTTTTGGTGACGGTGGCAGAGGCCATTCGCCCATCGGTTGCCAAGCGGTGTGCGTGGAATGTGTCCCTCGCCGACAAAGCGACGAAGAGGCAACCGAGGCCGAGCAGTACGGCGCCGGCGAACAGCAACGATGCCGACCCCGATCGAATTTCCCATTGGAAGCGAAACCATACACTCATCGGTCCCCTCCACTCCTTGGGCCATTGAGGCGCGCTAGTCTTTCAGACGAGATCACGGTGGCTATGTTGTAAGCGTGCGCGCCTTTGCCATCCGTGTGGGCTTCGATCAGCACGGGCGAGTTTAACCCATCACGTCGATTCTCGTGCCTTATGCCGCTGCTCTCGCGACGCCTGTCTTTCCTGTAGTTTGCGCAGCGCATCGGCTCGTCCTTTGCGGACCAATCTGACGCTCTGGATGAAAAAGCCTGTGAGAAAGATGACAATCATCACCCCGATTACCGGCTGCGACGGCAGCAGGGCGAGTCCGCCGCATACCCACGCCAGCCAGAAGAAAATGGCGCCGAGTTTCATGCCACGGACGAGAAGGCGCTGGGCTTTGGTTGCGGTTCCATCCACCAGCGACATATCCGTGATGAACAGCGAACGGCTCGTGAACACTTTGTGCTTGCCCCAATAGCGGCCCCCGGCAGCGCCACTGCCTCCCATTGCCATCGAATCGCTGGCCGTGAGTGCCCTGTCCTCAGTGACCACATGCCCCTCCTCGGGATCCACCTTGCCACCGCGAATAACGTAGATACACATGGCGAGAAGGTCTACAACGAAGAGGAGAATGAACACATACATGGCTATTTCGCTGAACGTCGCCACCGTGACTAGCAGGGAATCCACGATGCACCTCCGAAGCAAACACCAGACGGCTCCGCAACGTAAGCCACGGTTGGCACTGACGCCGACCCTACCATTCTAGCGCAGATGCATCACTGCCCGTGCGGGAGGCGATGCTGACGCTTTGCATCCGAGAAGCCGAAGCCGAGCAGGATGGCGCCCCCGGCGGCGAGTATCCCGCCCAATGCGCATATAAACCATAGAAAGGCTGGGGAGCCGGATTGATAGGTCGAGAGCCGAATCTGTGTGGGATGTTCGGGCAAATAAATGATATTGATCGGGTAGCGTTCGTGCAGCGATGACAGGGTTGGGAGATCCACGTCCATGTTTACCATGATCGATTGACCCTGGTCCGTGGTGAATCGAATGCCCAGCGAGTACGAACTCCCGCCCCCCTTTCTCGTCCCGGTACTCTTGGTGATCACGATCGCGGTTGCGGCTTTGCCTTCGGTGCGAAATGCCCGATCTGTCGCCCGATTTCCGACCAGATTGGCCACGCCGATCAGCAGGAAAATCGCGCCGAACAAAAGCAAGAATGTGCCGAACACCGTCGAGGCATTTACCGAGGCTTTTGTCACCACTGGGCGCGGAGGATCTGCCGCTGCGCGGGGCGGCACCCCAGATGCGGTCATCGATCGGCGCGAGCCTGCGCCGTGCGCGAGCCACCAACTGCGCGCTGCCGCGACCGAGATCGTCGCGATAATGAGCCATACCACCGAAAGCCCGATGAGAATGTAATCAAGGGCGGTTGTGCCGGTATCCGTGCCCCTCTTGTGATTTTGCGGATCGCCCGCAGCGTAGGTGATCGGGATCGTATCGCCGATCTTGAGCCGGTCCCAACCGCGAGCGAGATCAGCATCGTCGAGGTAGCCTTTGCTCTCGATGTGGGTACCGTCGGCGGTGGTGAAGACATAGTCGAACTCATACGAGGTCCTCGCGTGACCGTCGACACCGGCCGGATGCAGCACGTTCTTGGTGACCGTGGCCGTCGCAACGCGAGCTTCCGATGCGAGAAGGTGTCCCTGGTAGTCAAAATGGCCTAACAACACTAAAATTAGGCTACAAACGCACCAGATGAAGGCGCTCACGCCGAACAGGAAGCGTGACGATGAAGCCGCTTTTTTTGTAGATGGCCGGCGGGATTTCTTGGTCACGCGGCTGGCGCTCCTGAACGGTGGCTTCGACTCGGCGATTTCCTTGTGCACAGGGCCATAGTCGTCCGATGCTTCTACTATTATATTCGGTGGGATCGTGATTCTCGCACTCGAGTAACCTTGTAGGATACGGGCGAAGCGATCCGATTCGCTGCACGGAGGTTGTCATGTTTTGTCCTGCCTGCGGAGCGAACAACCAGTCCGGATCCTTAGCATCTCGATCAAAATAGTATGGATCGCAGTTGACACCGGGGGCGCCGCTCCGCCTAACTACAAGATCGCGGAGAAATCGTTGCTTCCTGGGTTTTTGAACAAGAAAGAAAGCCCGTGATGGGGATGCGCTCTCAACCCAGCAGATCAGATGAGGACCTATTGCATGAACATGAAGCAAGAAATCGGGTGGTGGGTGTACGTCGTGATCGGGATCGTGCTGGTCTTTTTCGCGGCACCGGCGCTGGTGTCCGCGCCGGATACGATCTCGGTGCTGCTCGGAATCATGGGGCTCGTGGCCTATGGGGTCTGGAGCTATCATTTTTGGGTGAAGCGGACGGCGATATTCTTAATCAATAAACTGAAGGAGCTGAATAAATGAGGATTCAACGAGCGCTTATTTTTTCAGCGTTGCTGATGACCTTGGCAGGGTGCTTGCAGAAAGTCCCGGCCGGCAACGTTGGTGTGATGGTGGATTTATACGGATCATCGAAGGGCGTACAGGCGCAGGAGCTGGGCGTGGGGCGCTACTGGATCGGCTACAACCAGGAGCTGTATCTGTTCCCGACATTCACGCAGACCTACACCTGGACCGAGGCTGCGACGGAGGGACGGGCGCACGAATCGATCACGTTCCAGTCGCTGGAGGGCCTCGCCATCAACACCGATGTCGGCGTGACCTATCACGTAGTCCCGGACAAGGTATCGCTGCTGTTTCAGAAGTATCGGCGCACGCTGGAGGAGATTACGGACACCTACATCCACAACATGATCCGCGATGCATTCGTCGAGGAGGCCTCACACCTGCCGATCGAGACAATCTACGGGAAGGGCAAGTCAGCACTGGTGAATGCCGTGCAGGATCGCGTGCAGGCCCAGGTGAAGGAGATCGGGATCGTGATCGAGAAAGTGTACCTCGTGAACACGTTGCGGTTACCACCGGCAGTCGAGAGCGCGATCAATGCGAAAGCCGCAGCATCGCAGATGGCAGAGCAGCGGCAAAATGAGTTGGCGCAGAGCCAGGCGGAGGCGCAGAAAGAAATCGCCGCCGCTCAGGGCATCGCACAGTCAAAGCTGATCGTCGCGGATGCGGAAGCGAAGGCGATCAAGCTGAAGGGTGACGCGCTCAAGGACAATCCGGCGCTGATCCAGTGGTCGGCCGTCGACAAGTGGGACGGCAAGATGCCGCAGGTCTCGGGAGGAGCCACCCCATTCATCAACCTACAGAAATAAGGAGTCCCGCTTCGGCAGCGGCGTAAATGTGCCTTCTCGCGCAAGGAGGCCTCGCGCACCGAGCCACGGAGCACCGGGGACACTTCTCGCTGGACGGGGATAAGCGCTGGATTTTGCCGTGAAGGCCGAGTGGGGATATTCTAGCTGCGCTGCGGTACCACTGATGGTTTGAGACTCGAAGCCAAAACAACGGATTGAATCGGAGGGACCCGGATATGCACACGCTGCGACGGATTGCGGTCGCCCTAACCCTAGGGACTGGCGCTGCGCTGCTCGGCCTTGGCGCGTCAGCAACCGCCGCCGCGGGCTGCCGGATCGTTCAACTCGCAGAAATGCGAGTCGACCGCGAGGGGAACAGGCCCGTAATCGACGGTGAAATTAATGGCCAAAAGATCCGTGTCTTGGTCGACATCGGATCTGTCGACAGCTACATCGCGGCCGCGGCGGCCAGACGCCTCAAACTTCGCATTACGCAATATTCCGATAGCCGCGCCTATGGTGTCGGCGGCAGCTCAACCGTGATGCACGCCGCGGTGAAACAGCTCAAATTCGGCGCGGTCGCGATGAAGGACCAGCAACTCAAAGTCTTAGACTCGAAAATCGACTGTGAGCCGGAGGATATCGACTTCATATTGGGCCAGGATTTTTTCTCCAAACTCGACAGCGAATTCGATCTCGCCAACGACGTGATTCGCCTGTTGCAGCCGGAAGGTTGCCAACCTGAGCAGCTAGTCTATTGGCAGAAGGAGTACTCTTTGGCTGAACTCGAGCCGATAAACGCCTTCGATCTCCTCATTAAAACGATCGTGCTCGTTAACGGGCAACGGGTAAAAGCTGCCTTGGACACCGGTGAATCGATCTCGCATATCTCCACCCAGGCCGCAAGGAGTTCGGGTGTCAAGATGGGCATCAATGGCGCATCCATGGAGCCACTCAAGGGAATGGGAAACACGCCGATCCTGAGCGAGATCGGCAACTTCGACACCCTTACGATCGGCAACGAGACTATTCGCAATGCCAAGATACGAATCTCGGACCTATTCGGCGCGGATCGAGTCGAGCGAACCGGCTCGCACATAGCGCACCCCCTCGAAGGACTTCCGGAGATGCTCATCGGCGATGATTTCTTCCTGTCCCATCGCGTCGTGGTGCTGCCCCACGAACGCAAGGCGTTCTTTACATATAATGGCGGTCCGGTATTTCAATTACACCGCCCGGACGAGGCGGCGGCCGCTCCCGCGCTCGGCGAAGACGGCGCTCCGCCGCCGGCGGGCGGTCATTAGCACTCGACACCGCGGCTCCAAAAATCTTGATCGGCGCACCTGCGGCTATCTAACGCCGCCTTTTCGGCTTTTCGCTTCGAGCTCGGATCGATGCCCTCGGCGATGAGCTTGCGGGCCTCATCGCGCTTTGCGCGCGCCTGCTTCATCGAGACGTCGGGGTAGATGCCGAGCGAGAGCCCCAGCGGACGCGCGATTGGAGGCTAAGGTCGGAATCGAACCGGCGTACACGGCTTTGCAGGCCGCTGCATGACCACTCTGCCACTTAGCCTAAAGATCCAAAATAACAAACCCC
>Ga0181521_10005459_pt1 | contig 14134 bp, 11 predicted proteins | sample PEATcosm2014_Bin_32_FD_119764 | JGI IMG/M metagenome (GOLD analysis project Ga0181521, IMG submission 119764) | Peatland microbial communities from MTU Mesocosm Facility, Houghton, MI, USA - PEATcosm2014_Bin02_60_metaG | ecosystem: Environmental > Terrestrial > Soil > Wetlands > Peat | place...
CGTAAGCCTTGTGATGGCGGTCGTGATGGATTTCCATCGTCAGCGCGTCAATGTGCGGTTCCAAGGCTTCCTTGGGATAGGGCAGGGGCGGTAGTTCGTGTGCCATAATTTTTAATCCTTTCTCTTCGTTTCGTTAATTCCTGAAAGCCAAATTGCGCCAATGGCGGTGGAAAAGCAAGTGCGGAGAACAAAACAGTTTCCTTGACGTTTTCAGTGGAATGAGGGTTTACGTCCGCCCTCACCTTTTATCCTCTCCCCCAGGAGAGGAAATGCCTTCCGATGGTTTCTGGTTTTGCGGATGAGCGTCCGGCCAATCCCGTCGTATAAATTTTCAAAGGTGCGGCGAATGATTCTCCCTCTCCTGGGGGAGAGGGCCGGGGTGAGGGCGGAGGTCATCCTTGCATCCCTGAGGTCGTGGCTGCACCCCTAGAGTCCGGTTTCACGCCCTGTCACCCACCGAAAATATTGAAGAACCATAAAACATAATTAACGAATCGTAATGCCATGAAATTTGCACAGGTTTTTCCGATGTCAACTGAGCTGGCTCCATAATTTTTTCGGCGCTCGCAAATAACGCATGGATTTTGGACAACCGGTGGAAATCGCCTCAAGGTGTAGCAGCCGACTTGAGTCGGCTCACTTTTCAAGGATTTGCAGGAAGTCAGACCGGACTGACGTCCGCTGCCACCATCTATTTTGCCAGTTCCACAAAATTCTTCAGCAACTGCAATCCTACCTTCTGGCTCTTTTCCGGGTGAAATTGCGTGGCAAATACGTTGTCGCGCCAGACAGCTGACGCGAATTTGTCGCCGTATTCCGTCCGCGTGGCGACGATGCCCGCATCCGTCGGTTGCGGATAAAAGCTGTGCACGAAATAGACGTAACTGCCATTCGCCACGCCGCGAAACAGAGGGCAGTCGGGCTTCACGATTTCAAGCTGGTTCCAGCCGATTTGCGGGATTTTCAATCCGTGTTTTTCGGAAAAGCGGATGACGCTGCCCTTGAAAATTCCCAGGCCGGCGGCACAACTGTTAAACTCATCGCTCCTCTCGAACAGCGCCTGGTAGCCGACGCAGATGCCGAGGAACGGTTTGCCGGACTTGATGAACGCGCGCGCCGCTTCGAGCAATTCCTGTTTGCGCAGGGCGTTGATGCAATCGTCGAACGCGCCGACGCCGGGCAGCACCATCGCCCGCGCATCGCCGATCTGCTCCGGCGTTTGCACGATGCGCACGTCCGCGCCGACCTTGAGCAGCGCCTTATGGACGCTGCGCAGGTTGCCGGAGCCGTAGTCAAGCAAAGCAATCACACCGACAATTTAGCCGCAGATAGACCCGGATGAAACACGGATTTTTATCCGCGAATCCTTGGTGGGGCGAGACTCCCGGCGAGCCGAGCAAACATTTATTCCTGATGACGGCTCGCGAGGACGCTCGCCCCACCGCAGGAATCATTTGGCGCTTAATTCCCGTTCAGTCTTCAGCCGCAACTGGCCGCAGGCGGCGTCTATGTCGTGACCCTTCTCGCGCCTGAGCGTGGCGGTGACTTTCTGTTTTTCCAGCGCGGCTAGAAATGCTTCGGAGATAGCTTCCGCCGGCCGCTCCCACGGCAGGCCTTCGACCTTGTTGTAAGGAATCAAATTCACCTTCGCGAAAAGTTCTTTGGCAAGCGCAGCGAGCGGTTTGGCCTGTTCAACCGAATCATTCACGCCGGCAATCAAAATATATTCGAACGTAAGCATCCGCCCCTTTTGCGCCTGGTAGTCTTTGCACGCGGCGACCAGCTCCCTCAGCGGAAACTTGCGGTTCACCGGCATGATTTTGTTTCGCACCTCGTCGGTCGCGCCGTGCAACGAGACGGCGAGGCGAAATTGCAACGGTTCGGCGGCCAGCTTCCGGATTTGCGGCGCGAGGCCACTGGTGGAAATGGTGATTTTGCGTGCGCCGATGCCGCCGCCCCACGGCGCATTCAGAATTCGCAGCGCGGTGAGCAGGTTGTCGTAATTCGCCAGCGGCTCACCCATGCCCATCACGACTAAATTGTCCACCAGTCTTGAGTCCGCAGTCCTCAGTCTCGAATGAGCGTCGTCCCCCGACTCACGACTGTGGACTGTGGACTGCGGACTCAGTCTTTCGACCGCCAGGACCTGCTCGACGATTTCATCCGGCGTGAGGTTGCGTTTCCAGCCGTCGAGGCCGCTGGCGCAGAATTTGCAGCCGTAGGCGCAGCCGACCTGGGTGGAAAGGCAAAGAGTGTGGCGGTCGCTGGCGTCACCGTAAAGCGCCGGGTTGGCAGGAATCAAAACGCTTTCGATGAGCGAATGGTCGCGCAGCCGCCAGAGGAGCTTTTGCGTGGCGTCGTGCGACCCCTGTTTGCGGACCAACTCGGGCGTTTGCAACGAATACGTCCGCCACAATTTTTCACGCAATGGTTTCGGCAGATTCGTCATCGCGTCCCAGGTGGTGACACGGCGGGCGTAAAGCCATTGGAGCAATTGTGCGACGCGGTAGGCAGGCTGATGCCACGCAGCGAACCGCGCCTCCAGTTCCTTGCGGGTCAGGGATTTGATGTCAATCAGCACGCCGGTAACTTAGGTTGCTTGGAGCGGGGAACAGAAGCATTTAATCATCCGAAAATTGCTTCATCGCGTTTTGGATGCGCTTGTAATCCGGCATTTCTTCCGGAGGAACCCATTGGTCATACGTATAAAAGATTTTTGCGACTTTCCATTTCCAGTGTTCGACGTGACCGTCGGCGAACGAGAGGTTCGCGCCCTGATTGTGGCGATTTGCTGGCAAATCCCACCAGAAACTATCATTCCAGGAGCCGACGGGCGGATTGCCAAATTGAGCATCCAGTATGGAATCTTCATCCTCATCAATGAACACAAAAAGTTCGCTTGGAACCGGGTGGCGGATTTGGGTGTACTTCTTCCATGCCGGGATGAACTCATACAGAAATGGATTGTAGTCGGGGTAGCCATTCACCGATTCACTCAGGTTGTAGCTGCGCCAGCGCAAGTCGGGCAACGGCTGTCCACCGGGTGTTTCCAATGTGGATTGATCCGCCGGGCAATGATAGATGGCAAGCTGGCTATTGTATTGAAAGAGCAGACCATTCACAATGTTGGAAGGGGTGATTTCCATGCGGGCGTTCTGGTCGAGACACCAGGACACGCCTTGCGAGAGAGGGCTATCGGTAGTGGAGACAACCGAATTGTTCGGGACGAGAAAATCATCGTTGTCGGCGGCGTAGAGATGCCAGCAGAGATCAAGCTGCTTCAAATTGTCCAAACAGTCGAGGTTCTGAGCCGTCATTTTCGATCTCGTCAGCGCGGGCAACAGCAGCGCTGCCAGAATCCCGATAATGGCAATGACGACGAGAAGTTCGATGAGCGTGAACGCGGATGGTCGGGAGTCGAGCCGTCTCCGCTCCGCTTCGACGCGACGGAGGGACGAGCGTCGAGGGTTGGAAAACAGGGGGGTGCTGCTCCAATTGGTCCCGACGCCTGGCTCTTGATCCTCGACTCGTGTGCGCATGGCGATAACGCACTAGAATACGCTACTTTAAACGAACTGCTACTGAAATTTTGAATCGGACTGATCCATCAGCCATTCCAGTTCGCGCAGGCCGTGGTTCGCCAGTTGCCAATGACCGCCGCGTTGAACCAACAGTTTGCGGCAGTGATGGACCTTTTCCTCCGCTTCGTTGACGGAGAGCAACTGAAATTCAGCCTTCCTTTCGACTTCCGATTCCGCGCGCGGCATCAACGCGAGCGCTACGCCGTTGTAAAAGGCAACAGGTGTTAATCGAAGTTTTGGAGAAAGCCGGCCTCCATCCGGTTGTAATCATCCCATTCACCGTTGGCAACGGCTTGTGCTGAACCGCGCGGGACAGTGACCATCTTTGGCACTTTCCATCTCCAATGCTCGGCGTGGCCGTCGGCGAAGGACAAGTTGCATCCCTGGTTGTGCCGGTTGCCTGGAACGTCCCACCAGTAGCCTTGATACCACGGCCCGTCGGCTTGAACTGGAATACCGAACTGTGTGTCGAGTATCTCGTCCTCGTGCACGTCGAGGAAGACAATCAATCCTGTCGGCGTCGGATTTCTTATACCTGTTGATTTACTGTAGTGAGGAACAAAGGAAGACAGTTCGCCGTCATAAGTCAAACCATTGATAGACTGGCTCATGTTGTAACTCCGCCAGCGCGGCTGGGTCGATTGCGTGCCACTCGTCGTTTGAATGGTTGATTGGTCAGCCGGGCAGTGATAGATCGCAACCGACGCATTGTATTGAAAAAGCAGTCCTTTTTGAATCCCTATCGGATCCGCGTCAAAGGGAGCCAGATTGGTGCACCAGGAAGGGCCCAGGTCCAACGGTTGTTGGCTGATGAGGTCATAGACAAAATTATTTGGCGGGATGGAGTCGTCGTTGTCGGCCGTGTAAAGATGCCAGCAGAGTTGAAGCTCCTTCAAATTGTCCAAACAGGCGAGGCTCTTGGCCCTCCCGTTGGCTTGTGAGAGCGCCGGCAACAACAGCGCCGCCAGAATGCCGATGATGGCAATGACGACGAGAAGTTCGATGAGCGTGAACGCGGATGGTCGAGAGTCGAGCCGTCTCCGTTCCGCTTCGACGCGCCGGGGAGACGAGGGTCGAGGGCTGGAAAACAGCGAGGCGCTGCTCCAATTGGTCTCGACGCTTGGTCCCTGATCCTCGACTCGTGTGCGCATGGCGACGATGCATAGAATACGCCGCATCGAGTGAAGCGCCACTGGAATTTTCGAGATGGACTTAATACGTCAACAATTCCAGTTCGCGCAGCCCGTTTTCGTTCAACTCCCAACGCCCGTGGCGCTGGACAACCAGATGGCGGCAGGGATTGGCCCGCGCTTCGGCTGCGTTGACGGAGAGCAGTTGGAATTTCGCCCGGCCTTTGATTTCCGAGGCGGCCAGCGGCATCAGTTGGAACGGCGTGGCGTTGAAGTTCAGGGCGATTTCGTAGCCGGCCACGCCTTCCTTCTCGGCCGCCGGATTGTGCACCACAAGCATCGGATACCGCTTCAAATACGGAAAATTGGTGGCGCGCACGGCGACGTGGCAAAGCTCCGTCTGGTCGCGGATGAAATTCAAAAGGTTGAACTCGGCGCCTTGGGCGTGTTCGTCGAGCAGGATTTGCCGGGCGTCCAGGGCGTCGAGGTTCTGGCCGTTCCATTCACCGTGGTCGTTGCGCTGGCGCGGAGACGCGCTCTTGAACCACGCGGCAAACCGGTCGTTGATCAGCAGGTTCAACTGGTAATGCACGTGGGCCCGCCATTGGGCAATGCCTTCGGCGGTGTTTGCTGTGCGCCCCATCGTGCCGATGACATCGCCGGCCTTCACAGTCTGGCCGATGGCAAGTCCGGGGTGAACCTGGCGCAGATGCCCGTAGAGCGAGTAGATTTCCATGCCGTCAATGACGTGCCGGAGCACGACGTAGTTGCCGTAATTTGAGAGGGACGGACGGGTGTTGAAATACACCACCGTGCCGTCGGCGGTGGCCATGACCGGATCGGTCGGCTCGCCGCGTTTGTCGCGTTGCAGGCACCGGATATCCAGACCTTCATGAATGCGTTCGCCATTGTCGCGCACGCACCCGAAGCCGCCGCTCGTCCACGGCTTGTCCGGCGCGGTGGGCGCGAAGAATTTGAGTTCGTTGCCGACTTCGTACAAGGCATGATTGGCCGTGGGAAATTGAAACGGCTGCTGCGCGAACAGATTCGCGCAGGAAATCAACGACGCAAAGAAGATGGCGCGGGGAACAGCCGGCCAGGTTCTGGCCTGAATCCGACCGGTGCGCCGCGGCTGCGACACACGGCGCTGCGGCAGCAGCGTCGCCACCGAATCGGAATGCTGCCGGACGGCAGGCAAAATCATTTCGTTTCCCCTTTGCGAGCTTTGGCGGTGACGTTGTTGAGGCCAAGCACGAGTTGGTCGGCTTCGGCGCGCGAGGCGTCCGGCGTGAAGGCCAGCACACCGTTGGCGATGCGATGCGTGATGAGCGGCGCGGCAAGCCAGCGGCCATTGGCGAGTTTGTCGCCCCATTGACCGAAGATGGCGAAATGTCCGCCGGGATTGCCGGCGGAGTATTGTTCGAGCAGCCAGGCGCCGTTTTCATCGAATCGGATTTCGATGGCGAAGCCGCCGGGAGTGTCCGTGACTTTGGTGGTGACGATGTTGGCCTCCGTCAAGATGGGATTGTGCGAGATGGTGACCAGCACCGGATCGGAGCGCAGGACGGAAACGGTCTGGCTGGTGCCGAGGGTATCGGGATTTACCTGGATGTGAATGCGCAACGCGCCAACCGGGCCTTGCTGGCGGTGGGTTTGGCAGCCGAAGAGCAGCGCCAGCGCCGCCGCCAGCGCCAAATAGAGATTGAATCGCCGCGTCAAAACCATCATAGTGCGCAACACAAAATCGGAATATACGACCGATGTAAAGACACTTATGAGCCAACAATACAATAAAGCCGAGAAACGAAAACGCCGGGTGCGCTACCTCAAGCGGAAAAAATTGGCCGACAAAACGAAAAAAGCCGGGGCCGCAAAGGCGCCGTTGCCGGCGTAAAAGCCAGGTGCGCTTCGTGGTTCAGAGCCGCCCCCCGCGGGGCGGCTTTTTTGCGAATACAACCAAACAAAACTTATTCACCGCAACCGTTTCGGTCCGGAAAAAATGTTAATAATTCATGCGAGCAAGATAAGGGAATTATTGATTTCATTGGCGGTTTTGTCTTGTTCACACGTTGTCCACAGGCGTGATCTGGTGAACAAGCTGTGCATATCAATTCGTTGTCGGTTTGGCGATTTGCGCTATGATGTCCGCAGTTCATTGAAAGAACGAAGCGGGCAGTGGCAATCAACAGGTTGAAGCTGTTCGTTTCCGGGATAATCCCAGGCAACTGGGGAAAAGCCGGGTCAGGCTGGTTGGCCGGGCTCCTCTTAAACCGAACCGAAAGGCGCGGCAGCGGAGGCAGAATTCACCAGTTCCTCTGGCATGTTCGCACATGCCAAATGCGAATGAGGGACTTGGCGGCAAGGGGCGATTAGAAACTGCTCCGAACCGAGTCAAGTAGTTCAGGCCCGTTTCGAGCCTGAGCGAATCGCAGTTACCCAGAGGGTATCCGGTTGCGACTGTGCATCAGCACGGTGCGGGCAACTCTGGCGGTGAGGCGAAAGCCGGATCCGCCTGGCAAAGCCGCCGAAAGGCGGACAAAATGAGAGCACGCGCCGGGAAGGACACGCGGATCAGGCAAATCCCGTGAAAAACTTCCGAGTGCCGGCGATATTAAAAACGATGTCGCTGGACTGTGAGCAAAAGGCAACCTGAGAGTGAAGAGGCGAGACCCGTGGCACCGGGCGAACGCGCCGCCAAAAGCGGTGGCTGACCCGGAGCTAGACGGTGAAGACGCGAAGAAAAGAAGTCACAGGCGTGTCTTTATCTGGTTCGCAAGCCGGTGGCGCAACCATCAGCCCAAGCGAGCTGAAAAGCCTCACTCGAAATTCAGTGGCCGAAAGGCACTGGACGGCCCTGCTACGAGGCCGAAGACTCCGCTTGCCGTGGAGAATGGCGTCGGGAAGCTGGCAGCCCCCGCGAGGGTGGCGCCCAATGCCAGCCCGGGAAAGAGAGAGTGGCGAACTCCCATCCCCCATTTGTCCCTGCTCGACCGAAAGGTCGGGCAGGGACTTATTGTTATTGCGAAATCGTCCTCGACCTCCTCCTCGTGCTCGTAATCGGAAACTCTTGAATTCGAGGACGACGACGGGGACGAGTACGATAAGGAACAAATTTCTGCTTGCTCTCTTTGCAGACTCGTCACAATCTTCGCTAACGAGATCAATAAAACGAGTTTGGAAAGGATTTTTATGGGACGCATCTACAACAACATCGTCGAAACCGTCGGGCACACACCACTGGTCAAATTGAACAAGGTCACCGCTGGGCTGCACGCCACGATTCTTCTCAAGTGTGAATTTTTCAATCCGCTCAGCAGCGTCAAGGACCGCATCGGCATGTCCATGATCGAGGACGCCGAGAAACGCGGCATCCTCAAAAAAGACACCGTGATCATCGAGCCGACGAGCGGCAACACCGGCATCGCCCTGGCGTTTGTCGCGGCGGCAAAGGGCTACCAGCTCATTCTCACGATGCCCGAAACCATGTCGGTGGAGCGCCGCACGCTGCTGGCGATGCTCGGCGCAAAACTGGTCTTGACACCCGGCGCGGAAGGCATGAAAGGCGCGATCGCCAAGGCTGAACAACTGGCCAGGGAAACGCCAAACGCGTGGATTCCGCAGCAGTTCAATAACCCGGCGAACGTGGAAGTTCACAAGAAGACGACGGCCGTGGAATTGTGGGAAGACACGGATGGGAAAATTGACATTCTGGTTGCCGCCGTCGGCACGGGCGGCACGATCACCGGTTGTGTGGAAGTCATCAAGCCGCGCAAGCCGTCGTTCCAGGCCATCGCCGTCGAGCCGAAGGATTCACCGGTGATTTCGCAGACGCTGGCCGGCCAGCCGATCAAGCCCGGTCCGCACAAGATTCAAGGCACGGGCGCGGGCTTCGTCCCCAACAATCTTCATCTGAAAGATGCGAACGGCAAGCCGTTGATCACGGAATGTGTCCAGGTTTCCAATGACGATGCGTTTGAAATGGCGCGGCGGCTGGCCAAGGAAGAGGGAATTTTGTGCGGCATTTCGTCCGGCGCAAACGTCGCGGCTGCGATCGAAGTCGCCAAACGCCCGGAAAACAAGGGCAAGCTCATCGTCACCATTGCGCCGTCCACCGGCGAACGTTATTTGAGCACGCCGCTGGCCGCCGAGGCGCGCGCGGCGGTGGGTGGGTGAAGCAGTTGGATAGTTGGAGAATTAGAGGGATGGAATGTTGAAATCCTTGCCACTACTCCAATTTCTTTAAAAAACTTGTTGCATTTCGGGCGAATTGCCCGTATTTAATGGGAAGTCGAAGGTTTGAGGGCCGCGAGTGGCATTGGCCGCCGTAGTCGCTTCTCCAATTCAAAGTTCAATACCGGCATTTCGGGATACGTTTTGGCCTTCGTCACAAACACATTGTATGAGCAGCGCAAAAGATAACGGTGAGAAATCACTGGACTACGGCTCCGGTTATCTGGAGATTTCGGAGAAGGGCTTTGGGTTTCTGCGCACCGCGCAAAACCATTTTCATCCAAAGCCGACGGACATCTTTGTCACGCCCGACACCATCCGGCGCAGTTTCCTGCGGGAGGGCAGCCTGGTTTACGGACCGACCCAGCCGCCGCACCGCGGCACCAGCCCGCAGCTCAAGGCGGTCGAAAAGGTCAACGACATGCCGTTCGAGGAATACACCAAGGCCGTCCGCTTCGAAAATCTCACCACGATTGACCCCATTGAAAAGTTCAAGCTCGAAACCAATTCTGACTTGATCGAGACGCGGGTGATTGACCTCGTCACGCCGATTGGCAAGGGCACACGCGGCCTGATTGTGTCCCCGCCGCGCAGCGGCAAGACGACCATTCTCAAGCAAATCTGCAACGCCATCACCACGAACCATCCCGACGTCCACGCGCTGGTGCTGCTGATTGACGAGCGGCCGGAGGAAGTGACCGACTTCCATCGCTCGGTCAAGGCCGAGGTTGTCGCGTCGTCAAACGACCAGGATTTGGAGACGCATGTCCGGCTTTCGCGCTTCATGATCGAGCGTTGCCGGCGCATTGTTGAATCGGGCAAGGACGTGTTTGTGTTGATGGATTCGCTCACGCGCATCGCTCGCGCCTACAACAGCGTTCACGGCGGCAGCGGCCGCACGATGACCGGCGGTGTGGACGCGCGCGCGCTGGAAATTCCGCGCAAGATGTTCTCCTCGGCGCGCAAAATCGAGAACGGCGGTTCGCTGACGATTCTGGCGACGGCGCTGGTGGACACCGGTTCGCGCATGGACGAACTCATTTTTCAGGAGTTCAAGGGCACGGGCAACATGGAGCTGATCCTGGACCGCAAACTTTCCGACCGCCGCCTGTATCCCGCGATTGACATTCCCAAGAGCGGCACGCGCAAAGAGGAAAAGCTCTACCCCGCCAAGCAGATTGAAGCCATCCGTAAATTGCGCCGCATGATGGTGGACTTGAATCCCATCGAAGCGATGGAGACGCTCACCGCTGCGCTCAAGAAACACAAGACCAACGACGAATTGCTCGCCAAGCTGGAAAAAGGCTCGTGAAGATTAACAGGAGGCAGCAGAGAAAACGGAGTTGTTTCAAATCAATTGGAGTAAACAGCTTTTCAGGTTTGTTGGTCTCTGTTTCCTCTGTTTTCTCCTGTTAAAATGAATCGGTCGCTCCATTCGCGGCCGCCGCTGGAGCGGATGTTGCGCATCCATCAGGCGCTTCAATCCGGCAAATTTCCGAACGCCTCCACGCTCGCCCTCCAAATCGAAGTCGCCACCAAGACGATTCATCGCGACATCGAGTTCATGCGCGACCGGCTGAATCTGCCGATTGAATTCGACCCGCGCCGGAACGGCTACCACTACACCGAGGAAGTCAGCGCCTTCCCGAACATCCAGATCACCGAGGGCGAACTCTTTGCGCTCGTTGTCGCCGAGAAGGCGCTCCAGCAATATCGCGGCACGAATTTCGAAAAGCCGCTCTTGAGCGCCATCCGGAAAATGGAGCAGTCGTTGCCCGATACCATTTCGCTGAACCTCGCCGACATCGAGCAGACCATTTCCTTCCGCACCCGCGCCGAACCGATTTTGGACCTGGAAATTTTCGACGCGCTGGCCAGGGCCGTTTCACGACGCAAACAATTGGAACTGGCCTATCGCAAACCCGGCCAGCGGCAGACGGAGAAGCGCCTGGTTGACCCGTATCATCTGGCGAACATCAATGGTGAATGGTTCCTGTTCGCCTACGACCATGCGCGCAAAGATGTCCGCACCTTCGTGCCCGCGCGAATTCAGTGCGTTCAGCCGACCGGGAAAACGTTTGAGCGCCCGCAAACATTTTCCCTGGAAAAAAGATTGCGCGACAGCTTCGGCGTTCATTCTGGCGAAGGCGAATACGAAGTCGTGATTCGCTTCAACGCCCGTGTGGCCGATTACATTCGTGAAAAGAAATGGCACGAATCGCAGCGACTGCGCGAGCTGAAGGGCGGGGGAGTCGAGTTGCGAATGAAGCTGTCGAGTCTGGCCGAAGTTGAGCGCTGGATTTTGAGTTGGGGCGGCGACGCGAAGGTTTTGAAACCGCGGGAATTGACCGAGGCTGTTAAGAAATCTGCGGAAGCAATTTTGAAACCACGCGCGTAATTTCGCGCTTGCCGGAAAATCGCCACGTTCGCACACTCGCGGTATGGGCACGCTTTACCACGGCGACAACCTCGACAGCCGCCATCGCAACATCTGGTTTAGACAGCTGGCGTCGTACATTTTGAACTGTCCACACAATTCTGTGCGGACGGTAATATTAGAAAAGTTATGCCTCATGATATTTTAGTCAGTCTATCGGGCGAGAGGGAACTTCTTAACAGATTAAAAGAATCTTTTTTTCGCGTCCGCCTGCGAGTGATTGGTTTAGCATCGGCATTTGTTTCTGTTTGGGGCGTCGAGCAAACGGCAAAAATGCTTCGTCAATGTGGTAATCCCCGATGCCGTCTCGTTGCTGGCTCAAGCTACGCACGGTGAAAGAATTGATGACCGGCAAAGGAATTGAACGTCCCGTCAACCTCGCTCTGGATGAAACCTTCAAAAAAGCCCCAAGTTCAAAACGCAAATCAGCGGAAGATCAGGCGTTGCCGGGGATGTGAATCCAGGCAAATCCATTGAGGAAGTTCCTCTGTTGGCGGAGCTTGTTCGCGGATTTCACAACAGGAGTCCGAAATATTACAAATTCGGCGGTCAAGAAAAGCTGAGGGTTTCGGGAGGAGTAAAACCTGCCATTCTTGCCTCCTCAAGACAACGGTGAACCTGCCCGAATGGGCCGAAGCGGTCAAACAGTCGGCAAAAAAGATTCTCCAAGCTGCTTGGTCCACCTTATTTGCGCACTTAAGCGCAAAAAATGTTGTACATAAGGCGAAAGTATGGTAAAACCGCCTTTGATGGCAACAGGCTTTTACCATTCATGACCTTTTCGAGGATGCTACAACTATGAAAACACCCGTTAATAATATCCTCATCGCGCTGGCTTTGCTCTCAACTCCGCGAAGCGTCGCGTCCCGCAGCGCGGGACGGATCAACTTTCCACCCCAACGAAAATCGAAACTATGAAAACCAAACTCATACTCATCAAACGCGCCGCACTGCTGGCGTTGCTCTCAACCCTCAACCTTCAACCCTCAACCTGCTTTGCCGCCCCGACGGTTACGCAGATTGCCGGCGGGCTTTCCCACAGTCTTTTCGTCGAGTCCGACGGCAGCCTTTGGGTCATGGGCGACAATACCTACGGGCAATTGGGCCTGGGCCCCACCATCACGAATGTAAATGTCCCGCAGGCTTTGACCAACGGTATCAGGACGGTGACAGATGGGGGATACCACAGTCTTTTCGTCAAGTCCGACGGCAGCCTTTGGGTTATGGGTGGCAACTTCGATGGCCAGTTGGGCGATGGAACCTACAATAATCAATACTTTCCCGAAAAGATTGTGAGCAGCCAAGTCTATGTCATCGCGGGTGGCATTGGTCACAGCTTGTTCGGAGAATTCCATGAGCCAGTAGGTCCCGGCAGCTTGTGGGCAATGGGGTGGAATCAATATGGTCAGTTGGGCGATGGCACGACAACAACGACCAACGCCCCCCAGGAAATTTTGTCCACCGTCGTTTTCGGCAACGCGACCGTTACCGCAGTCGCCGCGGGAGCCTATCACAGCCTTTTTATCCGACCCGGCGGCAGCCTCTGGGCGATGGGCTATGACTATTTCGGCCAACTGGGCGATGGCAATTCCTATTATTACACGGGCATTTCCCAACAAACTACACCTCAAGAAATCGTATCCTCGAATGTCACGGTGATAACGGCCGGATACAATGCCAGCCTCTTTATCCAATCCGACGGCAGTCTCTGGGGTATGGGCAACAATGGGGCAGGCCAACTGGGTCCTGCCGCCGATCCTTATGCGCAGGATGTCCCCATACAAATCCTCGCCAGCAATGTCACAGCGGTGGCAGAGGGAAACACCTTCACCCTTTTCATCGAATCCGATGGGAGCCTCTGGGGCATGGGCGAGGATCCTTATGGCCAACTGGGGCTTGGCCCTGCTTATGTTGGCCCCCACAATGGCACCCACGTTCCTCTGCAAATCGTCGCCAGTAATGTTGTGGCGGTTGCTGCGGGATATGAACACAGTCTTTTCATCAAATCGGACGGCAGCCTGTGGGGCATGGGCCAAAACACCTCCGGGCAGCTCGGCGACGGCACTTACACGAACCGTTACTATCCGGAGCAAATCGTGCCGCGGCGGCAGCCTATCATCGGCGCGATGAGCATTGCCGGGACATATCTCGTGCTCAGCGGCAACAGTGGGCAGCCTTACCGGCCCTTCACCACCCTCATGAGTACGAATGCCGGCCTGTCGTTCAGCCAATGGACGCCGGTAGCGACCAACACGTGTGACGCGGACGGCAATTTCTCCGTCACCAACCCGATCAATTCCGCCGCTTCGCAGCGGTTTTACATTATCCAAATGCAGAACTAGAAAGGAAAAATTCAATGAAGACTAAAATTCAAAACCTTCTCACCCGCGCCGCGCTCGTGCTGGCGTTGCTTTTAACCCTCAACTCTCAACTCTCAACTTTGCACGCCCAAGGCACGGCGTTCACCTATCAGGGCCAGCTCCAGAACAACGGCAGTCCGGCCAGCGGCACTTACAACCTGACCTTCGCGCTGTTCAACACCAACATCACAGGTGTGCCCATCGCCGGGCCGGTGACCAACAACGCCGTTAGCGTTACCAATGGTCTGTTCACGGTGCTGATTAATTTTGGCTCCGGCGTGTTCACCGGCGCCAATTACTGGTTGCAGATTGGGGTGGAAAGCAATGGCATCAGCAGTTTCACCACGCTGACGCCGCGCCAGGAATTGACGCCCACGCCCTACGCCATCTTTGCCA
>Ga0181521_10005461_pt1 | contig 14128 bp, 15 predicted proteins | sample PEATcosm2014_Bin_32_FD_119764 | JGI IMG/M metagenome (GOLD analysis project Ga0181521, IMG submission 119764) | Peatland microbial communities from MTU Mesocosm Facility, Houghton, MI, USA - PEATcosm2014_Bin02_60_metaG | ecosystem: Environmental > Terrestrial > Soil > Wetlands > Peat | place...
CATTTCTCATGCGTCTCTTGAACGTCATTCCGAGCAAAGCGAGGAATCTCACTCCACTGATCTACGCACCCATAGTTATGCAACGCTCTCCAGACGATGGGAGAGGGCTCAGACATTTTCAATCCAACTCAGGACACTAGATTGCGCGAAACGATCTGAGCACGGTCTCGGCGCCGCGGCGATCGATCCGGCGCACGATGCGGCCTTGATCGTCCAGTTCGATCTGCTCGGACTCGCCCATCCGCGGCTCGTAGAGCCATCGCAGGCCGCTCGCGTCGCGCTGCCGATAGGTCTGCTTGGGTGAGGACGCGACCAGCGTGTTGGGATCGATGGTCGCGATTCGTCCGGTGAAGCGGGTCTGACCGCGGAGGCGCGCGTGTCCGATTATCAGCGCCTTGAAGAGGATCAGGTCGGCGTCGACTTCGCGCAGCCGGCCAAGCTTGGTCTCCGTCGCGTTCTGGCCGGCGAGCGCGCCCACGCTGCCGCGCAGCAGATCGGTCTCGGCACGGTAGCTGGCGGCGCGCGAGAACGGCCCCCGCACGTAGCGGATCGAGAGCGAACTCACACTCGAGTCGGGAGCGAGCGTCGCTTCGACATCGTAGCGGCCGCTCTGCGACACGCGAGCGCCGGTCAATCGATCGGCGGTGAGCCGGGCTTCCTCGACCGCTACGACCTGTCCGCCGCTCATCAGCTCGTACCGATAATCGCCCGAGGGGGGAATCATCCAGGTGCGCCCGGCCGGACCATCGTGAGCAGCCGCTCCGCGAGGTCGGGCGCGGCGTCTTCGTGCTTTAGATAGGCGTAGACCTCGCAGCCGTCGGCGGCCAGGCGCTGCAAGCGTCGAGCCCACTCTTTAAGACCCGCGTCGTCGTAGCTTTCCTTTCTAAGCCGCGCGTAGACCCACGACGCGGTTCGCTCGACCGGCGTGGAAAGTTTGTCGCTCTCGGCGATACACAGGGCGGCGCCGCCGTCGCGCAACGCCTCGAGGACCGAATCGTCGAACCACGAGGCATTGCGAAACTCGAAGGCGGGGCGAATCCGGCCGCCAATCTGGGCGATAAACTCGCGCAGCAAAGGCACGTCGCGTTTCATGTCCGGCGGAAGCTGAAAGAGCACCGGCCCCATCTTTCCCTCCAGCTCCGCCGACGTCTTGACGAAATAATCCAGGCTCTCCGCGGCGCCCTTGAGGCGCGCGAAATGGGTGATGCGCTGGGGCGCCTTCAACGCGAAGCGCAAATGCTCCGGCACCTGCGTGGCCCATCGCTCGAGCATCCCGGCCCGCGGCATCGCGCGAAATGTGTAGTTGATTTCGACGGTTGCGAGGCGCCGCGCGTAGAATTCGAGCATCTTCGCACCCGGCAGCTTGGGCGGATAGAACTTGCCCAGCCACTCTTTGTAGCTGAAGCCGGAAGTCCCAATCCGAATCTCGGTCGCCATCGCCGCTTCCGCTCCGCAACCGTAGCCCTCGTGTCATCACCGGACAAGCCTGAAACCGGGCGCCGAACAAGCCCGAAACTGGACCCAACAAGTCTGAAACCGGCGCGACGCTGGAGCGTATTAGGGAAGTGTAAGAGGCTTTATGCAAGTCTGCTCCCGGCCACAGCCGTCCGATCTCCAGAACGCGGTCGCTGTCATAACGGCGCCCCGCGCCGGTTTGAAACGCGGTTCACTTTACACAAGCCTTGGCTGTGATACAGTAGAGTCACTATAGCTCGATTAAAGAGGTCATAGTCTACGATGCCGGTTCCAGCAAAAGTGATGACGGTCAACGAGCTTTCGGATTATCTCCGGGTCCATCGGTCGACGATCTATCGCCTGCTCAAGAAAGGGGAGATACCGGGTTTCAAGATCGGAAGCGATTGGCGCTTCAACGTCGAGGCGATCGATCAATGGCGCCTGCAGCAGGGCTCCGGATTGCTGGAGGGCGAGCAGCACCACGGCAACGGCAAGGCCTGAGCGCCCCGGCCCGTCCTCTCGCGCATCAAGCCTGCCCGTTGCCGACTCCAAGTACGCAATCCCTTCCTTAAGATCCGCCCGCATCCCGCCTTCCGGGCGTTTTGCCCGCATCGGCTGCGGCGCGTAGACTTGCGCCGATGCCGACCGAGATTTCGCACAAGACCCGGCTCTTCACCGAGTCCGTGATCCGGGAGATGACGCGCCGGGCGCTCGCTGCCGGCGCCGTCAATCTGGCCCAGGGCTTTCCCGATTTTCCGGCGCCGATCGAGCTCAAAGAGGCCGCCAAGCGCGCGATCGACCAGGATTACAACCAGTACGCGATCACGCATGGCTCGCCCAATCTGCGCCGCGCGATCGCCGACAAGGTCCGCGCCTACAATCGAATCGAATGCGACCCCGATCGCAACGTCACCGTCACCTGCGGCGCGACCGAGGCCATGATCGCGAGCATGCTGGCGGTGATAAATCCCGGCGACGAGGTGATCATCTTCGAGCCGTTCTACGAGAACTACGGGCCCGACGTGATAATCGCCGGCGCGACGCCGCGTTACGTCGCGCTCGACGCGCCCGATTTCTCGATCGATCGCGCCGAGCTCGAAGCGGCGTTCGGCCCGCATACCAAGGCGATCGTGATCAACACTCCCCACAACCCGACCGGCAAGGTTTTCACGCGCGCCGAGCTCGAGACGATCGCGGAGTTGTGCCGCCGGCACGATACGCTCGCGATCACCGACGAGATCTACGAGCACATCATCTACGGCGGCGCGCAGCACGTTTCGATCGCGGCGCTGGCGGGGATGGCCGATCGGACGATCACGATCAGCGGCCTGTCGAAGACTTACTCGATCACCGGATGGCGGCTGGCGTATGCGGTCGCGTGCGAGCGGCTGACCTCGGCGATCCGCAAGGTCCACGATTTTCTGACCGTCGGCGCGCCCCATCCGTTGCAGGAGGCCGGCGCGGTGGCGATGCGCCTGCCGGAATCCTTTTACGCCGAATTGAAGCAGATGTACGAGCGCAAGCGGGCCGCGCTCTACGGCGCGCTGACCGGCGCCGGCCTGCGCTGCCATCGGCCGGACGGCGCGTACTACATCATGGCAGAGATCGGCGAGCTCGGATTCGCGGACGATCTGGAGGCGGCGGATTTCTTTCTCGACCAGGTCGGCGTGGCGCCGGTGCCGGGTTCGAGCTTTTACCATCGCAGCGAGCTCGGGCGCGCGATGCTGCGCTTCACGTTTTCGAAAAGCGACGAGACCATCGCCGCCGCGGCCGATCGGCTCAAGCTACTGGGCGCGAAACTCGCCGCGCGCCCGCGCCGAACATGACGCGGTCAGACTAGGGCGCGCCCTTGCCGCCGCGCACGACGCGAATCGGCGGGCGCTCGATACCTCCCGAGAGATACACCAGCACGGTCCAGATGCTGCGGCTGAGCGGGTAGAAAACGATCACGCTGTCCGCCGCGATCGCGCACACCACGACAATTTGCGTCAGGTCCGAAAGATTGGTGGCAATCGACAGCGCCAGCCACGAAACCAGGAACGCGACGGTCGCGACCGCATAGTCCACGTACATCGCACCGAGCGATTCGCCCGGGTCTTTCCAGAATATCGAATGGCAGTTCGGGCATTCGCGATTCATCCTGAAGTGGCTGCGAAAGATCGCGCCGCGCCCGCATAGCGGACATCGCCGCGCCAGCGCCCGCCCGATCAGAACGCCGAGGGGAACTCGCACGGGTTCTGATGAACGCGCCGGATCCATGGTCTAGATTCTACACCGGGGCGCGAACACCATTCACGTCAATTCAGTTTTCGATAGTGGCCGGTCTTAAGAATCGGGTGGCCGGCAGGGACGCCGGCCACTACCCCGAGATCGCTCCCGGTGTAGGGGCCGGCCTCCGTGCCGGCCCTCTTCTCAGGATCGCGCGCTACCCAATTTTCAATTCCAATTCAATGCGGGGTGCGGGCGCGGCGGGAGTAGCCGCGGCGGGAGCGGCCTCCGGCGGGGGAGCCGGGGTGGCCGGCCGCGAGGCGAAACCTCTGTAGAGCGCGCATGGCCGAGCTGCCCTCAACCTCCGCATTCGCGAAGTACTTCTTTTGCCCAATTGAGGTTGGAGTGACCCATCTTCGTGAAGATCTCAACCGCTCGGCGAGCGAACGGGGTGCCGTCAGCCTTTTTCCCCTGACGAGCCAACGCCCGCGCGAGCAGCGCGGACTGGTGGGCAAGCGTTTCGAGTCGCCCTGAATGTTCAGACAGTCGCGTGGCCTCGCGCGCGAGTTGCTCGGTCGCCTTCCAGTCCTCTCTGTCTGCCGCGAGGATTGCCAGGTTTCCGGTTGCGTTTGCTATCATCCCGCGATTGTCGAGCTTCTTCGCGATTCGAAGGGCCTCTCCGAAGTCGCGGTCGGCAGCGTCGCGCTCGCCCGTGCCTCGCTCGGCATTGGCGACGTTCGTCAGGTCACTGACTACATCAGCGCTGTCAGTCCCTATAGCAAGGTCGATAGCCAGCGCCTCTCGGAAGGCTGCGAGGGCAGCGGGATAGTCCCCCCGCAGGTAGTAGCCGTGACCGCGAAGCTCAAGCACCATCCCTCTCTCTCGGGCTCCAGCCTCGGCCGCTTGCTTCCAGTGCTGCTCCGCACGGTCGACGCAAGCCATGACCTCCGCCGCTTGACCGCGCGCCCGGTAGATCGACACCTGAGCGTAGACCCCGAAAGCCGCTTGGTAGAAGTCTCCATCGGCGCGCGCCTTCTCCTCCACCTGGAGACTCAGGGCCAATTGTTCATCCCACCTTCCCGAATATTAGAGGAACGTGTCCAGGGCTGAGCAGACCCTCCACAGCCGGGCACGGGTGCCCTGGATCAGAAGAGGCAGAGCAGCGGCGATCGTCGCCCAGCGAGCTTCCAACTCCGGGAATCGATCGACCTCGTAATACCCGTTCTCAACCGCCAGCGCGAACGCCTTGGCGACTAGGCGATCACCAGCGCGCGCCACGGCCTCCGGCCGTCTGCGCCGCAGGAAGGCCGCCGCAAGCGCAGGTAGCATGAAGGTTTCGGACTGCTCGTCGCTCGTCAGCAGCGCGCGATCCGTAAGATCTTCGAGCGCGGTCTGAGCCGAGAGCGCCGACAGACCGGCCAGCTCTGCGATCCACTCGACCTTCGCCGGCTGCGTGAAGTGCACGAGCGCGGAAAGCGCCGCCGTCTCGCTCTCGGTGAACGTATCGACGAGATCGCCAAATATGTATTCGAGCGGGTCGTTGCCCTTCGGAGCGGCCTTCAGAAACGCGCAGCCGTCGGCAACCGAACGGCAACTACTGCCACGCATCCCGAGTTGCCCTGCCACCCATTGAGAGCCTGAGTTTTGGCAAGTGCGGAGCGAACGGCATTGGCGCGTTCGTTCGGATCAATCTTCGCAATGTCCTCTTCGCCAAGCTCGCGCGCCAGCTGTGCCAGCAGCGTCATGTAGTTCGGGAGCATGAAATCCTGCAAGGCTGCTTCGCCGCGCGGAGTCAGTTCCCGTACCTTTGCCGACAAGAATATCTTGTGCGAAAAGTTTTTCGCCGGCGCGAGATAGCCTGCGCGTATGGCAAGTGCGGTCTTGCCGACGCCCCCAGGACCATCGATCAACGCGCCCCAGCCGCGCACTTCGGGGGATAGCGCATCCGCGATGACTTCTAATTCCTTCGCGCGGCCTACGAAGTACTCCTGTCGCGGAAGGGTAGAGATTTCGTCCGAGTGTTTCTCATGCTCCAGGCGGGGCGATTCGCCGCCCCTTATGCTGGTGGTCTCGGCCTCCGGTATTGCATACAGCTCCGCCAGCACTTGGAAGGCGAAGGCCGCGGCATGGCGAGAGGCGACTTCCTGCGAGCCGGACTTGTCCGCCTCGGCCTTGCCCTCGATCAGGTCTGAGATACCGCGCACCACCAGCGCGTCCACCTTGTTATCGCGCGCTGCTCCCAGGAACCCGCTCCCTTCCATTTCGACCGCCAGTGCGTCGCTGTAGCCTGAGCGCAGAAGCTGATAGACCTCCGACTTCGTAGATGCGACGACTTTCTCGCCCGCGGCCACCGGTCCCAGAAGTACCCGCGGCTTGGTCTCCGGCACTGCACCAAGCCTTTTCATCCAGTCCTCTTTTCTGCGTTCGGCTTTGGCACGGTCGATCGCGGGGTAAGTCGGTTCGCCGACCTCGGGACGCGGATTGAAGACTTGTTCCGCTTTGCCGGACTCATATCCATAGATCTTCGTCGCCACCACTACGTCGCCCAGGCCGACGTCCTTGATGCCGCCGGCGACGCCGACAAAAAAGGCCACTTGTGGCTTAAAATGAGCGATGATGCGTTCGGTTTCCAGCGCGGCGTTGGCGTTTCCGGCCCCAATTTCGTGTATACAAACCTCCCAAGTCTGTCCTTTCGCTTCGAAGAGACCGCGTTCGTACACGGCGCCCCCCGGATGCCGGTCTTCGTAAGGATCTTTCAGGTGGCTCCTGACCGCGTCGTATTCAACTGGCAATGCGGTGAGAACGACCGCGCGGCGTTTTGGCTTGTCCATGCCTTATCCCCTCTTGCGCTAATTTATCCGCTGCCCGGGTCGTTTACACCTTGGCGAGATCGGGTCTTCGCCGGCATCGTCCAGCGAGACTTCCACGATCCAAAAAGCAATCACGGACTAGCCCACTGTCTGCCGCACACGCTCGAGCCAGCGCGTCAGGTTGTTTCGCTTGCTGACCTCGCCGGCGGCGAAGGGAGTGAGCGCGATGGTGAGCGCGGCGACCTGCGCGGCAACTCCGATGTCGGCGATTGTCAGGTCCTGGCCGCAGAGAAAGCCGCCATCAAGCACGTCGTCCAGCCATCCAAGCGCCTGCGATAATTTCTCACGCTGCTTTTCGAGAGTCAGGCGTCCGAGTCCTTGACCGATGAGCTGGCGCCGCGTCTGCCGGTACGCGAATGACTTGATAACCGGTCGTAGCGGCCGCGGCATTCCAGCCAGAAGTATTGCCGCGAATGGATCGAACTGCTCCTTCACCAGCCATCGTTCGTAGACCACGTGCCAGTAAAGCGATTCGTCGGCCCAATCTTCCAGCATCAGCGCGCGGGAGCGGAGCGTGCGATCTGGCGGGTAGAGCAAGGGCTCTCGATGACGTGATTCGAGGAAGCTGATTATGTCAGTCGAGTCGGTTATGGTGACGCCGTCGTAGGTCAACACCGGAAGCTTCCCTGCCGGATTCAGCTTCCGCGCCTCGATCGGCGTGCCGACGTTCTTCACCTCGAAGTCCAGCTTCTTGTAGCGCAACGCGTAATGAACTTTGACGCAGAATGGAGACGCCGATTCCTGCCCCGAAAGCGGCGAGAACTGGTACAGCTTGATTTGCGCCATGGCCACAGCCTTCCATTTCAATGCGTAGGCGCGGCGGGTGCAGCCGAAGGGGCGGCCTCCAGCGGGGGAGCCGGCGTCGCCGGTTCCGAGGCGAAGCCATCGGGGAGATCGCGTACCGGCGTGATTTTGATTGCGATCACCTTGCCGCTGTCGAACTTTGCTTGCGACGGGCCTACGCCGAGCATCCGGTTGGCGAAATACTTCTTGCGGAAATCGTCGAGAATCTTGTTCCGGATCGCCGCGTCGCTGGTGATCTCGGCCTTGCCGATAAACGCCGGGCCGGTCGCCGAGCCGATCCAGATCAAGACCGGGCTGCCGCGCCTGATCCGTTTCGCCTTCCAGGTGTCGGGTCCGGTCTGGATCAGGATCGAGTTGTTGTCGGCGCCCGGAGTGAACCAGACCGGCGCCGCCTTGCTCTGATTGCCGTCCTTGCGGACGGTCGCGATATAGATGAGGCTCGCCTGCGAGAGCGCCGCCGCGTCGCGTTGCGAGATGTCGGCGTACGCCTGCGGAGCGAAGAGCGCCAGCGCCATTGCGACGGCGCTCATGACGACTATCCAACGTGACGTGTCTGATGACCGATCCATGGAGCCTCCTTTATGCGCAGACCTTTGGGTGGTGGTCAATTTTGACCCGACAAACGGTTTATCTGCCAGCCAATCGTCCCCGGCCGCGACGGGAGAAAGACCCGGGATTCTTCGCGCGCCAGACAACGCAGACGCGCGAGAATGACATGTGGAGATTTTCGCTGTCATTCGCGCGCATGGCATGCGCCGGGGGCGATGCCGCGCGAGGAATCCCGTATCCTGCTTCCTCTGTTGCCGAATTTCAAACTTGACCACTACCGACCTATGCCCAACTCTGGATTCAGAAGTAATCGCTCCGCGTAGATTCCTCACTTCGTTCGGAATGACAGGAAAAGGAGCATCTTTGTTTGTCATCCTTTAACTACCCAGTGGGTAACGGACGTTCGTGAGCTGCTCGGAGATCTGCCAGAGCCGTGCGGCTGCCGCGGTGTCGTGTGAAGCTGCGTTGGAATCGACTTTGGTCGGATGGCCCCACATCTCGCCGAGACCGTCGGGCCCGATATATTCTCCGCCGCGCAGCTCGGGCGCCGTGGCCGCATAGAGGGTCGGCAGCGCGCCCATCGCGGCGCTTTGCGCGAAGAGCCGATTCGACAGTCCCATCAACGTCTCCATCATCGCAGAACCCGACATCCGCGGACCCATCGCTTGCAGATTGGTCGCCGCGTATCCCGGATGGCAGGCGACGCTGATCAGCTTCGCTCCGGCCGCTTCGATTCTGCGCTGCAACTCGTAGGCGAACAGCAGGTTCGCGAGCTTGCTCTGTCCGTACGCGCGCCACTTGCCGTAGCCGTGCTCCAATTTCAGATCGTCGAAGTGAATCTGCCCCATCTTATGGGCTCCGCTGCTCACCGTGACGACCCGCGCGCCGTCGGCCGCAAGTAAGCGGTCGAGCAGCAGGCCCGTGAGCGCGAAATGACCGAGATGATTGGTCCCGAACTGCATCTCGAAACCGTCGGCGGTACGGCTATACGGAATCGCCATCACGCCGGCGTTGTTGCACAGCACATGGAGCATCCGATTCCGCGCCTTGAACGCGTCCGCAAAGCTCCGCACCGACACCAGGCTGGAGAGGTCGAGCGCCATCGCCTCGACCGCCGCTCCCGGCGCGAGCGCGGCGATGCGCTCGGCGGCGGCGTGCGCCTTGTCCATGTTGCGGCAGGCGAGCACGACCCGCGCCCGCTTGTGGGCGAACTGGATCGCCGCCTCGTAGCCGATACCGCTGTTGCCGCCAGTAACGACGATCGTCTTGCCGGAGAGATCCGGAAGATCGTCGGCGCTCCATCTTTTTCCATCGGACATGGGAACCCTCACGACATGCAGGATAGTCTATCTTGTAAGTGAACTGCCTTTCGGCATGCAAACGCGATCGCGGGTCGAAGTCGAGGCGCTAACCCGGGCGCAGCGGCGTTTCTCTCATGAAGCGGAGGGTGTCATCGAGGTCGCGGATGCCGGCATCGGAACCGAGGCCCTGCGCGACCAGCGCCGCGGCGGCGTTGCCGAGCCTCGCGCACTCGATTGGCTCCCATCCAAGCAGGAGTCCGCGAATGAAACCGGCGCAGTACGCGTCGCCGCATCCGGAGGTATCGACCACCGCAACCTCGTGCGCCGGGAGCCGCATCCGATCGCGATCGGTCATCAGGAGACTGCCGTCCGCGCCCATCGTGAGCACCACGCCGCGCGCGCCCAAATCGAGCAGCCGCTTGGCCGCGTCGTCCGGGAGGCTCGCGCCGGTGAGTCGGCAAGCCTGCTCGGCGTTGGGCATGAACCAATCTACCGATGGCAGGGATGATTCGAGCCGCGCCAGCAATTTGGGAGAGCCCTCGCCCAGGATGTCGACGCTGGTGGTCGCGCCGATTCCGCGTGCCCGCCGCAGGATCTGCCCCGCGCCGTCGCGGCCGAGCCCGCGCATCGCATCGGGACCGCCGAGATGCAGATGCGCCGCACTCTCGATCGCCGGCCACGGCACGTCATCGATCGTGAAGGCGGCATTCGCGCCCACCACATGCAGCGCCGGGCGTTCGCCGTTGGGACGGATCGGCAGGATGCTCGCGGAGGTCTGAACGCCGGGCTTGCGTATGATGTACCGGGTATCCACGCCGAATGCGTCCAGCGCGCGAATCAACTGGTCGCCGAGCGGATCGTCGCCGACCGCTCCGACGGTCGCAACCGGGAGTCCCAGCTTCGCCAGCCCGACCGCAGTGCCGGCGGCAGAGCCGGCCGGGGCGAGCCGGATCTCGTCGAGCAGCACGCTGCCCTGGCCCTCGGGGATATGAGTTACGTAGCGGCCGAGAATATCGAGGACGTGCGCTCCGAGCGTCACGACCCCGGCGCTCATGAGGGTCTTTTCGATCGCGCGATGGATTGCTTGCGGGCGATCTCGCGATCCTGCCTTGCGATCACCGCCGCAAAGAGCTGCCCGACGGCCGCCTCGGGCAGCGTCGTCACCGGCATCCCGGTCGCGAGCGCCTGGATATAGATCGCCGCGATCTTTTCGAGCAGCTCGACGAAAGTGAAAGTCTGATCGAGGTTCGGGCCCACGCACAGCGCGCCGTGATTCTGGATTAGGTAGCAGTGGCATCGATTGGCGAGCTTGCGCGCGACGTTGTCGTGCAGCTCGCGGGTGCCCGACAGGGCGTATGGAACGACCTCGACGAGGTTGCCGATCGCGAGCGCGACCTCGTCGAACAGCGGCGGGATCGGTTGGTTCAAGATGCTCATGGCGCTGGCGTAGGTCTGATGCGTATGGATCACCGCGCTCACGTCGGCACGCGCCTGATAAGCCGCGACGTGCATCGGAGTCTCGATCGACGGCTTGCGGCTGCCCTCGATACGGCCGAGCTCGAAGTCAACGACGCAGATGTCTTCGGCCGTCATCACGTCGTAGGCAAGCCGCGTCGGCGTTACGACCACGGCTGCTTCGCCCTCGACCAGCATCGAGACGTTGCCGGCTGTACCTGTCCGGGAACCGAAGTAACCCTGCTCGGAGAGCGTCCGGCTCATCCGGAGCACACGCTGCTTGTAGTCGTCGTAACGGCCCATGATTGGCTACCCGAGCGCACCCGCTAGCTGCACGATTATTGGATTGTGCCGGGTGAAATTGCCAATCGAAAGCGTGCCGGTCTGCATCCCGCGTCCCGGCGGGGTGAACGTCACTGTGATTTGGCAGGAGCCATTGGCGGCCACGCTCGAAGCGCAGGTGTTGTCGCTGATCGCGAAGCCGACCCCGTGGCCGCCGATGTTGTACGGCCCGAGGTCGATAGCGGCCGGGTCCGGGTTGGTCACTTGTACGGTCTTCGACTTGAAGCTGCCTGCGGCCACCTTGCCGAAATCGAGCGCCTCCGGTTTGATCTCCAACCTTCCCGGGAGGCCCGTTGCCGTAGCCGGTACGCTCAGCGAGCTCTGACCGGCGTTGTAGGTGACGGTAATCGAGCCGGTCGCCATGCCCAGCGCGCTCGGTGTGTAAGTGATCTCCAGAAAGCAACGGTCCAGCGGCAGAATCCCCCCGACACATAGTCCGGCGGGCACATTGAAACCGGGGCTGCCCGAGATGCTGTCGATAGTGACTAACTGATTCTGTAGCGGGGTGACCGGATTGAACAGCTCCAGCCTTTGCGGCGCGCCGGGCGCTCCCGCCGTGCCGCCGAAGATCGAATTACCCAGCTTGAGCTTGGCCGGAACGGCCTTGAGAACCGGAAGCTGGCATTGACTGCTCGACGGATCCAACTCAGTCACAAAGGAGTTGGTGGAGAAATGGCCGAGGCTCCTGAAGGAGCGATTGGACTTCTGAAACGCGCTTGCCGTGAGCGGGAAGTTGGTCGAGTAGCTCAATCCGGTAACTGCGGCGCGGCCCGCGCTGTCAACTTTGATTGACGATCCCAGATCGGCCAGATTGCCGCCCAGGTAGGTCGAGAACAGCAGTTGGCTCGCGGGGGTCGTGGTCTGGGCCGGATCCAGCTCGCTGACGAAGCCGTTGAATAAAGCGAGGATCGAGAGGTTCTGCTGCTGGCAGGCCGCGGGCGTGACCGGGAAATCGGTCGAGAAGGTGATGCCGACGACGAAGATGTGGCCCGAACCATCCAGCGCGAGATCCAGCGCGCCGTCGCCAATCATGCTGAAACCGCCGCTGCCGCCCAGATAAGTGGAGTAGATCAGCTGGCTCTCCACGGTTTGCGACGGATCGATCTCCGACACGAACGCGTTGTAGATGCCGCCCGCGCCCGAGGCTGCGCCGTTGCGCTGGGCCTGGAACGGGTAAACCAAGGGGAAGTCAATCGAGGCCGTAGCCCCGTCGACGGCAATATGACCGGCAGCGTCAACCGCGATACCGCTGCCAAAGTCGCCGCCGCTGCCGCCCAGATAACTCGAGTACAGCAGTGAGGCAGGCCCGGTCTGGCTCGGATCGAATTCGGCCACAAAGGCGGTTTGCGCGCCGTTTTCCGCGCCGTGGTTGCTGACCTGCAGCGGGTTCTGGAGCGGCAGATCGACCGAGAAAGTGAGCCCGGTCAGGTAGGCGTGGCCCGACGAATCGACCGCGATTCCCGATCCTACTTCGCCGCCGCCGGGCGCGCCGCTGCCGCCATAGAAAGTGGAGTATTCGATCGATCCGCCGCCGCCCGCGATCACCATCAGGTAGGCGGCGCTCTGGGAATTCTGGTCCGGGTTGGTGGTCTGGAGCCCGTTTACGATCACGAAATCGTCGGGGCCGTTCGAGGCCGTGCTGCCCGATACATACGCGGCGCAGTTCGATGCGCATCCCGGCACGATCGCGATCCGGCTCGCAGGCGCGCCGTCGCTGCCGTTGATGAAGCATGAGTAGACCAATTTATTGCCGCCCGGATCGAGCTCGGTCACGAAGCCGTTGTTGATGTTCGATGCGCCCTGGTTGTTGCCGGCGCCGAAGGGCCCGCAATTCGTGTGGGGAAAGTTACGCGACCAGGTTGCGCCGGCAACGTAGGCCTCGCCGTTGCCGTCCACTGCGATACCGGTTGCGAAGTCACCGTCGGCCCCCCGGCTCGACGAATCGCCGCCTCCGCCCAAATAGGTCGAGTAGATCAGCGAAGCCGGCCCGCTTTTGGTTGGATCAAGCTTGGCGATGAATGCGTTCGAGGTCCGATGCGGCCGCTTGCCCGAGCCCTTGTCACTCGCTTGCGGGGCGTGCCCGGCGACCGGGAAATTGCTCGAGTACGCGATTCCCGCCACGTAGATATCGCCGCTCGAGTCGACGGCGACGGCGAACCCGGCGTCGGAGCCCTCCAGATTATCCAGATCGATCGGCAGCCAGGGCGTCTCATGCGCAAGGCCGCTGTAGTTGTCGCCGCCGCCTCCAAGGTAGGTCGAATAGACCAGTTGAGGATCGATCACCAGCGGCAGGTTCCGATCGTATCCCACGACAGAGATCGCGAGCGTCCACGCCGGCGAGCCGGCGACCGTGCGCCTGACGGAGTAGCTTCCATCGAGCGCGTAGCGCACGCCGCCGCGGTCCTGGTAGACGCGCGGCTTACGGATCGTGACGGCGCCGGCGGCGGTGGTGAGGCGCAGGTCACCGCTCAAATCAACCGCGGCGGCGTCCGCGCCTTCGATCGATAGGCGGAATTGACCGAGCGCGGCATGCGGCGCGGCGATTAGATCGAATTCGAGGCCGTCGCCGCCGCCGTAGTAAACCAGATCGATCCCCGGGTAAATCGCCCGATAGCGCACTCGTGCGAAGGTCCGGATATCGGTGCGCCATTCGGCGCGCTCGTCGCCGATAAAATAGTTGACGCGCCCGGGCAGCGGATCGAGGCCTTCTATCGCCGCCTGCGGATTCGAATCGATCGGCCTGATTCGGAGCACGCCTTCGGGCCTGGCGATCGGTCGGGATGATTGAAGCGAGAGCACGGCTTCGCGTTCAGTGAGAAATAGCGTGCAGCCTCGTCCGTGAGCGAGGAATCGTACGCTCGGATCGCTTTGGCCCGAGTTACCCTCGAAATAGAGCGGCAAATCCGCCCGATTGGTTCGGAGCGATTCGGCGGCAGGCGAAGCGCGATGCGCACGCGCATCACGGGTCGCAGCATAACGGCCGACCGCGAGCGCGATGGCGAGCAAGGCCGCGACGGCGGCAGCGACCGCGAACTTCCGCTCGCGGGCAGGGTAATTACGCAATAGCATCGTGGACGCTGCAGACGGGTCTATTCTAGCGCCTTTGCGGCGCCGGGTTGGCTAGGCTTAACGCGACCGGCGGTA
>Ga0181521_10005462_pt1 | contig 14128 bp, 15 predicted proteins | sample PEATcosm2014_Bin_32_FD_119764 | JGI IMG/M metagenome (GOLD analysis project Ga0181521, IMG submission 119764) | Peatland microbial communities from MTU Mesocosm Facility, Houghton, MI, USA - PEATcosm2014_Bin02_60_metaG | ecosystem: Environmental > Terrestrial > Soil > Wetlands > Peat | place...
AAGCGCAGACCCCGTAGGTGCCGATCCGGCTGTCGCGCATAATGTCGAGCTTGCGTTCGCGCGTCGCGCCACCGCCGAAACCGTCTGCGGTATCGGCGAGCCCATCCTCATGCAGGCAGCCGGTCGCTGCGAGCGTCGCGGCAACGGTGAGGGAAGCGGCCGGCCAGGGCGGCAATCCCGCCTTGTGCGCAAGCGCATAGACGATTGCCCCGATAAGGCCGACGACGATTCCCGCAATCGGGAACGCCCACGCAGCGCGCGCGATGTCGGCACCGGTAATTGGCGTTGCGCGCGCAAACGGCAGCCGCGTTAAAAAGAGAATGCTCGCCTTGAGATCGTGGGCGCAATCTGCAAGCCATTCGTCGGGTATCGTCATTGGTCGTCCTCGGCCTCAATGGAGCAGGTTATGGTTGCACCACCGTAAATCTGCTAGACCCTCGCCTGCGCCTGCAGGTGCAAGGAATCAAATTGGCGATGACGAATTTTACCTCCTTTTCCGACCTGCGCGCGGTCTGTCTCGACCTGCCGAGCGGACATCCGGTGGCGAGCGCGGCCGTCGTTCAACGCGACGCCACATTGACCAAGCCGCCGCGCAGCCTCGGCCGCCTCGAGGATCTCGTCGCCTGGCTGGCGCACTGGCAGGGCCATGCGCCGCCGCGACTGGACCGCGTCGATATTCTTGTTTTCGCCGGCAATCACGGCGTGACCAGACTAGGGGTGTCGGCTTATCCCGCCGAAGTTACGGCACAAATGGTCGCGAACTTTGCCTCCGGCGGCGCCGCGATCAATCAACTCGCGCGCACCGCCGCTGCCGAGCTGCGCGTCATTCCGCTGTCGCTCGATGCACCGACCGCCGATTTCACAGAACAGCCGGCGCTCACCGAACCGGAGTTTCTTGCCGCGGTGACGGCCGGTTACGAGGCCGTATCGGCTGCGTGCGATCTCATTTGCCTCGGCGAGATGGGCATCGGTAATACCACGGCGGCTGCCGCAATCGCGGCCGCATTGTTCGGCGGCGGCAGCGCGCGCTGGGCGGGTCGCGGCACCGGGGTCGACGACGACGGATTGGCGCGCAAGCGCGCCGTCATCGACCGCGCACTCGACCGTCACGCTGCTGTGCTGCACGATCCGCTCGCCATCGCTGCGGCTTTTGGCGGGCGCGAGCTCGCCGCCATCCTCGGCGCGGCATTGGCGGCGCGGCGCAAAAACATTCCGGTGCTGCTCGACGGCTTCGTCTGCACCGCCGCGGTCGCGCCGCTGGCGAAGCTGCGGGCCGACACGCTGGCGCATGCGCTGGGCGGCCACGTCTCGGCCGAAGCCGGGCACCGCATGCTGCTCGATGAGCTTGGGCTTAAGCCGCTCGTCGACCTCGACATGCGGCTCGGCGAAGCGTCGGGCGCCGCGGTGGCCTTGCTGCTTCTTCGCGCGGCGCTCGCGTGTCATACCGGGATGGCGACCTTCGCCGAGGCGGGCGTGTCGGATAAGCCGGCCGATGAAACGGCCGTGCCGAAAGCCGCTGGGTAGCTCGGCGGATCTCAACAGCCTTGAGCGTTGCAAACTGGTACGATGTTATTGCTGGTGAATTGCGGGCCGTTGAATTCCTGACCGAACGGACCGGTGCACGCCTGACTGATATAGCCGTGCACCGTCGCATCGACGTGATTCCCGGAGCCTAAGTCCTTAATCCAGGGGCCGCCGCTCGAGCCGAAGGTCATGTTGCAGGCCATGTTCAGCACGCCCGATCCGCAACTCGCGGGCTGAGCGGAGCTTTGCGCTGCGCAGCTTTCGAGACTGTTGGCGCCGCCGATGTTGCCCGGATAGCCGAACGCGTGCATGTTCTGCACAGGCGGATAATTCCACGAACGCCCGAGCCAGCCCGTGTAATAGGTCACGGGATGGCCGGCAGAGTCGTTTTGCAGCTTGATCACGCAGACGTCGGAAGGGATGTCGCCGTTGTTGATCCAAGAATTGAGGATCGTTGCGCTCGCCCAGTTGAACACACCATAAGGCGCGTTGCCGTTATTGTACGCCGGCGCGAACGACCAGCCTCCGATCCAGTTGTTTTTCGTCCGGTCCCAACAACAATGCCCTGCGGTGACGATGACGTTGTTGCCGCTGACGACCGATGCGGAGCAGGTGCCGCTGCTCGTAAAAAGCTTGCCGATCGGCTTGGTCTGCGCGCGCACCGGTCCCGCCGTGACTGCCGCCGCGATCGCGATGGCCATGAATAAAAGCGCGCGCCCTGGAAAATACAGCTTGGCGACCATTGCAGTCTCCTTTGCTATCTGATCCGACCGTCAGATCGCATCATTTCCAATCGTCCGGATGGAGCTTGCGGGCTTCCTCATCGGCGTTCGGATTCGGCGCCCCTCCCGCCGACGATGCGGGCTTGGCGGTTCGCAACGCCCTTCGTTCGGCGGGAGTGAGGATGCGCGGCTTTGGCGTTCCTATAGTCGAGTTCCAATCCAAGGGCTTCGCATTGAGGCGCTCTTCACGCGTCTGGTATGACGGTTCCTGCAATTTCAGCGCCTTCTCAGCATCGGAGCCATGTTGAAGCGATGTGGTGACCCCGGCCGGGGCCGCTTGCGCAAGACTTGGCTTCGACGCAACGATCGCGGACAAGATAACGATGCCCGCCACAGCCATCCCAAACGCGAGTCCATGGCCAATGAGAATAGCTTTCGATGACATATTGGCCTCCTGTAGCTGACATTCTCCGGATGAGCGCCGGGCGCGCCAACAATCTGCGCCAACCTACATTTCCCAGATAGCCGATACTTGTCGGCGAAGATTATTGTTCTACACTTTCTGGTTGTCAAGTGAGTTGCGCAAAATTTTACGTTGCCCTTCGAAGGTGCCGAATCCCGCGAGAGGCCAATTCATCGGCTACTCCCGTCATCGGCACACACTCCTCCCGTGCAGCTCGATGAACTTGACTTGGTGCCGCTCATCGATCTCGACATGCGGCTCGGCGAAGCGTCCGGCGCTGCGATGGCGCTGCTCATCCTGCGCGCGGCGTTGGCCTGCCACACTGGCATGGCGACTTTCGCCGAGGCGGGCGTGTCGGATAAGCCGGCCGACGACGCGGAACCTAAGGCCGCCGGCTAATCCGCCACTGCGATAGCGTGAAAGAATGTGCCGGTGACCCGGCCGCGCCGCCCGCCGGAATTGCCTAGCTCCCGGCCTTCGCCATCACACAGTTCTGCAAAAAATTCATCGTTGCCGACGGACGTGAGCGACGCGTAATGGAATTCATGGCCGCGAACGATCGTTCCCGTCCGGCCGAGAACATTGTCCGAAAGCAGCTGCGCGGTGCGGTAGCCGAGATGCAGCTTGCGCTGGGCGAAGCTCGTCGCGTGGCCGAGCAATCCGGTCATGGCGTGACTTCGTCCCGCCGCATCTTCGAGGCTTTGGCCCAAAACCATGTAGCCGCCGCACTCGCCGTGGACGGGCCGCGTTTCGGCGAAGCGCCGCAATCCCGCAGCGAAGTGGCGCGCTGCAGCGAGCGCATCGGCATGAAGCTCCGGATAGCCGCCCGGCAGCCAGCAGCTATCGGCGCGCTCGGGCGGCGGCTCGTCGGCGAGCGGCGAGAACGGGATGATCTCGGCACCGGCGCTGCGCCACGCCGCGATCAGGTGTGGATAGACGAAGCTGAAGGCCTGGTCGCAGGCGAGCGCGACCCGCTGACCGGGCGGCGGTACGGCTGGCGCGTATGCCGTCCCGGTCACTGCCGTAGAGATCGTGAATGGCGCGGCGCTTGCCATGATGGCGTCGAGATCAAGATGGCGCTCCGCCATCGCGGCGAGCCGATCGATGAGGGTCGCGAGATCGGCGTGCTCCCCGGCTTGAACAAGACCGAGATGGCGCTCCGGCAGCGCAAGTGCCGCCTCGCGCGGCACGGCGCCGAGAACAGGAACGCCGAGCGCTTCAATCGCTTCGGCGACGAGCGCGCGGTGTCTTTCGCTGGCGACGCGATTCAAGATCGCGCCGGCAATACGCACGGCCGGATCGTGCGCAACAAAACCCCGCACCACAGCGGCGGCCGACTGCGCCTGCCGCGCGACATCGAGAACGAGCACGACCGGCAGGCCGAAATGTGCGGCGAGATCGGCGGTCGCGCCGCGTTGACCGGCCACGCCGGTGGCGCCGTCGAACAAGCCCATGACGCCTTCGATCACAAAAATCTCAGCACCATTGGCAGCTTGCGCGACCAAGGCATCGAGGAGGGGGAACGGCATGGCCCAAGAATCGAGATTGACGCTTGGTGAACCTGTAGCAGCGGCATGGAACGCCGGGTCGATATAATCGGGTCCGGCTTTTGCCGCGCGCACGATGATGCCGCGCCGGGCCAGCGCCGCCAGCACCGCGAGCGTCACTGTGGTTTTGCCGGCGCCGGAATGGGGCGCGGCGATGATGAGGCCGCGCGCCGTCATGCCGAATCCTTTTCGACGGTGGCCTCTTGCCCGAGTAGCCGCGCGCGCATCTTCACGATGTCGCCGAAGACGACGATCGCTGGCGGCTCGATATTCTGCTCACGGACATCGGCAGCAACATTTTCAAGCGTCGAGACGAGGACGCGCTCCTTCGGCGTAGTCGCCGAAGCGATCACGGCGGCCGGTGTCTGAGAATCGAGCCCCGCCGCCACCAATGCAGCGGCGATCCGCTCGAGATTGTGCATCACCATGTAGAGCACGATCGGTTGTCCCGTGCGCGCCAGCGGCGCCCAGTCGAAATCCTCGTCGGCGCCGTGTCCGGCGGCGAAGATCACCGCGCGGTTCACGCCGCGCAGCGTCGCCGGGATTGCCGCAATCGCCAGCGCGGCGAGGCCTGCGGTGACGCCCGGTATCACGCGGAAAGGTACGCCGGCGGCCGCGAGCGTCATCGCTTCCTCGCCGCCGCGTCCGAAGACGAACGGATCGCCACCCTTGAGCCGCAACACGCGGTATCCGGCACGCGCAAGCGCCACGAGCCGCTGACTGATGTCGGCCTGGGTCGCCGACGGCTTACCGCCGCGTTTTCCCGCAAATTCGAGCCGCGCTTGCGGGCCGGCCAGCGCCAGCACGCGTGGGTCGACCAGGGCGTCGTGCACGACGATATCGGCCTGCGCGAGGCCGGCGAGCGCATCGAGCGTGAGAAAGCCGGGATCGCCCGGCCCCGCGCCCGCAAGCCAGACCTGGCCCGGCGCAAAGACCGGAACGCCGGCGCGTCGCGCCACCAATGCATCCCATGCGGTCATGGCACACCCATTGGCACACCCATTGGCGCGACGTTCCGGTGATGACGATTAAGGCGGGCGGGACTAAAGGGAGGAGCATGGCCAAACAGCAACGGCCCCTGCGCCGGGGATGGACCACCGGCACCTGCGCCGCGGCGGCTGCGAAGGCCGCCTTCGCGGCGCTCTTGACGGGCGAATTTCCCGATCCGGTCGAGGTGACGTTGCCGCGTGGCGAACGTCCAAGCTTTGCGCTGGCGCTGACACGGAAAGAACAAGACTTCGCCACCGCCGGCGTGATCAAGGACGCAGGCGACGATCCCGACGTGACCCATGGCGCTCTGATCTGCGCGACTGTTCGCGCAGGAAAACCTGCCGCCGGCGTGACCTTTCGCGCCGGCGCCGGCGTCGGCACCGTCACGCGGCCCGGCCTTGCCATCGCGCCGGGCGAGCCCGCCATCAATCCGGTGCCACGACGCATGATCCGCGATGCCATCGCGGAAGTGGCTGCTGCGGCCGGTCGCCCCGCCGATGCCGATGCCGACGTCGAGATTTCGATTCCTGGCGGTGAAGCGCTCGCGGCGAAAACGCTCAACGGACGCCTCGGCATCGTCGGCGGACTGTCGATCCTCGGCACGACCGGAATCGTCGTGCCCTATTCGTGCTCGGCGTGGATCCACTCGATCCATCGCGGCATCGATGTCGCCCGCGCTGCGGGGCTGACCCATATTGCCGGCGCGACCGGCGCAAGCTCGGAGGCGGGCGCGCAAAAGCTCTACGGTTTGCCGGAGATCGCGCTGATCGACATGGGAGATTTCGTCGGCGGCATGCTCAAATATTTGCGAAAGTATCCGGTGCCGCGCGTCACCATCGCCGGCGGCGTCGCAAAAATGACCAAGCTCGCCCAGGGCCTCACCGATCTCCACTCCAAGCGCGGCGCCGTCGACCTGGTCGCGCTCGCCGGCCATGCGGAGGCGGCCGGCGGCTCCGGGGAGCTTTGCAAGCGCATCGTGACAGCGAACACCGCGGCGGAAGTGTTTACGCTCGCTGGCGCCGAGGGGATCGCGTTGGGCGATACGGTCGCCCGCGCGGCGCAGGACACAGCCGCGCGCCTCGTCGCAGGACGCGACATCGCCATCGAAATCGCATTGTTCGATCGCGATCAAATGCTGGTCGGCCGTGCGCCGTTCAAGCTCGCTGCGGTGTCGGCTCAATTGGCGCCTCCGCGAAACCGGCGGCGATAATCGGCGTCATAGAGCGCGCTCTCGCGAAAATCGTGCGCGGCGAGCGCGCGGCCGACCAGGACCAGCGCCGTGCGATCGATCTGTTCTGCGGCGACCTTTGCGGCGATGTCGGAGAGCGTGCCGCGCAGGATGCGCTGGGTTGGAGAGCTTGCCTGCACGACGACGGCCGCTGGACAGTCGGCGCCATAAAACGGCGTCAGCTCTCTGACGATTGCGTCGATGGCGTGGATCGCGAGGTGGATGACGAGTGTCGCGCCGCTTGCGGCGAAAGTCGCGAGCTTCTCGGTTTCGGGCATGCGCGAGGCGCGGCCGGAGACGCGGGTGAGCACGATGCTTTGCGCCACCTCAGGCAGGGTGAGCTCGCATTCCAAGGCCGCCGCCGCCGCCGCAAATGCCGGCACGCCCGGCGTGAGCGTATAGGGGATACCGCGTCGCTTAAGGCGACGGAGTTGCTCGGCGAGTGCGCTGTAGATCGAAAGATCGCCGGAATGGAGCCGCGCCACGTCGCGGCCGGCGGCGTGGGCGGTCGCGAATTCGGCATCAATCTCGTCGAGCGACAGCGGCGCCGTGTCGATGATGCGAGCATCCGCCGGGCAATAAGCGAGCAATTCGCGCGGCACGATCGAACCGGCGTAGAGGCAGACCGGACAGCGCTCGATGAGATCGCGTCCGCGCACGGTAATAAGATCGGCCGCGCCTGGTCCGGCGCCAATGAAGTGCACCGTCATATTGCAGTTCCCGGCGCCGCTCCCGAGGCGGCAAGGGCGCAGGTGGCGGCGCCGATCACCAGCCGTGGGCTGATGAGGCGCGCCGATGGACCGGCCGCGGCAAGCGCTGCCGCCTCCGCGACCGACGGCACGCCCATGAGAGCGAGCACGCGCTCGGAGCGCGTCTCGGTGCGGTCGCCCGCAGCTTGCAGTTCGGCTTCGGGCACCAGGACGACGGCGACGCCGAGCCTTGCCGCAGCCGCTTCGATCCCGGCCTCGCCTTGCTTCGCCGCAGTCGTAGCGATGATATCCAGCGCCTCCGATGCAACGCCCGCCCGCGCCAGCGCCGCGCGGATGGCCGCTTCGATGTCGGGGGCCGGCGCGCCCCGTCTGCAGCCTATGCCTGCGACGATCATGGCTTTGTCCATACCCACTGCGTCACCGGCATCGCGGCCCGCCAGCCGGTTTTTTCTCCAATCAAGCCGGATCGCGAAATCGCGATGCGGATCAGTTCGCCGCCAAGCGCGGCGTGGCGTGCGAGCAGCAGCGCCTCGGTCTCGAGCGTCACCGCATTGACCACGAGGCGGCCGCCGGGCCGCAGCGCGCGGGCCGCAGCGTCAAGCACGCCGGCATCGCTCGCGCCGCCGCCGATAAAGATGGCGTCCGGCGTTGCGAGGCCAGCGAGCGCAGCAGGTACGGCATTCTCTACGATCTCAAGTCCCGGCACGCCGAAAGCCGCTGCGTTGCGGCGGATACGCGCCGCACGGTCCGCGCGCCGTTCGACCGCGATCGCGCGCATCGTTGGGTCGGCCAGCATCCATTCGATCGCGACCGAGCCGGAGCCGGCGCCGATGTCGCACAAAAGCTCGCCCCGACGCGGCGCGAGCGACGACATCGTCACAGCGCGGATCTCGCGCTTGGTGATCTGGCCGTCGTGCTCGAACAAGGCGTCGGCGAGCCCGGGCGTCCGCGGAAGAATTCGTGCGTCCGGCGCGGCATCCACTTCGATTGCGACCGTATTGAGCGCGTCGACCGCGCCGAAGTCGAACGCGGCCGCGTTCGTACTGCGGATACGCTCACGCGGACCGCCAAGCGCTTCGAGGACCGTCAAACGCGAAGCACCGCAGCCGGTTTCCGCCAGGAGTTTTGCCAGCGCTGCCGGCCCGTCGCCGTCGGAGGTCAAAGCCAGAATGCGCGCTCCCGGCTGCAAATATGGGCGCACCAGATCGAGCGTCCGGCCATGCACCGATAACAGTACGGTCTGCGGCAACGACCAGCCGAGCCGTGCCGCAGCAAGGCTGAATGCCGAGGGCGCCGGCACGACAATCATCTGGCGCGCATCGATGCGGCGGGCGAGCACTGCGCCTACGCCGTAGTGGAACGGGTCGCCCGAAGCCAGCACGCAGATTTGGCGTCCGCGATGACGCATCACCTCGTCGGCGGCGCCGTCGAACGGGCTCGGCCACGGCCGCGCCGCGCCGCGAATGAGCGGCGCCGCGAGGCCGAGATGACGCCGGCCGCCGAACACGATTTCCGCCGCGCTGACGAGCCCACGCGCCACCGGGCTCAGACCCTCGACGCCGTCCTCGCCGATGCCGACGATGGACAGCCAGCGCGGCGATGCGGCAGTGTCGCGTTCGATCGCATCAGGAAGCGGCAAATTGGTATTAGACATGCCACGCATCCTCATTCTCGGCGGTACCGCGGAAGCACGAATGTTGGCCGGCCACCTGGCCGGGCGCGCCGGCCTCGACGTCACGGTTTCGCTCGCCGGCCGCACCGCGTCGCCGGCGTCGCAACCCGTGCCGGTTCGCGTCGGCGGGTTCGGCGGTACTGCAGGCCTCGCGGATTTCCTCGTCAGTGAGCGCATCGACGCCTTGATTGACGCCACGCATCCCTACGCCACCGTCATCTCGGCGAACGCTGTTGCAGCCGCGCGTCGAAGCCATGTGCCGTTCGTGGCGCTGCGACGGCCGCCATGGGTTGCAATCGCGGGCGATCGGTGGACCGAGGTGAGCGATGTGCGTGAGGCGGTGCAGGCGCTCGGTCAGGCGTCGCGCCGCGTCTTCGTCACGCTCGGCCGCAGCGAACTCGCGCCGTTCGTGGCCGCGCCGCAGCACCACTATCTCATCCGCAGCGTCGATCCTGTCGATCCGCCGCTGCCGCTGCCGCATGCGGTCTATGTGACCGGCCGCGGTCCATTCGGCGAAGCCGAGGATCGCGCGCTGATGACTGCGCATCGGATCGACCTGGTGATTGCGAAGAACAGCGGCGGAACCGCAACCTACGGCAAGATTGCCGCGGCGCGCGTGCTCGGCATCGGTGTCATCATGTTGCGCCGGCCGCCGACGCCCGACGGTCACGCCGTCGAGACGGTGGAAGATACGATCGCCTGGCTCGATCATGCGCTCACCTCCGCAACGGCGCGCGGGGTGTAGACAAGAGGAAGACGCCCGGGGCGCTCGATCACGCGGGTTTCGTGTGAGCCGACGATCACGAGCGTGGCCATGTCGGCAATCGCCGCATCGGCGGCATCGAGTGCGGTGACGGTTACGTGCTCCTCGATCCGACCGACGGCGCGGCCGAAGACGACCGGCGTTGATTGCGGCAGATGCCGGCGCAGCCGTTCGATCGCGCTCCGGAGCTGCCATGGCCGCGCCCACGAGACCGGGTTGTAGAGCGCGATCACGAAGCCCGTGCTCGCCGCCGCGTCCAGCCGCCGTTCGATCAGCTGCCATGGCTTGAGATTGTCGGACAGCGAAATCGCACAGAAATCGTGGCCGAGCGGCGCGCCGATGCGCGCTGCGACCGCGAGCATCGCGGTAATGCCCGGGACAATGGTGAGGTCGAGCGCACGCCAGCTCTGCGGTCCGGATTCGATTTCTTCGCAGATTGCCGCCGCCATGGCGAAGACGCCCGGATCGCCACCGGAGACGACGGCGACGCGCGCGCCTTGCGCGGCGTGATGGAGCGCGGCGGCAGCGCGCGCACGCTCCTCGCGATTGTCGGAAGCGTGGCGGCTCTGGCCCGCGCGCGGCGGCACGCGATCGAGATAAGGGCCGTAACCGTAGAGCGCTTGCGCGGCCGAAAGCGCTTCGTTGGCTTCCGGCGTGAGGTAGCGCGGATCGCCCGGTCCCAATCCGATGACGGCAAGGTGACCGGTCATGTCTTTACTCCTGGCCGTCGCTCCCAGCCCGGCACCAAGACTACGGCGAAATAGGGCGCATCGTCGTCGGGCTTTGCGGCCAGCGGAATCATCTTTGCATCCGCCATGGTGCCGCGCTCGACGTAGATAGCGCGAGCGAGGCGGCCGCTGCGCAAGAGCGCGCGGCGCAGTTTAGGCAAATGCCGCCCGACCTTCATGACCACGGCGGCGTCGGCGTCCGCGAGCCGGCGCGTAAGCTCGCCTTCCGGGAGCGTGGCGGGGAGCACGGTGAAGACATCGTCGCCTTGGGCGATGGGCAATCCTGCCGCCGACCAGCAGCCCGACATGCCGGTGACGCCGGCGACGATCTCGGTCGAAAAGCGCGGCGTGAGCCGCGCATGCAGATGCATGTAGGAGCCGTAGAACAGCGGATCGCCTTCGCAGATCACGGCCACCACGCGGCCGGCACTCAGATGCTTGGCTATTTCGGCGGCGGCTCGATCGTAGAAATCGCGAATGATGTCGCGATAGCCGGCGCTGCACTTCGGCAGTTCGGTCGTGACGGGATAGTAGAGCGGCAACTCGGCGACTTCGGCGCGCAGGTGCCGGGCCGCGATCGCCCGCGAATGGCTCGGCTGTCCGGCTTTGGCAAAAAACGCGATCACGTCGGCTTCGCCCAGCGCGCGCATCGCCTTGAGCGTCATCAACTCCGGATCGCCCGGCCCGACGCCGACGCCCAAAAGTCTTCCTGTACTCACCAGTTTTCCCGCGCTCACAGCCCGGCCCTCGCTAGCGCGTTGATGGCGGCGGCCGTCATGGCGCTGCCGCCCATCCGCCCGCGCACGATGATGAAAGGCACGCCGCGCGGATCGGCGGCGAGCGCCGCCTTCGCTTCCGCGGCACCGACGAAGCCGACCGGAATGCCGAGTATGGCCGCCGGCTTTGGGGCGCCCTCGTCGATCAGGTCGAGCAGGCGGAACAGCGCCGTCGGCGCATTGCCGATAGCGACCACGGCGCCGGCGAGGCGATCGGTCCATAAGTCGAGCGCCGCCGCCGAACGGGTCGTGCCGCTTTTGTCGGCGATGACCGGCACGCGCGGGTCGTTGAGTGTGCAGATCACCTCGTTGCGTGCCGGCAACCGGGCGCGCGTAATGCCGTGCGCCACCATCTCGGCGTCGCAAAAGATCGACGCGCCGGCAGCGAGTGCGCGCCGTGCGGATTTGACGACGTCTCCGCCGAACACGATATGCTGCGCCGCCTCGGCGACACCACAGGCATGGATCATGCGCACCGCGACTTCGGCTTCCTCCGCAGAAAACCGCGACAGGTCGGCCTCGGCGCGGATGATGGCGAAGGAGCGCTGGTAGATCGCCGTGCCGTCCCGTAAATAGGCAGCGCGTTCAGACATGGCCGCCCTCGTGTTTAATGTCGCGCGCTAGTATTGCGATTGCGGCGGGCAGTTCATCCGCTGGAAGGATCTTAAGCGCGGCGTCACGGCTGGACCCGTTGGCGACAAGTGCGCATCCCGCAGGCGTGCCGACAATCGTCAGCGCTGCCGGCGCAGGATGCGCGCAGCCCTTGGCGCAGCCGGAAATGTGAATTTTGAACGAGCCATCGAGATGCGGGGCGGCGGTCGCGGCGATCAGAGGTCCGATGGCGCGAGCCGCAATTTCCGCTGACGCGCAATTCGGCGCTCCAGGACAGGCGACGACATGCCGGCGAGGATCGTCGCCGCGCACGATAAAGCCAAGATTTTCGGCAACGGCGGCAAACGACGACGGTGTCTGTTGCGTGAGACCGATTGTGATGAGCGTTCTGCCCGATGCCGCGCGCATCCCGCTCGCTCCCGCCGCCCTGGCAGCTTCGGTCAATCGTTCCAGCGACGTTGCATCGGCGTGGCCGAAGGCAAGGCCAATACCGCATGCAAACGACCCATCCCGTAGCCGATGCACGCCGATCGCTTCCGTGGTTCGGCGTGCCGGATGCACTCCCCGCTCATTCCCGCGTAAGCGGGAACCCAGATGAGACCCCATGTTTGCGGCAGGACTTGCTGGGTCCCCGCTTTCGCGGGGACGAGCGGGGGTTAGGAGAAAATCAGCGATGGTCGCGCGGAATGCGGCGCTCCCTTCCATCGCAAGAACATCACGTGCGCGCGCATCCCGGCCGCCCTGCGCCAAAACCTCAAGCAACCGCGTGACGGCAGTGACGCCATCGGTGGGAGCAATAAGGCCGAGTTCGGTTGCGTCAGCGCCGTGGCCACCTAGGCCGACGCGAAGCGCCGCGCCATCATTTATCGCCATAGCGCAGAGGCGCACGTCAGCAGCAAGACTGTCGAGATTGAGCGGTCCGCCGCCGTCGATCGCAACGGAGACTTTGGCGCCAAGCCTTGGGGCCAGCGAACAACGCGCGAGTGCAAGGCGCAAATCGGCGGCGAGCGCTCCGGCATCGATGATTTCCTCCGGATCGAGCCCCGCCAGCGGATTAATCAGAACTGAAAGGCCGTCCGCTGCCGCGATATCGAGCGCAGCGACGGAAGCCGCGAATGACGACGCCGACGCTGCGTTCAAGCCGCGGACCTGGATATTGCCGCGTGCGGTAACTTCGATGATGCCGTTGCCATGCAGCCGCGCAGCCGCGCACAGTTCGGCGAATGCATCAAGCGGCATGGTGCCGATCGGCGTCAGCCGCACGAGTAACCCATCGCCGGTCGCCATCGGAGCGGAAAGCCCCGGACAAGCGCCGCGACGCAATCCGCGCTCCCCTCGCCCTTGTGGGGAGGGGTTGGGGGTGGGGGTCGGGAGGTGTTGCGAATACGTCATCGCTTGCGCACCCCCTCCCGACCCCCCTCCCTGCCCTCCCCCACAAGGGGGGAGGGAAGAAGCCGCAGCGCCGCAAGGCCCGCATCGACATCATTGCGGCGCGGATGCCAAAAACCGCGGCGCCGCGCCGCGTCGAGCCGCTCGGCAATCGCGGCGGCGGCTTGCGGATTCTCTCGCAACAGGAACTCGCGCACGTTGGCGTCGGCAACGTAGGCCTCGTGCAGGAGATCGAACAATTCGCCGGCGACCGCGTCGGTCGTTTCCGCAAAGCCGAGCAGCCGATCGACGGTTTCGGCAAGCTCGGCGGCGCCGCGTGGGCCGTGACGCATCTGGCCGGCGATGAATCGCGGATTGACCGCCCGCGCGCGCACGATGCGCGCCAAGGCCGCCGACAGCGCCCGTGCGCGCGGCCGCTGCGGATCGGTCATATCGAGCATGACGAGATCGGCTGAGCGGCCGAGGAGCTTCGCTGCCGCTGCAAACCCCCCGACGAACGCGACGTCCTCGGCGCCATCGAGCAGATCGCGGCCGGGATCGTCGCTGGTATGCAAAAGGGCATCGGCGCCCGCGACACGCTGCGCAAACGCTCCAGGCGCGGTGCTGGCTTCGCCATCCGCGCCAGCGTAGGCATGCGATGCGGCGGCGAGATAAGCCGCGCCGATGGATTCGCTGTCGGCGTTTTGGCCGAGCAAATCTTCAACGCCGGCACCGTACACGCCGGGCGCCGTACCGAAGATGCGGTCGAGACGACCCCCTCCCGCGCGCCGGGCGGCCGCAAGCGGATTTTCGTCGTTGTCTTCTTCGCGCGCGGCGACCGCCTGAACGGCGGCATCGATGAGCGCGATCTGCGCCGGGAAAAGATCGCGAAACAGCCCGGAAATGCGCCAAGTCACATCGACCCGCGACCGTCCCATGGCGGCGGTCGGCAACACTTCCACGCCGGTGATGCGGCCGCTCGCGTTGTCCCAGACCGGCCGGCAGCCCATCAATGAAAACCCCTG
>Ga0181521_10005465_pt1 | contig 14127 bp, 12 predicted proteins | sample PEATcosm2014_Bin_32_FD_119764 | JGI IMG/M metagenome (GOLD analysis project Ga0181521, IMG submission 119764) | Peatland microbial communities from MTU Mesocosm Facility, Houghton, MI, USA - PEATcosm2014_Bin02_60_metaG | ecosystem: Environmental > Terrestrial > Soil > Wetlands > Peat | place...
CGAGAGATCCGCCCTTTGCCTGGATGCCGTTGACAGTCGTGTATTCCCGCGCCGTGTTGTATTCCCAAAGCTGGTGACCGTCGGTGGTGGAAAGGGCATGCAGAACGCCGTCCCAGCCACCGGAAAACACAACGCCGGGGATCGCCGTAACGGCAGCGACCTGTCCACGCCTGGAACGCCGGCCCTGTTCCGCCGGTGCCGGATCCAGCTTCGTAAACCAGGCCTTTGTTCCGTCCGTGAGACGCACCGCCGCCACACCTCCGGTCTGAAGCGAGTAGTAGACATTCTGTTCATCCGCCGCGCCGCCCCACATGATTTGTCCGGCTGCGCTGGGAGTTCCTTCAGCCAGATCTGCTTTCCACACCAGCGCGCCTTTCTTGTCGGGGTCCACCGCGATAACTCCGCCACCTTTGTGGGCCGCGATCAGAACTCGTTTGCCGCCCGCCAGCGTTTTCAATATCGGCGAATTGGCGAAGTCCCAGTCGGGCCCGATGTGCTCGGGGCACTGTTCGCCCCTGGGCCCCCGTCCGCCGCAACCCGCGGGCGATGCGTCATTCTCGACGCCCTGCCGGGACCACAACATCTTACCCGTCCGCATGTCGAATGCGACAATCGCGTCCGACGTCTTTGCCGCGGGTTCTGTAAACGCGTTACCGGTAGCCACGTAGATGGCCCGCAGTTTGGCGTCAATGGTCGGAGTGGTCCAGATCGAGGCTCCCGCCGGCGCCCAGAGTTGAGTGCCCAGCGAGTTCTTCTTCGTGGGCTTCGGCTCTTCGGGAATGGTATATGCCTTCCAGATCACCTTGCCGGTGTTCGCATCCAGCGCAGACAGGTTTCCGCGGTAGGTGCAACACGGATAGTGCGGATCGCCGGAGGCCACTTCCTCCGATCCGGCAACCCCGACATACAAGCGGCCCTCATAAAAGACGGGCGACCCGGTGATGTGCGATAAGAGCCGCTGGTCCGCGTTGGTCTTCCACAGCAGTTCGCCGCTGTGCGCATCGACGGCGTAGACGTTGGCTTTGCGGTCGCCGAAGTACGTGGCGTATCTGGTGCTGCCGTGTCCGCTCACAGGGCCGATTACCATCGCCGTTCGCACCTGGGCTTCCGCGTGGAACGACCAGTAGACACACCCGGAGCCCGCATCGAGCGAATACACGAAGCTGTTATCGTCCCCGATGAAGACCCGGCCGTCCACGATAGTTGGCTGCCCGTAAGTCTCCGCTCCAGCGGGCAGTCCAAAAGCCCACTTTAGCTTCAGGCTCGACACCTGATCCGGATTCAGCTTTGGCTGGCTGAAAGCGCGTATTCATGAGATCGTTGCCCCAACCGTTCCACGACGCTCCCGCGGACGGATTGGCCATCTGCGGATTCGCCGCGCAATGGTTCGCCATGTTCCTGATGTCGCCCGCATCGGCAGTCCCCACCGGACGGCCGCCAAAGAACCCGGCCAGCAGGCGCTTTTCGTCATCGCTGAGTTTGCCTGCCTGTTGGACCATCGCGCCGGTGGTGAGCGCCGCGTAGATGGATTCGGGCGACATCTGCGCCAGGGTGTCGGTGCTGGGAGCGTTGTTTTCGCGCAGCGCGTTCGGGTCGGCACTCGACATCGTATTCTTGTGGCAACTCGCGCAGTTTGTTGTTGAAGATGGGCTGCGCCGCCATGCGCGCTCCCGGGCCCGCCATGGGCAAAGGCGGCCGCTGTCCCGCTTGCGGCGGTTGTGCGCCGATGCACGTGAGCGTGAGGCACACGCACAGCACCGATCGAATCAGCGCGGATGGAACAAGCATGGTTTGTTACATTATCGGCCAGGGGCCGCGAGCGTTGCCGGCAAGGGCCAGTTCCCATCGTACGGAGGCCAGTTGGGCACAGGCATTTCCGGAGTGGGATAAAACATAGCCGAATGGACGCTGCGAATCTTGTTGTCCTCGATCGTGAACCACTCGCTGAACACATTTCTCCGCGTCGCCGTGCCCGGTTTTCGCAGAAACACCGCAATCGCCAGAACCACGCCCGCTTCTTCGTCGACAACCGGATAGCGGCGGGACGCGACATTTTGAATGTTGATGGTGGCGAGGTTCGACGTGCAGTCGGTTAACGGTCCCGTAGTTTCGCCCCGCGCCGGCCGGCCGGTAACGGTCGCGCCATTCTCCACGCGAAGACATCCCGGATGCGCCATGATGATCGAGCCGTCGTGCGACGTGATCCCGTCGAAATAGCTGTTGGTGACGGCGATCAGCGTTTCGCGCGAAGCACGTGCTTCCTTCGCAATCGGCTTGTCGGAAGGAGCATGGGCGGCCAAGTTCTCGGGATCGAAGAAATTGCCGGAAGGTTGACCCTCGGGTGTCAGTCCGTTGAGGCCCGGGTTGCCCTTGCGCGCGATGAGCCATTCGGCCTCGGCGATTTTCCTGTTTTCCACTTTCACCCGCACAGTGACGATGGCCGGATCGGCGCCTTCTTCGACCGTACCGAAGTAGCCGGCCTGCCCACCCACCGGGTCCAGATAGCGCCGCTGGAGTTTGCCCAGCGCGGTAACCGTCTTCCATGTTCCCGTGCCGGGACGCACCACCACCGCGTTTTCCGTTTGCCGGAAGCCGGCAAACAACGGCGCCGCGGCGGGGTCGTGCTTCACGACGGCATTCAGGTACCGATCCAGCGCATTCCTGAGACAGGCGCGGTCGCAGTCATTCGCCGCCGCAAAGGCATTCACGCCGGCGGCAAGAAGGACGGTTGCGCAGGCTATCCAACGCGCAATACGAGAAGTCATTGGGGCCTCCAAGCCTTCAATTCACGCGCTTCGCAACGCCTTCTTCGGTGGCTATGTCGGCCACTTTGCGGCTGATTTTGAGCTCGTCGCCCGAAAGCTTCGCTTTGTACTCGATGCGCAGATCCATGTCCTGAAACTTCAGCATCTCGACCCAGGAGAGATCGTCGCCCTCTATTTTGCCGTCACTGATTTCGCCGTTCCCGTTGGACGAAGTATATTTTCCGGTCAGCTTCGATCCCGTCGCCGTCAGGTCCCAGGTGTACTTCTGTTCGCCAACCTGCGTGTTGAAGGTTGCCGTCCATTTGCCGGTAGCGCCGGCGGCCCATGCGGCGGCCAGAAACGCCAGGGCGAGAACTACCAGCGTGATTACTCTGCGAAAGATCATGGAAGGAGTTCCTTTCATTAGGGTAATTGTAACGCCCGACGGATTGTCCCGCCTCCTTCGATTTGGCGATTGGCCTTCCACCTGCCTCGTCACTATGAGGTTCTGAAGAAATGCGGAAATTTAGTGCTGTTCCCGGTTTGTTTGCCGGATTTGTCATGTTATCGGCGCCGGTCGTATCGTCCGCCGGCGTGTTTTTATCGGTTCGCATCGCGCCACCGGCTTTGGAAGTCTATCAGCAGCCCCTGTGCCCGGTCGACGGATACCTTTGGACGCCCGGCTACTGGGGTTATGGCAACGCAGGCTATTACTGGATACGCGGCGCGTGGGTGGCTCCGCCTCAGGCCGGTTTGCTCTGGACGCCGGGCTATTGGGGTTTTGCAGGAGGCCTTTACAGTTTTAACGCCGGCTACTGGGGCCCGACCGTGGGTTTCTATGGCGGCGTGAACTATGGCTTCGGCTATGGCGGAAGCGGATTTGACGGCGGCCGCTGGCAGGGTGGGCACTTTGCCTATAACACCGCGGTGAGCCGCGTGAATACATCGGCCATTCATAACACTTACAGCCAAAACGTGAACTACGGCAATAACCGGACCAGTTTTAACGGAGCAGGCGGAATCGGCGCGAGGCCCAGTTCGGAACAAACGGCGATGGCGAGACAGCACAACCAACCCGCTGCCGCTCCCGCCGCGCAGCAACGAGTCTCCACCGTTGCTCCGGCCCAGGCAAGACAAACCACGGAAAATCAGAGACGGCCCGCGGCAACTCAGGCTTCGGCAGGTAACCGGAACGCCGAATCGCAAAACCGTATGGCGGCGCGCGCGGCCCCGAGCGCTGCGAGGCCGGAGCAGGCGCATCAGGCTGCGGCGACACGGGCCGCTCCACAACAGACCCGACAAGTGGCAAGCAACAGAAGTGAAGCCCCGAGCCGTCCGGCTCCGCAGCAACAAAGACCGCAGGCGACCCATGTGGCCGCTCCTGAACGCGCGGCCGCCGCAAGGCCTGAAGGAAGAGAAGAGCGACGATAACAGCCGATTGGCTCACCACCGCCGGCTGGCGTGGAAATACTGCGCAGCAGGCGGGCTGGTGTGCCGCTATTCCACGGTTGTTGTCGTCGCCGGGACCGGAAGTGTGGTGCGGTCGACGGCCACGACGGTCACGTAATGGAATCCGTCTCCCCAAGGCACCTTGGTAAGGAAGTCCGTAAGCGAGGTGTAGTGGTATCCGGTGGAGCGTACGATCTGAGTCGTAATCGGATTCTTTTCGCCCGGATAGACATAGTGGTTGGACATAACCCAGTACTCGGCACAGACACTTGTGTCCGTGCCGCGCTGGGGCACGTAGATTACGCCAACGCCGTTTCCGGCCTGGCAGCCGCGTTTCGGCCTACCAGAGCTGTTTACTGGCCAGACGAGCGCCTTCGGACAGGGCCTTCAATTTCGCCCAGGCGATCTGCGGATGGACGCGGAAACCCATGCCGCAGTCGGTGCCGGCGATCACGTTTTCGCGGCCCACCAGACCCGCATAACGGACGATTCGATCGGCCACCAGTTCAGGGTGCTCGACCACGTTAGTGTGGTGTGTCACGACGCCGGGGATCAGAATTTTGCCCGCGGGCAACTTCACATCCCGCCAGATTTTCCATTCGTGCTCGTGGCGCGCATTCGCCGCCTCGAGCGAGTAAGCGCCGGCCGTGATCTTAAGCATCAGGTCGACCACGTGCTGAAGCGGCAGATCGTGCGTGTGCGGGCCGTGCCAACTGCCCCAGCAGATGTGATAGCGCACCCGGTCTTCGGGAAGGCCCCGCAGCGCCTGATTCAAAGCGTCTACCCGCACCTCGGCGAATTTGCGGTACTCCGCAATGCTCGGGTTGGGAACGATCATGTCGAACGTGTCGGGCAGGGCCGGATCGTCGATCTGCAGAATGAAACCGGCATCCACGATGGCCTTGTACTCGGGCTTCATGGCGTCGGCCAGAGCGAAAATGTACTCCTCTTCGGTGGGATAGTATTCGTTCAGGAAGAAATGCTCCAGCCAGCCCGGCGCCAGCACGCACATGAAGGTTTCTTCCGGTTTCGTGCCCGATTCCACAAGCGCCGCCCGGAAAGATTCCAGATCTTTGCGGACTTCCTCCCGACCTGTAAATTTAATCGGTCCGGAGCAGATCGCACGCTCCTGGGTAGCCGCCATGAAGGGCATTTCCTTGTAGAAGTCCGCAAACTCGAGCCGCTCGCCCGTCTGCAGCGTCATAAACGCCGGCTCGCCGGGCTTCAGCTTTCTGGTGGTCAGGCCGCTCAGACGGCGCCCATAGTAGCCAATGCCGCCGAAGCCGATCTTGCCCATCTCGCCGTCACTTACGATATCGATACCTGCATCCGCCTGCCTGCGAAGGACGTCGACGATGGCGGTTCGAACCGTTGCGTCGGCGGTCTCGATATCCGGAGGCTTCCCCGACATGATCCCCATCATCATTGCCCGGTATTCGGGCGGCCCGTCGAGCCTGCCTGCGTGCGTGGTGAGAATGCGCCCTGTGCTGTGTTTCATGGCTGAGCGCTGTGTTTTATGGCTGGAGCGTCAAGGTGGCTTTCCCAGCGGGGCCACTGTAAATCAGCTCAAGTGAGTTGGACTTGCCGTGGTGCTCGAAAAAGATCAGTCCCGCGGCGGGAAGTGGGCGATCCCCTTCCGGCAGCGAGGCCTTTTGAACGCGCTGTTCCCACCCTCGCGAAACCGCGATTGGTATGTGGACGATCGGAGGCAGGCCGCCGTTGGGGTCGCTCTGCCCCTGCCCGCCAGTCGTCAGCCCTCCCTTCGACTTCGCCGCTGGTCCGGCTGCATCAGGCGGCACATATTCAGGATCTTTCAGAGACTTGAACACCAATTCATACCCTTGGGCGGGCAACGGCGTCTTCTTCCCGTTAAGGCGCAGCGAAAAGTCCGTATAGGATAACCTGAGACGCGCGTCCGGCGGACCGAACAACCCCACTTCGACCACAACATAGTCTTCCGTCGAGAGGGCGGATTGCGGATCGGGTATCGAGTGACCTGCGAACTCGGCCGCGATCGTCACCTTGCCCGCCTGAGCGTGGGCCTGGTAATCGGCGGGAGTCGCACGTGGAGGGAGGCCCTTCGACGCCTCGGGGGCTCGCGCGCCGTTGCTCTGCGCGGCGTTGCTCTGCGTCTCTTGCCCGGCCGCACACCAGCAGAAGATCGCGGCGAAAACCGACGCGATTACGATGTTTGTTCTCGAATGGATGTGAAACTGCATGCCACTTGCAATCTTACATGGCCGCGATGAACAAAAAAATAACTACTTAATGCCCAGCAGGTGGCTGCGATCCCTTTCGTTCTCGAGGCAGACGTATTCCATCAGTTCGATGCCCGGTTGGAGCCGAAACACCCGGCTTTGCTTCCAGGGCTGCGTATAGGCCTTGGGATCGTCAACGGTCACTTCGTAGGACATCGTTGCCGGACCGGTGCGCCGCAAACGTTCGGTCAGGTGCAGCTGGTCGCTGTGAGGATGACCATTGGTGTCGAGAGCGGTCTTGTCGTTCATTTTGGTTACGTCGATCACCAGCGTGTCTCCATCCCAGTGGCCGACGGAGGTCCCGAACCAGGTGGGGTCCCGACTGATCGAGTGGTCGATCCCGTCGGTCGGGATGGAGCGGAAGATATGCCAGGACTCGTAGAGGATCACCACCCGCCTGGGCGTCTGCACGATCTCGATCGGATCCGGAGCATTCGCCTGCCGCGTCACGCCCACCGGCAGACAGGGGTCCATCTTGCCGTCGAAGTGGCTGAATTTCTCCTGTCCCCAGGGTGTCAAAACAGCGACTGTGCCGCGGGTCAAATCCGGTGTGTAAGGACCCTGCCAGACTCCGGTCAGGTCTCCTTTCCAATCTCCTGAGTCGGTCCTGGTTTCGGGCGCGGCTACTTTGGCCGCCGGCGACTGAGCGGCCGCGAAGCCCGAGGTCACAAGGAGCACGGTTGCCGTGATCCAAAAAGATTTCATCACTTAGCTCATCACTTACCAACGAAGTGCCCGACGTCCCGATTATTTTCTTCGCATATGTACTCAATCAGTTCGTCGTCCGGCTGCAGCGTCGGATTCTCGGTGACTGTCCACGGCTTCGTGTAAGCCTTCGGATCGTCGATGGTGATCTGCAGATCCATGTGGCCAAAATCTTTGCGAGTGAAGCGTTCCGTCACCTTGAGCGCGTCCGTCACAGGGTGGCCGTTGGTGTCGAGCCAGGCTTTTCCGTTGCTTCCGGCGGTCTCGACAACGAGCGTGTCGCCATCCCAGTGCCCGACCGAATATCCCTGCCAATTGGGGTTGGGATCCTTGGGAAGAGGCCTGCCATCCATGAAGATCTGCCTGAAGATGGTGCGCGACTCATAAAGGATGATGATGAGTCCGGGAGTCTGGACGATCTTCCACGGAGAAGTCACCGCGTCCTTTTCGGGTATGCCGGAAGGCAGGCAGAAATTGTTCGGATCGTCTTTTCCCGCCGTGTCCATGCGCTTTTTGTATTCGGCCGCCGCCCAGGGCTGGAATGGCACTTCCTTAAGATCGGCGGCGATGTTGATCAGGTACTTCAGGCCGGGAACGAGCCAGACGCCGCCGAGGTCCGGCTTGCCGTCGGGAAGGCGCGGCGCAGGCGCGGACAGATCTGCCTTGCCGTCCTTCGTCCGCGGCACTCCCTTGCTCGGAACATTCAGCCACTGCGCGGAGGCCGGCGTCGACATCCAAAGCAGGCAGGCGAATGCGATGGCGCTCCAGCGGGATGAATTGTTCAAGGATGCGTTCTCCGATGGCGATTATACACCTGGCTAAGACCCGGACTCTTCACCGCAAATGCCCCGGCGTCCATCCCGGCTTCCAATCCGGTTCGTCTCTCAGACGAGCGTTCAGATCCTCCAGCGAGCCGAAGAATCCCACAAAAGAATTCTCCAGATGCGCCGGACGGCTCCGGGCCTGATGGAAATCCCGATGCCGGAACTGGTCCGTGCGCGAAACCACCGCCGTTCCCAGGGGACGGTATTCGTGCGTGCCCTGCGCCCACGCCAAATCGGCATGGGCGTCAATCCACAGTGCGAAGCCCACTGGGATTATAATGCCAGTCGTATATCTCAATGTCGTCTATCTCGAAATCGATGCGCCGCCGGGATTTCGTCACCGCTTTGGCCGCCGCCGGGTCGCTCCGCGCGCAAGAGGGCGCGCCGCGCAAAGGCCGCCTGAAGCAGGGCGTTACCGCCGGCGTTTTCGATCCCGGAATGCCGTTTGAGGACCAGTGCCGCCTGGCAGCGGGTCTCGGCTGTGTCGGATTCGATCTCGTCCAGCTGAAAGACTGGCCTGTGTTGAAGAAGTACGGCCTCACCCCAACCATGGCTCCGCCGGAGGCCACCGGCATCTCGATACCCGACGGCCTCAACAGAAAAGAGAACCATGACAGGCTCGAAAAAGCCATGCGCCCCGCTATCGACCGGTGCGCGGCGGCGGGATGCCCCAACCTGATTACGTTCTCCGGCAACCGGCGCGGCATGCCCGACAGTGAAGGCGCCGACAATTGCGTCGCGTTTCTGAATCGCGTAAAAGCGCAGGCGGAAGACAAAGGCGTCACCATCTGCATGGAGTTGCTGAACAGCAAGGTGAACCACAAGGACTACATGTGCGACCACACCGCGTGGGGCGTGGATGTTGCCAGGCGTGTCAACTCACCCCGCGTGAAATTGCTCTACGACATCTACCACATGCAGATTATGGAGGGCGACATCTGCCGGACCATCGCCGACAACTTCCAGTGGATCGCTCATTTTCACACCGGGGGCGTCCCGGGGCGGCATGAGCTCGACGACACGCAGGAACTCAATTACCGGTTTGTGGCGAAGACCATCGCCGATCTGGGATACGCCGGCTGCGTCAGCCACGAATACCGGCCCGCCCCAGGCCGTGATGCGAAAGAAAGCCTGAAGCAGGCCATCGAAATCATGACTGTTTAGGACGGACTCGCTGTCCGCGATTCCTAATGTGAGGAATGCCGCTTCTGGATCAGCACCGCTTCCTTGCCGGCGATGTTCCAGGATACGCCGGCTGAAAGGTCTTTCACCTCTTTAAGTATCGAAGCTCCTTCGCCCGTGGCAGGATCCAGCATCAGGACGTTGTCATTGGCGTCACGACTGACCGGCACAAACGAAACGCTCGCCAGATTCTTTCCTTCCGCGACCAGGCGAACCAGCAGACCCTCCTTCAGGTTGCGTTCGGCGCTCCAGTCGAACGCGAAATCCGCCAGGCAATAGAACACCGCCTTGCCCTTATAAACTTCCACTCCCTGCAGGACGTGCGATCCGGTGCCGATTACGATGTCCGCACCGGCGTCAATCGCCGCGCGGGCAAGCACACGCTGGTACGGTTCGCCCTGCGCCAGCAGAGATCTGACGGAAGCGCCGTCCCGCTCGCGCAGAGGGATAAACTTCGGGTCTGTCACGCCGGCCAGGGTGCTGGGGCTTTCGCCGTCACGATTGTGCGTGCATACAACCACGATGTCCACTACAGTGCGCAGGCGGCGTATGTCGGAAAGGAACCTCCCAAAGTCCGAATCGTCGATGGTGACCCCATCCCGCGAAAGAATTCGAGCGATTCCCGGGAGCGTGTTGGTGGCCACCTGCCGATCTTCGACGTACCATCTCGCCGAGTATTGAAGAAACCCGATTCTTACCCCTTTCCGAACCGCAATGACCGGCTCATGCGCCTTCTCGATATTCTGTCCCGCACCGCAATGCGGGATGCCCGCCGCATCGAGGACCGCCAGGCTTTTCATGATGTTGGCCCGGCCATAGGCAACGTTGTTCGCGCATCCCACTACCTGAATGCCGCCCGCCTTGATTCCATTCACCGCGTCGGCGCCAAGATGGGTCCAGCCTTTCTTCTCCGGGATGTCTTTATCGGGCCCTTCGGATTTCACGAGCAGGCCCTCCAGGTTGGCGTAGACGAGATCGGCGCGGGCCAGAGTCTCCCGAACGTTAATGAACGCGCTCGCGGGATCCGGACGGTGCTGAATATTGACGTCCCCGGCGACCAGGATATTAACCGTACCAGGGCCCGGGTTCCCGCTCCATGGCCACGGCTGCATCTGGGCGGCCGTTAGATCGACTACCATCGAGGCGCCCAGCAGCCACCGCAGTGTCAAAGCGATTGACTTTCGATTTGAGTTCCTCATAAATCTTTCGTTCTGCCTGTCGCGCATGACTTGGCGCGATCGCGAAATCCACTACCAAAAATGAGTGGCGAGGACGTGGGGCCGTCCGGAGTCCCCATTTATCACCCCCGTGGCAATCACGATTTGAACGTTCTTGTGCTTCCATTCGCTGCGCGACCTGCGGGCAACATCCTCCATCGAATTGACATCCGCCAGGAACTCTGCGGCGGCAACGGTCCCGAAGTTCGCCAGGCCGGCCGCGACCACCACCATCCTTCCGGTGGTCGGGTCCTGAACCCGTGTAATGATGGCATAATCTTCGGTGACGTCGGTATAAGGCAGCGCGAAATTAACCGCCCAGTCCCGCCGCGCGGGGTTCTGACGATCGGCAATCCAGCGAATCCCGAAGACGTCATTACCCCCTTCGAACCGAAAGCGCATCTGATTCATCAGGCGCATGGTCCACTCATTATCGAAGGCCCCAATCAGAACGACCGGTCCGTCCCGCAAATCCGCAAGAGTAGCCGTTGTTTCGCTGCGAATGTGATAACTCTTTCCTTTTCCCTGTACAAGCACAGCCAACCGGGAAAGAGCGGTGAGGTCGGACAAGGCGACGTTCTGACTGCTCATCTGTTCGAATTGGAACAGGGACGGAACCACGTTCGGACCGGACTCGAGGGCCGGACTGACAGGCGCTGCAGGAGTGCTGAGGTTCGAGCGTTGCCCCACACAGAGGAGCACCGCGCTCGAAGAATTGAGGACCGGATCCCAAAACTGATCGATCGCCGAGGGGAAAGCGCGGGGAAGAAAGATCGCAACCAACAGCAGAAAAGCCGCAGCCGCCACTCCGGCGGCAAGATACTTTTTTTCAGAAGCGGCATCAGGCAGGGCGATGCCCGGTTTCTGAACAGGCAGCCGGAAACAGGGGACGTAGGAGCCCGGCGCGAGGTCGATGCGAACTTCCAACTCATGTCCGGGCTCCTGGTAGTACTGTACGAGCCGCTTCCGGACTTCACCCGCCGTAATTCGCACGGCCGGGTCGGCGCTGGTATCGTAATCCGGCTCCCGTCCGAGAACCTCGACGCCGATGGTTCGTTCCTTCAATTCGGCGCCCTTGCCTTCCAAAGTCCGGACAACGACATACTGGAGCAGGTTCGGATACCGTTTGCTGTTCTTGAAGTGAGTGCTCGCCAGGATGCGATCGAGTTGCTCACGGATGGCCTTGTGCCCTGGCGTTGTGGCGTTAAGTCTCGAACCCGCCTCGGGACGCTCCAAAACCGAACCTTGCCGCACCATGGATTCCTCTTGGCGAATGATTGTATCACCGCAAACGGGCCACAACCTTGATTACGAGCGATGTTTCTCGCGCAGGCTCAACCTGCTTCTCATTCCGATGCGCCGAAAATACGCAATATACAATCTCGATACAACCTCGCGGGTGCGATCCGGATACGGCTGATTAAAAAGGGGATGCGGGCTCGAAGGGAAGTCGATACCGTAATTGTGTTGCGGAAAGCCGGGACCAGCCATATGCTTACTGAGTTCCCCGGTCGAACCTCACGAAAAATCTAAAAGTCCGGTGAGCCGAAGGAGTATTCCGTGCGCACTACGGTTATCATCTTGGGGTTTATTCTCGCAAGCAGTCTCGTTTGGGGCCAAGCCGTCTCCACATCTCAGATAGCGGGCAGCGTGCAGGACGCCAGCGGTCTCGGCGTACCGGACGCGACGGTCAGTGCGACCCAGACCGCCACCGGCGTCGTTCGCACGGTCACGACCAATGCGACCGGCAGTTACGTGATCTCGAACCTTCCCGTCGGGCCGTATCGGCTGGAAGTGACCAAAGAGGGTTTTACCAAGTCCGTCCAGAACGGCATCGTGCTGGAGGTCGACACCAATCCCACGATCAACATAGCGCTGAAGGTCGGTTCCGTCAGCGAAGAGGTTTCCGTAACGGCGGACGCGGCAATGGTGGAAACTCACAACACCGGCGTCGGGCAGGTTATCAATTCGCAGGACATCGGCGAGCTGCCGTTGAACGGGCGCTTGCCAAGCCAGCTGATTTATCTGTCGGGCGGCGCGGTTGAAGGCAGAACCAACCGAACCACCTACCCCAACCAGGACTCGCCATCGATCGGCGGCGGCGGGGCTGGCACCGTGACTTTCGTCCTGGATGGCGGAATATTCAACGATCCGTTGAGCAACCTGTCGTTACCCCTGCCCTTTCCCGACGCTCTGCAGGAGTTCAAGGTGGAAACCAGCGCCTTATCCTCGCAGTATGGATATCACTCGACGGGCACGGTGAACGGGGTGACCAAGTCCGGCGGGAACGAGATTCACGGTGAGTTGTTTGAATTTTTCCGTAACTACATCTTCGACGCGCGAAACTTTTTTGCGACCTCGCGCGACAGTCTGAAGCGGAACCAGTTCGGCGGGACTGTCAGCGGAGCGATAGTAAAGAACAAGCTTTTTTATTTCGTCGGTTATCAGGGAACGACCCAAGCCTCCAACCCGGCCACAACCATTGAATACGTTCCGACGGCGCAAATGCTCGCGGGAAACTTCAGCGTGGTCGCCTCGTCCGCGTGCAATGTCAAGCCGCTGAATCTGCCGGCGTCGCTGGGCTTCATCAACAACCAGATTTCGCCGTCTCTTTTCAGCGCTCCAGCCGTGAAACTCTCTTCGCTGCTGCCGGTCTCCACGGATCCGTGCGGCAAAATTCAGTTTGGCGCTCCCAACAATCTGACCGAGAATCAGGGGTTAGTCAGAATCGATTATCAAATTAACTCCAAGCATTCCCTGTTTGGAAGGTACTACATCACGCATCTGGAGCAACCGCCGGGCAATGCCAAGGTAAACCTGCTGCTGGCCGGTACAGCCGGCGCTTCCGATCAGGTTCAGTCCGCGGTAATCGGCGAAACCTGGCTGATCAGCTCCAACGCTGTCAGTTCGTTCCGCGTGGCGGGAAACCGCAACGTCAACACGAACGTTCTCAACTCGTTTGTCAGCCCGGCGGGCCTGGGTATCGACATGTACAGCCTGCCCGCCCCGTTGTTTTCCGTGATTGCAACATCTCCCAACGGATTCTCGCTGGGAGCGACGCCCCAGACGCAGCCGTACGACACAACGCAGATTTCCGAAGACTTCAGCTGGGTGCGGGGCGCACACCAAATGGGATTCGGCGGGGGGTTCATCGACATGAGGGCATTCTCAACAAGCGGTCTGCAGCAAAACGGCAACTTTACGTTCAGCGGCCAGGCGACCGGCTTGGCGAACGCGGACTTTCTTCTGGGACAAGTGGCCACGCTCACGCAAGGCGTCCAGGAATTATCCAACCAGCGTCAGGCCCTGTTTGCGCTTTACGGGCAGGATTCGTGGAAGGTGAACTCGCGATTGACCGTGAATTTCGGCGTCCGCTGGGAACCGCTGCTTGCGCCAACGTCTCCCTACAATCAGGTTTTTTACATTTCGCTGCCTGCGTTCCAGCAGGGGATCAAGAGCAGCGTCTACGTAAATGCGCCGGCCGGCATACTCTATGGCGGGGATTCGGGTGGGCCGACCGGCTCGAAGTACTTTAACAACACGATGAAGCAGTTTGCGCCGCGTGCCGGTGTGGTTTGGGATCCTAAAGGCGACGGCCGCATGTCGATACGGGCCGGATTCGGATCGTTCTTCGACCTGCCGCCTTTCTCGTATTACCAAGTCGGCTTCTCGCCGCCTTTCGGAGACAAAGTTACGTTGTCCGGCGTTCTTTTTGCCAACCCCTATCTGGGCTATCCTGGCGGCAATC
>Ga0181521_10005470_pt1 | contig 14125 bp, 14 predicted proteins | sample PEATcosm2014_Bin_32_FD_119764 | JGI IMG/M metagenome (GOLD analysis project Ga0181521, IMG submission 119764) | Peatland microbial communities from MTU Mesocosm Facility, Houghton, MI, USA - PEATcosm2014_Bin02_60_metaG | ecosystem: Environmental > Terrestrial > Soil > Wetlands > Peat | place...
CCAGGCGCTCGGCGGCTTCCCTTCCGGTAACTCGCCGTGCGCGCTCCACGGCGTCCGCCAGGCGTTCTTCGCCTACCGGCTTCAGCAGGTAATCGATCGCGCCCGCTTCAAATGCCTGCAGCGCGTACTGGTCCCAGGCAGTGACGACGACAATCACCGGCATGTGCTTTCCGCGTCGGAGATTCCGGACGACCTCGAGCCCGCCCATCCCCGGCATCTGAAGATCCAGCAGCACAAGATCGGGATGCTGTGCGGAAATCTTTTCCAGCGCAGCCGCGCCGTTCTCCGCCTCGCCGACAATCTCGATGCCGCCGAGGCATTCGAGTTCCTCGCGCAGGACTTTGCGAGCAACCGGCTCATCGTCCACGATCAGCGTTCTCAGGGCGTTGCCGGAGCCGGGTCGTCGAACAACTTTCCCGGCAACCGGCGGTGTCCGGCCGTCAGCAATCTGGAAATTCTGGTGGACGGGCATGATTAGTCTCTTGTAATAACCGCTCCCTCACGGTCACGGCTCGGTAATACATTCACAGGGAGCGCTGGCGTCAGAGGCAGCATAAAACCAACGGTTGTGATGCCGTTCGCCACCTGCGCCTCAAAGCGCGTTTGTTCGCCGTAACAAAGAGTCAGCCGGCGGCGGACATTGGCCAGTCCGATCCCGTCGCCGGAACTTGTCAGGGTCCGGGCGTCGCATTCCCCGGAGTTTGCCACCTGAACGGAGATGCCTTCGGCGCCGGCGCGGATCGTCAGACGCACGAAGCCCGTGCCCATTCTGGATGCCACGCCATGCTTGACAGCGTTCTCGACAATTGGCTGGATGGAAAGCAGGGGAATGGTGGCGTGCAGAGCGGATTTGTCGACATCCACCTCGGTCCGGAGTTTCGGGCCAAGCCGCAATTCTTCGATTTCCAGATACGCCCGGACGATTTTCAGCTCTTCCTCGATCTCAATAAACGTGTTGCCGGAGCGAAGCAGATAGCGGAAAACATCGGCCAGATTCAGGACAAGGCGGCGGGCCTCGGTGTTCGATCGGTCGATCGTGCCGTAGAGAGTATTGAGCGAATTGAATAAGAAGTGCGGATTGATCTGCGACTGGAGGGCCGTGAGCTCGGCCTGCGACACCAGGTTTTGCATCTGTATGCTGCGGAGCTGCTCAACATGCTCGATGACCGCGGCTCCCAGGCGGACCAGGACGCCGAAATCTTCGCTCAGATAGCGGCGTCCGCCGTCGCGCGCTCCCAGCAGAATGTATGCGGCGTCGCCGCGCCCGAAGCGCAGCGGCACAACAGCCTGGACCCATAACGGCACTTGCCATTTTTCCGGATCGGTGACCGCCGTCGGAATCGCCATTTCTACGTGGCGGAGCGGGCGCTCTCCGGTCACTTCAAAACGCGAGGTCCGCAGAAATGCAGCGATCGTTTCAGTCGCCTGACGCAGATATTCCGTCTCGCTTTGCGAGGCACGGGACAGCAGCTGCAGCTCGCCGAGCGCGCTGTCGATATTCGAGCGCAGGAAAATCGCGCGTGTGAGGAAGGCCTGCGTCCGATTGCGAATGTAGACAAACAGGGTCAGCAGAAGACAGGCCGACACGAAGAGCAGCCCGGCATCGAACGGATTTTCCAGATGGCGGGAAAGATCGCCGGACTGAATGACGCGGATCGTGAGGAGAAGCGCCGCGACCGTCAGCGAGGCGTTGACGATGAATCGCAGGAACGCATCAAGGAGAAGAAATCGATAGTCCTGCAAGAGGACGAGCAGGGCAAGCGGGATGCCGGCGTGATGGAAGGCGATCTCGCCCGACCAGGCGTGCTGCGCGTTTTCGGAACCAAAATGGACGAACGAGATCGCAAATAGAAAGAGCGCCATGGCACCCGCCAGCCGTGAGCCGGCGGCGGGATTCTTCTCCCGCAGATCCAAAGAGACGGAGATCGCCGTAAGCCCGGTGAAGCCAAGCGTCACAACCAGCAGAGCGGCGTAATGGAAGCGCGGCGCCTGCGTCAGCAGGTCGCCGATGTGGAGCGCCACGGCGATCAGGCTGAGAAGGTAGCCGCCGATCCACAGCGCCCGATGCCGCGACTCAAGAGAGATATGCAGCAGGACAGCAGGCAAGAGGCTCAGGACGGAAAAACTCGCGGCGACGATCGCGTCGGCAACCATTCCGCTGCCGGGGCCGGTGGCTAATGCTACCAGCGATCCGAGATTCCACAACATCGCCAGAATGGCCGCCAGAGCCGGCAGGCTGCTGCGCTTTTCCCGCGTTCGCCGCCAGTTCAGCAGGAAATAGTACAACAGGATCCCGAAGATCACGGCTCCGGCGCAATGCCCGATCGTGTTCACGAGAACCGGTTCGTGGATACTGAGCCAATCGGGCATTCTGGTTTCTAAGGTAGCCGATTCCGCCTCGTCGCGGAAATGGATAGTGTCGTAAATCTGTATGCCTCGCCGTGATACGATTTTCGGATCGTCCTCTCGGCTGTTCCCGGCTGACTTTCAGATCGCCCTGAAGGGCTGATCGCTGTTCACCATTCGATCTACGCAACCATACCGCCTCAAGGAATTTATTTCGAATCATTGGTTGAGACGGCGTTTCGCGCAACAAAAATACCATTCTCCATCGTCGAAGGAACAGCTCGGAATGCGGCAACACATGATCTTCTCGTCGATGATCAGCGTCTTTCGCTGAAAACGGAAACTGGCAAGAGCACCAAGACCCGGACCATAACCATCACGAAGCTCTGCACGACAGAGCGGGAACCGTGGTCCCCGGAGATTCTGGTCAGTCGTGCACTGGAACATCTGGGCCGCTACGATGTCGATGCTGCCCGGTGAACCTCTGTTCCGGGTCCATTTCGATGCATCTGACGGGAAATGCTCAGTACGAAATCTGCGCGTCTCTGACTGCGAAATACTTTCTGAGTGGGATATCCGCGTGCCCGATTGACCCTGCACTGCCCTATTCACATTTTTGCGACTTGCGAAACACGAGCCAGTAGCAGTGCTGGCGGCGCGTATGGTGGGCCGTTTTCCATTTCGGATCGATAATCGGCCCCTTTCGTGTTTTGACGATGCAGTCGCACGCGCAGAAGCCAGCATCCCTGGCTGCCTGAATGAAGTCCACGTGCGCCCATTGATATTGATGGTTGTGAACGTAATCGGTGATCTTGCAGAGCAAAATTCCTTCGGGCTGGAGAACCCGATATGCTTCTTTGACGAACGGCGGGTATGTATGAGAAAAACTGTAGCCGTTTTCCCTGGAAGACTTCAGGACCAGGCCAAAGCGTGTATTGAAATCCTTCTGGTTGTCCTTGCCTTGATTCGGAATGTGCGGCGGGTCGTAAACAACAACATCGATGCAGGTGTCCTTGAGCGGCATATGGCAGTTGTCGGCAACCAGCGTGGGCCGGTGCAGGCCGGCAATATCCATGCCGATGATTTTTCGCTTGCTGCCGCGCCAGAAACGTCCGCCGTTGACGGTGGCATCCAGTATCCGCTTAGGGCGCTTGCGCGGATAGAACTCCAGCATCCGGTCAAGCAACTCCGCGTCGTCGCCGTCCCAGATCGAGCCGAGCGGTAAATATTCCGTCTCTTCGATCTTCGCTACGGCAGGGCTCATCAGGGAAAGTTGCCTCATGGTAGCAACTTCGAAATATCCCAGACGTGGTCAGCAATCCCGGCTTCCATCCCGAGCGTAACCCGAAGGCTCTTGTGGACACGGCAGAAATTATAAAAGGTATACCAGAGTGACATTGCAGCCCAGAGATTTTCCCGTCTCTTCGAAAACGCGTTCGTCAATCTGGTGCAGCGGCGGATGCCCATTCTCAAACTTAACTGTTAATGCCGCCACCAACTCAGACGCTCAGATTCAGAACATTACCGGGAAATGCTAAGCTGGTCCGCGAGGAGATTACCCATGAGGCTTTCCACATGCACCGCGCTTGCCGCGGTCTGTGTTGCCGGGCTTGCCATTGCGCAACAACCCGGAGATCCGAAGCCGCTGAAGGTGGGAGATGTCGCACCCAACTTCACGCTTTCGGCGACGACCGGCGGAAAAGTTACGCTGGCCGACTACAAAGGCAAAAACGTGGTCGTTCTGGCATTTTTCCCGGCCGCGTTCACCGGCGGCTGAACGAAGGAATTCACGGCATACCAGGCTGGTATTGCGAAATTCAAGACCAATAGTACCCTTGTTTTTGGCATCAGTACCGACAACACCCCATCGCAAAAAGAGTTCGCCACTCAGCTCAAGCTGGACTTCCCGCTGCTGAGCGATTTCAAAGATCGCGAAGTCGCCAAAGCATATGGAGTTCTGCGGCCTGATGGCATGTGCAACCGGACCACGTTCGTGGTCGGAACCGACGGAAAGATCGAATTTGTCGACATTGGCAACACGGCAATCGATCCGACAGCGGTCGATGAGGCATGCAGCCGCCTCGCTCACCGGGCGGATACGAAGAAGTAATCTCCTCGAGCGGCGGGTTCTCCTGAAGTTGGAGAACCCGCTTTTCAGTTCCTGCTAACGGCCCCGAGTACGTTACCCTCGTGATAGATGTTCACGCTGCGAGGATTCAGAACGCTCCGATTTTTAGCCGGATTAGCCGCTGTTTCGGCTCTCCTGATGGCGCAGGAGGAGACCCCCGATAAGCGACTGAAGAACAGTGCGGAGACGCTTCGCCAGATCATGTCCGCTCCCGACCGGGCGATTCCGCGCAATTTGCTGGAGCGAGCCCAGTGCATCGTCATCGTACCAGGCATGAAGAAGGCGGCGTTCCTGGTTGGCGGAGAGTATGGGCGTGGCTTTGCGTCGTGCCGCGTACCCGGAAACTGGAGCGCGCCCGCTCCCGTGCGGCTTACCGGCGGAAGCTTCGGCGCTCAGCTGGGCGCGGATTCCGCGGATATCGTTCTGCTGCTGATGAACCAGCGCGGGCTGGAGCGTTTGCTTGCCGACAAGTTTTCGATTGGCGCCGATCTGGCCGCGGCCGCCGGTCCCGTGGGACGCGACGCGACAGCCGACACCGATATTTTTCTGAAAGCGGAGATTCTCTCGTGGTCGCGCACGCGCGGCGCCTTCGCGGGAGTGTCGCTGAACGGAACCGTGGTCGAACCCGACCGGGCGGAAGCGACCCGGCTGTACGGGCGGCCGTGGAGCATCCGCGAGATCATCCGGGGCGGCGTCGCCATGCCGGACGCTGCGAAAGTCCTCGACGACGAACTCGCACGCGACATTTACCACAAGTAGCGGCGAGAACTGGAAATCTCAGCTCCGCTTGATTGACGTAGCGCGGTCGGTTCTTCGCGATTCGCATCGACTGGAGCGTGGCCACGATGTCGAGCAAGCCAGCGTTGCTTAACCGACTACTGGTCTTGCCCGGCGGGCAACCTCGACGATACGGGTCAGCTTCTCGGCGATTTCAGGATCGATCCTTTCCTTTGGAACCAAATGCGCAAGGGTGTGGTAGTCGGTCTTCAGCATGAGATTGCGGATTTCGAGTTTTTCGAAATACTTTTGAAAGACAGGCCCTAAGAAATCGTCGCTGGCCTTCACGTCCGGACCGAATGGGTCCGGTCGGCCCAGGGTCCTCAACGCTGCGACCACTTCGTCCATGGCTTCTTGCATCGCACGGCTCTGCCGATTTCGTATTCCGTCCTCAAACAAGGGGCCAGGGTTTCCGTCAACCTGTTCAGCGTAGGCGAGCAGCGTTTCCGGATAGCACAGGTAGTTCTCAATCTCCCTCTGTCGCCATTTCAATTCGCACAGTGATGCGTTCTCATCCAGCTCCTGGGGAATCGAATCAAACACGGCGATGCCGACCAGGTCCGATTTAGCCTCCCTTAATCCAAAGAAGTGGTCTCTGGCTTTGGTCGGCTGATTGGCGACGTAATGGACGAACGGTTGTTCCAGAACTTCCTGGGCCGGATGGTCGAGCAACTTCGCGAAAGCCTGAAGAACTGCGAGGTCCGTGGAACCCTCCAGATAGAGAATCCAGCCCGTCTGTTCTGCCTGATAATACTGATCAAATCCAATCGACCGTAACGACTTGAGCAACTGACTGCCGCGATCGTCAATACGATGAGGCTTGCCGACAAACGCCACTACAATGTCGCGATCGGCGGCTTCATTGAGAAGCACTTCGGAGTGGCTCGGGGCGATCACCTGACAACCTTGCACTTCTGCCGTTTGAGTCAAAATCTGATAAATCTGTCGCTGGCGCAGGATCTCCAGGTGGGCATCCGGCTCGTCGAGTAGCAACACTGTTCGAGGGTGCGTATAGAGATGGGCTAGAAGCAGCAAGGTCTGTTGCAAGCCTCTGCCCGAAGATACCAAGTCCAGCTCAATATCCCCCTCGAGGTAGGACATGGTGATCTGACCCCGCTCCTTAATAAACTGCGGCGGGTTCAGTGTTACTCCGAACAGGTTCCTGATCTGGAAGACCAATGCGTTCCAACTGCTCTGATCCTCCGCAGAATGTATCTGGAAACACAAGTTTCGGAGAACCTCGGCCGTACGGCCCTCACCGATTCGGACACTGACGGAGCTGTCCTGGAGCCGGTCTTCCGTTGCTGCCATTCCCGACATCGGCGGCAAAAAGGCAACGCTGACCGGGTTCGCCGCTAGTGCAGCAGGTACTCGCATTCGGTCTGGTTGAGTGTCTTCATTCAGTCGCAATGGACGACAATAGAACGATTCCTGGTTGGCATAGTCGAATTCGAAACCGCATTCCCACGGTTCGTCGTCTGTTACTCCAGAAACCACAATATCGATACGGATGTTCCTCGTGTCCTGCTTGCCGTTCGCGCGTTTAATGGCGCGCACATGCAAGTCTCTCCACAACAGGTTAGCGTCCGGAACAGGTACGGCAATCAGATCTCGCCGATTGATAGTGACGCCAGGGCGCTTCTCGGGAGTGTCTTTGGCCGCGCGTTTTTCCACCCACTTCCGGAGGCCGATCTCCCACAACGCGAGAGCCTGCAGCGCGGTGGTTTTCCCCGAATTATTGGGTCCGACGAACACTACCGTTTTGCCAAGTTCGATTTCAACATCTTCGAGACGCTTAAAGTTCTTGACTCGCAGGCTGGTCAGCACTGCCGACGATATTACCGCGCCGCACCCTGAGGATGCAGCACCGCTCACGCTCGAGGCATCCCGCCGCTTTCTCTCTGGTAGATTCAAACTGATCTCCGGATGTCATCCCTTCTGATTACTGGCGGGCGCGTGATCGACCCCGCGTCACACCTTAACGGTCCCGCCGAAGTCCTGATTCGCGACGGCCGAATCGAATCCGTGGGCACGGGTCTGCGCGACAGTGACGCTCAGGTCCTGGATGCCAGCGGCGCTGTCGTCTGTCCCGGTTTCATCGACATGCACGTCCATCTGCGCGAGCCGGGCATCGAGCACGCCGAGACCATCGAGACCGGCGCGCGTGCGGCCGCCGCTGGCGGTTTCACGACCATCTGCTGCATGCCCAATACGCAGCCGGTCAACGACAACGCCACTGTCACCAGCTACATCGTGCAGCGCGCCCGCGAAGTGGCCTGCGTCAACGTCTTACCCATCGGCGCGATTACGAAAGGCAGTTTAGGCGAAGAACTCGCGGCCATCGGATCGATGCGCGAGGCCGGCATCGTCGCCATCTCCGACGACGGCCGTCCCGTGATGAACGCGCGCGTGATGCGCCGCGCCATGGAACTCGCACGGGCGCTCGACCTCCCGGTGATCGACCATTGTGAAGACCTCAACCTCAGCTCGGGCGGCGATATGCACGAGGGCCCCACCTCCGTGCGGCTCGGCCTGGGCGGGATTCCCTCGGCGTCGGAAGATGTGATGGTGGCCCGCGATCTTCTGCTCGCCGAGCTCACCGGCGCGCGCTTCCATGTGGCCCATCTCTCCACTTCGCGATCGCTCGCCATGGTCGCGTTCGCCCGGACCAAGGGCCTGCGGGTGAGCTGCGAAGTGACGCCGCACCATTTCGCTCTGACCGATCATGAACTTTTCGCCTACGACAGCAATTTCAAAATGAAGCCGCCGCTGCGCTGCGCGCACGACGCGGAAGCCGTCATCGGGGGCATCGTGAGCGGCGTTGTCGACGCCATCGCCACCGACCATGCGCCTCATCCGGGCAGCGAAAAAATGCAGGAGTTCGAGCGCTGTCCGTTTGGCATTACCGGGCTCGAAACCGCACTCGGTCTTGCGCTGGCCGAGCTTGTCCATAAGGGCCGGATCACGCTCACGCGGCTGGTCGAATTGTTCACCACCGGGCCGGCCAATATTCTGAAACTGGATCGCGGAACGCTCTCGCCCGGTGCGCCCGCCGATGTCACCATCTTCGACCTCGACACCGAATGGACGTATGATGTTCAACAGTCGTACTCTAAAAGCCGCAACTCACCTTTCAACGGAAGGCGATTCCGGGGCGGCCCGCGCGCGACCATCGTCGGAGGGCGGATCGTATGGAACCGAGAGTAATCACAGGCAGACAAAGTACGCGGCTTCCCATGGGCCTGATCGGCCTCGCGATCGGCGTCATCGCGCTGCTCATCGCCGTGCGCTGGGGCGCGTCGATACTGATCGGTTACGCCTGGTGGAAAGAGATGGGCCAGGTCAGCACATGGATTGACCTCTATGCCTACACGACTCTTCCCGTTACCGCAGCGACGCTGATCGGCTGGTTCGTGCTGCTGGCCGCGCATGGCCGCGCCGTGAAATTTGCCGGCGGCCGTGTCAGCGACTACCCGGTCTATTCCCGCCTCGCATACGTTGCGATGCTGGCTCTGGCCTTTTTCGTGGCCGACGCCAGCATCGACAACTGGACCGTTCTGCGCTTCGCGGGAAGCCGTTCCTTGAATGGCACAACGGCCTTCCACGATCCGATCTTCGGCAAGCCGGTGACGTTCTACCTGTTCGATCTGCCCTTCTGGTCCGATCTGCGCGGCTACGTTTTCGCAGTGGTCATCGTCGCCATTCTGGTCTACTGGCTGGTGGCGCGCGGGTGGCAGCTGCGCTTCTCGCTGCCTGAACTGACACACGGCCAGATCGATCTGTCGTTCTTCCGCCTGAGCGGAGGACTCGAATCGAAATTCCTTCAAGTCTCGGCGGCCTTTTTTCTCGTCGCGCTCGCGTTCCGTTTTTATCTGGGCCGGTTCGAGATGGTCTGGAACCAGCATCGTTTCATGGTTGGCGTCGATTATGCCGACGACCACTTCACGCTGCCTCTCTACTGGCTGGTAATTGCGGCCCTGATCGTGGGCGCGGGGCTTGTGGTCATGCGCCGCTGGATCGCGGCGGGCATCATCGTGGGCGGCAGCTTCGCGCTGATGCTGATCGTGCCGGCTGTCGCGGGTGCGCTCTACGTCAAGCCAAATGAGATCTCGCTCGAACGGCCTTACATCCAGACCCACATCGAAGCTACGCGCGCAGCCTATGGCCTCGCGGACCGAATGCGCGAGATCGAAGCGCATACGGACCCGACCGCCGTGATCGATACATCGAAGCACAAGCCCTTGCTCGACAATGTCCGTCTCTGGGACTGGCGGCCCTTCCACGACACCGTCACGCAGATGCAGGCGCTGCGGCCGTATTACGCCTTCCACGACACCGATGTCGACCGCTATACGATCGACGGCCAATACCGGCAGATCCTGTTGTCGCCCCGCGAGCTGGACATTACGCAACTGCCGGGCGACCAGGCGAGCTGGATCAATCCGCACTTCGTTTACACGCATGGCTACGGTCTGGTGCTCGCCGAAGTCAGCAAAATCACGCCCGACGGTCAGCCCGTGTACCTCGTGCAGGACATGCCGCCCGAGGTGAAAACTCCTTCGCTGAAGATTGAGCGGCCCGAACTGTATTACGGCGAGCTGCAGCAAGAGCCGGTTTTCGTCGACACCGCGCAGGAAGAATTCGATTACCCCAAGGGCTCCGACAACGCTAAAACGCGCTATGCAGGCAAGGGAGGATTCCCCATCTCCTCGCTCCTGATGCGCCTCGCGGCAACCATCGATTTCGGCGATTCGAACATCGTCCTCACGGGCTATCTGACCGACAACAGCCGCATGATGATCCACCGCCGCGTGCGCGAACGGTTGCAGACTCTCGCGCCGTATCTGACGTGGGACAACGACCCCTACGTGGCGATCACGCCCGAAGGCCGCCTGGTCTGGATGCTGGACGGCTACACTACGTCGAATGCGCATCCCTTCTCGCGATCAATCGACGTTTACGGCGGCATCAACTATATCCGCAACTCCGTCAAAGCCACCATCGACGCTTACGACGGCGAAACTCATTTGTACGTTTTCGATGCGGCCGATCCCGTGATCGCCTCGTACCGCACGCTGTTCCCCACCCTGTATGAAGACGCGGCCCGCATGCCGCCGGCCCTTCGCGCACACACGCGCTATGCGGAAGAGCTCTTCCGTGTGCAATCGAATCTCTACAGCGTTTACCACATGCGGAATCCCCAGGCCTTCTATAACAACGAAGACGTTTGGGAACTGTCCAAGTACGTCTCCGGGCAGAACGCGCAGCCGATGCCGGTCACGCCGACGTACGTCTTCGCCACGCTTCCAGGCGAGAGCAAACCCGAGTTCCTGCTCATGACGACCTTCACGCCGCTCTCGAAGGAGAACCTTATCGGCGTGATGCTGGCGCGCTGCGATGGCGACAAGCTGGGCGAGATGGTGGTGCTGCAGCTCTCCAAGCAGGAATTAATACTCGGACCTATGCAGGTCAACGCCCGCATCAACCAGGACCAGAATATTTCCAAGGACCTGACGCTCTGGAACCAGCAGGGTTCCCAGGTGCTGCAGGGACAGACGCTGGTTTTGCCGGTGGGGGAGACTTTCCTCTACGTCTCGCCGATTTATCTGCAGGCGACGCAGGCGCGCATGCCGCAGCTGAAGAAAGTGGTGCTTGCGGTCGGCAACCGGCTGATCTATACGGACACCTACGAGGAGGCGCTGACCCAGCTGAGCGGGTTGCCCGGCGGCAGTGGCGCACAGCCAGCCCAACAGCCGAGTCAGGTGAGCGTTCCGACGCTGGCGCAGCCCCAGGCACCTGTCACGAAGACCGCCGATCCGCGCATCGAGAGCGTCCGGCAGCATCTGCAGCGCTATCGCGAACTGGCCAGCCAGGGCAAGTGGGCGGAAGCGGGGCGCGAGCTGGAGGCTATTCAGAACGAGGTTCAGAAGTGAGGATCGCGCGCGGCATACTCGCCGCGCCTGTCGGATTCGTTTTCACCCTGGGCCTCATTCGCGCGCTGTCGGCATGGGCCGGGCCGGTCGAAAACTACGCGACGAGCATGAATTACTTTCTGGTCAGCCTGACGTCCACGGTGCTGGCTGCCGTCATCGGCGGATACATCACGGCGCTCATCGCGGGAGCGCACGAATTCCCGCAGGCGGCCGGCCTGGGTTTCCTCATGATCGCGATGAGCGTCATTTCGATGAAGCAGGAAGGGGCGCTGCGTCCGGGCTGGTACGAGACCAGCGTGGCGGGATGCGGACCTTTGTCGGCCATGATCGGCGCGGCGCTCCGGCTGCTCACCAAACGGCGCCCCGCGCGCTAAGCATTGTGGGGCGGGCTTTCAGCCTGCCGCCGTTTGTTATGCCCTGATCTCATGCGCGGGACTGTCGGTCGGCCGAACGCGGACTTTCACCTCCACGCGCGACCCGAGCCGATTGAGGATTGACATAAGACGATCCACGGTGAACCGCCCGAGGTCCGCATTCCGGATGCGCGAAAAGTCGGCTGCAGCAATTCCCGTGCGCCCATGGGCCGCGCGCACAGTGAGGTGTTCCCGGTCGAGAGCCTTGATAATTTCGGCAGCAAGGATCGCCTTGAACTGCTCGGCGTCCGCATGCTTATGCGCTAAATCGCGGAACACGTTGCCACTTCCGCGCACGACCTCCAGTTTCTCTTTCATAGCAACGTCTCCTTTAGTCTCTTCAGGCGGTCGCGGATGAGGTCAATCTCCCGCTGCGGCGTCTTGACGCCATGCGTTGATTTCTTCTGGAACGCATGGACGACCCAGATTTCCCTGCCGAGTTGCACCGCGTAAACGATGCGAAATGCATCGCCTTTGAACGGCAGCGCGATCTCGAAAACACCCGAGCCGATACCTTGCAGCGGTTTCGCGATATCGGCTTTACCGCCTTCAGCCGCAATCGTGAGCGCGGCCAGGCAGATCGAGCGCGCGCCCTCCGGAAAGCCCTCGAATTCCTTCAGGCGGGCCTGATCCACGAGACTGGCCGCGTTTTCCGAATTTCCGCCATCCTTGTTGAGCATCACTTCAATCATTATGTTGTCAGTTTTGACAACTGGCGTCAAGGAGGCTGAACTTGCGGTAGTGGCTATCGACTGGCGTAATAGATGGGCTTCGGGACTTTGTAAAGTCACGTTGGCTGCGTGGGAGTCGGCAAGTGGAGCGCGGAAACCCAAGTGGCATATAGCCGTCTGAGCGATATAGTTGAAACCGCAAGATGGACGACAAGCAGAAGTCTGAGGCAGTCGAAAGACTATTGAATGCCGCCAATCTCCCCGGCCCAATCGCACGGCAGGTCACAGTTCCTGGTCAAATATCGGACCGGTTGGAGCGCTCTGCTCGGCGCAAGGGGATATCTTTGCAGGATCATGCGATCCAGATTATCGACACTTACCTCAGCCGCGAGGAAAACCGTATCACGCGCAAAGTGTGAGCTGGAAACCAATGAATCTCCGTGAAGGCATGCGCCGTTTTGGAATTGTGTTTGGTGTCGCTGGCGGCATTGCGGGAGCAATTGCGGGATATTCAGTGTGATGGAAACGTGGAACACCCGCGCAACGGCTCAGAAGTTTAAATCCCTTGCGGCATCACCTGCGTTGTTGCAAAGAGTAAAGGCCATAACGAGAACTGCTCCCAAAACAGATGCCTTCGGAGGCATTCTTGTGGACCCCAAAGACGTTCAGCCAGTCCCAGCGGCGCCAGGTCCAAAGGGAACGAGCGCACCATGGGATGGAGATCCCATAGTGCCGGACTCCTTTGTGCCCCTACCACGGACTACGGGGACCTTTAGCGTGCCCGACAACAAGGACAACATTAAAACGATAACGCTCGATGATGGCCTCGTGTGGTCCATTCAGCTCGCGAGCGGTCAATCGGTAAAGAGAACAGAGCCGGCGTCGTCGATCAATTACCTCATTGCGGTTTTATTTCCCATCATTGGCTTCTTTGTGCCATGGTTCACAATCCGCACGCTCACTTGGGTGGCAGCGGGATTTTTTTCAAGGTAGCCCACTACCCGACCCGACGCTTCTCACGAAACGCTCTCCTCGTCAGACAGAAAACGGGAAAACTTCCGGCGTCACCAGCCGCCGGTAATCCTCAGCAGCCATCACGATCGAGTCGGTCAGCGATCCGGCATTGAACGCGATCCGCTCGTTCTCGAAAACAGACGGATCGGCATACAGCGGAAACGGGAGAATCGGCCCGCCGAACGGCGGCACGGAGCCCGGATCGAGTCCCGTCAATTCGCGGAGTTCCTCGGGCGTGGCGAATCTGGTTTTCTTCGCCGCGAATTGCCGTTTGATCGCCGCCGAATCCAGCCTGCGGGCCGCACTCAGCACGAACAGGCGGAAAACATCGTCCACCTTGATCAGGAGCGCCTTTCCCCCGACGCGCAATTCCTCCCCGCGCGCCCGCGCCGATTCCTCCGACGTGCGTGTCGGCGCGTGATGAACTTCCCGGAAGGATACGGTCTCAGCGGCCAGCCAGGCCCGGATCCGGTCCGGTATCCCCTGGGCGTCCGGAGGGCTCGTCATAACACAATTTGGCTATGGTATTATATAGCTGACGCTTGCGCGCATTCGCTTCACACCGAAGTACCTGGCATCAAATCACAGGAGTGATCCCCAACTAACATGGCTAATTTTAATCAGGGAGCTCAGGTTGAGCACCAGAAGTATGGGCTTGGCACTGTTCTTTCCAGTTCGGATGAGCGTATTGTGATCAAGTTCGACGACCACGGCGAGAAGAAGTTCGTCTCGTCGATGGTGATGGCTTCGCTGAAGAAGAGCGACCGCCAGCCGCCCGCCGAGAAGCGAGCATCCCGCGCCCGCAAACCAAAAGTGACCGCCGCGGCTCCGGCGCAGGCCTGA
>Ga0181521_10005473_pt1 | contig 14120 bp, 16 predicted proteins | sample PEATcosm2014_Bin_32_FD_119764 | JGI IMG/M metagenome (GOLD analysis project Ga0181521, IMG submission 119764) | Peatland microbial communities from MTU Mesocosm Facility, Houghton, MI, USA - PEATcosm2014_Bin02_60_metaG | ecosystem: Environmental > Terrestrial > Soil > Wetlands > Peat | place...
AATGTGAGCCGCTGATAGCCGAATCGACGGTCGATACTAACATATATGTTATTATCGAATCGTGCTCGACGTTCGGGAATACATCGACACCGCCGGACGCAGCCCCTTTACGAAGTGGCTGCGTGCGCTCAACGTTCAAGCCGCGGCGAAGGTTGCAACGGCGCTTGAACGAATTGCCGACGGCAACCTGTCCAACGTCAAGACGGTCGGTAACGGCGTTCTCGAATACAAGGTTGATTTTGGCCCCGGCTACCGCATTTACTTCGGGCGGGACGGCGACCGGCTTGTGATTCTGCTCGCCGGCGGCATGAAGAAGCGCCAGCAAGAAGACATCCGCCAGGCAAAGGCGAATTGGGTAGACTACCGGAACAGGAAGACTCAGGAAGAAACGCGATGCCACTGACCAAAGATTTCCGCGAAACCATCCGCGAACGCGCCCAGCGGGAACCGCGATTCCGCAAGGCGCTGCTTCGTGAAGCGATCGAGCTCATGCTCTCCGGCGACGAGAAGACGGGCCGCGCGATCCTGCGCAACTATATCAACGCCACAGTCGGCTTCCGGCAGTTGGAAGAGGCGACATCCATCCCGGCCAACAGCCTCATGCGGATGTTCGGGCCGAATGGCAACCCTTCGGCCAAAAACCTGTTTGGCGTCCTCGCTCACCTTCAGGCGCAGGAAGGCGTGAACTTCGAGATCCGTCCCCGCCGCAGTTGATACTCAACCACGGCTCGCGTCGTTGATCGCTCCACGCTGCGCGACTTTGGGCGGTTCGCGCCGAGTCCTGTTTCAGAGCCTACGTGCTGACAGCGCACTGCTCGGAGCTGACCGTCATCGGCCATCTCAGTGACCGGGATTGGACCCGGGTGAAGTCCTGTGTGCGCGCCGCGTTCGCGATTTGAAGCAGAGGCGGTGGCACGAATCGTCGAGACCGAGTATCGACTGTTTCGTTTCGCGGTTTCGCGCTGGAAGCCGTCGCCTTCCGACGTGGGGCCACCGGTGCGCCGGCCCAATCGACGCAACGGGGACGGCGCAGCCAAGTGGATGCTCACCACAGTGACTCGGGCCAGTTCGGCCTGAGGACGGGAGTGCGATGGGAACGATCATCGCAGGTTCAAACGTGATCGGAAATTTCCAAAATCCGGATTGGGTGATGGTCGCCTTTTCAAGGTCAGATGCGAAAGTTCTGTTGGGTGCCTTTTGTTACGCCCGGCAGGAGCACCCGGCGTAGTCGTCTGCCATAGTGTTTTCGGGTTTAAACCTTCCCCGGAAAGGGCGTATTACAGTGCTCCCGTCCGCAGCGGGATCGGGGAAAACATCAGCCTATTGAAAACCCCAAGCAAGATCGGGCAAGATTCCAGCACGGAATCCACGGAATTCTCCACCCGCCGGAAACTTCTTTGAAGCGGGTCCTTCCCGCCAGTACCGGCAAAGTGATTCCGGGCAATTCTCCAAGTTGATCTCAGCATTTCACAAACTCCAGGTCTCCCACTTGCGCTTCCAACGCTTCTCCTGTTTTCCCGACCTTCCCCCGACAGAAATGAACGGAAAGAGCACCTTCCTACGCCCAATCTTTCTTCTTGTCTTCCCACAGCAGCCGCCACTTCTCTTTCTGCCTCCCTACCTGTGAGCATAAACCCCTCGAACCGCTTCTCCCGCTCGACCCATCTTACAAGAACATAATGGTCATTGGCCTTGGTACAAACCTTATCGGCAGGTGGCATCGGCCAAAAGTTAACACGTTTCTGAGAGGTCTTCACTTGAATGTTGGCGTGCTTCTTACCGTCTGGCGTGGCGACGATGATGTCATAACCTGCCGTGTTCCGAATCGTTGGCAGGGCGATGAGTCCACGTCGAGAGAGTTCTGCGGCAACATAGTGAACCCCGGCTATTCCAACAAGGGCACTCGGAACCGTCTGCGTCTTCATATAGCCTCCTCCGTGTCTTGAAATTGTGAAACTTTCCGAATTGCGACGGGCGGCGAAGGCGCCGCCGACTCTTTCAAGGTGAAATCAGCATCGGGGTGTTAGGAGAACACATTGTAGGGTGTGGCGGCGGCGCTACTCCAGGGTGAAACTCACCTTGAGGCCGCATTAGAATAGGGATTTCCTTTCCTACTGGTCTTTCTGGGAAAGCCATGCTAGCTGTCGCCCAATCCCCAATCCTTTCATTGGTACCTCGATCTGATAGCCTTCGGCTTCGAGATTCGGAGTCAGGAACTCCCGATAACGCTTCCCAGCCAATATTACCACCTGATCCCGATCAGTAGATATGCTCAAAATTTGAGCCGTAACCCTTTTGGCCCACTCTTTTCTTTCTATTTGCTTCATCCGCAGTAAGGTCGCTTCGTAGGGAGCCAGCCGCCTTTCTGGAGCGACAAGATGGTGTTTTGCGGAAAGGATGAACCACCGATCCTGGGCACGGAGATTTCGCCGAACGTAGTTTTTGGCCTTGCGAAACCAATTGGAGAGGTATAAATCCTGGGCTGGTTTGGCTGTAAGTGCCTTTTGGGATACGCAGGACACCAGGTAAATGGTCATATTCACGCCACCTGGTAGGATATTCTACCAGGCCGCATGGTGAAACAGTAGGCGTAAAGGCCGCCGCCGTGCGCCGGGGATGTCCCAGTCCGCCGGGCGGGTGGCGAACGCTCTGAGAGCGTCCTGTGCGCCCTGGCGGAGCATTCCGGCGGCGCGTTTGCCGTCGTGGTCGGAGCCGCCGCCTGGAAGGTTGGGCAGTGAGTTTTGGATGTGGCATACTCTTCCGGTACGGCGCTTTACAAAACCCAGGTCTTCTGGTACATTTTCTTGTGGTAGAGGTAGCCGATGCTGCTGACTATAAACACGAAGAGCCGCTACGTTGAAAAGAAGCGCACGGAGCGTTTGCAGTCCTTCGGCCTCGACGAGCGGGGGCTGCAAGACATCCTTTTCAGATCGCTCGACAGGCTAATCCCCGACGACGAACTGCTTTTGCTCATGCAGTCCCGCCGCTGGCAGGAAGAACCTGACTTGATGGCGGTGGACCGCAATGGGAACCTTTACATTTTTGAATTGAAGGCATGGGAGGCGCAGGCGGCGAATCTCCTTCAGGTGCTCCGCTACGGCCAGATCTATGGTGCGTCGAAGTACTCTGATCTGGACGGCTGGTACAAGAAAGCCACCAACGCCTCACAATCCTTGATAACTTCCCACCGCGCCAAGTTTGAGGTTGATCTACGCGAAGACCAATTCAATCGTAGTCAAGTCTTCATCGTCATGACGAACGGCCTCGATTACCGGACCCGCCAGGCAATTCAATACTGGCGGTCTTGTGGCTTGGACGTTCGCCCATGGGTATATCGGGTCTACGCCAGCCAAGCCGATGCGATACTGCTTGAAATCTCGGCTTTCCGTGTCGAAGACAATCCATACGAAGATTTGGCCGAAGGATACTACATCCTTAACACAAACATCAGCAACAGCCGAGAAGACCACGACGACATGCTGAAGAACCGCAAGGCGGCTGCGTACTTCGACCCGTGGAAGTTCAAAATTGAACGGCTGGCGAAGGGCGATGTCATTTTTCTATACCAATCCGGCATCGGAGTTGTGGCGCTTGGGGAAGCGGATGGGAAATTGCTCAAACTTCCGTATCACGGCAAACCGGAGAATCACGACGAGGAGTATTCCATGAAATTGCGGCGGTTCCAGACGGTCGCCCCTCCGCTAACTGCCGCCGAGATAAAGAAGATCACCGGAGTCAACCACCGTTTCATGGGCACGATGTTCGGGCTCGACGTGGAGAACGGCAAAGCGATCCGAAAGGCCATTCAAGATAGGATGACTTCGGCGTAAGCAGCACTGTAGCGATTCGCCTTCCCTTTCCAGGTGTTTTTACGTTCTGCCGGGCGCTCTATTGGGGCGCCGTGCGCCGCATTGGTCCCACCGGGTGCAACGGAGGTGTCTGCGCGCTGGCGGCGTATCTAGGGCCGAATCTGAATGGTGAAAGGTGCCGATTTTTCAGGCAGTTGTCGCCAAAGCCACCCGGGACGGTGGCCGAAGTACGTTCGGAGCGTTGCAGCCCCCTGCAACCAACGACCAATTGTATGTCGGTCACCACGAGAGGGAAGTGAAGTCCGCGCCAAGTGGCCGGGAAAAGCCCGTTGCGACGTGAGCAGGTCAACCGATCTCACGGGCCTTCATCGCTCCTGATCGAGCTACCTTCCCTCAACGGAGCCGATGCCGACGGCGCGCAGAGTTGCACAGTCGAAACACGGCGAACCATTTCGATGAGAATGAAGGTGGGGGTCGCGCATGGTAACCAGATTAAGCGCTGAAGAGCTGAATTCCCGGCTTGAAGAGATCGACGCCGAATTGGAGGCGCAGGCGCTTCCGCTGAAATATCGCCCTCTGGAGGGCTTGAAGAAGATCTACGGGGATCTACCCGATGGTCCACTGCGTGGCAGCTTTTTTGACAGCATTGCAGGGTGGTACAGGGATCGCTATGGAAAGCGCGCTGAACCAGACGGCATTATTGGCCGTGTCCCCGTGTTATTGCGAGGCGAAGTGTACCTTGTTCTCGTACCCTTGACCGAAGGCGACACCGTGGTTCAGTTGGTCGATCAGATAGACGGGCTGCCGACCGAGGTGGGAGCCAGCTTGAGCCGCGAAGAGTTCGAAGCCATCGCGCGGAAGGCGGCCGGCGCAACGGTCAGCTTTCAAAAGCTGTACAACCTCACGGTGGAGGACGGATTTCTGGATGCCGTCGAACGAGGGTTGGTATGGCGAGCGCTCTTTGATATCGAGGCCGCTGCGACTACATTGCGGCATGTTGGCGATACCCAAAATGCGATATTTCAGTTCCATCAGGCGGCGGAAAAGTTCCTGAAGGTTGCGTTGAGGCGAGCTGGCAGCACGACCGATCTCAAGCGTCTTGGCCACAATCTGCCGGCCGTGTTCGCGGAATTGAAAAGTCTCGGTGGTCGATACTCATGGCTGGAATCCTCCGTTGACGCGCTCCAGGCCCTCGCCCCCAATATGGAAATACGATACTCCGTTGTTCCTCGGCGGCTGGAAAATGCGATCGAGGCATTCCACGCCGCGTTGAGTATCTGTGGCGCGCTGGCGCAAATGTGGCTCTTCGATACGAAGCGGGGTTCGGACAATTCCCGCTTCTCACCAGGGTGCTTTTACGTGGATGGAACTCAGGGTACATATTTCTGCAAGAGCACCCATCAAAACGCAGGAGTGGCGCCCTCGGCTGTTTTGACGCGCTTTGGGGTGAATCCCGTTCTCGGTCGGATGATGTTCGATATTTCCGTCGATTTCTCGGTGAGCGCTCTGTATCTGGAGGTAAAGAATGAAGAAGAACGGGCGGCGCTTCAAAGAGAGTTCGATTCCTTCATCAGACAGCCGCCGGGCCACCGAGCAACACCTGAGGAGGTCGGCATCAAGATCGATTCCGGCCCTGAGGGAAGCTATACAACGGCGTTGCTTCGGCTGAAGTCCTGAATAGCTGCAATGGACGAGGGAAAAGTATATCGCAACGCCGTCGCCTATGGCATTCGCCGAATCGTGTCGCGAAATCCACCCCTGCACCAGCGCAGACGCCCAGCAAGTCCGCTTCTGGGAAATCGTTCTTTCAACGAACCCGCCCCGGGAATTCGGCGCGCAAGCAACCGGGCCGTTCCCCGCCCCTACAGCGTCCATCCAGCCCGATAGGGCGGGGACACCAACTTATCGGCCCCTGCATCGTTGGTAACGCGCATGGATTTGGAGTCCCATTCCAGCAACTGCTCCGTGCGCAGCGCGAGCGTGCCCAGCAGAGCCACTTCGGTGAGCTGGCAGGCGAAGTCGATGGGCAGCATGGTCGGCGTACCCTGCTTGCAGCAACGGGTCCACTCGGTGTAATGATCCGGCCTTTCGCACCGGGGCAGAGTCTTGGGAGGTTGCTGGAAGTCCTTGAACTTGCTCGCGGGCAGCAACAGACCGCCTGCGAGGGCGCGCGGCGCGCCGGCGGCGGGGGCGCGGCCGAATGGCGCGAACGGGTTGCCGCCGTAGTAGCTAGTTATGAGCTTGCCGTTGTCGCCGATAAACAGAACGCCTTCGTGAGGCAGGGGGATGTTGCGGTCCAGTTCGGCCGGCCGGAACGGTTTCATGCCGCCATCGTAGAAGTGCATTTTCAGGGGCGGCATGCTACCCCTCGCCGGGTACTCCCATAGAACCATGTTGGCGATGCCTTCGGTTTCCGGCGTGGGGGTCTGCTTGCTGATGTCTTCGTAGCGAGTCGAGCGGTAGCCGTAAATCAAGGAGGGCGCGTGGAGTTGCAGTTCTTCGAAATACGTGTGCAACGTGTGGCAGCCCATGTCACCCACATCCGCGGTGCCGAAATCCCACCAGGCACGCCAGTTGGCCGGATGATACGCCTTGTGGTATGGGCGGTACGGCGCCGGGCCGATCCACATATCCCAATCCATCCCCGGCGGCGGCGTTTGCGTTTCCGTCGGCCGCACCAAGCCGGCCGGGTAGATGGGGTGGAAAGTCCAAATGTGAATTTCCCGGATGGGGCCGAGCACTCCGGTATTCAGGATCTCCGTGCTGCTGCGCGCGTAGTCGGTGCGCGAATCCTGGATGCTGCCCTTGGTCACGATCCCCTTGGCGGCGAGCAGGGCTTCCCGCACTTTCCGGACCTCGCCGACGGAATGGGCAATCGGCTTGGCGCAGTAGATGTGCTTCTTCATCCGGATGGCCGCCATCAGCAGGATGGCGTGCATATGGTCCGGCGTGGCGATGATCAGGGCATCGAAGTTCTTGGCTTCCTTGTCGAACATCTCCCGGTAGTCGTGGTAGCGCCGGGCGGTGGGATAAGTGTCGAAGACCTTGGCCGAATAGTTGTGGTCGAGGTCGCACAGGGCGACGATTTTCTCCGCTTTACACCCGTCCAGGTAGTTGCGGCCCATGCCGCCGATGCCCACGGCGGCGATGGTGAGCGTATCGCTGGGCGCCTGGTAGGCCGTCCCGCCTAAGACATGGCGGGGTACGATGAGGGGCGCCAGACCGGCTGCCACCACATGACGCCGGGATGGGACCCCTTTCGAAGACTCGGTGGAATTCACGATTACGAAGCTTCCTCTTCCTTCACCACCACCACGGTGATCTCCGCGGTGACGTCCTTATGCAGCTTCACCGGCACCTTGAATTCGCCCAGTTGCTTGATGGGCTCCTCGAGCTGAATCTTCCGCCGGTCGATGGTGAAGTTCTGCAGCGCCAGCGCCTCGGCTATGTCTTTCGACGTGACCGAGCCGAACAACTGGTCGGCTTCGCCGGCCTTCTGCGCGATGGTCACGCTGACGCCGGTCAGCAGCTTGGAGAGGTCCTGCGCCTCGTCCACCAACTTGGCTTCCCGGCGCACGTGCGCATGGCGCTCCTGCTCGACGATCTTCTTGTTGGATTCGTTGGCCACGACGGCCAGCCGCTTAGGCAGCAGGAAATTGCGGGCGTATCCGGAGGCCACTTTCACCACCTCGCCGCGGCTGCCCAGCTTTTCGATGTCTTCTCTCAAAATGACTTCCATGCCAATCTCCTCCCGCCCTCAGAATTGCGCCGCGAACGGCAGCAGCGCGATGTTGCGCGCCTTCTTGATGGCATCCGCCAGCCGCCGCTGGTGCGGCGCGCACACGCCTGAAATGCGGCGCGGCACAATCCGGCCCCGCTCCGCCACAAAGGCGTGCAGCATCTTCACGTCCTTATAGTTGATGTCGTCGACCTTCTCGACGCAGAAACGGCACACTTTCTTGCGCCGGAAATAGGCCTTCTTCTGAGTGGCAACCGCCTTGTCGCCGCCGGTGGGGCGCTGCCCGGCGCTGCCTGGTCTTCCTTTGAATTCCGCCATGGCTTAACTCTCCTTCGGCAAGCCGGGCACTACCGGCGCCTCTGTCACATGTTGCGCTGGAAGTCCGGGTCCCGCCGCCGCGCCCGGGCCGGGCGCCGATGGGGCCGGAGCCGGCACCGCGCGCCGTGCCGCCCGCTTGTCGCGGACTTTCTTCCGCTTTTCCAGGCGTTTCAGCGTCTCATCGATGCGCACCGTCAGGAACTTCAGGACTATGTCCGACACCCGCAAGCGGCGCTCGAACTCTTTCACCATCTCCGGACCGGCGCTGAACTGGAACAGCACGTACGCGCCTTCGCGGTACTTGCCCACCCGGTACGCCAGCCGGCGCTTGCCCCACTTGTCGACTTTATCCACCGTGGCGCCGGCATTGGTCAACTGCGTCCGCAACTGCTCCACGAACTGGTCGACCTCTTCATCCGGCGCATCCGGTTTCACTATGAACAACTCTTCGTAAATTCTCATTCTTCCTCGCGATTTAAGCCTGGGGCGCGACGATTGAATTTCGTCATGGCCATTTCGACGCCTTCGGCGATTATGGCGCGAACCGCATCGGCCGCGTAGCCGGTGAATTCGTCCAATTCCTCGATTTGCGAGCGCCCGAACGGCGCCAGCACAAATTCCGCGCCATCCTTGACGGGACGGCCCGGATAAATCCCCAACCGCACGCGCACGATCTCGCTGGTCTTCAGGCTCGAGATCACCGACTTCATGCCCTTATGACCCGCCGCGGAGCCTTTCGGCTTGATCCGCAGCGCCTTCCAGCCCAGGTCCAGCTCGTCGTAAACCACCACCAGGCGTTCCGGCCCGATGGAGTGCTTCTCCATCAGCGGCGCAAGCGATGCGCCGCTGAGATTCATATACGTTTGCGGCTTGGCCAGCATCACCGGTTGCCCGTCGATCTCGCCCACGCCGGTGAGCGCTTTCGAGTCCTTCCGGTTGACGCGGATGCCATGCCGTTCGGCCAGCCGGTCGACCGTGAGGAACCCCAGGTTATGCGGCGTGAGCGCGTACTCTTCGCCCGGATTCCCCAGACCAGCCACCAGGAACATTTGTCCGTGCACCAGGAACATTTGTCCGTGCCTCTCCCGGATGGCGCCCTACTTCTTCTTGCCCTTTTCCTCGGCAGGCTTCTTGCCCTTTTCTTTTTCCTCGGCGGGCGCTTCCTCTTCCTTCTTGCCCTTCTTGATGACCTCGGGCTCGGCCGGGGTTGCGCCGGCCTCCGGGGTGACAGCGGCGGCGGCGGCTTCGGCGGCGGTGGGCTCGACCACTTCCTCGGCGCGTAGCGCCACCGCATGTGCGATCACGGTTTCGGGCGAACTCACCAGCTTCATGGAGCCTGAAAGCGCCACGTCGCTGGCGCGCTTGGCCTGGCCGATCATCAACTCGGTGACATCCACCGTGAACCCTTCCGGAATCTCGTCCGGCAGGCATTCGATTTCGATGGCGCGCGTGATCACTTCGAGCAGCCCGCCCTGCACCTTCACGCCGGCCGCCTCGCCCACCGTATGCACCGGGATGCTGACGCGCAGGCGCTTGGTCAGGTCGATGCGCTTGAAATCCGCGTGGAGCAGGGTGCCTTTGACGGGATCCACCTGCCGGTCGACCAGCATGACGGGCGTGGAATCGCCGCCCTGAATCACCAGGTTGAAGATGGTGTTGTAACCCGTGTCGCTATGGACGATCTTGCCGATGTCGCGCGGATTGACCACGACGCTCACGGGTTTCTGGAACGATCCGTAAATCACCGCCGGGATTTGCCCGGCGCGGCGGGTACGGCGCGCTTCGTTCTTACCGCGCGAGGTGCGCACCTCGGCGGCGATAGAAATCTCTCTTCTCACTACATTCTCCTTGCGGGTTCGAAGTCCGGTTCACCCCGGTAAGAGGCTGACGTGGGTTCGAGCGCCCGAAAAATCAAACAAACAAAACGCTCACCGAGGTCTCCTCGTGTATCGACCGTATGGCCTCCGCCAGCAACTTGGCGATCGACAACGACTGAATCCGGTGCGACTTCTTCGCCTCTTTCGAGAGCGGAATCGAATTCGTAACAACCACTTGCTTGAGGCTCGAGGCCTCAATCCGGCTTACCGCCGGCCCCGACAGCACGGCGTGCGTGGCGCAGGCCGAGACGCTGGCCGCGCCCTGCTTCAACAGCGCCTCCGCGCCTTTCACCAGCGTGCCCGCGGTATCGATCAGGTCATCCACCAGCAGGCAATTGCGCCCCGCCACGTCGCCCACCACGTTCATCACTTCGGCCACGTTGGCCTCGTCGCGCCGCTTATCGATAATGGCCAGCGGCGAGCTCAACCTCTTGGCGAAAGCCCGCGCGCGCTCCACGCCGCCCGCATCCGGCGAAACCACCGTCATGTCGGGGATATTGTGCCCCTTGAAGTGCTCGATGAGCACTGGCATGGCGAACAGATGGTCCACCGGGATATCGAAAAACCCTTGAATCTGCGCGGCGTGCAAATCTAGCGCCAGGAGCCGGTTGGCGCCCGCGGTTTCCAGCAGGGCTGCCACCAGCCGCGCCGAGATCGGAACCCGCGGTTTGTCCTTGCGGTCCTGGCGGGCATACCCATAATAGGGTAACACTGCCGTGATGCGCTCCGCTGAAGCGCGCTTGAGCGCGTCCATCATCAGCAGCAGCTCCATCAGGTTGCGCTCCACCGGCGTGCAGGTGGGCTGGATGATGAAGACATCCTCCCCGCGCACGTTCTCCTTGATCTGGAGGTAGATTTCGCCGTCGGAAAACTGCTTCACCATGGCGCGGCCCAGCTCCATGCCCAGCGCCCGGCAGATTTCCTGGGCCAGGGCGGGATTGGCGTTTCCCGTAAAGATCTTCAGGCGGTCGTTTGTCATCTCAAGTACCGGCTTTGCGGCGGCCATGTTGTTTGAGTGATATGCTCCTTGAGCGCCCGCCACCACAGCGAGCGGTAGCGCTGGCGGCTGACCAGCGAAATTCTGTAAACCTCTCCCAGCGTGCCCAACGATTCGAACGCAAGAGTTATCTCTTCGCGAGTTGGAAACAGCCCGAACACCCCGGAGCCGCTGCCCGTCATCATAGCCACGGAAGCTCCCGCCCCGATCAGCCGCTTCTTCAGTCGAGCGAGACTCCTGTGCTGTTCAAAAACTACCGCTTCAAAATCGTTACAGGCGGGTTCGCGGCCACCCCGACACCACGTTTGCGACTGGAAACTAAATATTTTATTTTGTTGAGATTCGGATGTCAAACGGGGGCTTAGCCGGCGGTACGCCTCGGAGGTGGAAACATGCACTCCGGGAACCACCAGCAGGCCCGCCGCCGCAGGCTCGTCGGGCAGCGGAAACAGCTCGCTTCCACGGCCAATCCCCACCGCCCGGCCGCCCAGCAGGAAGAACGGAACGTCGCTGCCGAGTTGCTCCGCCAGGCCGCACAATTCCGGCAGCTCCACCTCGCGCCCCGCCAGAACCGGCAGCGCCAGCAGCACCGCCGCGGCATCCGACGATCCGCCGCCCAGCCCCGCGCCCAGGGGAATGCGTTTGCGAATTTGCATCTCGACGCGCCCTGTGACGCCCATCGCCTCCAGCGCCACGCGGGCCGCGCGCGCGGCGAGGTTATCGGGAATGCCGAGGCCGTCTTCCACCTCGACGGAGGTCTTCCCGCCGGGCGTGAAGGCCATGTCGATGGTGTCCGCCAGCGAAATGGTCTGAAAGATGGTGCGCAGCTCGTGGAAGCCATCGGGGCGCTTCGCGAGCACGCGGAGATCGAGATTAATCTTGGCCAGCGCGCGCAGCCGGGCGCGCCTCCGGATTGGCCCGCTCACCGCTTGGCCGGCTTGGAGGCGGTCCGCTTGCCGCCGAAGATGGAAAGATCCACGGTGTTCGCCATGGCCTGATAACCCGCGTCGTTGGGGTGCAGGTGGTCGCCCGGGTCGTAGGCGGGGAGAAAGCGCTTGGGGTTGGCGGGGTCGTGCGTGGCGGCATCGAAATCGACCACGGCATCGTAGGCCCCGCTGGTCCTGATCCACGTGTTGAGGGCCTCGCGGACGGCCTCCCCATTTTCTCTGGCGTAGTAGGCTCCTTCGTACGGCGTCAGCGTGCAACCTATCGCCTTGATGCCGTGCGTGTGCGCCCGCTCGACGATCTGCTTGTGGCCGGCGATGAGTTCGTCCGCCGTCACCATCTCCGCGGGCGTGAGGGTCCCATGGCCGATATCGTTGATGCCTTCGAGCACCATCACCCATTTCACGCCGGGCTGGCTCAGCACATCGCGATCGAAGCGGGCCAGCGCGCTGGCTCCGGTCACATCGCGCAGCACCCGGTTGCCGCCGATCCCCATGTTGACCACGGCGATGTTGGCCGTCGCCTTCTCCGCCGCCAGCCGGGCCGCCAGCAACGCCGGCCAACTGTGATCGGTGTCGGGGGTGGAGAGGTGCCCGTCCGTGATGGAGTCGCCCAAGGCCACAATCAATGCAGCGTTGGCGGGGGCCTCGACGTCGATGCCCTCCAGCCAGTAATACCACTGCGTGGTGGCCGCATCCGGCATGGACGCCTGTCCGGTGACATCCCCATCCTTGATGTAGGCGGGATGCAAGCCGATGGTATGGGTGGTGGGCAGGCCGGTTTGGCCCGGGAAGTACAGACTGACCGCCAGATCCTTGAGCGGGGCGACGGTCAAATCCACCGGGTCGCTCAGAATCACCATGCCGGGTCCGACCGTACAGCCCGGTTTGCCGTTGAAAGAAAGAGCGCGGTCCGACCCCGCAACGATCTCGGATTCCTTGGCGCGAATGGCGATATGCGCCGCGCCAACGGCCAGCGGCTCGCTTCCGAACGCATTGGAGAGGATCACGCGCAGCCGGCGGCCTCCGATGCTGGTGCGCGCGATCATGCGCACGGTCTGATTGTGGAAGCCCCGGGCGCCCGCAGGTTGCGCAGCCGCAGGTGGCGCGGCCGGTGCTCGGGCCAACAGCTCCGCCGTGGTCCAGGTGGCCACCCAATGCTCCCGGCCTTTCTGCTGAGCCTGGATGCAGGTGAAGACCAGGACCAACAACACCGCCAGTCGTAGTTTCATGGGACTTCTTCCTCTCGAATGCCGATTATACCCCGAGCCTTGATGCGGCCGGCTGGGGGCAGCTTGGCAAGCTGCGCGCCGGTTGGAAACCGGGGCCTGGCGGGTTGCTAACCCGCCGCAGGATGCCATCCTGCCCCACGAAACCGTCATAATGGACCCATGCTGACCAGACGTGAGGCCCTGATGGGAGCCGTCGCCAGCCGGGCGATCTTCGCGAAAGCATCCCAGCCGGCCACGCCCGTAAACTTCGCCGTCCCGGCGCATGCCTGCGATTGCCATACGCACATCGTCGGCGACCCGGAGCGGTTTCCGTTCTCGCCCGGCCGCACCTACACGCCGGAAATGGCCCTTCCCGAAGAGATGTCGGCGCTCCATCGCGCCCTCGGCATCGAGCGCGTCGCGATCGTCACGCCGAGCGTTTACGGGACCGACAATTCGGCCACGTTGTACGGGATGAAAGCGCGCGGCGCCAACGCCCGGGGCATCGCCGTGATCGACGAAAAGACGCCGGAGCGCGATCTCGACGCCATGGGCCACGCCGGTGTGCGCGGCATCCGCCTGAATCTGGCGACCGCCGGCCCGGCGGACCCGGCCGTGGGCCGCCAGCGGTTCCAGGAGGCGGCCGGCCGTCTGCAACGCCGCCACGGCTGGCACATTCAGGTGTACGCCGGCCTGGGGGTGGTCGCGGGCATCAAGGACCTGGTTCTGGACTCGCCCGTGCCCGTGGTATTCGATCATTTCGGCGGCGCCCGAGCCGCACTGGGCGTCGAACAGCCCGGCTTCGCCGATCTTCTCGAACTGGTCCGGCGAGCGAAGGCATACGTCAAGCTCTCCGGAGCGTATCGCGCATCCACTCTGGCCCCGGATTATCCGGACGTTGTCCCCTTCGCCAAGGCGCTCATCGCAGCCAACGCCGCCCGCATCGTCTGGGGCACGGACTGGCCGCATCCCGCCACCACCACGCCCCCCGACCGCCGTCCGACGGATGTGACGCCCATGCTTCAGATCGACGACGGGCGGCTGCTGAACCAGCTCGCCGTGTGGGCGCCGGATGCGGCCATCCGCCAGAGGATCCTGGTGGACAACCCGGCGCGGCTCTACGGATTTTAGGGAACGCGCTTGGCGGTGAGATCGCCTTCGCCCATGTCGCCGATGGTCACGTGGAACTTGATTTCCTCGCCCACAACCTGGCCTTTGTAGGTGA
>Ga0181521_10005476_pt1 | contig 14116 bp, 14 predicted proteins | sample PEATcosm2014_Bin_32_FD_119764 | JGI IMG/M metagenome (GOLD analysis project Ga0181521, IMG submission 119764) | Peatland microbial communities from MTU Mesocosm Facility, Houghton, MI, USA - PEATcosm2014_Bin02_60_metaG | ecosystem: Environmental > Terrestrial > Soil > Wetlands > Peat | place...
CCGCGCCGGGGAAGAACGAAGTCTCGGCCATGAACCTGCGATAGTTGTCGCCGAGCTCGCTGAGCTTGCGCCGGTCCTGATGCATCCCACCCAGAATTCCGACTGCCGGGAAAGTCGCGAAGAACAGAACGTCGCCGGCGAAGCCGTTCATCAGCATGTGCGCGAGGCCGAATATCGAGAGCGCGACGAACGACGGATGGCGCGTGAGCTTGAGGATCCCGCGCGGGTTGCCCGCACTCGAAGGTGCGCCGACCGCGCCCGGATTCGGATTGATCAGGCTGGCGACAAACAGGATGAACGCGGCCAGCATCATCAGCCATACCAGCCATCGGACCGGCGCAACGTCGCGCAGGTTCCAGAGCATCGGGCCGGCGTGCTTGTTGCGAGAGAAAACGATCACGAGCGGCACCAGCGTCGCGAAGCCAATCAGCGAATAGATTCCGCGGTAGGGCATTTCGCCGACCGCTGCCACCAGCCGCGGCCGAATCGCGGAGGACGACACTGCGAGATGGGTGATCAGGAAGAGCGCGGCCCACAGTGCTATCAGCGTAACCGGGTCCATCGATGTACCACCTCCCTGCGAAGCCCGACAGCTACGCAATTACATCGCATCGCGAGGCAAAGCAAAGACTCCAAACCGCGCGGCTACCATGCGATCGCTTCCCGTGCTAGCAGAACCACCATGCCTATCGAACTTGCCAAACCATCGATCGATGTCGGCCTGTTCACCAACCAGCTCGATGAAATGCGCGCGTTTTACGGCGAGCGGCTCGGGTTGCCGTTCGAGGAGATGCTGCCGGTGGGCGGCGGCGTGCGGCAATACCGTTACGGCCTGCGCGGCTCGGTGCTCAAGATCAACCACGCGCGCGACCCGCTGCCGCCGCGCATCGCGGGCGGCTACAAGCGGCTGATCATCGCCGACCAGCGCCTGCCGATGCCGATGGGGCTGGCCGATCCCGACGGCAACGAGGTCCAACTCGTTCCCATCGGTCGCAGCGGCGTGAATCAGATCGAGATTCATCTCGGCGTCAGCGACGAGGCCGCGTTCGAGCGCTACCTGGCTCAAGTGCTCGGATGCGAACGGCTCGGCGCCGGCCGCTTCAAGCTCGGCGATACGGTGCTCAGCTTCTCGCTCGACCCGGCGGCGCATCGCGACGCGAAGCCGGGCGCTGCGAGCGCGGCCGAGGCGATGGCCTCGATGCGGGCGACAGGCTTCCGCTACATCACGATTCAGGTCCGCGACTGCGACGCGGAGCATCGGCGGATGCTCGCGGCCGGCGCGGCCGAAGGCGCGCCGCCGCTCACGCTCGGCACGGTGGCGCGGATTTCGTTCATCCGCGATCCCGACGGCAACTGGGTCGAGATCTCGCAGCGCGCCTCACTGACCGGCGCGCTGCCTTGAGAGTCTGTGAGTTTGTCGTTCCAAACATCAGCACCCTCACCAGTCGCCCCCGGCGCGCGCTCGCGCGCGCCGGGGGCGACGCCCTCTCCCGCAACCAAGCGGGAGAGGCGCTCAAAGCGGAGCGGAGCGCTCCGAAACACTTCTCCCGCTCTTTCGCGGGAGAAGGGGCGCGGGCCGCTCGGCCCGTGCCGATGAGGGTGTCTGCTTCCGGCGGCCGCGGCCCTGAGAAAATTTACGAACTCTGAACGTACTCAAAATTTTCCGTGGCGGCCTTCGCCGGCGGCGAAGCGTTGCGCACCTGCGACCGTCTCGCCGGCCCTGATGGTCGCGATACCGTGGCGCCATTCGTTGTGAATCGCGTCCGTAAGCGGCATCGTCCAGCCTTCGTACGCCGACATCCGATCCGAGCGCAGGCATAGTTGCGGGAACGCGGCGAGCTGCATCGCCAACTCACGTGCGGCGGAAAGCGCCTGGCCGGGCTCGACGATTCGATTCGCCAATCCCATCCGGATCGCTTCGTCACCGGAGACGCCGCGGCCGGTGAGGATCATGTCGAGCGCGTTGCTCATCCCGATCAGGCGCGGCAATCTGATCGTCCCGCCGTCGACCAGCGGCACGCCCCATCGCCGGCAGAAAACGCCGAACACCGCGTTGCGCGCGGCCACGCGCAGGTCGCACCAGAGCGCGAGCTCGAGTCCGCCCGCGACTGCGTAGCCCTCGACCGCCGCGATCACCGGCTTGCGCAGCAGCATGCGAGTGCATCCGAGCGGCCCGTCGCCGTCCTCGGCGGCGCGATTTCCATCGCCGCGCGCGACCGCCTTCAAGTCGGCGCCCGCGCAGAAATATGCGTTGCTGCCGGTCAGAATCGCGACCGCCAGCCGATCGTCAGCGTCGAAACGCCTGAACGACTCGGCCAGCGCGGCGGCGGTTTCACGATCGACGGCGTTGCGCACCTCGGGCCGATCGATCGTCACGGTCGCGATCGCGCCGTCGATTTCGTATTTCACGACGCTCATGAGCGTCCCCCCTATTCGACAATGTGATCGAGATATTCGGACAGCCCGTAGCCGACCTTGCCGTCCCATCGCCACTCGGTCATGCCCTCGGCGATTCGCGTGACGATTCCGGCGCGCCGGTTGCGCAACGGGATCATCGAGAGCACCTTGCCGGTGATCACGATCGGCGCGCCGCCGTTGCCGGTCTCGCACGTGGCGGTGATCCGATCGTGCAGCTTCTGCTCGCCGGTGAATTCGGTCTGGATATCGACCTTGGTGAGATTGACGTGCGGCTGGCCCTTGCGCGCGATGAATCCGCCGATACGCTGGCTGCCGTCGCGCTGGACGGTGATCGTCGCCATCGCGCCCAGTGTCTCGTCGAAGTTCATGGTGAGCCATCGGTAGTACTTGGGCGCCTGCCAGTAGCGCGGGCCCCAGCTATGGTCGCGCAGGCCGAGTCCGTCGAGGCTGAACTCGCGCTCGCCGACTACGAGCTTTCCCACGGCGCGTCCGTGCTGCTCCAGATGGCCGCGGGCGAACTCGGTGCTCGCGTCGCCGCTCGGCTTGATACTCTCCCATCCGTTCGCGGTCTTCTCGCGCAGCTCGCCGCCCCATCCGGGCGCGACCGCGTAGTAATCGAGCTCCAACCGCGCCGCCGCGTACGGATTGGTCTTGAATGCCTGGCGCGGCTCGGCCATCTCGAGCGGGTCCTTCAGGATGCAGGCGTTGCCCAGGTAGGTCACGCGATGATGCTCGAAGGGCTTGACGACCTCGAACTTGAGTCCTCCGGCATCGTGCGCGCGGTTGTCCTTTATCTCGGGGCGGCCGAACATGAAGCCCACCGTGCCGTCGGGCAGATAGAAGCAGACCGTCATCTCGGCGTAGCCTTCGTTGGCGCGATTGCCGAGCCGGACGAAGCCGCCGGTCTTTTGCGCGCGATCGTAAAAGTTGTAGTAGGCGCTTTCGTTGAAATTCGACTCGCCGGTGTTCGGATGCATCAGGTCGTCCTGCTCGAGCAGGATCACTTGGTATTCGCCCATGATTGGTTCTCCTTCATTGACGTGAACGGTGGCGGTGTTTTGATCTCCTCTCCCTGACTTTCTGGTCCCCTCTCCCTGACCAGGGAGAGGGTTAGGGTGAGGGTTCTTTTCACTTGTCGCGTGCCTGCGCCGCGTCGCGGGCGGCCAAGTCGGCCTCCAGATAGCGTGGATTTGCGACTTTTAGTTTCTCCTCGACCAGCTCGCGGACGACCTTGAACAACTGCTCGCGCCAGGGGCCGCGATCCGCGTCGCCCTTGCGAATGCGCTCCACCAGTTCCTGATTCAACGCGCGCCCGGCCTCGCGAAGTTCCTTCAGTCCGGCCGGGTCAGGCGTGGGCTGTCCGAGTAAGTCGGCGAGTGATCGCACTTCGGCGCGAAGCTGCGGCTCCTCCAGCGCAATTTCGCGCGCGACGATTTTGAGCACGTTGGCGACCACGCGCGATTGAAATTGCCGGCGCCCTTCCGTCGCAGGCACGATCTCGCGCTCGACGAACTCGGCCGCGGCTTCGAGCAATTCGATCGATGTCGGCCGGTCCTGCATCTACGCTCCCTCGATTAGATTCAGCAGTTCCAACTCGGTCTCCACCGTGCGGCGGCCGAGACTGGCGAGCTCGACGCTGCGGACGAACCCGTCGAGATGGGTTCGCGCCTGGCTGATCGTGATTATCCCCCAGCGCAGGTTGCCGAACACCTCCCAGAAGCGCACGACTTCGGGGTCGACCGGCGATCCGCTCTCTTTTTCATACTCCTTGAAGAACTGCTCGCGCGAGCCGAGCCCGCCCATCGGCTTGTCGTCCGCGCCGAAACGCCACGCGCGCACGCAGATCCAACCGAGGTCTTCCATCGGGTCGCCGAGATGCGCAATTTCCCAGTCCAGAATCGAGCGCACGCCTTCGGGGCCGAAAATCACGTTGCCGATCCGGTAGTCGCCGTGAACCAGCGCCGTGCGCGGAGTCTTCGGAATCCGCGCGAGCAGATAGCGGAACGCCAGCTCGAAAGCGGGATGCGGTTCCAGCGCGAGCATTCCGAAGGTCTCCTGGAAGCGCAGCACTTCGGTCAACGCCGCATTCTCGCCGGGGGGAGCCAGGAAATCGAGCTTGTGCTTGAGCGGATCGATGCGATGGATTCGGGCCAGGATCGAAGCCAGTTGCGCGGGCATCACCCGGCGGGCATCGGCGTAAGTATCGTCGCGCAACAGGCGGCGCGCGAGGGTCTCGCCCTCGATACGCTCCATGATGAAGAACGCGGCGCCGAGCACGGCCCGATCGTCGGATACCCACAGCACCTCGGGCACGGGCAGGCCGTCTTCGTAAGCGGCGCGCAGGACGGCGAATTCATTGCGACGGCTGGTGTCGATCCGTTGAGCGCCGGGATCGCGCCGCAACACGAGCGCGCGGCGGGTCTCGCCATGGCTATCGTTGATCGCGGCGTCGAAGGACCAGATCTCGCGCGACGCGCCGCCGGGCATCCGCTTGAGATTGTCGATCGCGACGGAGGCGGCACCGGTTTGCTCGCGGATGAACGCGGCGAGCCGCCCGGTCATTTCGTTGGGTTCCATTGGCTGCCTGTCCGGCAACTTGTAGCACGAAGTTTCGGCGTCACAGAAACGTTGGATTCAGTCGGGACGCCCTCACCCGCGCGTCACGGCGTTTGCAAGAAGGGAGCAAACGCCGCGCCGCTTTCCCTCTCCCGGGGGGGCTTTGCCTAAAAGCTGGCTCCTGCCCAAAAGCTTGACCGGCTGCACAAAAGCTCACAGAGGGCCTTGCAGCCCCTCTGCGCTTGCAAGAAGCGCGGGAGGGCGATAAATGGCCTCCCGTCTGGACAGGCTTGGATGTGAGGCGCGGCAGCGAATCGTCGATGAGGAATTGCAGCGGTTTCTGCCCGAAATCATGGAATTCACACTGACATACCGGGGCGCGCTTCCCTCAGCCGAGGCCAAATCGCATTCCGATGTGCAATGGCGCATACGCCGACATTTCCACGAGCAATTGAAGACGCAATGGCGCTACGAGATAACACTACGTCGATACCGCCAGAATCAATTTAGATTCCCCCCGCACGACGATCCTGATCGCCTTGCCTATTGTGAGTATCGCCACGGGCCATTCGCCTTTGTTCCCTTGGTCATTCATGCGCCCGCGATGCAGTTCGTTTGTCATCTTGATATTGAATTATTGAGACGCGATACGCCCGGAGAAATCTTCGCCGGGGGCGATTTGGACAATCGCATCAAGGTTTTGTTCGATGCCTTGCGGGTGCCAGACCGCAACCAGATCAAGCGTGAAAAGCCGGGACCGGATGAGACACCATTTTTTGTGCTGCTTGAGGACGATAAATTGATCACGGAGTTTTCCATAGTCTCAAAACATCTGCTGCGACCACCGGCACCAACGCGACCGCCACTATTGGCGGAGCAAGAGAAAGACGTTGAACTCAATATCAGGGTCGCCGTGGAAATAGGCGAACAAAGCCCCTACCAAGGCAAGGGCCGCATCTAACCGCGCGCTGAACGCGGACTGTGGATACTGTGGATTCCCCGCTGTCAACCGCCTGTTGACCGCCATAACAAAGAGGCATGATTCTATCGTTGGCCATGCCCCTCCTGCCAAGGTGGTCCAACTAAAGGGGCGGGCGAGAGCAATCCCGCCCGCCCCCGGACATTGGATGATAATAGACTTCACGCACCAAGCCTGCTAAGATGGCCGGGACGTGACAGATCGGGGCAGAATCGGTTAAGTCCCTAGTGATGGGGAGTTCAGGGCTGCCCTTTCCCGACCTCGCGGAATCTCATTCGGCAATTGCGCCCGCGGACCTGCCCGCGCATCCCGCGCGATTCTATCTTCCGGAACTCGACACGCTGCGCTTCTTCGCCTTCCTGAGCGTGTTCGTCGGGCACGTCGGCCTGATCTATAAGCTTCCGATCATCCTTCAATTCATCGGGTCACGGGAATTATCTCGCACCCTCGTGTTTATGGGCGGCTACGGCGTTGACTTGTTTTTCGCGCTAAGCGCCTACCTGCTGACGCGGCTTTTTCTGAAGGAGCGGACGGCTACAGGGGGTATCGATGTCCGGTCCTTTTACGTTCGGCGAATCCTCCGAATCTGGCCCTTGTATTTTTTTTCGTCGCCCTGATAGCCTGCCTCAGCCTCTTTTCCCCGAAGTTTTTTGCAGTCCAGCCTGTCTACTTGTTGTCGCTCGTGATGTTCGTGGCAAACTTTTTTCCCATGATGGCCGGTCCCTTTCCTGCCAGGGGCTTGTCGATCCTGTGGAGCGTTTCGGTCGAGGAACAGTTCTATCTGCTGTGGCCCCAAGTGATCCGGCGAGCCACCACTATGCGCGCGGCGCGGCTGTGCGCCTTAGCCATGTTCACGGCTTCAACTCTGGCGCTAGGCGTGCCACGGATAAGCGGGCACCAGATGCCAGATGTGTCTGGAAACACCTTCTTTCGGCTGCACTCCTTCGCCGTCGGTATTCTGATCGGTACGATTCCGCACAGCGGTCTCGCGCGTATGCGTCTGGCTTCGCGCCTGCTGCTGACAGCCGGGGGCCTGACGCTTTGGTTTCTTGCCGCTCAGTACAGCGAAATTCCCTTTCCCAAGACCGCCCTACAGATGGTGCTCGGCTATCCGGCTATTGCGCTGGGTGCGGGGGCCTTCCTGCTGGCCGCTTTGGGTACGAGCGCCGCATACCCGCGAGTCGCGGCCAATCGAGCACTTGTATATCTTGGCAGGATTTCCTACGGCCTGTATGTGTACCATGTTTTCGCTATGTATCTAGCCCTTTTGTTCATACACTTCTGGCTTCAAAGCGTGGCGATGCGCTGGCCGGGAGTGGTGCTGCCGATCTTTGCGTCGTTGTCCGGCGCTCTTACGGTCTGGTTCGCGATGTTCTCCTATCGATGGCTGGAGAGCCCGTTTCTGCGGCTGAAGGATCGATTCACCCTCGTCCCATCCCGTCCGGTCTGAGCAGCGCGAATCGCCCTAACGCCTGTTAGTCTGCTACCGGCAGGGGTTTCCCTACATAACGATTCGGGGCTACCGGCAAACGTGTGTGGCGATGATCGCTCGCCGATGTGCCGCACGTTGACATCCGGCCCCAAAGGTGTCTGAATAGATTGCAATCGAAAAGCGGCCACGAGCCGCCTACGCGGCAACTCCGACGGAGCCCGAGCCCGGTTGAATCTTATAAGGATTCGGCCACTCGGGCTTTTTGCGTTTTGGGGCGCATAGCGAGATGACCAAACGAAAGCATAAATAGAGATAGGTCCAAAAACAGGCGGCTCAGGCTTCGATCACTTCGCCTGAGCCGCCAAGAACTGTGTGTGGGGCGTGGGTTGGTCCCCGGCCAAGGCTTGCCACCCGCCGCCGAGGGGTTCAAATCCCCTACGCTCCACCAATCACGGATACAATGCGCATATTACTTTATCCTCGATCACCCCGCAAGTTGGCCCGCGCTCTAATCAGTTGCGCGAGCCGGTGGACGGGGTGCGCCAGCCTCGCGGACGGCGATAAAGCGCAGCCAGCCGCTCAGGTCGAGACCCGCGCGTTCCGCAGCTTCTGTGAAGGCTTCCTTCTGAGCAGCGGTAAGCCGCAGACGAATCGAATATTCCTTACGGTCGGCCTTGGCTTTCCGTCGCTTCTTCATGTCGGCTACTGTAGGCCCATTGGATCGCCACGTCAAGTCCTTGACTCTGTATCGCCACTATGCCTACAATGGAGATACGGGCAAGGAGACGACAATGGATGCGCGAGAGCAACGGGGACGCGAAATAGCGGAAACATTGGACCTGAAGAAACGGGCAGACGGTACATGGTCCGTGCCCTCGCAATCGAAAAAGGGCCGCTACGCCGTGGACCCCAAAACGAAGCACTGTACCTGCCCCGATTTCGAGTTCCGCCAGCAAGCGTGCAAGCACATAATGGCCGTCCAATTTCTACTGTTCCGTGAAACCAGTACCAACGGCAACACGACGACGGTCACGGAAACCGCCAGCGTGCGCCTCACCTATCGTCAAAACTGGCGCGAATACAACGCAGCGCAGACCACCGAAAAAGCGCACTTCGCGGCTCTACTGCATGAGCTTTGCGCGACCGTGCCGAATATTGAACAGAACAACGGACGCAAGAGCGGGCGGAACCGGCTGCCGCTGGGCGATATGATCTTCGCGGCGGGCTTCAAAGTTTACTCGACCGCAAGCTGTCGCCGATTCATGACCGATCTGCGGGAAGCGCAGGCTGCCGGTTACATTGGGCGCACGCCGCACTACAACAGCATTTTCAACTATCTCGAATTGGAAGCGTTGACCCCGATCATCAAAGACCTGATCACGCAATCTGCGTTGCCGCTGAAAGCCATTGAAACCGACTTCGCGATTGATTCGACCGGCTTTACCAGCACGCAATTGCTCGGCACTTGGCAGACAGAAAAATACGGCGGCAAAAAGGCGCGCACCGAACACGACTGGCTCAAGCTGCACGCCATGTGCGGCGTCGTGACCAACGTCGTGGTGTCCGTGGAAGTGACGCCGCGCAACAGCCAAGATTCCCCGCAGTTCCCGCCGTTGGTCGAGACCACGGCGGCCAACTTCAACGTGCGCCGCGTGCTTGGCGACAAGGCGTACAGCAGCCACGACAATCTGGAATTGGTCCGCAGCAAGGGCGCGATGCCCTACATCCCGTTCAAATCCTACGCGGTCGCGTCGGGAAAATCGGCAACGTGGGACAAACTGCTCGGCTACTACCTGATGAACCGAGAGGAGTTTTTGAAGGCGTACCACAAGCGCAGCAACGCGGAATCGACGTTCAGCGCCATCAAGCGGGTGTTTGGCGATTTCCATCCGCAGCAGAACCCCGGCTGCTCAGGTCAACGAAGTGCTGCTAAAGGTTCTGGCCCACAACCTCCGCTGCCTGATCCACAGCATGTACGAGTTGGGGATCAATCCGAGCTTTTGTGCAGCGGTCGTTCCTGCCTAAAAGCCTGCCCTGTTATGCTAGGTTTTAGGCAAAGCCCCCGGGGGGAGAGGGAACAGATAGGGACGGATGATTCAGAAGAACGCGACGTTTGTCTAGTCGCGGCGGCTGATTAGTTGCGCGAGGCCGTCGCCGAGTAGGTTGAAGCCGAGTACCGAGATTCCGATCGCGACGCCCGGCGCGGTCGTGACGTGCGGCGCGACCAGGATGAAGGCGCGGCCCGCATCGATCATGTTGCCCCAACTCGGGAGCGGCGGCCGCACGCCGACGCCCAGGAACGAGAGCGCCGCCTCCGCGATGATGATCCCGCCGACGCCAAAAGTCGCCTGCACCGCAACCGGGCCGGCGAGGCCAGGCAGCAGATGCAGGAACAGCAGGCGCGCGGGACGTGCGCCGAGCGCCCGCGCCGCGCTGACGTATTCGCGCTCGCGGAGTGACAGCACTTCGCCGCGCACCAGCCGCGCGTAGCCGGTCCATCCCATCGCGACCAGCGCGATAATCAGGTCGCGAAGATCGGGCCCCAGGATGGCCGCGATTGCGATCGCGAGCAGAAAGCCCGGAAACGCCAGCACGATATCCACCGCGCGCATGGTCAGGCCGTCGACCCATCCGCCGGCCATCGCGGCAGTCCCTCCCACGATCGCGCCGATAGTCAGCGTCAGCGCGACCACCGCGGTCGATACGCCCAGCGAGATGCGCGCGCCCCACAGCACCCGCGCGAGCACGTCGCGTCCGAGCGAATCGCATCCCAGCGGATGGCCGGGGCCGGGTGGCGCCAGCACGCTTTTCAGATCGATCGCGAGCGGATCGATCCCGCACAAAATCGGCCCGGCGATCGCGGCCGCGGCCAGCGCCGCGACGATCGCGCCGCCGATCAGCAGGGAAGGATTTCCGCGCATCCGGTTCACGACAGCCTGATGCGCGGATCGATCGCGCAGTAGACAAAATCGGTCGCCATGTTGACCATCACGTAGGTCAGCGCGTAGGCGAGCACGCATCCTTCGACCAGCGGATAGTCGCGCGCGCCGATCGCGTTGATCATCAGCCGGCCCAGGCCGGGCCACGAGAAGATCATCTCGGTGACGACCGAGCCCGCGAGCAGCGAGCCGGCCTCCAGCCCGAGCAGCGTCACGACCGGCGTCAGCGCGTTTCGCAATCCGTGGCGTATCAGTGCGCCGGTCTCGGAGAGCCCCTTGCTGCGCGCGGTCCGGACGTAGTCGGCGCCCCGCACCTGCGCGAGGCTCTGGCGCAGCATCCGCGCGAGGATCGCCGCCAGCGCCGTACCGAGCGTGATCGCGGGAAGCACCAGATGCGAAAGGCCGCCGCGGCCGGTGAGCGGCAGCCATCCGAGGTCCAGCGACAGCACGATCATCAGCAGCGGGCCGAGATAGATGTGGGGAATAGAGATGCCCAGGATCGCGAAGCCCATCGCGCCCAGGTCCGCCGCGCCGCCGGGATTCACTCCGGCGATTATTCCGAGCGGGAATGCGAGCAGGATCGCGGTGAGGAGACCGGCGCCCGCCAGCTCGAGCGTCGCGGGAAAGTGTTCGATGATCAGCGTGGCGACCGGCGCGTGAGCCGAGATCGATTGGCCCAGGTCGCCGTGCGCGAGGCCGTTTAAGAACGCGAGGTATTGGATTCCGAGCGGCCGATCGAGTCCCATCGCGTGCCGCAGACCGACGATATCGGTGGGCGAAGCGTTGTCGCCGAGCATCGCGATCACCGGATCGCCCGGCACCAGATGGATCAGCGCGAAGGTCAGCGTCGTCACGCCGAGCGCGACCGGAATCAGCGCGAGGATCCGGCGGACGAAATAGCCCGTCACTCGGCAGGTTCCGGGCCGGCGGCGATCAAGGGCGACTCGCCGCCGGCGAGTATCAGGTTTGAGAACGAGCGCAGGCTGCCGTTGGGAAACGGAACGAAACCCTGTAGCCGGCGGCTCATCACGGCGACGTTGTCCTGCCACCACAGCGATACGTAGGGCAGATCGTCGGCCGCGAGCTGTTGCACCTGGGCGTAAATCGCGCGGCGCTGCGCGACGTCGAGCGTCAGGTCGCCCTGCTCGACCAACCGATCGATCTCGGGATTGGAATAGGAGCCGCGATTCAACCCAGTGGGCGGAGTCATCTTCGAGTCGAAGACCATATGGTAATGATGCGGGTCGTTGATTCCGACCCACTGCAGCGAGGTGAGATCGAAGTTGCCGCGCTGGATATCGCTATAGAAGGTCGCAAATTCGTTGCTCCGGACCGTGAGCGCAATACCCACGCTTCTCAGCATCGCCTGAATCGCCTCGCCCAGCCGCCTGCCCTCCGGCGACGCCTTGAATACCAGCGCGAGCGCTCTCATGCCGTCGCGGCCAGCAGGATAACCGGCTTGGTCGAGAAGCCGGCGCGCCGCGGCGGGATCGTAGTTATAGCGCGTGACGTTGGCGTTGTAGGCCCAGTTTTCCGGCGTGAGCATGCCGCTCGCGACGCGCGCGGTCCCGCCCAGCATCGAGGCCGCGATCGCGTCGCGGTCGATCGCGTAGGCGATCGCGCGGCGCACCCGGATATCGCGCAAGCGCGGGTCGCGAAAGTTGAACGCGAGATATTGATAGGCGCTCCCCGGTGATTCGACCACGGCCAACTCCGGCCGCGCTTTCAGGTAGCCGAGCAGATACGGCTCGACGTTGTTCTCGGCGAAATCGCATACGCCCTCGGCCAACTCGAGCGCGCGCACGGTCGGGTCGGGCACGATCTTGAAGACGATTCCGCCCGCGGCCGCCTCCGGATGGGGCGCGAACGGATTGCGCTCCAGAACCAATCTTTCGTCGCGTGCGAAACTCACCAGGCGAAAGGGACCGCTGCCGATTGGAGCGCCGAAACTTCCCGCAATACCCGGCGCGCCGGACGGCACCACGCCGAGCATCGCAGTCTCGAGCGCGGGCGCATACGGACGGCGGGTGACTACGCCGACGGTGTAATCGTCGATCGCACTGATCGATTCGATCGGCGCCAGGCCCGCGCGTTTGGGCGACAGGTTGGCCGGGTCGGCGACGAAATCGTAGGTGTACTTCACGTCGCGCGCGGTGAGCGGGCGGCCGTCGCTGAAACGCGCGTCGCGCCGGATATGGAAGACCAGCGAGGTGTCGGACGGCCGCTCGATACTCTCGGCCAAATCGCCGATGAAGTTGCCGTGCGCGTCGATCTTGACCATCGAGTCGGAGACCATCTCGGCGATTCGCGACGAGGACGCGTCGGTCGCAAAGCGCGGATCGATCGAGAGCGGCGAAGTCTCAATATCGACTTGCAGATAGCCGGGCGGCTTGCCGGTCGTAGCGCTGCGGTCGCAGGCGGCCGATTGCGCGAGCAGCAGACAGATGCCGAGAAAGAGGCGCGGAGTTGAGAGCGCCCGCGAGGGATCTCTGGCGATACGCGTGCTCGGCCTTGGGATCATCACATCTAGCGCCGATAATAACAGAACTGCGCGACACAATCGCTTTGGCAGTTGAAGGAGGCAGCGGTTGAAGGAGGCAGCGCGTGAAGGAGCCAGCAATGGACAGGGGATGGAAATCCAGAGTCTCGCTACGGCAGGGCGACCTGACTGAGGCCGAAGTGGACGCGATCGTCAACGCGGCGAACAACGATCTGCAACTCGGCGGCGGCGTGGCCGGAGCGATCCGGCGCAAAGGCGGCCCCGCGATTCAGGCGGAATGCGACCGGATCGGCCCAATTGCGATCGGCGAGGCCGCGGCGACCAGCGGCGGCAAGCTCAAGGCGCGGCACGTGATCCATGCGGCCAGCATGCGGCTTGGCGGCACGACCTCGGAGCAGAACCTGCGCGATTCGACCCGCAATTCACTGCGCCGCGCGGCAGAGCTTAGGATCGAATCGATCGCATTCCCGGCGATCGGGACGGGAATCGCGGGGTTCCCGATGGATCGATGCGCGCAGGTGATGCTCGAGGAAGTGCGCGCGCATCTGGGTGGCGCGACTTCGCTGAAGCGAGTCGAATTCGTGCTCTTCGATCGGCCGGCGCTGGAGATTTTCGAGAAGGCTTTCGCGGCGATGGCTTGAGCGAAGAGAATCGCGTCGCCCATGCGAGCCTGAGAGCATGTATTTTTCGCCAGGGCGGCAGCACCCTCACCCGCCTGGCACGCAGGTTGAACTCAGACCTCTCAACCTGCGCGCCAGGCGACCTCTCCCGCAACCAAGCGGGAGAGGTGTTCAAGCCACACCGCGAGTCAGGCGAGCGGAATTGGAGTCCCTTGGCGGGATGTCTCTTCTGATCCTGGAGCCTGCGGACCCGGTGAGCAACGCGCCCCACTCTCAGCAGGTGTTTCCGACGCATGGGGTCGGCGTTGCCGTTGGCGTCGGCGCTGTGACCGTGATGGTCGCACACGCTTGTCCGCAGGTGCCCGTATCGGGACCCGTGCAGCAGGTAAAAGGAATCCCGAGGTCAGTGCATTTGATGTTCGGGTTGTTGTTCGCATTGGTAACCGTCGCGCAGTTCGTGACTGTGGTGACTGTGGGGCCCGCCACCGCGGTCACCGTGGCGTTGAAGGTGAACGTGGCCGTGTAAGGAAATGGCAATGTGCTTTGGTTGGCGCAGCACTCCTGCGTTCCGCCCGAGCAGGACCAGCCAGTGGATGAGGTACCGATTACTGAGGCTCCGCTGAAGGCCAGACCCGTAGGCTGAGAGTCGCACACAGTGGTTCCGGGGCTAGC
>Ga0181521_10005477_pt1 | contig 14106 bp, 1 predicted proteins | sample PEATcosm2014_Bin_32_FD_119764 | JGI IMG/M metagenome (GOLD analysis project Ga0181521, IMG submission 119764) | Peatland microbial communities from MTU Mesocosm Facility, Houghton, MI, USA - PEATcosm2014_Bin02_60_metaG | ecosystem: Environmental > Terrestrial > Soil > Wetlands > Peat | place...
AGTTGTTGATGACGAAGGCCGTCGAGTAATCGCCTCCGACAAGCGTGTCAAGTCCGGCGCCGGATACGAGGCTGTCATCGCCGTTGTTACCCGCGATGATGCTGTCGCTCCCTGAGCCGCCGATGAGTGTGGCGTTGCCACCCGTCGTGTTCTGTAACGTGTTCGTCTGGTCACTGTTTCCAGTGCCAATGATTCCGCCCGTCCCGGTCAAAAGCAGCGTGTCGACATTGGTGGGTAGCGTGAAGTTAACTGATGACTGAACCGAGCTGTACGAGTTGTCGTACGCGTCCTGAACGACGTCGGCGGTGCTATCGACGATGAAAGTATCACCTCCGGATCCGCCGACCAGCGTCTCGGCGCCCGATCCCGCAACGAGCTGATCTTCTCCTGCGTTGGCCGTGATTACCTCGCCCGCCGCGTTGCCGGTGGCCGTCACATTTCCGGATCCCGTCATTGTCATCACAGTGACGTTGTTCGGGACCTCGTAACTGACCGACGACAGGACGGTGTCGTGGGTTTGCCCCGCCGTGACCTGCACCGTCGCACTGGAATCGCCGATAATGAATGTCTCATTACCGTTGCCCGCCGTGAGCGTGTCATTGGAGCCAATCGCTGCCAGCGTATCGTTTCCTGCGCTGCTGCCAGTAACACTGGCATCCGCACCGCCGGCGTAGATTGCGGCCCCTCCGGTGCCGGACTTGAGCGTGTCGTTGGTGCCCCACGCATCGATTGTGTCTTGACCAGTGCCGCCGGTGACGGAATCGCTGTTCCCCGGGCTTAGAATCAGGTTTCCACCGGACCCCGTAATCGTGGTACGACCGCTGGGCGCGACGAGCTGCGGGACGGTCGAGGTCCCACCGCCAGTGAAGCTCACATCGCTGATAGCGCCAGGCATCAGACCACCCTGAATCGTGACCGCGCCGCCTGCGCCGCTGATGACTAACGACCCTGGGGCCCCGCCTGATTGGGTGCTGGCGGAGAATGTCAAGCTGCTCTGCGAGATCCCTGCGCCGAATTGAATGACGGCTCCATTCTGGGCATTGACGAGCTGGTCATGACCGAAGCCTGAATTGAAGACGAACGTGTCGGGGCCCGCGCCGCCGTTGAGCGTATCGTTCCCCGTGCCCGCAACCAATGTATCCGCACCGGCATTCGCCGTGATGACGTCATTTCCGCCATTTCCCGCTCCGAGGAGAGCTTCGGCGTAACCCTCGAGCACCAGCGTATTGACGTTGGTGGGTAGCGTGTAATTGACGGTTGCCTGAACGACGTTGCTGGTCGTCGTGAACGAGTCCTCGATCACATCATTCGCATTAACTACGAACGTGTCATTTCCCGCGCCACCAATCATCGTATTGCCGCGGAACGAATCGTCAACCAGTGTATCGTTCCCGGCGCCTGCAACTAACGTATCACCGCTGACCCCATCGTCGATGAGCGTATCGTTTGCAGCGTTGCCCGTGCCGGCAGCATTGGTCGTCCCGCTGCTCAAAATAAGCGTATTAGCACCTGTCGGCAGCGTATAGCTGAAATCCGTTGTCACCGAATTGAGCGAAGCGGCCCCGCTCCCCATCTGAATCGTGTCTGTTGGTGACGCGAGGGAGTAGGTTTCAATTCCGGAGCCCCCGACAAGCACGTCATTCGCGGCGCCCGCCGCAAGCGTGTCCTGCCCGGACCCGCCCTGCAGAGTATCGTTTGGTGCCGCCGCGTCGAGGTATCCGCCGACGGCGTTGCTCGTGCCGATAATTCCTGCAACGGAACCATCGAGTGTCATGACCTGAACATTTGTTGGCAGTGTGAAGCTAACCAATGCATCGACTGAGTTGTGGACTCCGCCCGAAGCAAACTGAATGACGGTTGAGGACTGATACGTGGTGACCGCTTCATCACTCGTGCCCGTGACGGTATCGTTGGCGCCCACAACCGTGGCTAGGTCGCCCGGGGCGAGATTGAGCGTATCCCCGCTTCCGCCCGCCCACATGTTGATGCTGTATGTCGAACCAGTGACTGTCTCGCCGTTACCGTATGCATACACGGCCCCATCTGAGTTGGTGCCGGCGGGAGTGATGACGTCGTCATTACCAAAGGCGTAGACATAGTCGAGCGTGGAGGCCCCGGTGAGCGTCTGCGCATTGCCAGTCGAGAAGATGTCCGTTCCGGAGTGGAACGGCACAGTCACGTTGGCCGGGGTCACTGATTGCAGGAACTGAGTCAGTGTCTCCGGGTTGTCACCCGAAAATGTGACAGTTCCAATCGTTCCGGGTAGCAGACCGCCCTGGACGACGATGGATCCTGACCCGTCATTGATAAGTAGCGCAACGTCGGACTGCGATCCCGATGAGCCGACGGTCGATGCGTTGACGGTCAGGTTGCTTGCCGAGATTCCAGCGCCAAACGCAAGGTTCTCAGTGCTCGATGCCAAATATCCGATCGTGTCTTGGCCGAAGCCCGAATTGAATTGATAGGTCGTGGGAGCACCCGTTCCGGTCGCACTGGACAGCGTGTCGGATCCGCTGCCGCCAATCAGCGTATCCCCGCCCGTCCCCGACAATGTCTCGGCGCCCGCACCGGCCACGAGCAGTGACGCCCCACTCGCGGAGTCCGTCAATAGGTCGCCCGCGGCGCCGTAAAGGGTGTCTGCCCCGGTTCCGGCATAAAGCGTAGCCGTCCCCGTCCCGGCGTAGATCACGTCGGTTCCGGCGCCGCCGAACAACTCATCGTAGCCGCTGCCACCGTAGATTGTGTTCTGGGTCAACACGCTCGTCCCGGTCGCATTTCCGTACACGGCCGTGGGCTGATTTACCGTTCCACCAGCGCCCGCATTGATCACATTGAGGTACGGGCCCGCATCCAGCACATCGACACCAGCGCCCCCATTAATGGTGTTGCTGAAGGCCGTCCCAATGAGGTCGTCGTAGCCGGAACTCGCGGTAAGCACATTGGCCGCGTCACTATTTCCCGTGCCCGTGAGATTGGCGGTGCCGGTAAGAGTCAACGTGTCGACATTTGGTGGCAGTGTGTACGAAGTGGATGAAAGGACGGTGTTAGAGGTCGTTGTGCTGACATCCTCAATGATGTCGCCGCTGGAGTTGACGACGAATGTATCGTTCCCAGCTCCGCCGATCATCGTCGAGACTCCGCCACCCGCGATCAGCGTATCGGCGCCACTTCCCGCTGTGAGCGTGACGGAACCAGAATTCGCAGTCGCCGAGATCGCCGCCGATCCGAGCAGGATGAGACTTGTCCCACCAGTTGGCATCGTGTAGCTGACGGACGATTCAATCGTGTCGCTTGCTGTGACGTTTTGCAGAACATCTGCCGAATTGTTGACAATGAACAGTTCATTGCCGCTCCCACCGACGAGGGTATCGACGCCAGTGTTCGAGCTGAGCGTGTCGTTGCCCGAGTTGGCTGTTCCCGTGAGGGCGGCCGTGCCCGTCAGGGCGAGCGTGTTCACGTTCGTCGGCAACGTATAGTTGACGCTCGACTCAATCGTGTTCGATGCCGACGTGGTGCTGTCTTGCACCACGTCGCTCGTGCTGTTCACGATGAACGTGTCGCTTCCGGCTCCGCCGACCATCGTGGCGACGCCAGCTCCTGCGATCAGGGAGTCGGGCCCGGTCCCGGCTGTCAGTGTGTCCGCGGTGCCATTGCCCGTGGCCGAGAGGGCACTCGAACCTTCGAGGATCACATTGGTCGCGCCCGTCGGCAACGTAATGTTGGCGTACGACTCGATCGTGTCGTTGACCGTGATGTTCTGAAGGACGTCGGCGGAATTGTTGACGATTAACAGGTCGTTGCCACTGCCGCCGACCAGCGTATCGACACCGGAATTCGAGATGAGCGTGTCGTTGCCGGAGTTGCCTGTGCCGGTAACGGCTGCCGTGCCCGCGAGGACGAGCGTGTTCACATTCGACGCCAGCGAATAGCTCACGGACGACTGTGCCGTATTCGATGTAGTCGTGGAAGTATCCTGCAGTACATCGCCCGAGTTGCCGACGACGAACGTGTCATTGCCAGAACCGCCGACGAGAGTGTCGACGCCGGTGTTGGACGTCAGGGTGTCGGTGCCGGAATTCGCGGTTCCCGCCAGGGCCCCGGTGCCCGTCAGCACCAGCGTATTGACATTGCTGGCAAGCGTGTAATTGACCGACGACTCGATCGTATTGGCCGTCGTCGTGGAGCTATCCTGCACGACATCGGCTGTGTTATTGACGACAAATGTTGTGTTCCCTGCCCCACCGATCAAGGTGTTCGCAGCACTTCCCGCAATCAGCGTGTCGTTTCCCGCACCACCGGTCAGAGTATCGGCGGCCGATATGCCGGTTCCCGTGATATTTGCATCCCCGGTCAATGTCAGGCTGTTCACGTTGGTTACCAACGTGTAACTCGCCGACGAGCGGACGGAATTGGTGGTCGAGCCGGACGCGTTCTGGATGACGTCGGCCGTATTGTTCACGACAAACGTGTCGTTGCCGGTCCCGCCCGTGAGGGTTACGAGGCCGCTACCCGCGACGAGCGTGTCATTCCCGGTCGTTGCGACGAGCGTGTCGTTGCCGGCGTTGCCGGTAAGCAGGTCATTCGCGCTGTTGGCCGTGCCCGTGAGATTTGCGCTTCCGGTTAACAGAAGTGTGTTGACGTTCGTCGCTAGCGTGTAGCTGACCGACGCGTCTATAGCGTTGTTGTGTCCGCTGATCGTGGCCTGGACGACGTCCGCACTGTTATTCACGACGAACGTGTCGTTACCGCCGCCCGCGTTCAGGGTGTCGACCCCGCTTCCGGAAACCAACGTATCGTCGCCAAGCCCGCCGGTGAGCGTATCGCTTCCTGAATTGGCTACCAGGACGTCCGAGCCATTGTTTCCGGTGGCGGATAGATTTGCGGATCCGGTGAGGGCGAGGTTATTTACGGTGAGTGGCGCCGTGAAGCTCACGGAGGACAAGATCGTGTCCGCGAACCCCTTGGCCTGGTAATCGGGGTCGGAGACAATGTCACTCACGTTGTTAATGATGAATGTATCGGCACCCATCCCACCGAGTAACTCGCCGATGCCCGTTCCGGCAATCAGCGTGTCGTTCCCGGAATTCGCCGTGATCGAATAATCGTTATAACTATTGCCCGTTCCGACGAGGTTTCCCGTCCCGCTCAATACCAGCGCGCCGATATTCGTCTGCATCGAGTAGCTGACGGACGAGACGACCTTGTTGCCGAGGGCCGTCGACACGTTTTGAATGGCGTCCGCCGCACTGTTAATAACGAAGGTGTCCTGGCCGCTGCCGCCGATAAGCGTCGCGAGTCCGCTGCCCGCTACGAGCGTGTCGTAGCCGGATCCGGCCGTCAGCGTGTCAGTTCCGGCATTACCGGTGATGGAGTTGTTTCCGGTCACGGCTGTGCCGGTGAGATTGCCTGAACCCGTCAGGGTCAGCGCATTCACATTGGTCGGCAGCGTGTAATTGATCGACGCCAGCACCGCATCGGAGCCGTGAGAACCACTGAGGCTGACGACATCGCCACTATTGTTGACGACGAACGTGTCATTGCCAGAACCGGCATCCAGCGTATCGACGCCTGTGCCGGCGGTCAGCGTATCCTGGCCGGTCGTCGCAACCAGAGTGTCGTTGCCGGCATTGCCGACGAGCGAGTCGTTGCCGCCATTCGTCGTGCCGACCAGATTTCCGGAGCCGGTAAGCACGAGCGCATTGACGTTCGTTGGAAGCGTGAAGCTGACCGACGACTCCGCCGTATTCGATGCAGTTGTCGAGGTGTCCTGCAGCACGTCCGCCGAGTTGCTGACAACGAATGTATCGTTTCCGGTGCTGCCGACGAGTGTATCGGCACCGGTATTCGAGGTAAGCGTGTCGCTACCGGCGTTAGCCGTCCCCGATAGGGCACTCGTGCCCGTGAGGACAAGCGTGTTCACGTTGGTTGCCAACGTGTAGCTGACACTCGACTGGATGATGTTCGACGTTCCCGTCGAGCTATCCTGGACCACGTCAGCCGTGTTGTTGACGACGAACGTGTCGTTGCCGGCGCCGCCGACCATCGTCGCTGCGCCAGAGCCCGCTGTCAGCGTGTCGGTTCCGGCCCCCGCCGTCAGCGTGTCCGCGCTGCCATTGCCCGTCGCAGAGAGGGCACTCGACCCCTCGAGGACAATGTTCGCCGCGCCAGTCGGAAGCGTCATGCTGACGTACGACTCGATCGTATCGTTGGTCGTCAGGTTCTGAAGGACATCTGCGGCATTGTTGATGACAAACGTGTCGTTGCCGGTTCCGCCCACCAGTGTGTCGATGCCGCTGTTCGAAATTAGCGTGTCGGCGCTGGAATTGGCGGTCCCGCTCAGGGCACTGGTTCCGGCGAGCGTCAGTGTGTTGACGTTGGCAGCGAGTGTGTAACTGACCGATGACTGAGCCGTGTTCGACGCAGTCGTCGAGGTGTCCTGGATGACATCGGCCGAATTGTTGACGACGAACGTGTCGTTGCCCGTTCCGCCCACCAGCGTGTCGATACCGGTGTTCGAGACAAGCGTATCGTTGCTAGAGTTCGCGGTCCCCGTCAGAGCGCCGGTTCCGGTTAGTATCAGTGTATTGACGTTAGCAGCTAGGGTGAAGCTCACGGACGTCTGGATCGTGTCCGCCGTCGTGGTAGAGCTCTCCTGCACCACGTCGGCGGTGTTATTGACGACGAAGGTTGTATTCCCCGTGCCGCCGATCAGCGTGTTTGCCGCGCTTCCGGCGATCAGGGTGTCGTTCCCCGCTCCAGCCGTGAGTGTGTCACTACCGGCGTTGCCGGTCGCCGTGATGTTCGCAGTACCCGTGAGCGTCAGCGTGTTGACGTTGGTTGGGGCGGTGTAGCTCACAGCAGCAATCACCGCATCGGTGCCACCGCCACCCGGAGCCTGGATGACCGTGGACGCGTTATCGACAACGAAGGTCGAATTTCCAGTTCCGCCAATCAGCGTGTCGTTGCTGCCGGCGGCGGTGATCGAATCGTTCGCTGAGACGCTCGTCACGACCGAATTGGCGCCGCTCACCGTAATGTAGTCGATGACTGTGCCACCAACGACCGAGGCGTTATTGCCGGCCGCGATAATGGAGTCACGCCCGTGGCTACTCGCGATGCTGTCCGCACTGCCGTCGGAATAGATGGTGGCACCGTAGTAGCCGGTCCCACCCGTCACTGTCGTGTTATTGCCCCACGCGGATATTGTGTCCTCATAGGAACCCGCCGCTACGGACTCATCGTTGCCTAGACTCAGGAAGAAATTGCTCAATCCATCGCCAACGACCTGATCACCACCGAAGGCATCGCTCAAGAGCGCGGGCACACTGATCGGACCACTATCCGCAAACGTGACGCTGCCGAGGCCACCCGTCAGTCCGTTCTCAATTAATGTTGAGCCGCCGTCTCCGGCCAGACTCAGATACGAGTTCCCCTGTGCATCGAAGGCAACTGAGCCGGAGAAATCGGTAGTTTCCAGGCCTGTGCCGAATACCAGATTCGCGGTCGCGCTCGTCGGATTGACCGTGTCGTTGCCAAACCCGGCGTTCAGATCGATGGTGACCGAGCCACTGTTGGCTTGGAGGGCGTCGTTGCCTGGGCCTGCGACCAACGTATCGCTGCCGATCCCAAGGAGCGAATCGTTGGATGTACCGGCAATTAGTAGGTCTTGTCCTGACTGCGTGTCTTCCAGAAAACCGGGTCCGGCGCCTCCAGTTAGGGTTGCGACACCGGTTCCACCGTTGACGGTAACAGGGGCCGATGAGGTCCCCCCATCACCGGCGTACAGAACATCCGTGCCGCTGCCACCCTGGATATAGTCGGTGCCGAGTCCACCATAGAGAGTCGATGCGCCGGAGCCAGCTACGAGAGTCGTAGGTGCCGCGCTCGTCCCACCATCACCGGCATAGATTACCGCTGTGCCGGATCCACCCGCCAATTCATCGACGCCGAGGCCGCCATAGATGGTCGTAGTCGCCGTTGAATCGCTCTGCGATGCAATAACCGATGTTGCGGCACCCGCCGCCCCGCCATCGCCTGCGTACAGGACGTTTGAGCCGCTGCCACCGTCAATCAGGTCTTGTCCTGAGCCACCATAGAGCAGCGAGGTAGATGAGGATGTCCCGTTCGCGTAGAGCGAATCGTTCCCGGCACCTCCTGCCACGAGCGTGTCATTGCCGGTTCCCCCGGAGAGGAGGTCATTGCCGGACCCTCCAACAATGTACTCGCTGCCAGACTGCCCGTAGATGGACGTATTTCCGGTGCCGGCGATAAGCGTGTCCTGACCGCCCGAGCCATAGATCACATCGTTGCCGGAGCCGCCGAACACATAGTTCTGCTCGAGGGACTCATTCGCCCATGTTGGCGTTGTACTGCTCGCGCTCCAGATTGTGGAGTTTCCGGAGCCGCCGATCACCGTGTTGTTGCCATCGCCCCCATAGAGCGAGTCCGCGCCCGAGCCTCCGGCGATGTAGGTATTGCCTCCACCCCCTTCAATTAGATCTGCGCCAGATCCCGCAATGATGGTATCCGTCCCCATCCCGCCGTGAACTGTGCTGTTACCCGAGCCAACGTCGACATAGTTGCTTCCATTGCCGAGCTCGATCAGTTCGTTCCCGGTCCCACCGAAAATCGTGTCGTTGCCTTGTCCGTCAGGGCTTTCCGACGTACTGCCCTGCGGAATGAAGTTATTCCCGTTATAGGGTTGCGCGTACGTATTCGTGTAGTTTTCGACCGTCGCGGCTATGTTGACGAGTTCGAGTGCGCCCCCTACAAGCGTCGTACTCCATGTCCCGGATTCGTTCGTTACCTCAAGACCGCCGAGGAACGTATCCTGGCCGGGGCCCATAACTACGATATCGTTGCCGGCGCCTGCGGTAATAAGATCATTTCCAAGTCCACCGACGACGGTATTGCTGCCATCGAGGACGGAAAGTAGATCTCCTTGTGCGTGCGAGGCGGTCTCGGATCCAGCTTGTGAAATCGCATTCGCTAGCGATGCACTTGTCCCCGCATAAATCTGATTCGTGCCGCTTCCAAGCAGAATGACATCCGTCCCGCCGTTGCCGCTCACCATCGCGTCGCCACCGGCTGACACAATGGTGTCGTGGCCTGTCCCGCCAGTGACCGTGTTAAAGCCGGCGCCGAGGCCTACCTGATCTTGGGAGCCGTTCAGAGTGATCTGATCATTGCCTGCACCGCCGATGATCGTGTTACTGCCAGAGCCTCCAACGATAATATCGTTTCCGCTGTTGGCGGCGTTGATGTAATTCGGGCCGGCTCCCGCAACAATTGAGTCGTCCCCGCCGTCACCGGTGTAGTCGGTTACTCCGCCGTTTACGGTGCCGGAGATCGTATTGGTGGGTGTTGGAGCCGGCGCCGTGTCGGGCGACTCTGGCACGTACGTGATCGCAACAGGTGTGATTTGGATCGGCGGACCTCCAGGATTGGCGGGGTTGGGAAGCGATGCCGTCAATTGAAGCGTTGCACCGTTCGCAATATCGCTCGAGCCCGAATCAGCCGATGTATTGATCAGTCCGAATGAAATATTCGTCTCCCCAGCGGGGAGCGTCAGGGTGAACGTACCGTTTGCGGCGAGTGGGCTTACCGTCGTGCCAACGACCGCCTCGAAGTCTGACGGAATTGCGCCGGCGAGCGACACCGTGATTGTCTGTGCACTGCTGCTTGGCGCATCGATCGCCAACGTGTAGGACTGTTCCGAGCCGGCCGGGAAGACGGCAGGTGGCCCGCCTCCCGTGGACGCGCCAGCCGTCACCGCCGCCGTTTCGAGCAGCGCAATACCCAAGAACCCTCCAGGAGCGGATTCGGCGGCGGAGAGATTGAAATTCTGAATCGTTATCGAGTCCGCCAAGTTGCTTCCGAGAAGCCCATTCGTGATGGTTAGCGTTCCGAGTGCAGCGCCCGCTATACCGTTGAACGCATACTGCGTGCCATTTGCGTCCACCCATGTAAGGGGAACGCCCGACAAAGGATTGCCGCCCTGGAGCTGTCCGTAGGACTGCGCACCGACCCAAACGCTTCCTTGACCTAACCCAGCGTCAAGCGTTTCCGAGTAAGTAACGCCGGTTGCCGGAATGTTGTAGTTGAACGGATTACTTAGAGCGCTGCTAGGCAGGAACAGTTGTCCCGGTAGCCCCGTCGCTTCGCCGGGCGAAGCGCTGATGACCGGGTCGCCCTGCGTGCTCAACACATAGAAAGTGGAAGCGGACGACAAGGACGATGGAAATGGTTGAAACTGTTGAGATGGATAGCTGCCCGGGCCCTCAGCAGCCAACTCCGCAGAAAGCGCGGCAGAACTCTCTCCGTCGAGCAACGAGCTGAATGACACGATAGTTGACACTACTGCGGCCGGCGCCACGGTGAAATTGATCTTGTCTCCAACTCCGTCGCGGAATGAGTAGGAAAGGCCCGGACCGGGATTGAGCGTCAGCAGCGAGCTGGGTGGAGTGCCCTGGCCTGAATTTACGAATTGCTGAGCCGTCCACCCCCCAGCCTGGTTCGAATTCAGATAGCCCAATAGCGTTGCGGAATTCGTTAACGTACCGATCTGATGGGCCTGCAGAATGTCCCAGTCCAGCGCCCCGCTGCCTGCCGCTTCCCCGTAAGGCAGACCACCGAGTGAGCCAATCTTGAACCACGTTTGATAGTCGGCGAACTCTTGCGCAAGCGACGGGCCAGTCGGCAGCCACGCAATCGTCCCCAAGTGAGTTCCGCCAACGAGATGAATGAAATCGCCCTGGGCGTAAAGATTCAGGCAGTTGAAGTTGCTGGGGTTTAGACCGTCATAATAAACACTCGGCACGCCAGGAGCGTCGAACGTGACGGCAGATGCATTGGAGCTATTGCGGCCGAGATCTATTACCAGAGCGGCCAATGCCGCCTGAGCTTCATAACCACCTAGCGAATGACCGGTCTCAGTGATCGTCGATGTCGGATAGGATGTAGCGATAGCAACGGCGAAGGCGGCCGCCGCCGCCGCTGCGCGTGTCGGAACGCCTGATGCCAACTGCGCATCCGTCCAAAGGTTCGCAAGACTGGTGGGATCTGTGCCTTCGTTTGCGATCACAATTTCGCCGGTGGCGGAATTCTTCCACGCTTCCGCAAAATATCCGACAGAGGCAGCGTTGGCCGGAAGGGTGACATTGGTTATGGGCTGCCAAAGTCCTCCTTCACCCATCTGTGGTGCGACGTTCTTAACACCATAAACCGCGTCGCTAAATTCTGCGAGTTCGAGAAGCGTGCTCATCGGTGCGTTCCCTTCAATTGCCGAGCCCGGCTCAACCTATTTGACTTCCCAAATGCCGACGTTGTGATCTCTTGCAATGGCCAGATAACGCCCGTCCCGTGAAATGGTCACCGCAGTAACGAGCTTGCCCGAAATCCTCTGCAACAATTTTGTGTGCCCTGAATCCCAGATCCCTACTCCATCGGTCTCTCCGACCACGAGGTACTTGCCGTCCGGCGAGTACGTCACTCCCACAATCCCGGCGGTGGTAGGCTGCACCAACAATTGCGTCCCCGCATTGGCGTCAAGAATCTCAAGCGCGTTGCCACCCACAACAATGCGGCGGCCATCCGAGCTCCAAGCGACAAAATTCATGTAGTCAGACGGAATGTTGACCGATTGCTTGAGCTGTCTCTGACCGAGGTCAACGATCAGCACTTTGGACTGGAGGAATGGAGCTCCATTTCGCTCCAGCCTCTCGTCCCCCGCAATTGCGGCGTAACGACCGTTTCTACTGACTGCAAGGGCGCTAGGCGAGACAGGCTCTGTCTTCAGCGCCCACACCCGCTGCCAAGTCGCAGTGTCATAAACGATGAAGCTGTCGACGAATACTTGTTCCTGTACTTTCCCCTGGCCTTCCATATGCCACCCGCGTTGGCTGCGAATTAGAAATTGTCCGTCCGGGGAAAATTCCAATGCTGCGTACCCCAACGTGCCGGCTCCACCAAACCGCTCTGCAACGTCACCGACGACGGCACCGGTCTTGGCGCTCCATATCCGGAGTATTCGATCCTGTTGATCAGCACCATGGGCGCTCGCGAGAAAGGTTCCGTCCGGGCTGTAGCGCAAGCCGTTGATGCTTCCGCCTCCTCCTTCGCCTTGATGGAGCGTCTCTATGAGCTGCGAATTGGATTGCCAAGTCCAAATATGAACTTCTTTACTATTTGGGCTGCTTGTCGCGATGTGCGTCCCGTCCGGGCTGAACGCGAGGCTAAATACAGAAAACCGTTCATCGAACTCTGCCTTCTTGGCGGCTACAGGTTCCATGGTGATGTTTCCAAAGACGTCGTGGAGGGCAGAGGACCCTTCACTGCGCGAAGAGCACGCAACGAGGAAGAAGGCAGCTATCGCCGCCGCCGAAAGATTTGTGACGCGAGATACGACGCAAGGCGGGTCAACCACAGTGCCTCCTATTCGTGACGCGCGGCCACAGGCAGTATCCAAGTCAAACGCTCGAGATTGAGCCCGAGCCCCCAGTGCATGACGATCCGGCTCATACGCCCGATACCAGGGGATCCCGGAAAACGACGGCCTTGCCATCTGGGCCGGCCGACGGCGCTGGTCCGCCGATCCGAACAATTTCATCGACCTGGAGGGTTTTGGGGAGCGCGTGGGTGATGAAGATCATCGAGACGCGCCCCTTCAGCTGGTTGATGGTCAAACTCAAGTGCTCGGCCGTCGGCTGATCGAGACTGCTTGTGGCTTCATCAAATATAAGAATGCGCGGACGCTTCAAGAGCGCCCGCGCAATTGCGATCCTCTGCTTCTGTCCTGTCGAGAGTCCGACTCCTCTCTCACCTATTTCGGTCTGATAGCCTTTGGGGAGCCGTTCGATCACTTCGTGAATCTCTGCGATCCGACAAGCCTCAGCGATCTGCTCGAACGTCGCAGATGGATTCGCCATCAGCAGGTTCTCATAGACGCTTGTTGCGAAAAGGATCGTCTCCTGCGGGACGACGCCGAAGTACTGACGGAGCTCGTTGGCGGAGAGGTACTGGATATCCTGGCCGTCGAGCTTGATATGACCGCTTGCCGGCAGGTAGAACCCCTGCAGGAGTCTCGCGAGCGTGCTCTTGCCAGAGCCGGAGGGGCCCATCAGCCCGACCACCCGGCCAGGCTCGACCCGCATGTTGAATCCCTGGTACAGCAAGGGCAGCGTCTCACCGTACCGAAAGCTCAGATCCTCGATCTCGATGAGCCCCCGCTGCTCGCGGAGCCGCCGGGGCTCGACCGAATACGGCTCCATCGGCGCATTCATGATGTCGCCCAACCGATCGATGGAGAGCCTCGCCTGCTGGAACTGCTGCCAGAGACCGACGAGGCGCAGCATCGGCTGCGACACCCGGCTCGCGAACATCTGGAATGCGACGAGCATCCCGATCGTGAACGCCTCGGCGTTCATGACGAGGTAGGCGCCCACGACGAGAATGAGGAGGCTGAGTATTTGCTCGGTCCCGTTCGCCATCACGTTGTATGTGTTGGCAATCTGTCTCACCTGGAATCCCGAGCGCAGGTATTCGGCGAGGTACTCGCCGTATCGGTCGCGGAGCTGCGGCTCGAGCTGCAGGCTCTTGACCGTCTCCATCCCCGCGATGTACTCGGTCGTGAACGCCTGGTTCCGGGCACCGAGCAGGAACTGCTCATTGAGCCGCTCCCGAAAGACGGGTGCCACAAGGAGGCTCAGTACCACGATGAAGCCGATGAGCCCGAGCGTGATCAGCGTGAGCGTGACGCTATAGACGAACATCACGCCGATAAAGATGAACAGGAACGGCAGGTCGAGGATGAGCGTCACGGCGGCGCTCGCGATGAATTCCCGAATGTTTTCAACGCCCCGGAGGCGTGCCGCAATCACGCCGGTCTGCCGTTGCTCGAAATATCGCGGCGGGAGTTTAAGCACGTGATCGAACACGGCCGCGCCTAAGACGGCATCGACGCGATTGCCGGTGTGGAGCACGAGGTACTGTCGGATCCAGCTCAGGAACGCTGTGAACAGCATGAACACCGCAAGGCCGATTCCGATCACGATCAGCGTGCTCTGCGTGCGGTGCACCACCACCTTGTCGATGACGACCTGGGTAAAG
>Ga0181521_10005482_pt1 | contig 14096 bp, 9 predicted proteins | sample PEATcosm2014_Bin_32_FD_119764 | JGI IMG/M metagenome (GOLD analysis project Ga0181521, IMG submission 119764) | Peatland microbial communities from MTU Mesocosm Facility, Houghton, MI, USA - PEATcosm2014_Bin02_60_metaG | ecosystem: Environmental > Terrestrial > Soil > Wetlands > Peat | place...
ATCGAGATCCCGCCGGGACATTACGCGCCCCGCTTCGTGCCTCTAGACAAGTCGGTTGAAGCGCCAGTTGCGTCCCAGGAAGTTGCGCCCCAAGCACAGGAAGAGCCGGCGATTGTGCGAACCAACCGGCCGAAACATCAGATTAGACGTTGGATCGCACTGGCGGCAGTGCTCGTGCTGACCGTAGTGGCTCCTAATGTGCGACTCAGCGGCGGCCGTTCGCGGATTCCTTTACCCGAACCGGTCGAAGCCGCGCCTGGGGCCGGCGTCCGAATTGCCTGCGGTCTGGACAACGGCGCCTACATCGATCAGTTCAGCAACGTTTGGAGCAGGGACAGCTTCTTCCAGGGCGGGACTGCGGTGCGCGACAACCTGCATTTCATCCGCGGCACGCGGGATCAGAACCTCTATAGCCGGCGGCGCGAGGGCGCGTTCCGGTACGACATCCCCCTCAAGCCGGGCGTTTACGAACTGCGCCTGCATTTCGCGGAAACCGTTTACGGTCCCGACAACCCAGGCGGCGGAGGCGAATCCAGCCGCGTTTTCATGGTTGCCGTGAATGGCCGGCAGTTGCTTCCGTCGTTCGATGTGCTTGCCGACAGCGAAGCCAGCACTGCGGATATCCGGGTTTTCAAGGACATCTCGCCCGCCGCGGATGGCCATCTGCATTTGCAGTTCACGCCGATTAGCAACATGCCAATACTGAGCGGAATCGAACTCATGCCGGGCGTGCCAGGAGGAATGCGGCCCGTCCGCATGGTGGCGCAGGGCCATGGTTACACGGACAAGCAAGGCCGGTATTGGGAACCGGACCGCTACGCTTTTGGCGGGCAGTTGATCACCCGCAATGAACCGATGTGGGGCGCTTCCGATCCCGACCTCTATCGCGGGGAGCGATTCGGCAACATTTCGTACGTGGTTCCGGTGGCGGAAGGACGATATCGCGTCACGTTGTACTTCGCGGAGACTTGGTTTGGTCCCGGAAAGGCCGGGCGCGGTCCCGGCATTGGCGACCGCGTGTTCGATATTCTGTGCAACGGGGTGGCTGTGCGCCGCAACTTTGATATCTTCAAGGAAGCCGGCGGCTCCAATCGCGCCATGAAGCTGGATATCCCCGATGTCGCGCCCAATCATCAGGGGAAGATCGTGATTTCGCTGCCTCCGGCGCACAACTATGCCTGCATCAATGCGGTGGAAATAGTGGAAGAGTCGCGATAATCTCTCTACTAAATGCCGCCCGCCATTCCCTCTGGCCTGTGCGCTTCCTGCGTTTATATACAAATTGTGACTTCCGACCGCGGGTCGACTTTCGTGCTGTGCGGCTTGTCGCGCAGCGATCCGCAATTTCCGAAATACCCGCGGTTGCCCGTGCTCGTCTGCGCCGGGTGGAAACCGTCCGATCCGCAGAATCCGAAATGAGTCGGAAAAACACGCCGAAAACCACCGCTCCCTTGCGGTTGCGGCTCGTCAGTTACGCGTTGAAACGGCGGTTAATGAGCCGCGACCGCGAGGGAGCGGTGCTTCTTCCTGCGGAACAGTGAATTTTGCAGCCTCAAAATCGATATCCCACGCCAACCCGAAGCACGCGCGGCGCTTCGATCGCGACGGGCAGTCGCTGATTGAACGATAGCCCGCTGACGTCCTCCTCCTGCAGCCTCTCGGCGGAGTTGGTAACGTTCAGCAGGTTCGCCGACACCGCGAGATTGCCGAAGGGAAGTGTGAAATCGCGGCTCAGCCGCAGATTCCAATTGATTCCGTATTGCGAGCGGTTGCCGCCAACCACGCTCCCGCGTGCGGTGGTCGCCACCAGGAACGGCCCTTGCGGCAACCCCGTGACCAGCAGTTGGCGTGCGAACGGCAGCCCATCGAGATAATTGCCCGTAGTTGCGATTTCCATTCCGCCCCAAGCCGCCGGCAAGCGATAGCTGGCCTGCGCTTTTCCTACGAACGCGCGATCCACGAAGCTCTGGCCGGCGGCATGGATCAGAGTGTTGGGATCGTGATATAACGCGCCGATGACGCCGGGGTCGTTTTCGTAGAACGCATCGCCTGGATTGGTTGGACCGAAGGATTTCTCGGCCACGAATGACGCATGCAGCATCAATCCCCGCCACCCCGTGTGGGCCTCCGCCAGCAAGCCTTCGATGTGCATACCCAGACCGGGAGGGTTCGTCAGGAGATACCGGTCTTGCCCGAGAGTCGCGGGATTCTGCGCGTACACGGTGAGGTGCTGATCGTCGAAGGTGCCGGGAATGCCATCGGACCCGGGATCGAGAATGGAGACGGGAGTGAAGGCCGACAGCGGTACGCCGGTATCGATGGCGGCGAGGCGGTACCTGTCGTTGCGGCGGAACAGGTGAATGCTCGCCGCGCTCCGGTGCGTGAGAGGCATCTCCGCGCCGATGTCGAAAGTGTCCACGTGAGGCCGCGTGAGCGAAGGAGAAATCGACGAATATGGTCCTCCGAAGCGTGCCAGCAGCGGTCCCACCTGGCCTGGGTCGAATGGTACGGCGGCGTTCGGCGCGGTCCATTGATACACGTTCCCGCCGAGGCTGGCGGGATTGCCGAAGTCGAGATAGCGGCCGGCCAGCGGCACATCGACGCGGACATAGCTCGCTCGCAGAGTGAACCCGTGCGCGTGCGGAATCTGCCAGGCGAGAGCGGCGCGCGGCGCCACGTTGTTCCATACGATGAGGTCGGATTGCGGCGCGAAGGTCCGCGCGGGAGTGAAAAATCCGGTCGCGCTCGATTGCCCGGGCAGCGACCCGCGAGAGAAGTCCGCCAGTGCGCCGGCAGTCACGGACAGCGAGCCCATGGTGATGCGGTCCGACACATAGGCGGAAAACGAATTCACCAGTTCACGGGAATCGGCGGGAGTATTGAACTCGAAAACGAAGGCCGGGGCGCCATCGGCGGTGACGAGATTCATGTCGGAAGGAGCGCGAAAGCGATTGCGCGGTTCCGATCGTTCCCACCCTCCGCCCGCCACGATCTGATGTCGCGTCGCGCCGGCGCGCCAGGGCGCGAGTTCCCATGCCGCGGCGATCTGATGCCGCGTGCGAATTGCCAGGTTGGCCAACGGCGGCGGGCCGGAGACCGCACCGCCCGCGAGTTCGATGACGCTCTCGCCGAGCGATGGCGTTCCGGTATCGAGGTGCGCGGTAGAATACTGGTAGCGCGCCTCGACGGTCCCCAGGGCGGAAGCCGCCGGCAGCACATGCGTCCAACCTGCCTGGACAAAGTCGAGATGATCCACCTCCGATTGCCCCTGGAAGCCTCCGGGCAGCACGAAGGAGGGCGCGAGGCGATTCCCGGTGAGCGCCTCGATGCCGGCGGGCAGGCCGCCGTCCGAGAGATCGATGCGCGATCCGCTATAGAGGGCGTCGATCAGGTCCGAAGAGCCGGCGCGCACTCGTCCGCGTGCGTTGCCGAACAACAAGCGGCTGCGCTGATCGGTCCCCGGGCCATCCAGGGGTTCGGCCTGCGATGCCCATTGCCCGGCTGCTGAGCTGTAGATATCGGCCCACTTCGCCAGCGGACCGCCGATTTCCGCGCGGTCGCGCGTGAACCACTGGAACTGGTCGGCCTGCTGGATGAGCCCGCGATCGGCCGGCTGCGGCAGATTCGTCGACGTGAGCGGCGTTCCGGTATCGGCGGTGGACAGGGACCCGTGCCACGCTTCGCCCGGTTCGGCGAGGAACGAACCGATCTCTGAAGCTTCGCTCCGCACGACGATCTCGTCGAGAGCCTGGACATCCGGGAAAATGACGGGGAAGCCGGGCTGATAGGAATCGGTGGCGTCCATGCCTTGCAGCTTGAACTGCGTTTCGGTCCAGGAAAATCCGCGCTGCGATTCGATCGCCAGGCGGTTGTCGTTTTCGCCCGTAAAGTCGAGCGGCTGGGTGACGGTTGCAGGCTCGCGGCTCAGCAAAAGGGCTGCCAGGCCGAACCCCTCCGGATATCGAATGGGCTGCGCGTAGCCGGCGAAGTCGATATTGGTCGTCTGCAAAGGGGCGACGAAGACCGTGGCGCCGGAGGGCAATCGGTATCGCCCATATGGCAGCGCGACGGAAAACGCGCCGGTGGCATCGGTGCGAACCGAGATATGGAAGCCGGCCGGCCCGGTGATGAGGACGTCCGCTCCGGCGAGCCGATGGCCGTCGGGCGCGCGCAACGTTCCGATGAGCGTGCCGGTGGCAAGCTGCGCCCAGATTGGCATTGCGAACAGAAACGCCAGGGCCGGCAGGTGGCGCACGCTCCCAATATAAAACAGGCGTGTGTAGGGCGCTTGCAAAATTACTGGCACCGGCTCATTTACTGAGCCGCGACCGCGAGGGAGCGGTGCTTTTTTGGTGTCTGCTCGATGAAAAGGCGCCACTCCCTCGCGGTCGTGGCTCATCAATTCTTCACAGCTTTCGAGAGAGCCATGTGTGCCAAAATTGAAGCCATGAATGGGAAGATCGCGCTCGTTACTGGCGCGGGCAGTGGAATCGGACGGGCGGTGAGTTTGGCGCTGCAATCGGCCGGGTATTCGGTGGTGCTTGCCGGCCGCAGGCGTGAGGAACTGGAGCGAACGGCCTCGATGGCCTCGCTCGAAGGTGGCACGATGCTGCCCGTGCCGGCCGACGTCAGCGATCCGGCCTCGGTGAAGGCGCTCTTCGCCGCCGCCAGGGAGGCGTTCGGCCGGCTCGACGTGCTTTTTAATAACGCGGGGCGGGGCGCGCCGGCTATACCCATGGAAGATCTCAAGTTCGAGCAGTGGAGCGCCGTGGTCGACGTCAATCTTACCGGCGCGTTTCTTTGCGCGCAGCAAGCCATCCGGATGATGAAAGAGCAGAGGCCGCAGGGCGGCCGAATCATCAATAACGGGTCGATTTCCGCCCATGTTCCGCGGCCCAACTCCGCGCCCTACACGGCCACCAAGCACGCGATCACCGGGCTCACGCGGAGCATCTCGCTCGATGGCCGGAATTTCCACATTGCCTGCGGCCAGATCGATATCGGCAACGCCGCCACCGAGATGTCGGAGCGCATGGCGGTCGGCGTGCCGCAAGCCAACGGGTCGATCGCGGCGGAGCCGCGGATGGACGTGAAGCACGTCGCCGAAGCGGTGCTGTATATGGCCAATTTGCCGCTCGACGCCAACGTGCAATTCATGACCGTGATGGCCACCGGGATGCCGTTCATCGGCCGCGGGTAACGAAATCCCGCGCGGCCGTCGTACACTGGTGATTCATGAGCCATTACGTCGTTACGGGAGGAGCGGGATTCATCGGTTCGGCGATTGTTCGCCGCCTGCTCCAGGAAGGCGCCGGGAAGATTGTCGTAATCGATAATCTCCTGACCGGCCACGAAGTCAACCTGGAAGAAGTGCGGCATGCCATCGATTTTCAACGCGCCGACGTCCGCAACTACCAGGAAATCGCCCCGCTCATACGCGGCGCGGCAGTGGTCTTTCATGAAGCCGCCATACCCTCCGTACCGCGATCGATCGACGATCCCGTTCCGTCGCACGAAGTCAACATCGATGGCACTTTCAATGTGCTTCGCGCGGCCCACGAAGGCAAGGCGGGACGCGTGGTATATGCGGCATCGTCGTCGGCCTACGGCGACACGCTGGTGCTCCCCAAAGTGGAAACCATGACGCCGCAGCCGAAATCTCCCTACGCGCTGCAGAAACTCGTGGGCGAATACTACTGCAATGTCTTTACCAGCGTGTATGGATTGGAGACGGTAGGCATCCGCTACTTCAACGTCTATGGCCCGCGGCAGGATCCCTCCAGCCCCTATTCCGGCGTGCTCTCGCTGTTCCTGAAAGCGGTTCTGGAGCGCCAGCCGCCCACGATTTTCGGGGATGGCGAACAATCGCGGGATTTCACTTACGTGGACGACGTGGCCGAATTGAATTTGAAGGCCGCCCGGGCCAAGGATGTGGCCGGGAAGCTGTACAACGGGGGTAACGGCGGGCGCATCACTTTGAACCAGGCCTGGACGCTGGTGCAGAGGCTGGAAGGCGTGGAACTGCCCGCCACTTACGGTCCGCCGCGCCCGGGCGACGTGCGTGACTCCCAGGCCGATATCACGGCCGCCGTCCGCGACCTGGGCCACGCGCCACGGTATTCTTTCGAGGAAGGCTTGCGTCTGACGCTCGAGTGGTACCGGCGGCAGGTGCGCGAGACGGCCGGTGGCGAGGTAGCGCGAAACCCTCGAAGGGGCTTACACTAGTCGCTGTCCATGATCGAAATCGCCCATCACGAAGCCGCACCGGGAACGGTGGTGATCACCCTCGCGGGCAAGTTTATGCTGGGGCCTGAGGGCGACGAAGTCGTCAGCCTGGTGGAACAACAACTGGCCGCCGGGACCCGCAAATTCATCTTCGATCTTTCCGGCGTGACGGTGATCGACAGCACCGGCATCGGGCGCTTTATTTCCAGCTTCAACAAAATTATGGCCGCCGGCGGGGAAATGCGTATGGCCGGGGCTACCGGCCATGTCATGCAGTCGTTCCGCGTCAGCCTGCTGGATAAGGTTTTTACTTTTTATCCCACCCTACAGCAGGCTCTGTAACCGCCGCGACATCGAAATCGGCTGAGCGGTGCATTTGCTTGCCGGCGGAGTCTCCGCAGACCACATCCAGGTGGTATGCGCCGGTAGGCAGATCTTTCAGCGGCAGCTTCAAAATGACGGGAACCACGGGATTCCCCTTGCGGATGTACTGCGCGCCGATCTCCATGGTGCCCGATTCGACCTTCGACGCGCCGGTCTTGCGATCCGTGACCTTGATCGCCATCATGAGCTTCGGCGGAGTCTCCTCGGTCATGGCGGGCTCGTAAATTTCGAGGTATAACCCGGCGGGATCGGTGGATTTGAAGCTATAGAGGCCGGTAGGGATGTCCTGCACTCCCACCGCGACCAACGGCACCTTGTCCTCGATCAGTATGGCGTCCATGCCGGCATCGGTTTCCTGCTTGCGCAGTTCTCCCAACGCCATGCCGCTAAGGGCGAATTGCTTGCCATCGTAGGGCTCGATGACGAGCGGCTTATCGATCTTACCGAAGTTCTCACCTCCGGCGCTGAATACCACGCGGAAGTTGTATTGGCCGGAGCCGATATCGAACTGGCTTTCGTAATGCACCGGCTTTTTCATGAACTCTTCCACCTGGACTTTGTTTTCGTAGTCGAACTTGAGCGTGTCGCTGAATTTCGAGGCGACCGAGTTGTCCGCCCGGTAGGCGATGCCGAGAACATTCATCTCCGCGTGCAGCTTGCCCTTCACCTTCTCGAACTTGAAGCCCTCGCTGGGGATTTCCATGGCGACATTCACGCGCGCCACGTTGGGCGAGGAATAGAAGAACGGAAGTTGCAGCGGCGCGCCCAGTTTTCCGGCCGACGCACCGACGGCAATCGCTTCGAGTTCCGTTTCCGCCGGCTTACCGGCCAGCACATCCACCTGGCGAACGTTGCAGTATCCGGAGCGCGATCGCACGCTGGTTCCACCCCTGTCGATTTTCACGCGCAATGTGTGGCAACTGCCTTCGGGCGATTCCGTGGGCGTGTAGCCGAGGATGTAATACTGATCCTGCTCGCGGGCGATCTTGTCCATGCCTCCCGCCAAGTCGTTGGTATTCGTGATGACGAACCCGCCGGTGCCGTCGGCAAGCATGTACATCGCTTCCTGATTGGTGGTAGCGCTGGGAGGAAACGTCGGCATGATCATGCGGGGATTCGTCATCGTGTTCATCCCGTTCATCATGGGGTTCGAGGAGCCGCCACCGCGGCCAGCCGTGCCGCCCGTGGTGCCAGTGCCGCCTCTTCCGCCCCCTGTGCCGCCGCCGGTGCCCCCGCCGCGGCCGCCGCCGGTGCCCCCACCCGTGCCGCCGCCGGGAGCGCCACCGCCACCGCGGCCGCCACCGCCGCCTCCGCCACTTCCTACGCCGCCGCCGCCACCGCCGGGAGCACCGCCGCCGCCGCGACCCTGGAAGGAATTGCTAAACGAAGCCAATTCAGGCCCACCCGATAAGCCCTTCAATACGAAACCCAGATGGCCGGGGCCGCGGCCCATTCCCGGGGGGCCCAGTTCGACCGGTGTCACCAGACCACGGACATCGACCGGGTACACCGACACGTTGGCCTTATTGCACGCGTCGACGGTAGCAGTCAGCTCCGATCGGAGTTCGTCATTGAGAGGGAATCCCTCCGTCAGCATCACTACCATCTTGCGGCCCGGCACGTTCTGGAGACCCTTGGCCAGGCTGCGCAAGCCAAGTAACACGTCCCGGATGCCAAAAGACGCCGCCGGGCTGAGCGTTGCTGGACTTCCTTCCCCGCCGGCGTTGCCGGTGTTGAGACTGGGAGTATTATCCGTGGTATTCACGGAAGACATTTTCACGCCGCTGATGACTGCCCTCAGCCGGTCGGGATCGTTGGTGAAATTCTGCGAGATCTGCAGCGTGCCGGAGAAATTCACCACCGAGATGAACTTGTTGGGCCCGGTATTGTTGTCGACGAACTTCTCCGCCGCCTTGCGCGCGTTGATCTGGTTGGCGAAAGACACCGACGCGTTGTCGAAGAACAACACCAGGTAATGTTTCTGGTTATTGAGGGGGGACTTCGGATCGGCCTCGAAGGTGAAGCTGGTGACGGTCTGCTCCTTGTTGTCTTCGTAAACCTTGAAATCTTTCTTTTCCAGGTCGGTAACGTAGTTGCCTTTTTTATCGGTGACGACGGAATCGACCAGAACGACTCTGGTCTCGGTACGGATCACCGTCGGCGTTGCTGTCTGAGCAACCTCCTGCGTCCGCGAGGGGACGCCGGTCCATACAAGCGCAGTTAAGATTGCTGCTGTTCGGATTCGCATGCCATACCTCACTGAATTGCCACGGCGCCGTTCAGCGCCGACATCAGTTGCCCTTCGGAATCCCTCACCACCAGCCGGATCATATAGCTTCCGGGTTGTACGGAAAAATTGGTTTTGATCGTGATCACGCCGGCGGTCATCAATTTGGCCATCGTCTCGTCCCTCATTTTCAACTCGACGGTTTTCTGGATCGCCGAAACGAAATTGCCGTTGTGATCGAATACGGCGGACACCACAGTGAGATTGTTTACGTTACGCCCGTCGGTTTTCTTGAATTGGATGCGCCGCGGATCCATCCGGCAGACGATGGCAATGGTGGCGTCTTTCTCGCTGGACTTGAAATACTGCGTATGCAGTTCCACCGGCAGATCGCTCAGTTCGTCGCGGGAAAACACCGACTCCTCAATTTCTTCCTTCGCCGTCTCCGCGGCGTTCGACGCCTTCTTGGGCGCGTAGTATCCCTTCCGCGCCGTGATGTTCAAACTCATGGGCGGATTAGATTTGACGTTTACCTTCAGGGAATGGAACGAGCCGTCGAGCTTCAAGTTCTGCGGCGCGAATGCAAGGACATAATAATACTCGGGAACCGCCGCTAACTGCTTTACTCCGGCATCGAGATCGTTGTTGTTTTCGAAGAACGACCCGCCCGTGCCATAGGCCATTTCCGCCAGTACGTCCGAGTTGATCTGCTCGTTGAGGCGGTCGTAATTTGCCTTCGCCGTCTGATACTGGACCGTGTACTTGCCGGCTTGTGAGGCGTCGAGACCCGGGTCGGTCCACAATCCGCGCGCATCCAGGCTGTTGATTACTACGCTGGCCCTGATAGCGCGGTTGATGATCTCGTTCTTGTCCGGCTGGTACTCGTCGGGTGAGAAGAATCCCGGGGAAACCAGAACCACGATCCGCTGGCCCGGCATGGCCGCCATGTGCCGAACGATGTCGGTAAAGACCGTCAGGGTAACGTGGCTTTCCTGTTCGCCCACCGCCAGCGCCTGCTGCGCGGCTCCCTGCGCGTACGATGCCGCCGTTTTGAGATCCGGCAGGCCCAGGCAGGCCATGGTTTCCTGGGCGGCCAGGCTGGTGACCGTGGGATCGTTGTGGTTGATCATCAGGTCCGCCATGTAGTAGCTGATATCGGGACAAGGATTGACCGCGCCTCCGCCCGAAATCGATCGATTGCGGAGCAGCAGCAGATCGGCCTGCAGTTTCTCGACGTCATCGGTAAAATCCACGTTGTTTTGGCCGGATGTGGTATAAATCGCCGCGCGATCGGTCTTCGGCAGCGTGGCTAGCTGGCGGCCGACGGCGTCGCGCGCGCGCACCAGATCCGGAAACTTCAGGTGCATGTCGTCGAACATATAGGCCACGAAGCGCTCCGGAACATCGGGCGCTTTCGCCGCGGCTTCACCACCCTCCGACGGAAGGGTATCGACGGTCTTGGCGGCTTTGGCCGCCTGCTCACCGGATTTCTCCACCGTGAAGCGGACGATTTCCTGTGGTTTGCCGCGATCGAAAACCTGAAAGTTTTCCTTTGTAAAGTTTCCGATGATCCGCCCCCGGCTATCGCGCACCACTACCGGCACCGAGACCATGTCGACCCGCGCCTTGAACATCGCCGGCGCCTCTTTCGTGGTCATCTCCGGCGCGTTCTTGTCGATCGCCGGTGTGGGCGCGCGGGCTGCCGGCGGGGTTTGTTGCGGCGTGGACGATGTTGCCGGAGTGGGGGCAGCGGTCTGAACCGTTCCGGATTGTTGGGCTGTCTGGGACAGCGCCCCAACGGCCGTCAGGCACACCAGCACGGCGGCGCACGATAACGACACTCGTATACGCTGGGTCACAAGCAAGTCTCACTTATCATACCGGAATCCGGGATCGTGGGACAGATGGCCAACCGGCCAGTCCGCCGCGACTTAGCCACCCCGCCCCAGACCTGCCGCTACAGACGCAAGCTAAATGAATAGGTTTCGGGAATCCGAATAGGTCATTCGAGCCATTTCGGGCTGATTTCCGCGGTACAGTTGGACGATGTTCCTCCACGAACGCACTGCCATCGTCACCGGTTCGGGCGGCGCCGGTTGCGGCCGGACCATCGCCCTCCGCCTGGCCGGCGAAGGCGCCGCGGTGATCGTCTCCGACATCGATGCCGAGGGCGGAGCGGAAACCTTGCGCCAGATCCAGGCATCCGGCGGCCGCGCGGCTTTCCGCCCGGCCGACATGCGGCAGGAAACGCAAATCCGCGACCTGGTGGAGTTCGCGGCGACCGAATTCGGGCCGCTCGGGCTGCTGGTGAATAACGCCACCGCGCCTTTCGCGCATGGCTACGACATGGACGGCTGGCTCCGGGCAGTGGAGACGGACTTCGTCGGACCTCTGATCGCGACCCGGTACGCTGTCGAGGCCATGCGGACGCACGGACAGGGCGGAGCCATCGTGAATATCTCGTCGATTTCGGCGCTCTGGCACGGCCGCAGAACGCCGGCGGGCGCGCCCGTCTACGACGCCGCCAAGGCCGGTCTTCTGCGCCTGACCACCGGCCTCGCCGAGTTCGCCAAAACCGACAACATCCGCGTGAACTGCCTGGCTCCCGGCTGGATCGCGACCGAGGGCCCGCGAAAATATTGGGAGTCGCTCACTCCGGCCGAGCGCATGGAGCGCGGCGTCCCGGCGAGGCTCCTGCCGACGGAGGAAATTGCCGCCATGGTAGTGCGGTTGGCGACCGACGAGCGACTGGCGGGCCGGGTGGTGGTCTGGTGGTCGGACGAAGACCCTAAGCTGCTGGCGTGGGGCGACCGCGGATACAAGGGCTCGGAGCCGTTCGCCTTATGACCCGCACTTGCAAAATTCGTTGTTCCGCACAGAAAGGCACCGCTCCCTGGGAAGCCGTGAAGAATTAATGAGCCACGACCGCGAGGGAGTGGTGCCTTTTCATCGAACCAGACACCAAAAAGCACCGCTCCCTCGCGGTCGCGGCTCAGTAGGAAGAGCCGGGCCCAGGGCACCCCGCCAGAGCGGTCCTACATGTGCTGCTTCGTATATTGGCGATTGCGATGCAACCACAGAAGTCGGGGGTGAAGCCATGTTGCTCGCGTTGTTCTTCGTTCTGCTGGTGCTGTGGGTGTTGGGATTCTTGGCGTTTCACGTAGCGGGAGCGCTTATCCACCTGCTCCTGCTGTTTGCGCTGATCTCGCTCGTGATGCATCTGTTGACGGCAAGAACTGCTTAGCGGCGCTCATTGCCGTGCGCCGTAGATCACGCGCAGGACCGAGCGCACATACTGCTCGTCGGTGAGATTTTCGACCGCCTCGTCGGGAAATTCCACGAGCGAGCGGAAATGCGCCGCCAACTCGCGACAGAGAACAATCCGCGCCAGCGGGTCGTACCCGTCGCGGAGCGTCACGGCGCGCACCGCCAAAGCGGCGGTTTCGGGCGTCACCACGCTTCTCAAGCGCGCCGCCAGGTGCGGTTGGCCGAGGAGCGAATTGTACTTCGCGGGCGCGATCTGCTCGATGTCGGGTATTTCCATGGTGCGCTCGCGCGCCACGATGGTGTTGGCGGCCATATCGCCGAGCCGTTGTGCGTTGCGGCTGAACACGCAGGCGAGCCCGCCCACCAGATAAAAGAACGGGAACATATCGATGACGCGCACGAGATTGCGCAGCGCGATTTGCGGGAGCTCGAGGCGCAAGCCGTGCACATCCATCACGCGCAGTCCCAAGAGCCGCTTGCCGATGGTCTGCCCGCGCCAGCGCCATTCGAGCACGATGGCATAGACCACCGAAATCACGAAGAAGCCGGCCACTGACACGGCGTTCGCCACATCGGCATTCATTTTGGCGGCCAGTTTGGCGATCTGCCCGACGATCATGTTCCCCAGCACGATGGCGGCGGTATCCACGCTCCACGCCAGGGCGCGCGTAACGGGCGTGGCGAGTTCGAACGAGAACACCACTCCTTCGGGCGTCTCGATGCTCAGGCGGGATGGACGCGCGGCGGTCATTCGCGCCCGGCCCACCCCAGGTAAGCGGAAAGCGCTTTAGTAGACATTCTACCTTGAAATCCGTTAGGCGCCGCCGTGCGCCTACGTTACCATCGATTTCATGGCCAAAGCCCGCGCCGCTCTCTTGCGCGCACTGCCCGTTCTCCTGCTGCTGGCGGTCTACTGGCCCGCGGTAACAAGCTGGTTCTTCCAGGACGATTTCGGCTGGCTGAATCTCCACCGCGACGTTCACTCCGCGCCCGATCTTGCCCGCGCGCTGTTCGCTCCCAAGGCTCACGGCAACATGCGTCCCCTGGGTGAAAACGCTTATTGGCTGGTGCTTCCCGCGATCTTCGGCGCCGACCCACTCCCGCTCCACATGGTCACGTTTCTGACACAGGCCGCCGGTCTGCTTCTCGTGGGCGGCATCGTCGCGAGGCTTACCAAATCGGCCCTGGGCGCGTTCGCGGCGCAGATTTTGTGGATCGCAAACACCGGGCTCGCCCCGGCGCTCGGGTGGAGTTCCATCTACAATCAGGTTCTCAGCGGATTTTTCTTTTTGCTGGCGTTTTATTTCCTGGTTCGCTACGCGCAATCCGGAGAGCGGCTGGACTGGGGCATGCAGTGGATGGCTTTCGTCCTCGGGTTGGGCGCGCTGGAAATCAACGTCGTTTATCCCGCGCTGGCTTGCGTCTACGCCTTGCTCATCGCCCGCCACATCATTCGCAAGGTGCTGCCGATGTTCGCGGTTTCGGTTCTGGCCGTTTGGGTCCATTTTCATTTCGCGCCGCCCACCGCCTCCGGTCCTTACGCCCCGGTGCTCGACGGGCGCATATTCCCGACCCTTTGGACTTATTGGAGATGGGGGCTGGGCCCGATGCCGCTCTGGCTCACGCTTCTGCTGACCGCCGCTGTCTGCCTGCAGATCGTGTCTTCGATCCGGCGGCGCAGCTATACACCTCTTCTGGGAGTGGCCTGGTTTCTGATTCCGCTCCTGCCGTACCTTCCCCTTCCCGATCACAAAATGGACTACTACCTCGCGGTGCCGGCAATCGGCCTCGCCATCCTGGGCGCGGCCGCCCTCGCGGGGCCGTGGCGGATCGCCGCCGCAGTCTGTGCGCTGGTATACCTCGGCGCATCGCTGCCGAAATCCATTACCGTGGCGCGCTGGGGGCACGCGCGCGGCGGGCGCATGCAGAATCTCGTTCTCGGCGTGGAAGAGGTGCGGCAAGCCGCGCCGCGGAAAATCATCATGCTCGAAGG
>Ga0181521_10005483_pt1 | contig 14095 bp, 13 predicted proteins | sample PEATcosm2014_Bin_32_FD_119764 | JGI IMG/M metagenome (GOLD analysis project Ga0181521, IMG submission 119764) | Peatland microbial communities from MTU Mesocosm Facility, Houghton, MI, USA - PEATcosm2014_Bin02_60_metaG | ecosystem: Environmental > Terrestrial > Soil > Wetlands > Peat | place...
CTTTCCAACTGGGGTGAGCATGTCAGTGTGAGCGCGCCGCCCGCTGCTTCGACGATCTCATATTCGCAACTCACCGGCTGATGAGGACGTGATCCCCCGAGGCACCACCGTCCTGCCGACAGTTGAGCCCGCCATTTTCACGTCGGCACGCTGATCCAGCCTGGCACGCGCCACACTGAGACTGGCGTTGCCGTCGGGTGGACTCTGCTCCGATTGGCTCGGTCCGAGGAAACTCGTCAGCCGGGCTGCAAGCCTGCACATGCCTGGGTGTGGGTAACGGGATTCGGGCGACGCCATCCCTCTGTTTCGCAGCTTCGTCGCCCAGTTTTGAGGAAGATGCACGGCCCCGTGCTCCCCTCGCAAGGCGACCGGGGGTCGTGCACCCTCTATATCAATATCGACCTGGGACGCTGCGCCCTTGAACGCAGCCGATGTGCCCGGATCACCTCTTGGCCGTCGTGATGGGCCATGATTGACCTGTGAGTGACTTCCTCGTCGTTTACCTGGACTCGGTCGACGAGCGGCTCTTGGAGTACCTCGATGAGGACGACGAGTTGAAGCTCGATGCCGTCCAGCGCCTCAGGTTCTACACGAGCGCCCTACTTGACGAGTCGATCACCCCGGTGCACGTCGTGGAGGACTGGCTGGACTGGTATGCGCTCGTGCCCGCCTTCGTTGCGGCTTATGGCTCAGACGAGCTCCGGGAGCTGGAAATCGGAGCGGAGTTCCTCGGAGCGATCGACGAAGGCGAGGACGTGATCCTCACCGATGCCGACCTCGCCTACATCAGGGAGCTGCAGGCATGGATCGACATGTATCCCGAGATGCGGACCACCGGGGAGTAGCCGAGCTCGGCCCGCGGGGAACGCCTACGTGCCTGTCGCTTGCTGACGATCCGGCGGGCTGAGCGACAAACCGGAAGCACCTGGAGACCGCCACACGACGGATCGATCAGCCGACGACTTCAAAACGACGTCGCCGCGACTCGTGGCCGAGCTCCTCCCGGTAACCTCCTCGGTATGGCCGCGCACGACCTTCCGCAGAGACCCGCCATCAGACGTTTCCAGGCCCTTCGTGACTCTCTCGATCAACCTCACGACCCGGAGTATCACTGGCTCTGGAATGAGCGGCGTCATCCCTCTCATCCACCGCTGCACGCCGCATCAGAACCTGATGTGTGGCAGCTTGCTTCCGACGTCGCTGAAGCTCCCAGTCACGAGCTCCGTAGGAGAATTACGGACCGCTGGTGAGTTGACTCCTGCCGGCCCCGGTGAGGCTCCCGTCGGAGTCATGCTCAACGGCATCGAGTAAGTCCGCGGCACGCAGGACCCCGGGGTGTTGATAGTGGCCGTGCCGACCCGTCGCCCAGGGATGTGCCAGTGGGCTGTCACGTGTTGTGGCGGCCCTCTGTAGGATCACCGCTACCAGGCGAGAGCGCCCGGAGGGTTCAGCCTCACTACGCATCGAGCCCTGATTTGCAGAGGGGGAAGGTCATGCGTTTCAAAGTACTTGCCGCGGTCGTCGCGGCTTTAGCTCTGATGTGTGCCGCAGTGGGTGTTGCGTCAGCGACCAACAGATCGGACCGGTCGAAGACGGCCCCGACGTCAACGGCGATCGAGACGACGGTACCGAAGCTCGAACCCGCTGCGGGCCTGGTCGGCGACGACCAAGGCACATGTGCGTTGTTGAGGAGCGGGCGGGTCGAGTGCTGGGGTGCCAACTCCTACGGAGCGCTGGGAAACGGCACTGTTGCGTCTCTGTGGTACACCGATGTCGCTCTGGCTGCCAAGGGCCTCTCCGGCGTCACACGCCTCGTGAGCGACGGCGACGGCTACTGCGCTGTCTTGAAGAGCGAGCTGGTCAAGTGCTGGGGTTACAACCACGGCGGCTTTCCAGGCGCTCCGGGTGAGGCCGCGGGTTTGCTGGGCAATGGAAGCGGCGAGGACTTCTCGGACGTACCGGTCACGGTAAAGGACCTGACCGGAGTGAGGAGCCTGGTGAGCGACCGAAACGGGTACGGCTCCGCGTTCGGTTTCTGCGCAGTCTGGGGGCGCGGAGGGGTTAAGTGCTGGGGGAGCAACGACGCCGTCATCAGCGGCGGTGTGACTGGCACCGGGCTCCTGGGCAACGGCAGCAACGAGACGTCCTCCGACGTGCCGGTCACGGTGAAGGGGCTCACCGACGTCAAGAGCCTGGCGACCGACCAGGCCGGCTACTGCGCTCTGCTGCGCAGCGGGCGGGCCGAGTGCTGGGGCGACAACGACTACAACGAACTGGGCGACGGCCGGCTCGGTGATCTCGCCGGCTCCGGCTCCTCGACCCAGGTGTCCTCGAACCTGCCAGTCGTGGTGAAGGGGCTCACCAGCGCGTCAAGTCTGGCGAGTGACGGCATCGGCTACTGCGCCCTGCTGCGCAGCGGCGGGGTGCAGTGCTGGGGGAACAATTCGTTCGGCGAGCTGGGAGATGGCAGCAAGCCCAACCCCAAGACTAATTACGGCTCGGACGTTCCGGTCAGAGTGAAGGGTCTTGCCGACGCGGTGAGCCTCGCGGGTACCGACTACGGCTACTGCGCCCAACTGCGTAGCGGCGGGGCGAAGTGCTGGGGATCCAACTCCTTCGACGAGCTGGGAGACGGCCGCCCCTCCACCGCTCAGGCGTTCTCGGACGTGGCGGTCACGGTGAAGGGGCTCGCCGGCGCGGCGAGCCTTGTGGGCGGCGACGACAACGGTTCCACCGGCAGTGGCTACACCTACTGCGCCGTACTCAAGACCAGCACGGCCGTGTGCTGGGGGCAGAACGGCTACGGGGAGCTCGGCGATGACGGCAGCGAGAGCGCCTCCGATGTTCCCGTCGCGGTGAAGGGTCTCGCTGGCGTTGCGAGCCTGGAGGTCGGCACCGGAAGTGCTTGCGGCGTCTTGAGGAACGGCGGAGCCGAGTGCTGGGGTTACGTGGCGGGCACTGTCCCGGCCGAGCTCGCCGGGATCGGGCCGTAGGGCGGAGGCACGCCGCCGCATGCCACGTAGCGGCACCACGAGGGCGCGGGCGAGCTCGCTCTCGTGGTGGCACGATGGCAGTGATGGACTCATCGGTCGGGGACCCGTGGCGAGCAACCGTCTGGCTTCAACTTCGGATTCGCGTCGCGACAGAGCGCCAAGCTGAGTTCCGCTCATTTCTCCGGGAAGCTATTCCCTTCTACGAAGCTCCCGGCGGCATTCGCGTCCGTCTCTTGTCGAAGGACACGGAGCCAGAGCACTTCATCGAGCAAGTCGAGTACGTCGACGAGCGCTCCTACCAACAAGACGACGAGCGCACCCGGTCCGACCCCGCCATGGCGCAGTTCCTTGCACGATGGCGGTCCTTGCTCGCTGAGCCTCCGGTTGTGGAGGTCTATCGCGAGGCCCCTCTAGCACCCTGACGGTATCGGCCCGCGGCGCGGCCGTTTCGCGTCACCGTGAGCAAAGAGGTGGCCCGGGTATGCATCGCGCCCCCGGGCCACTTTCCTCTCTGCCGGGATCGACTCACTGTTCGTCCCGGACTCTTTGTCTTCCCCCCGCTGGGAGGTCTCGCAGGCCTATGCCCCTGGTCCCGGTCCCCCCGGTCCGGTACCGGTGCGCCGTGTGGCTGGTGCACGGCCCCTTCCTCCCGGTGGAGCAACACGGCCGCGTAGCGACTTATTCCTGTTTCGCCCATTGAAGGCGTGACTGACCGTCGCCCGGTTCCGCGGTATACCGTGACGGGTACACGGCTCTTTTGCTTTCCTCGCAAGGCAACGGGGGTCGTGCAGATTGCCTCCCCCCGGGCAATCCGGCGCCGCCGCCTCGAGGGGTGGCGGCGCTGTCGCGAGTCCGAGGTGTAACTCGCCCACGCCCGGCCCATGGCAGCGGCCCTCGGATTGATGGCTACAAGTCCTCCACTCGGTCTCCGGGCACACCGTCTGCCCGAGACCGTCACGGGAATAGCGTGCGGGCCATTGCAGTTGAGAGTGACAATTGGGGGGCCTGCGCCAATGGACTTGTATGACGAGTTCGAGGTTCCGCTGCCCGTCGCCGAGGCATGGGCAGTATTGACAGACATCGAGAAGATCACGCCCTGCTTGCCCGGAATCTGGCTTCTGGAGGTCGAGGGCGAGAAGTACGAGGGCGTCGTGAAGGTCAAAGTCGGGCCGGTCACGGTGTGGTACGAGGGCATCGCCCGCTATCTGTTGCTTGACGCCGCCGCGCACAAGGCAGTCCTCAAGGCGGAAGGTAGCGAAATTCATGGGCTCGGTAAAGGCACCGCTCTGGTCACAGCCACGCTCTCCCCTTCTGCAAGAGGCACCAATGTCCAAGCCGTCACGGCTCTCTCCATCGACGGCAGGCTCGCCCAGTTCGCCGCCGGTGTGATAGCCGCCGTGTCGCGCAACCTCATGGCCGAGTTCGCCGAGAACTTGGAGTTGACCGTGCTGGCCCCGCCCGATGCCGCCACCGCAGAGCCGGTCGCGGAGACCGAGACCACCGATGGTACCGACAAAGCCACCGCCGAGGCGTAGCCGAGTAGGTAACCGAAGTGTCCAGTACCAGACGTCGGCACGACGTTCCGCCGGGCCTGCGCTCTGTCCCAACCCGACCGCCGACACCTGAGGGGACCCCAGCCGCGGTCATGACGTTGCCACCGCGCTCAAAGCCGGTTGGCGGATCGGGCCAGTCCCTCGGGTCAAGGACTGCAGACGCTGGCGAGCTGTCGAGCGGGTCTCTGGACGTTAGAACGGGGACATGACATCAGTCTCCGCTGTTCCTCCCGACCAGCTCTCAGGAGAGGACGGACCCCGTCGATACTTGGTGCACGGCCCCCTGATGCCTTGCGAGGGAAGCTGGGAGCCGTGCACCGTCCGAAAAGTATGCGCTCACGGGGTGGTCTGCGCTAGGGGTGACTGAGACGAGAATCACCGTTCGAGCCGTTGCAACGCACGCCCGGCCCGACGCCGCCGACATGCTCGGCGAGCTACTCCGGCTTCGTGATGGGCCTGCGGTGCTGAGCCAAAATGGAACACGATGAACGACTTTCTGGTCGTGCACCACGCTCAAGAGGGCCGTCGAGGCCGGGGATGCCTGGGCGTGGATCAGGCAAGGGAGTGCCGGGACGACCGTCCCTCTGTTGCGTAGATTCCCCACCCAAACTTGAAAAAGGTGCACGGCCCCCTTTGCTTATCCTCGCAAGGCAGCCGGGGGTCGTGCACCATCTATAAATATCGGCTCATATCGGTCGGCCCTTGAAGGTTTGCTTGAAATGGCGACTAGCGCCCGTGTGGCGGCAGGCGCCTGGAGACGTGGCAGTAGGCTCTTGGCAGACGAAGTCCACAAGGGGGGAAGTCATGCGTTTCAAGGTTATTGGCGCGCTTGTCGTGGTTACAGCTCTCATGGCTGTGTCAGCAGACGTTGCTCTGGCGACGAGCAGACCGAACGGTACTGCTCCCTTCGCAGCTACGACGTCAAGCACTCCGGTCGGAGGCTCCGTGAAGATCTTCGTGACACCCGGCAGCAGTGCAGCTGCAACGATCCTTATCACCGGGGCGATTGGTGATTACGGCAAGACGCTCACGATCGACAAGAGCGGCAAGACCGATCCGAATGGGAACTACGTCAGGATCACGCTGCAAAAGGGCATGTTCGAGCTCGACTCGACGACGCTCGACGCCAAGGCGAACAGCACAAAGCCGATCTTCTACAAGGCGACCTGCTCGGCGCAGCTGTCGGCAACGGGTCCCGTGACGCTGTTCGACGGCACCGGTCTCTACAAGGGAATCACCGGGACGCTGAACATCATCGAAACCTATGCCTTCATCAGCCCGCTCTCCACGAGCGGGCAGAACAAGGGAAAGTGCAACCTGAGCGCCCAGCCGATCAGCCAGTACTCATCGATCACAGGCTCGGGTACCGTCTCCTTCTAGCAAGCTACTGGCAACGTTTCGTCACAGCCCTGGTCCCTCGGTGCCGCCCCCGCAGTTCTGCCCGCCGAACGAGCTTCCTGCGGGGGCGGAGCCCTACCATCCGGCGACGGGCCAGGTCTCAGGTGGTCACAGCTTCACGCGCTCTTTGACATGGAGGAACTTGTTGCCGCTCTGGGTTAGGCCGCGTGCTCCTGTGATGTCGTAGATGCCAATGACATCCCACGCGATCGTGTTGTTCTTCACGGTGATGTAGACGGTCGGAAACTTCGGGCTGTCACGCTCGACGAATACGCCGGTCGTGACCTGGTCCGGCGTGCCAGGGTCGCCGGTGATGTCGTTCGTCCCAAACCAGTTGCCGCTGATCACGTCGCCGCTCAGGGCATCGACGCCGTGCTCGTGGATCGTCACACCGGCCAAGCCGTTCCCGGTGATCTCGTTGTCGGTGATGGTGTTGTTGTACGAAGCGGGACCCGCTAAGAGGATGCCACCACCTTCGCTCGTCGTACCGTTGCTGATGACCATATTGGCGGTGATGAGATTGTCGAAGACGCCTCCCGCACTCGGCTGCGGGACGCCCTTCGCATTGACGCCGCCCGGGTTGTGCCCGACGATTGTGATGCCGCAGTCGGACTCGTTGTCCTCGACCAGGTTGGCCTCGATCGTGTTGTGACTCGTCGGGCCGAGGTCGTCAGACATGAGGATGCCACCCGAGTTGAACTCGATGGTGTTGTCCTTGATCATCGAGCTCGATGTGGAAAGGACACCCAAGCCCTCGCCACAGTCGTTCGGGACGTTCCCGCTCGCCGTGCAGAAGGGCCAGGGGCTCTTCGAGGTGCCGTTGTCGTTGTGCACGACGGTGTTGTCCGAGATCGTGACCCCGTCGGTACCTGCCGCGAGGATCCCCTCACCGATCGCGTTCTCTGCGGTGAAGCCGTGCACGGTTGCGCCCGCGGCACCCGGGCCGAAGACCGTCACGGCGTTGACGAGCCCCGTGGCATTGATGACCGCCCCCGGCATGCCGACGAGGCGAATCCTGGTCTCTATGAGGGCGCCACTTGTAATCCTGATGCTCCCGTGTTTGCTCTTCACCGTCATGGATGCCGAGCCTCTGTAGGTTCCCGGGCAGACCGTGACGGTGTCACCGACGGCTGCGGCCTTGATGGCAGCGTTGATATTGCTGAACTTCGCGGTCGTGCAAACAGCTGGAAGCTTCGCTCGGCCCCTGAGGGGCGCAACGTAGACAGTGCTGGTCGCCTTCGGCTTCTCCCCTGCCCCGGCAGGGCTCCCGACCGCCGCCATCAGCCCTACGACGAGAACCACAGGTAGGCCGGCTCTCATCAAGCCGCGTTCTAATTTCATTCGTCTTCCCCCCAATAACTAGCTCTGTTGTGGAAGGCAGAGTCTCGCGCCCGAACGAGTCGCTGTCCATCTAAGCAATGAGCTGTCAACGACGGCAGCTTCGACATGCCGTTCTTTTCGGTGTCCGGCATCGCCACCAAGAGTGACCAGATACACACACTCAGTGACTCTCTGGCTCCAATGGGCACGCACGTCTTCGTCACAATCTCCCGCCGCGAAAGGCGCCCGTCGCGGCCAGGCAGCAGCCGTCGGATGCCACAGCCGAAACCGGGTTACCGGCACAATGTCCAAGCGGTCACACACAAGAGCGGTCCCCGACCGACGGCGATCTTCGCGGTCAGGCGTGCAGATACACAATGATTATCGGATGTTTGGGCGCTCGACCTTCGGTGCTTCCGTGTTCGGGACCGTGCCCAGGGAGGCTCGCCTGGCCTGGCGGGCTGGGACGCGGGCATCTCCTGCCTTCGTCGATAGCACTCAAGGGGCTGAGGCTCGCTCGGCGCATTGCCTCGGCGTTTGCACGGGTATACGAGTGCTGTGTCACGGGGAATAGGAGATCTCCGCTTGACGCTAACGGCTTGCTCATGTATACCCTTGGATTGCGAGGGAAGCGTCGATTTCCAGTTCTCATGTGGTCGCTTGGGCTGGTTGGAGCTAATAGCGAAACCGTCCTCGCTCGATAGCAAGAGCAACTGAGAACCCACGAGCGAGGAGTGGGAATCGATGACTTGTACCCGGTTTCAACACGAGACCGTTTCTTTGGAAGCCTCATTGGCCGTCCACGGTAGAAGTTCTCGGATCGGCACCTTCTTTCCTGATAAATGGTCATCCCGTCGCGCCCGTCGCGAAACGCTCGTTCCCGCCCGATGGCACGCAGGCGCGCCGCTCGCTTCCAGTTCAAGCGAGTCACCGTGTCGGTGCCCGGAATCGCGTGCAGTCGCCACCAACAGCTTCAACCACAGCACATTCATTGAGCCAAAGGGGATATGCGAAATGTCAACTGACAAAGCGAGTGTCCAGCGCAACCGCTTCCAGGGCGTGGATGAACGAGAGGAGGGTTTCACGCTGATCGAGCTTCTCGTGGTCCTGCTCATCATCGGCATCCTGCTCGCCGTCGCGATCCCGACGTTCTTGACGACGGCCAAGGCTGCCAACGCGACCTCGGCTCAGGCCAATCTCCAAACCGCCCTCACGGGTGCTGACGCCTACTGGACGCAGGCCGACCAGAGCTACTCGGGCATCGACGTGGGTGGGAGCACGACCGTGTCGAACATCTCCGAGATCGACACGAACGTGAACTATGTGAGTGGGACCAACTCGACAGGCCTGAACGTGGTCTCGCTCTGGACCGACGACTCCTCCTCGATCGTTCTGGCGGCGTACGCTCCGGGCACCAGGGACTGCTGGTTCATCATCGACTTGAAGGCCCCAAGCTCGACTGTCTGGGGCGGACTCGGCATTGGCACGTACTACGCGGTCGACCCAGGGGTACCGGCCGGCGCCTGCGCGGCAGCAGGTACGGCCCCGAGCGGTGCCTCGACACCGCAGACAGGTGGCTTCCCTAGCGCCTGAGACTTAGGCGCTACACAGAGTCGATCTGCTCGGACGACTTCTCGTCCGGCAGTATCGGGTTTGACGGAGCAGCGAACGACTTTCTCGTCGTCACTCGGACTCCATCGACGAGCGTCTCCTGGAGCTTCTCGACCAGGACGACGAGGTGCACGGCCCTCCAGCTTCCCTCGCAAGGCGAGCGGGGGTCGTGCACCATCCACCGATGTCGAATCGCGCCGGTCGGCCCTCCTCGTCTCCGACATCGGCCGTCGCCGGTTCGCGGGCCCTCCGGATTTGAACGAGCGGCTCCTCGTACTGCGACGTCCTGAAACCAGACTGCAATCAGCCTCCAAGGATCATCACAGGTGAGTGCCTTAGTTTGACTGCGCGCCTCCACGGCCGGGTCTGCTCCGAACCAGACATCGCCCTCTTTGTGTCGGGTAGGGAGATGCACGTTCGGGTTGGCCGACCTGGCCTGGCGGGCGCGCCAACCGGAGGGAGGAGTGATGTCGTTCCCAATCAGGGGCGAGCAAGCCAACCACCCGAGCTTCATCTTGGACGCCCTCGCGCTCGGTCCGCGGCCCTATGCGGTCGAGGTCCCCGCTCCGCCGACACCGGAACCGTTTGACACTCACGACCCGATGGTCCGCCTGGATTGGCAGGCCCGTGCCGCCTGTCAGGGTATGGGATCCGATCTCTTCTTCCCGACGAACGGCAACGCTCTCGGACCCGCGACGCGTATCTGCGCACGGTGTCCAGTCCTGGAGCAGTGTCGCACCATCGCTCTTGATGACCCGTCCCTCTACGGAATCTGGGCTGGCACCTCCGGACGAGAGCGTCGTCGTCTGCGAAGTGAAGAAGGACTGGGGTGGGGATGAACCGGTGCGGTCCCGTGCCGCTTGAGTCCCCCCTGAAGGTCACCCAGGAGGTGTCGCGTATCGCGTGTGCCGGGTGAGTCCCGCAAAGATTCCCTAAGGCTCGGCGGGCTGCAGTCCGATGGAACTAAAGGCAGCAGTGTGTAGCCGAGAGGATATTTCCATGTCAGAGGTGCCCGAGAGGCTCCGTGTCCGTCGCCTCAGGTTCGAAGAGGCCACATCGGGCTTCACGCTGATCGAGCTTCTCGTGGTCATGCTCATCATCGGGATACTGCTTGCGGTCGTGACCCCTCGCTTCCTGTCGACGACCAAGACGGCGATCAGAGCTGAACCGGCCAACTTGCTCTACACGACCGGCAACCATTCCCACTTGGGAGTCTGCGGTGACACAGGGGTGTCGACCATCACAGCCGTCGACGCAGGCTTGACGTTCGTGAGCGGCAAAGGCTCAACCAGGGCGAACACCGTTTCGGTCAACCCCGGTGGCGCGACCGGCCGGCAAGTCCCGGTGATCCTCTCGCCGGGTACGAGCGACTGCTCGATCACCGTCGACCAGCAGGCATCGCAGCCGGCCGGAGCCAACGTCGCCGGCACCACAAACCTTTCGACCGGCACCTGCCACGGAGTGACCAGGCACGCGATCGCCGCCAGGTGCGTCGCCAAGAGCACACCTGCCGGAAAGAGCTACTCAACAAGCCAATCGACTTGAAGTCCGCAAGCTCAACGGTCCGGGTGGGGCGTTGGAACGCCCCTCAGTTCCCGCGTGAGGGCGGCCGGAACCGTGGCGACGGCCATCGCAGGGCATGAACCTGAGTTTCGCCTCCTTCGACGGCGACCTCCATGCTCACCGGCGGGTCGTCGTCAGGTAGCCGTCCGGCAGTGAAGCGGAGGTCGAAGTCCTCGATGACCGGGGACATTGACAGATCGCGCCGGAAACCACTCGCGAGCACGACGGTGACGCGTTGAACCCGCGGCGCGGTGCGAGCCATGACGAACAGTGGAGTGCCGTCGGCCTGTCCGATCCAGAAGTTGATCACCCGTCCCGGGGCGAGCGCCTCGCCGCCCATGCCCGACTCGGCGGTGGCGTCCCCGAGGCTGCGATTGATCGAGGTGTAGAAGCCGCCGTTGCTGTCCGCGCCTGCACGCACGACCCAGCAGACACCGTCCGGGGATTCGCCTACGAGGACCTCACGTAGCTCATCCAAGGTCATGCTCCCGCGCTCGGGCGTGCCGTCGCATCTTTGCCCTCGCCATGCTTGACCGCCCTCACAAGCGCGCTTGCCATCCGGTGCTCGCCGATTCCCTGTTCGACAAGCGGACGAAGGTGTTGTTCGACAAGCGCGGCTTCCTCATCGCTCAGAGTCTGCGACATGGCTTCGCCGATCGTAGGCACCAGTGGACTGCCGGAACTGGCCAGGTAGCCTTCCCAAGCTTGGGGGTCCATCCTCGGCTCGATGTCGGCGCGCAGTTCCAGGTGCACTTCGTCGAAGCCTGCCGTCGTCACGAGCCTGAGAAGGTCTCGCTCGTCGAAGTCGACCATCGGGTCGTTCACCGGGTCCTGGATGCGGCCGTAGAGCGCTTCGAGCTTGGCGGCGAGGTGGGCAACAGGCGAAACGTCGTAGCCACAGAACGCGCGTCCGTGGTCCGCGACGATGAACCGGTTGATCGGCTCGAAAAGCGCAAGTCGCCCGCCAGGTCGCAGCACTCGGTAGCACTCTCGGAGGCTTGCCGCCTTGTCCTTCACGTAGATCAACACCGAGCGGATGGTGACGACATCGACGGACGCCTCGTCGATTTCCGAAAGATCATCCGCAGAGCCGAGGACGAACCGGCATCGGTCCAGCACACCTGCGTGAGCCGCGTGGTCCCGGCACAGGCCGAGCAGATCAGCGGAGAGGTCGTTGAAGATCGCCCTTCCCGACAGACCTGCACGTTCGAGAGCGCCGAAGCCGATCAGCCCGTCACCTGTCCCGAGGTCGAGAACGAGATCACCTTCTTGGATGTGCGCAGCGTCGAGCAGGCGGTCTCTCTGTGGGACCAGGAAGACGAGAAACAGCTCCCGACGGAGCTCGTCGTCTCCTCCGTGGCGATGCCGGACGATCCACTGGCACCAAGGGTCCCGGTCCGCGCCATCCACCACTGCGAGTATCGCACGCACGCGGTCGCCCGCCCCTTGGTGAGACGATGATCATGGTGCGCAAGTTCGCTACGGTGGCGATGGTGGCCATGGCGCTACGGTGGCCGACTCCTTGAGCGCCGCGAGGCGGTCCCAGCATTCGAAACTCATGAGATTCCCAGTCATCAGCAAGAGAGAGGAAGCACAATGCATATGAACTTGGCGAGAAGGGGTGTCTTGGTGCTCGCGGCGACCGGCATCGCGCTCGGAACCGTCGCTTATGCCAGCGGCGCTTGGGCGACGACGACCGTGGCGCACTCGAGCTCGACGCCGCAAGCGGCAGCGACCTTGAAGGTGGCACTCGTCGCGCCAAGCGCGACAAACGATCTTTCTTGGACCCAAACGATGTACGCCGCCCTCGAGAGCCTGAAGTCGTCCGAGCACCTGAGCATCGCCGTGTCTGCGAACGAGTACGTGACATCGGATGCGGCGAACATTCTCCGCGAGTACGCGTCCGAGGGGTACAACCTCGTCATCGCTCACGGCTCCCAGTACGGCTCGACGATCCAGCAGCTCGCACGCCAGTTCCCGAAGGTTTCCTTCGCGTGGGGCACCGCTGCAGCGACCTTCGGCCAGCCCAACATTTTCGCCTTCGAGGCGGCTGCCAATGAGGGCGGCTACGTCGAGGGCTACATGGCCGCGATGCTGAGCAAGTCTCATGTGCTCGGGGTCTGTGGCCCGATCGCGACCGGTGACGACAAGCTTTACATCGACGGCTACGTTGCCGGAGCCAAGGCCGAGCGCAAGTCCATCACCATCCATGCCGTTTACACCGGCTCCTACAGCGACGACAGCCTCATGGCGACCTGCGCGAAGACCTTCGTGTCCGACGGTGTCGATGTGCTGTCTGCCACCACACAGTCCGCAGTGGGAGCAATCGGCATCGCCCGCAACGACAAGCTGCCCTGGTTCGGCAACGACTGGTCGATGGTCAGCCTCGCGCCAAAGAACGTCATAGCGACGCAGGTCTACAACTGGGACCCGATCTTGAAGCAGATGTTCACGGCGATCCGCGGTGGCACCCTCGGTGGGGCGACCTACGTGATCGGTCTCGGAAACGGTGGTGAGAAGCTCCAGTTCAACTCGGGTTACAAACTCTCCCCCGCTATCAAGGCCCAGGGCGAGAAGTTGATCACCGAGATCACCGACGGGGACATCACCGTTCCCCAGTAGCCGGCTTCGAACAGGCAGGTAGCAATTGACCCAGGTGGACGAGTTTCTCGCCGTCCACCTGGACTCCATCGACGAGCGTCTCCTGGAGTACCTCGACCGGGACGACGAGGTGCACGGCCCCCAGCTTGCCTCGCAAGGCGACCGGAGGTCGTGCACCTTCTGCCTGTGTCGGCGCGGGTCACGATGCTGTTCTCCGCACTGCGCTGCGACAGGCGCTCAATCTGTCGTCCCCGTTTGCCGATACAACTCAGTAAGGCAAGTTGCGCCTGTTGTCAATGGGGATCATGTGGGAGGCGTGAGCGACGATGATCAATGCCGACAAACTTGGCAAGCGGGCCGCGACCCGTAGTGATGCCGAGTTCGCTGCTGAGGAGGCGAGGCTGCTCGACGAGCTTCTTGCCTCCGCCGACCTCAGCTCGCCTACCGTGCCCGAGATCCGATCAGGCGATCAGACGAGTGACACCGAGGCATCTCACGACCAGGTGACGTGGCATGCACCAGCGCCGGCTCCCGAACAGCCTGAGGAACAGGCGGAGACGGTGTCGCCGTCCGCGTACAGCGCACCAGAGTCTGCGGGCCCCACGCCGACCGATGCGCCGACGATGATCAGTGACGACGAACTTCGCGAGCCCGAGGAGCTCCATCAAGCCTGGACCCTTGGTGACACCGAGCCGGTCGACGAGGAGACGAAGCCGGTCGACGAGCCTCCTGCCTCCCCTGAGCTCGGCTTGCCCACTGTGCCCGCGCTTCTACCAGGTGACCAGACGACCGATGCCGTGCCATCTCAAGACCGAGGCTTCTGGCAGGCGCCGGTGCCGGCTCCCGAGCAGCCGGAACAAGAGGCGGTGACGGAGTCGCCATCTGCGTACAGCGCACCAGAGTCTGCGGTCCCCCTCGTCACGGACACGGCGACAACGATCAATGACGACGAACTGCGCGAGCTCGAGGAACTGCATCGAACCTGGACCCTTGGCGATGCCGAGCTCGATGCCGAGGAAGCGAAGCCAGTTGACGAGCCTCCTGCCCCTGCTGAGC